>X137_Gaur__coassemble_49_pt1 | contig 56155 bp, 51 predicted proteins | sample X137_Gaur__metabat2_high_PE_003 | metagenome-assembled genome bin X137_Gaur
GCCAATGCTGAAATAGGCTTTGCCGAAAAGTACCTTGCCCTATACGAGCACTGATAAACGTCTTCTTTTCTGTTTCAGCAAGAGGCTGCTCCAGCAATGCTAGTACATCACAAGCTGCACCTGTTAAATACTCTTGCGCTAAATAAGCTGCATAGCGATTAAGTGCCGCCTGATACATGCCTTTGCCTTTTTATTGAACGCCTGAAACGTTGGCAAGGCTTTAATGTGGGGCACCAGTGCTTGAAACACCTCAAAGTCCTGAATAGAACTCAGTGGTTGATCAATCAGCTGTGCTGCGATAGCCCATTCAGAAATAGAGCCACTGATGGCTCGACTGTAATTTAGGCTCGTTTTTGCAGCTACTTTGCGCAACAGCCATTTCTCAAAGCTCACACTGACCTCTAAATCCATTTAGAAAGAAGTGTCTACTCTATCGTTTGCCAAGCACGCCACCAAGTGCACATCAGCGATCGTGAAGCCTACTTCGGAAAGCACGCGTAACCTCGAGCATTAGCATGAAGAAAAGCACAGATCACATACGCTTTCTTTATGGTGTCGATATCGTGATTTCGGCACTAACACTTTAGCGATAATACTTGTAGGTCCGGCAATATTTAAAAAGCAATTTAAAGTGCCGTGACTGAATTAAGACAACGTCGCTAATGTTCCACGTGAAACACTAGCGACTGACCAAGTACATGTTTAGCTAAAACGCTTTGCGTTAGCGCAAGGTGCTTTGAATAAAGGCACGCCAACCACCAAAGCTTGTGATATCCCGCGCTCCTTCTAGCGCATAGGGTTCGCAAATAAAGCTTTTCACCCAACGGCCATCGGCAAGTTCTACATTACCAATACCTAAAGGCGTTGGGATTTCAGCCACAAACTCACCAAAGCGGGCCTTAGGTACATCCCACAACTCAACGATGATTTCTGACCCCTCGTTAACGCGGGCAAGACCGGGTTTCGGTGGCACCGTGCCGGGCAGGGCGTACAGGCGGTAACAGGCTTTGGTGGTCGTTTGCTCAACTAAAACCGCGTCACGGGTTGTCAGTTGGAAGTTAAGTGGCATGCCGGTTAAGTGCGCACCTACAACCGCCACACGAATTGCTTCAGGTGCTGGCATAACTGTCTTCTCGGGCACCCACTCAGCCTCTGTTGCACCCAGCGCTAGGCCCATATGGCTTTGCCAGCGCATGCCGAAATCGGCCAGAGCGCTGTCATGCCACGCAGGGGCCAGCAGAGTAATGCCAAAAGGCAGGCCATCGTCTCTAAAACAAGCAGGCACTGCTAATGCACACAAATCGGCAAGATTGGTGAAGTTGGTGTAAGTACCAAACTGGCTGTTGTAGAGCACAGGCTCCTCAGCCATTTCTGCCAAAGTGCGAATGGTAGGCGAGGTCGGCACTATCAGCGCATCAAAGCCTTTGAGCGTCTCATTAATGGTGCGGGCAAGCGCTGCGCGGCGGTATTCGGCACGATACGTATCGACCGCCGAATATTTAAGGCCACTTTCGACAATGCCGCGCACCACAGGGTTAATAACGTCAGGGGTATTGGCTAACACATCCGCTACGGCCGCCGTACGCTCGGCCACCCAGCTACCGTAATAAAGCTCTGCGGCCAACTCGTTAAAAGCGGTGAAATCGATTTCGTCAATTTCAGCGCCAAAAGCCTTAAGCGCTGCCAGCGTTTTGTGCCACTCGGCTTCATTCAACTGGTCGCCAAAAAATTGTGTTCCACGTGGAACAGCAAAACGTGGCTTGGAGGTCATTTTGGTTTTTGCGCTAGCAGGGTTTTCGCGACTGTAAGGATCACTTACATCAAAGCCGCCTGCCACACGGGCAACGGCTTGAGCATCAGCCACTGTTAAGGCAAACACTGAAACGCAATCTAAGGTGCGACAGGCTGGCACAACACCTGTGGTTGAAAGCCAACCTTTGGTGGGTTTGAGCCCCACAATATTGTTAAAGCCTGCGGGCACGCGGCCTGAACCTGCGGTATCGGTGCCTAAAGCAAAAGGCACTAAACCGCGCGCCACCACAGACGCAGAACCCGAGCTTGAGCCGCCGGAAACATACGCAGGGTTAAAACTGTTGCCGACCGCACCATAAGGCGAGCGTGTACCCACAAGGCCTGTCGCAAATTGATCAAGGTTGGTTTTACCCACCACAACAGCGCCGGCAGCTTTTAAATGGGCTACAACGGTTGCGTCTCTTTCGGCTGTATAGGCGAACTCTGGGCAGGCGGCGGTGGTTAAAAAGCCTGCCACATCAATGTTGTCTTTAACCGCAAAAGGCACACCGAAAAGCGGGAGCTGAGTCAGATCACCTTCGGCTTGATCAAAAAGAGCCGCTAAGTTTTCCAGTTGCGCATTAAGCTGCGCTGAATCAGCGGTGCTAATCCACGCCACATCATCTGTACTTAGGCGCGCACACAGCGCTTGCAATAGCGTACGAGCCGTTGCGATATCGGCGCAGGCGCCACGCCAATCATTCAGGGTTAACACTGGGGCACTCATTACTGACTCCAAACCTATATCTACGATGGAGTCCGTATTGCAGTGCCCGTGCCAAGCTCAACGATGCTTAGAGTTAGGGCCATGAGGCCCTTCTGGCAGATTTAAAAACGCACCATAAAAAGGCATACCATTACCGAGCAACCGATTGCCGAGCCATTTTTGCGCGTTTTTAACCCGATCTGAAGGTTAAAGCCCTAACGCCTTAAGATTAAGCGCACCATTAAGCACCGGAGGGCACCAGTAGTAACCACCGGTAACGGGTTTGCTAAATGTATAGAGCGCATCCGTAATGCCGTCCTCAAGCCCGCTCATACGCCTTAGTTGCACCTCAAACATATTCAGCGTCTTGGCAAAGCATAAGAACATTAAGCCCGCTTGCGTGCCTTCAATAAAAGGCATCGAGCGGCGCAGCATAAAGGCCTCAGGGCTAAAGCTCTCTTGAGCGGTGCGTTTCACATGGGCCGATTCTGGAGCATCATCGAGCTCTTCGTTGTCGCTCAACTGACGACCAATGATGTGGTCTTTTTCCAGCTGGCTATGGGCGTTAAAGCGCGGTAAATCATGTACCCATTGCTGAATGGCCGCAAAACTTGACCCAACCAAAGCGCTGTCATGTGTCTCGACACTCGCCGCCGCTAGGGCGTTGTCATCAACAGGGTTTTCGGTGCCATCTTCATACCCGGTGAGGTCTTGTCCATGACCGTGACGGAAACAATCAACGGCGTTTTCAAGCGTAAAAGCCTCCGATAATTGAGCCTGTAACTCTAGGCTTTTCAGAGCAACATCAGCTGCATCTTCTCCGGTTAACCAACACCACAGAGCGTGCTGAGTCGCAGGGTTTTGCGCAACAGGGCCATTTACGGGGGCAAACGATGTTAGGCCTGCAATGGGTTTGTTAAGGGCGTAAGCCAAAGGCTCACCAATACCCACCAGCAGCGCTTTACCATCAGCAAGCGTGGCAAGCGTCGTTAATACTTCTGAAACAGCAGCAACATCTTTGATGGAAAAAAACAGGTGGCGTGCATATTTAGGCACGGGCGTTGTCAAAATGCCCGCTTGCAGATGGCTCATAAAACCTCCTTCACGAATAAGCCATTGTAGCCATAGCCTCTGCGCTTAGGCAGTTCTAACCTTGGTTGAGGCCTATAAATAGTTAAAAGGCGAGTGGTGATAACACCGGCGCTCACCTGCCGGCGTCATCCATGGCTGCATGGCCTACACCCAACAGATCTAATTAAGCCGAATCTTCACTTAAAAATGTTAGAAGCAAGGTGAGTCATACTTTACAACGCAAGTTGGTAGAGCCTTTTAAGCACCGTTTGTAGGCGATCCAGGCCGCAACAATATAGGTTTTAAAATTATTAAAATTCAGATACTTATCTTTCGCTTTCGCACCTCATTGCATACTTAAAAGATGCGAATGCAACGCTTAGAGTCTTGTTGCACGTCAGTCGCCGCACTGTGCTAAACAGCACCCATTGCTTACTCGTTTAAGACCGATTGTTTTGAGACAGGCTATCACCCACAAACAACAGTCGCGCGCATACCTAGATGTGCTATCAGCGCCAAGCACATGACTAAAGTCATGTGCTTAAGAAAACTCAAACGCTGTATCAAGGAAGGTAGGTAAGGCACAGATCTCACACTGATGATTGACCATGCCTGAGAGTGGAACTTTAGCCAAGCCTTACCACTCAACTCTTGCGTCACTCACATGGAGACGCTGTTATGTCAAAACAATCATTAAAACGTTATTTGGTAGCGGCGCTCGCCGCAAGTCACTTGGCAGTCTTTTCCACCATCCCCGTGGCGCAGGCCTCCATGGTCGGCACCCCTGAGGTGTTGCAACAGCAGCAGGTAGATCTCAATCGTGACCAGCTGCATGCAATGTTGGATCAGCAAGATGTTCAAGAAAAACTCATTGAAATGGGCGTTAGCCGTGCTGATGTTGAGAGCCGTATCAATAGCATGACGCAAGCGGAATTAGCCCAGCTCAACCATGCGTTAAGCGATGCGCCAGCAGGTGCAGGTTGGGGTGCGGTAGTGATTGGCGCACTGGTGATTCTTATGATCACTGACGCACTGTGCGTAACCAACGTCTTCCGCTTTATGAAATGCGTTTAAGAAAACAACTTCGTTTTCTGGCCATGGCCCTGATCAGCCTGCTGATCGGGGCATGTGCTCAGTCCCCTAAACTCGATAAGGACATCGATTCCTTGCCGCGCTATGTGGCACTCGATGAAGTCCCCTTTTTCCCGCAGGCAGACTATCAATGCGGCCCGGCGGCTTTAGCCACAACACTTGTTCATCGTGGTGTAAAGGTCACACCTGATGAGCTGGTGCCAAAAGTCTACTTGCCCAGCCGACAAGGCAGCTTGCAACTTGAGATGGTGGCTGCAGCACGCAGTTATGAAAGCCTTGTGTACCCACTTGAGCCTAAGCTCTCGGCACTTTTTAAAGAAGTCGCTGCAGGCAACCCAGTTTTAATTTTACAAAACTTAAGTCTTAAGATTATGCCGATGTGGCATTTCGCAGTCGTGGTAGGTTATGACCTAGACAAAGAGCGCGTCCTCATGCGCTCAGGTACCGAGAAAGAGCAGTGGCTTGAGCTTAAAGCCTTTGATAAAACCTGGGCGCGCGGTGAGCGCTGGGCCATTGTAACCATGGCTCCAGATACCTTGCCGGCCACCGCACGGCCTGAAGTTTGGCTACAGGCAGCCAGTGACTTAGAGCAAGTGGGTAAAACCCAAGCCGCCGCTACAGCCTATCAAACAGCCACAACACACTGGCCTAACGAGGGCCATGCCTGGTTTGCTTATGCCAATCAGCAGTACGCAAAGGGCGATAAACAAGCGGCAGCAGTGTCAATGCGCCGAGCTATTGAAGTCACACCCACACTTGCGCCTGCTTGGTACAACTTTGCTTGGATCAACGCCGAGGCAGGCTGTCATAGCGCAGCGCAAATTGCACAGCGCTGCGCTCAACAGCTAGCGCCGGAAGATGCGCGCTTCACTAAAGCGCTGCCCAAAGCAGGCAGCCAATCTTGTGAAGCGGCACCCAGTTGCCCCGCCTTAACGAAGTAGACTCGCAGCGTCTAATAAAAGACGCTCGGTTTGCTCGAAACCTAAGCACGCATCGGTGACCGATACGCCGTATTTAAGCGCTTTTGTGATTTTTTGATTGCCACTGAACAAATGCCCTTCAAGCATCACCCCACGCAGGCTTTTTTCGCCTGCCATCCGTTGCCTTAACACATCAGCAAAGACCTCGGGCTGGCGCAGTGGATCTTTACCACTGTTGGCATGGCTGCAATCGACAATCATCCGCGCATCGAGCCCTTGGTTGTGTAAGGCCTCGCGCGCTTTACGCACCGCTGGTGCATGATAATTTGGCCCATCATGGCCGCCCCTTAACACCAGATGCCCATAGGGATTGCCTTGAGTTACCGCCAGCGCTGGGCGCCCGAGTTCATCTAAAGCAAAGTGCTGGTGAGGGCGCGCTGCACTTTGAATCGCATCGCACGCAATATCAATGCTGCCATCAGTGCCATTTTTAAAGCCTACGGCACAATCAAGGCCGCTCACCATTTCCCGGTGAATTTGCGACTCGGTGGTACGTGCGCCTATAGCCGCCCAGCTGAGTAAGTCATCCCAGTAGCCTGCAATTTGTGGCTGCAAAATTTCAGTTGCAACCGGCAGCCCTTGTTGACTGATCGCCAGCATTAACTCACGTGAGCGCCGCAACCCTTCACTCATATCACCACTGCCGTCTAAATGAGGGTCATACAGCAAACCTTTCCAACCAACCGTGGTGCGAGGCTTTTCGACATAAGCACGCATCACAATAAAAAGCTGATCGCCAACTCGATCGGCAAGGGCTTTAAGACGCTCGGCATATTCCAGTGCCGACTGTGTGTCGTGCAAAGAGCAGGGGCCCACAATCACCAAAAAACGTGGATCAACGCCTTGCAAAATGGCTTCGATGGTTTTGCGGTGCTCGCTAATGCGCTGCGCCAGCTGTGGACTCAGCGGCAAGGCTTTGCGCAGCTGGATAGGCGTTGGCAATAGGTGCGTTACGCGGCGGGAGGTGGAGACGAAATCAAGCGGGGCATTCATGGCACAAATCCTTTGGCCGGTGTAAACCGGCGATCTATCTAGGTATGAGATTTAGACGTGGTCGGGCAGCGGTTAAACGGCTAAATCGGTAATACAGATCGTTACGGTAAAAAGTGCGGTAGTACGTCATGGCAGTGCTCCTAAAAATGTGTGCAATAAAAAACCCCCGGCTGGGTTACCAGCCGGGGGTTTGGGAAAACTCATTGGCGGCGACCCGGGACGAGGGGCGCCGAAGGACATTCAGCGCCGTTGGCTAAAGTAATAAAACCAATAGGCAGCCGAGCACGCAGCCGCACACACTGCGTTTAAAGCAGTATGTTTATGAGAGCTACGCGCTAATAAATTCATGGATATCTCCTTCAGATGACTCAAGCTACTTGATCTTAAGACAAGATTCAACATCCGCTCGTACCCTTAAGTAGCCGTAGCGATCGGAAGATCAATACAAAACTGTGCGCCGTCCTCATGATTGGTCACGCTTAACAAACCTTTCATTTGCTCAACGATGCCAAAGCTTACTGAAAGCCCTAATCCTGTGCCTTTACCCACGTCTTTAGTGGTGAAGAAGGGGTCAAAAATACGCTCTTGTAACGCAGGCTCAATACCGCCGCCATTGTCTTGCACATAAATACGCACCCGATCGTGCTCAATCACCGTGTCGATTTCGATTTTGGGAATAAAGCCTTCCTGCTGTTCGCGTCTGGCCAGCAGCGCATCCTTGGCATTGACCATTAGATTAATCAGCACCTGTTCGAGCTGATCCGCATGCCCGTCAACGTTGACATGCTGTGTACCGCAGCTGATAAAAACGCCTATCTGTAGCGCCTTAAAACTCTCATCCAGTAAAGCCACGGCTTCATACACGCAGGTCTGCGGATCAAACAGTTGGGTTTCTAATGCCGAACGGCGACCAAACACGCGCATGTGATCGACGATTCGCGCCGCGCGCTTAATTTGCGCATCAATGCGACCTAGCTTTTCGGCCAAATAGTCAGGGTCAAGGGTGTTTAGCTCCAAACGCCTTAACACGTTCGCAATGGCCATCCGCATCACATGTAAAGGCTGATTCATTTCATGTGCCATCCCCGTGGCCATTTCACCGAGCGTTGCCATCTTCGCGCTTTGATTGAGTTGCTGCTGTGTTCGGCGCACATCCGTGTTATCACGACCCACCGCCTGAATTTCGATCAGCTGGTTGTTTTCGTTAAAGATGCCCCGTTCTACCCACACCCACCACGCATGCTCACAACCTGGCAACTTCACGCAGATCTCACTGGTAACAACCGGCTCTTGAGGCGTCATCTTGGCAAAGCGCAGAGCAAATCGCGCCTTTTGCTCGGCCGATAGCCACTGGCTGAAATCAGCACCTATCAGAGTACTTGGCTCAACCTCAAGGTATTTAGCCATCGGCTGATTGGCAAAGCGCAGCTCAAGATTGGGCCCATAGCGACAGATCATTGCCGGTGAATCTTCTACCAACGCGCGGTAGCGCTCTTCACTGGCGGCGATTTGCTCGGCTGCCTGCGTGGCGTCGGTGACATCAACCCAAATCCCGACGACCTCTTGAGCATTGCCTTGCTCATCACGCAGCACTGTCGCCTCATCAAGCAACCAGTGATCACTTCCTTGCCGGTCTCTCAGTCGATATTTACAGCGGTGTTGGCCATCCGCTAACAAACCGCGTTTACGCTCAAAAAAAAGCTCCAAGTCATCAGGATGGACCACGCTTGCAAGCTTGCCTTGTTCAAGATCAGTCACGTTCCAGCCCAGTAAAGGCTCAAGGCTTGAGCTGGCAAACGAGAGGCTTAACGCACCTTGCGTACATTGTTCGACGTAAATGACCGCGGGTGCTTTAGCCACCAAGCGTTTTAAGCGCGCATGTGCCCATTCGGTTTGCGCTTGATGGCGCTTTAAATCGTCGATATCCAACAGATACCCATGCCATTGTCCTTGCGCGCTTTTACGCTGCGCCTGGAGCTGATACCAACGGTGGTTATCGTGCGGATGATTAAGCCTTAAGGCATGACTGAAAAAATGCGCATCGCCTTTACTTTGTAAACGCGCGTTAAATTCCGCAACATCAGCGGGATGAATCAATTCAAGCCATTGTGCTTCGCTCAGTGAAGGGCAGACCTCAAGCGTTTGTGCCAAAAAATCACCTAACAACACCCGTTGCTGTGTGGGGTCAAACTCCCACCATCCCGCTTGTAGGAGCTCTTGTAATAAAGTGGTCCGACGCGTTTGGGTTTGGCTGTGCGCTTCTTCTAATCGCTCAACTAAAGCCAGCCCTAGCTGGGCACTTAACAGTTGCCAATCTTCACTTCTTAAACCCTGTGGCATATTAGGCAAATTTAACATCAGCCACGCACGCGCCTTTGCTGGGCTTGGATAAGCGATGACAACCGCACGTCTGCCGGCAAGTTCACACACATCAAGCAGCTGTCCTGAGTTTTTTTGCATCAAGGTGCAGAGGGTGTTGTCGACACTCATATCGGGCCACCAGATACTGTGCGTATCGGTTAGCGCAAAAATACGCCACTGACCTTGATCGACAATCGCAACGGCGATGGCATGGGCTTCAAGTATTTGTGCGATATCCAGCAGCACCTGCTCGGTAGCGCGAGCCAGATACGCCGCGGGGGCTTGGCGAATGGCCATACAGCCTTTGGCGGTGGCACTGAGTAACTGTCTGCGCTGCTGCTCATGATGATCGGCCACAATAAGGTCATCAATCCACACACCTGTGAGCTGCCAATCGTTGCCTAAAGGCTCGATCCACACCCGCGCCTGTTTCTCACCTTGCAGGGTCTTAAATCCAACGTCGTAAAACTGGCCTTGAGCCTGTGTAAAAGAGGTTGGAAGGGCTGAGTCCGTAGTTAAGGCCTGACGTAAGTTTTGCCCTACACCAACGTCAAGTGTGCACTGAGCGCCGTGAATGGTGTGAAGCGTACCTTCAGTGTTAAACACCAACTTAAGACCACCGAACCCGTTCATTACTGGTGTAACAGATGACAACGGTGTGTGCTCGCGACGAAACCAGCTCATGCGTAAGTCCTTTTATGCATAACGATGTCTTGAGCAAGGTTACTCATACAGTTTGATACCAGAACGCACGGTTAGCTCTGTGGGTAATTTGGGAATATCCCCAATCACAGGCAGCACCAGTTTTGGCACTACCCGAAATACATTGGCTGAGGGATAACGAATCACCACGCTCAGCTCGCCTTGCGCAAAGGATGTGGTGACGTGTTGTGCGGGGTCAAAGGCGAGGGCAGAAGGCATCCACGCCAGTCGATTAGCCACGACCGTACGCGCTTCATTTTGTACATTACTAAAACCGCTTGAAGTGGGATTAATCGCCACAACATGGCGCACCGCCTCCGTTGCGGCGTGATTAAACGACTGCAACAACAACATGGGTAAGCCGTAGCTGACGGTTCCGTAAAAAATAGCGAAGAACACAATAAAGATGGCCGCAAACTCAATCGCAGCTGCACCTTGTTGCTGCTTTTGACTACGCCTTACGGCAGCACAATGCGTATTAGCTTCTATGCTTTGGCACGTATCCCTATTTTGTTTGGATCTGACCATTGCACCTACTCGCCCTAATCATTTGGCTCGGCTTATGTGCCTTGCACGACTTAACTCAGCGCAAAATCAGTAACGCCTTGACCTTCGGCGGTCTTGTTGCTGCATTACTGTGTTTAGCTTTGACCGGTAAATCGTTCATCGGTGCCTCACCGCTGGCCGCTGTCGGTGCATTTGCCCTCGCGCTTGTGGTGACGCTACCGGGCTATGCCCTCAAACGCCTCGGGGCAGGGGATGTGAAGATGCTCGCCGCATTAGGTCTTGCCACAGACATCAAACTCTTACTCTACAGCTGGGCAATTGCGTGCGTGTCTCAGGCGGCACTGTATGTGTTAGGCCGCTATCTGCCGCGTTTTGTCTTAGCCCAACGGACACCCTTTGCCCCCTTCGTGCTGTTAGGCTTTTGCCTGTCGGCGTTGCTACTTACGAACTAACCCTTTGGTGGGAATTTCCGCTTAGTGGGCTGAATTTTTACGCGCGATTTGCACTCTGACCTATCACCTAGGTATTACGCCTAAAGACTATTTGTTTGTTGTCAGACTGCAGATGGACGCCCTTTCATGGACAATGATTTCACTCGCGTACTGGTCGTCGATGACGACCCTCTAATCGTTGAAGAACTCTGTGAGTTGCTGACCAGTCATGGCTATCACTGCCACCGCGCGTCATCGGCAACCTTGGCTCAAGCTCAGTTCCGCTCAGATCCACGTATTGGGCTGGTACTGTGTGATTTGCATATGCCGGGGATGAACGGCATCAATTTGATTCGCTCACTCGACAGCATTGCAGGCCCCGCCAGACCGTTTGAGGCAGTTATTTTCACCGGCCAAGCGGAGAGTAATGATGTCATCGATGCCATGCGCGCAGGCATTGCTGACTATCATCAAAAGCCCATTGATCCTGAGCAGATTGTGGCGACCGTAAAACGCCTTGGGCAGCGCTTAAATGAGCGTCAGCGTGAATACAAAGAACTTGGCCAGCTGAATCAAAAGCTCAAAGACCTTACCGATTCGATTAATGAGCTGTATGAGGGTATTAACAATCGGCGTCGACCGGGGGGTATGCCCCCGGTCATTGGCACGCGTAAAGAAGACGTTATACCCGCGCCCTTTAACCAGCTGTCCCCCAGACAACTGGCTGTGGCCAAACTCGTGGGCAAAGGCCTGACCAATTATCAAATTGCGTGTGAGCTTAATATCACCGAGAACACCGTTAAGCTCTATGTGTCTCAGGTGCTACGCCTAACGCATATGCACAATCGCACTCAGTTGGCGCTGGCATTAAACCCCGCAACCCTAGATCAACAAGCACAAGCTTAAAGCACAGGTATCAGCGCACCAGCTGCGCTGGTACTTGATCCACCCCGTGTAAGGTGACTTCAGCATACCCTAGATCAAGGCCCAATAAGCTCAGCAAAGGCTGCAGCAAAAGTGTGCTTACAGCTTTGAGTACAAGGTTCGTGACGTTGGTAATGGTCCCTAGTAAGTTCACTAAGTTTGCAACCGTGATATTGACAATACTCACGACAATATCGGTAATCGGGCAGACTAAAAACCCGAGTAGTGGAACGCTGCATTCTTGCTTTTCTTCATACAATTTCTCAGCGCTCACCACTTCAAGCGTCGGCAGTTGCACGTTAACACCTGAGGCAATTTGTTGTGTTTTAGGACTAATAGCCCCCGTTTGCGGATCATAGGTAAACGTCATGTCTTGAGCGGCATCACCTAGTAAATTGGCTTTAGCCCGAACCCGTAAGTCCAATAATTCAATGCCTGCTATGGTGACCCCGATCTGTGCATGATCGTTGGAATTGGCTTTGGTGATCGAGATGCGATCAATTTCAGATGAAGCGGCAAGCGTAACCACTGAAGGGTTAGCACACGAAATACGCTTAAGCGCAGCCTGACCTTGAGCCAATTGCACACGAATCGCCATGTCCAATTTAACGCGAAGCAGCCCACCGATGTTGAGAATACCCAAAGGCTCGTCGTTCAGTTTAAGGACCAAGTCCACTTGGCCTGTTTTGGCTTGGGTCAGCCACTGTCCATTACTGTCCACACCCGGCGGGCCATAAGCATACTGTGGCAGTTCCGTGACCTGTAACGTTGCGCCCACTAAAGGCTTGGTCATGTTTGAGTTGGTCCAAGGAACAAAACCTCCGCCAGGGATAGAGCCTAATGCGCCTCGGTTATCTTGTATCAGCTCACCTATTTTAGGCAGGGCGAGTAGATTCAAATCCAAATCGACCGAGCGCGTACCATTAGCAACTAAGGCACCTACGGTTAAGAGCTCGACCAAATTCACGTCTGTTTTTAGCGCTTCGCGGCTGGTCGCTGTGCTAATGCCTAATAACTCCCCAAGCGTGACACCGACTGCACCCACCTGTAACAAACGCGCCTGATTAAGCTTGGTATTGACGCTGGCGCGTTGGTTAATCACTTCACCAATCACCGAAACAAAAGGCAGCAGGCCAATGTCTGTTTTCAGCACATCTTCAAGACTGCCCACATTGGCTCTGGCGCGTAACAACTCAAGAAAACTCAACAGCTCAACATTGGCAGCGGCAATGCCTTGCGCCGTTAAGACCTTAAGATCCACATCACCGTCTAAAAGGCCATTCAGCAGCGGGTTTAATAAGGGTGAATTGGCGGATACCAATGACAGAAGTCCACTTGCCACACTAAAACTGGCTTGGGCATTACGCTGGGCGGTTGCACTGGCTTGAATATCCACTTCAGGCTCATAAGCGCTGCCCGGAAATAAGCTGGCGAAGTTAGCCAAAATACTACTGGGGATGCGATGTGTAACGGTGACCTCCACCGCATCGACAGGTTTGCCGGGGGCGACCGGTTCAAGGCGCCGCTTGCCGGTGCTGTCTTGTTCAATGACGCCAATGCGGCTTTGGAGCTGGCGCTGGGCAGAGGAGAGTGAAAAACCATTACGCTGCGCACTTTGTAAGGCAGCTTGATGAGCCAGCGTTTCAGTCATCTGACCTTGATTACTACAGATACCGCCGCGACTGGCCGCTTCCAGTGCTGCAAGATCGGCTACACGCTGTAAATTGCGACGCTCAAGATAGAGCCGACTGCTGTCGATGACCAAGGCCAGCATGGCCACGATTATGATTAATGTCACCGCGCCAATAATGCCTATAGCACCGCGTTGCTGAGTATGAAACGGCCGCATACATCACCTGCCTAACCTCATCAATCGCTGCCTATGCTGTCATCCTGAAAGGTGGCAGGAATTTCATGTTCAAATGATTTGAGCCAACGCGTAGCACTTCGTTCACGTTCAGCCGGCGTCGCGCTTTGAATCAAGGCACTGGCCTGAAGGCCTTGGCGCTGTAAATCCAGCCAATCCTCCACGCTTACGTGATCAGGCTGACCCTGTGCATAGGCGCCGACAGTCAATGTGCTGAAGGCGAGGGCAAAAAGGTATTTCATGGCTTCTCCTTAGTGGCCTGAAGGATCTGAGCGATATCGGCATCGGTAATGGAGCTGGGTTTTGCTAGAGGGATCTCGCTTGGTGCAACAGGCAAACGATAGTGTTCGGCCTGCTGCTGTGCGGTACGCATCTCATGTGCTGTTAACCCTGTTTTCGCACTTAGAGCGGCCGCTTGATCCCATTGATTTTCCAGCAGCAGCAAAGAGACCATATTAATCGCCGCGCGCTTATGTGTTGGCTCAAGCTCCAGGGCTGTTGCCCATTCAAAACGGGCTCGATCACGTTGCCCTTGCGCCAATAACGCCAATGCGTAGTCGTTACGTATACTGGCATCGGTCGGCACCAAACGTACTGCCTGAGACAATTGCTCAGTCGCCTTTAGGTACTCATGTTGAGCAAAGGCCAGTTGACCTAATCCGTGATGACCATAGGCGGCCAGACAGGTATTCAACACGCTTTGATAAAGCTCATGCGCCCCAGGCTGATTCAATTGGCGCAGCACTTTGGCTTTGTTAAGCCGCACCTGTGGTACATGCGTAGGCAGGCTCTCAAAATGCGCCAGCGCGGCATGGCGCTTACCGTCACGCGCAACATCTTCAGCCAAACCCAACATCAGCTCTTGCTCTTGAGTCAGTTGATTACCGCAGCCCTGGCCTTTAAATAAACTTTGCGTGCCTTCTGGCACAGCAGCGCAGCCTGTCAACATCACTGTCAAAGCACCGATCCATAGCTTGCTCATTACATGCCTCCAAGTCCTTTTCCTATGGCGATAAAGCCAGGGGCTGCCAACACAATCAAAAGTGCCGGAAACAGAAACAGCATCATCACAATCGACATTTTGGCCGATACCTTTGAGACCTTTTCCTGAAGCGTCGTCAGACGCCGGTCGTCTAAAAGTTTTTTTAATGTCAAAAGCGACTGCATGGCACCGCCGCCTTGTGTGGTTAATTGCCGCAAAATCGCCATACAATCGGTAAATTCATCAACCTCAAGCCGATCCGATAAGGCCTTCATCTCATCGGCCATCGCCATACCTGAATCCACGCGCATCAAAAGCGTCTTGATCTCACTGCTAAGTACCGGCATCAGCTCGGCACCCTCAGTGCTTAGCACCCGAATTGATTGTTCAACGGTCAGGCCTGCACCAAAAAGAATGCGTAATAGTGGAATAAAAATAGACACCTCAGCCGCCAGTTGTGCTTTGCGCCTTGCCACCAACTTGGCCAAGATGCGTTTGGGTGCCAGCATCCCTATACCAATTGCGCAGACGTACCATAGCCAAGGATGCTCGGCAGGCTCCGCGCGGCTTTGAAGAAGCACGGTGACGACCAAAAGTAGAACAATCGGTAAGGCTAACTGTGCACCTGCAAAGAGGGCACGGTGGCTCGACTTTGACCAACCTGCTTGGTTAAGCAGCATGGCCGTTTCATGATCAAGGCTGACTAAACGATGGGTCCATGCTTTTTTCCCGATTTGCTGTAGTCGATCATCGAGCAGTTCGCGTCTTGATGCCCCTTCATCTTGTAAGCGTTGTTGGACGAGCCGCTGGCGCTGCTGACGGTTAATGCTGCCAATTAAAATGAGACCGGCGCCGGCGATTAGCAGTACCGCAAATAAGATCCAGGCCATCTCAAATGCTCTTCATCAAACGCCACAACATAAAGCAACCGGCGGCTTGAAAAGCAAAGGCTGCAATCAAGGCAATGCGGCCACTGGAGTCCACCCACATGCTTAAAATGTAAGTGGGATTAATGGCCAGAATGTAACCGGCAACAAAGGCTGGGAGTAACGCCAAGACAATCGCCGTAACCCTCGTCTCACCGGTCATAGCCTTAAGCTGGCGGGCGGCTTGTTCACGTTCATGGATGACGGTAATCAAATTGCTTAAAAGCTCGGTGGCACTGCCACCGTATTTGTCATTGACCTTAAGCCCTAAGGCCAGAATACGCATTTCTTGTTGCTCATACAGATCCGCAACCTCCTGTACCGCATCAGCAAGCGGCATACCGACTTGAACGTTAAGCGCAACTTTGGACATGGCTCCCTTAAGTGGCTCAGGGGCTTGTTCAATGGCTGCAATCACCGCATCACCTAAGGTGCGACCGGTCTGTAAACTGCGATTGATCTGATCAAGCATCGGCGCTAATTGCTGAACCATTCGCGCGAGGCGCTTGCGATAACGCCAACCCAGCACCATGCGCAAGATCACAGGAGGCAGGATGAGCATTAGGATGACGCCTAACAGGCCACCCCACAGCCACCCGACAACCAACAGCGCCAGCCACACCCAAATAAAGCGCCGCAGCTTATGCATCGACATTTCAAAGCCTGCGCGCCAGAACATCTTTTCAATGCCCAGCCAATAGCGATTAGGCTGATCGACCTGTTCTTGTTCGGCATGCCCAAGCCGCTCAAGCACCATTTCGTTATGTGCCTGATGACGGCCCTTTAAAAGCAGCCAAACAGCGCCAGCGCCCAACAACACACTGCCAAAAAGGAGGGAAAGACCTACGCTCATCGCAGCTCCTCCCAGACTTCGCGTAACTTCTCACCAGCAGGATTAATCGCTTCACGTACAAACGTTTCATGAATACGGTCGTAGCGAAACAGAGTATTGGTGACATACTGACCGTCACGCAGCCCCACCACTTCGACAATCTCGCTGATACAACGCCGGCCACTGGGAAGTCGCACCAGCTGAATCACCAGATCTAACGCCGCGCAAATCATCTGCCTTAAGGTTTGCTCCGCCACTTGCTGGCCGGTTAAGCCCACCAATGTTTCGAGCCGAAGCAAGGAATCCTGCGCATTGTTAGCGTGTACAGTGCTCATTGAACCATCGTGACCGGTGTTCATGGCCTGTAGCACGTCAATGACTTCAACGCCGCGTATCTCCCCCAAAATAATCCGATCCGGGCGCATCCTTAGGGCGTTTCGAATTAACCCTGAAGCCGCCACTTCACCATGACCTTCAGCATTGGGTGGACGCGTTTCAAGACGTACCACATGGCCATGGTTGAGCTGAAGTTCTGCGGTATCTTCAATGGTGACAATACGCTCACCCGCGCTGATCAACTGGCTCATGACGTTGAGCATGGTGGTTTTGCCTGTGCCGGTACCACCGCTGACTAAAATATTACAGCGCTCACGTACAGCCACTTTAAGCAGCTTTAACATGGCTTCATCAAACGACTTAGAGGCAATTAAATCGCCACTTTGCATCAAGTCTTTACGAAACTTACGGATGGAAACGCAGGGGCCATCAAGGGCAATCGGCGGAATAATGGCATTGACCCGGCTGCCATCAGGCAGGCGCGTATCGACCATGGGACTGGACTCATCAAGCCTTCGCCCTTGTGAGGCGATGACCCGTTGAATCACCCGCTGTACATGGTTGTTATCGATAAAGCGCAAGTCGCTGTGATGCAATTTGCCTTCGCGCTCAACGAAAATTCGATTCGGCCCATTGACTAGAATTTCCGTCACGCTTTGATCACGCAGCAACACTTCAAGAGGGCCAAATCCTATGAGTTCATCGACCAGCTCTTCAGCTAAGCGCTCGGTTTCGTAGCGCGATACAGCCAGCTGATTTTTTTTAACGTAATCCATCACCCGATCCGTGACGAACAGGGCAACGGTGGCGCGCGGCGCTTCTAACAAATGAGCGTTATCTTCATCCAAACTATCAACCACATACCGGTGCAAACTCAGCTTTAGGGTTTGTAATTCGCACTGTTGTTGATCCGCGTAAAACGTACCGCCAAATACACTTTCCACAGCCATCAGCGACGCTCCCAGAAACGTAAATTAAGTTTGCTGGGTTTATCTTCAGCAGGCTTTACCAACTGATTGGCAATTTTGCTTAAGCTTTGTGTTAACCGATCACGCGGTGCCAGTTCATAAAGACTGCGTCCTTGATTCTTGGCATTAAGCCGAAGCTCAACGTTAGCCACTAATGTATCGAGTAACGGCAAATCATAAGAGCGCTCAAGCGCTTTGGCATCCGGAGTCACCGAACGCCAATAGCGATCAATCAACAGTTGGCAGTTGTTTAACGCTACCGCTTGGTTGCGCCATGTGGTCAGTAAATTAAGGCTGCGCCGGCAACTGGGAACGCTTTGATCGGTGTACCAAATCACCTGATTGGCTTGAGCCAAAAGCACCCTTAGGGCTTCACAGTCAGGCTGACCGGCGAGATTAAACACAATGTGCTGAAAATGTTGGCGCAGCGCGCCTATCAGAAGGTAGAGCTCAGCGGCGCTCATATTCGGTAAGCCATCATCAATGGTAAGGCTTAACAAGTGCATGCCTGCCGCATGCTTGGCAAAGGCGCTGTTGATTAAGCTTGCATCAATCCTGCGCATATTGCGTAAGGCATCGTGAAAATTAAAGCTGCTTTCCACCGACAAAATCGCAAGGCTTTCGGCTACCGGTTTGCCTAAATCCACAAACAATGTGTTGATGCCCTGAGCTTGCATACTGAGCGCAATATGGCTTGAGACAAAAGCGGCATCCGGGTCACCTTGTGCACTGTAGAGCACCGTAATGCCTGCTGAATCAGCGACCGGCACTACATTGGGTAAGCGTTTAGCCAAACGCCGTACCAGCCCTGCAACTTCACTTGAGCGTGAGCCATAGGCAATAAAGTCGCGGGCGCCTGCGCGCATGGCACTTAATACCAACTGGGTATCGAGTCCATCACCCAGTCCCACCACCGAAAGCATGGGCCGTGCTTCCATGCAGTCTTCAATCAACGCACTTTGCGCCGCTAACTGATCGCGACTTAGCCCGATAAATAAAATAGTGGCGCCTGTGACACCAATTAAGGCCAGTACTGAATCCAGAGAGGCATCATCCACATGCAGCACCTGTCCTAGCGTGCTGAGTGAAGATTGCAGCCACTCCAAATCGGACTTATTGGTGGTCAGAGCCAGAAACGTCTGATTCATACGCGCTACTACTCCGAAAGCCCTGCACGCTGATCAAATTGACCGTTTTCTAAAAAGAACATGCGGTAGAAATTAGGGTCGTATTGGCGCTCTTTTTCGCCCGGCAGGGTAGGCAATTGCGCATCCGCGGCCAGTGGTTGTACCAGCCTTGGAGTGACAATCATCAACAGTTCGCGGTCCTCGCGAATGTGCTGAGTGCTTCTGAAAAAAGCGCCCAACACAGGCACATCACCCAGCCCGGGAAGCTTCTCCACATTGGCGCCATTATTGGTGCTTAAAAGGCCACTGATGACAAAGCTCTCACCATTGGCCAACGTAACACTGGTGTCTGTGCGGCGCACTTTGAGTGCAGGCACCCGAGTGCCTGCGATTTCGATGCCATCGGTAAAATCAAGCTCGCTGACTTCAGGTGCAACTTTTAAGTTGATGCGGCCAGGGCCTACTACCGTCGGCGTGAGTGTCAGGCGAATACCAAACTCTTTGTATTCAATGCTGATGGAATCACTCCCATTACTGGGTACCGGTACCGGAAATTCACCCCCAGCAAGAAAACTCGCACTCTGGCCGCTCATCGCAACCAACGATGGCTTAGCGAGGGTGTAGGCAAAGCCGCTGTTCTCGAGTGCATTGATTGCGCCCAGTGCTCGGCTGCTGTTACCGCCCCACAAAAAGTTAAAGCCACCACCGACTAAGGGAATGGTCGGCATCAACTCTCCAATCGCTCCTGGGCCCACTGAGCCACTGGAAGCGTTATAACCAAACATTCCTTTGTTGCCTTTAAACAGCATCGAGACACCAATGTCTTTGAGCTTACTGCGGCTGATATCGACAAAACGAATGTCCGTTTGCACTTGGCTGATGTGATCAGCTGAAGCCGTACTCACGGGCTGAATGCTTTGACTGGCACTACTTTGCACATGCACTAACGCACGCTGCGGCTCTTTAGCGCAATGGGTCCAAAGCATCAAACTGGTGGTGCCTTGTTTCAAGCCGGTCAGCAGTACGCTGTCTTTAGCACTGACATAAACATCAGCGACTTCAGGATCGCCAATGGCAATACGCTTAATGGGCACCGGCAAACTCACCTCATTTTGTTGGCCTTGGCTGATTTCCAGCACACCCGCTAAGGGCTTTAGCGCAGTACACGAAGCCCAGCTTAACGAGGGGACAAAAAGGCCTGCCAACATCAAAGCACTGGCCCAGTGCGTGCGAATAGCGTTCATGGTTAGCATCCTGCTTTAAGGATTAATCTGTTGGCGTTGTGTGCCGCGAATCACTTCGATACTGGCGGGAGTAGGGCGCGGCACTGCCGATCGAGTTGATGCGACCGGTCGTGGCGAGATCGGTGCACTTATCGGCTGTGCGTTAATTTGAGGTGTTCCACGTGGAACAGGTTCAACACCTGTCAGCTCGCTTAATAAAGCCCGTGAGGGTGGTTGTGTTACCACACGGAGCTCGCCTCGCTCAAAATGCTCATGCAGCTTTTCTTGCTTACTGCGTACCGCAAGACGTACGTGGCCTGCTTGGCTGGCCAACATAAATTTATTGATAAGTTCAGCCGGTATCGCTACTACAGCACTGCGAATTTGCCCTGGGTTTACCTCAGGTGCTTCCTGCTCATCTTCTTTAACGGGCTTTTTATACGAGCCTGCATGCGGGCCTAACAAGGCGCCATAACTCAACAGTCTGGCAGCTGGGATAACGACTTGAGCACTGTCCTGTTCGCCCTCGTTATTGCCATTGGCCCGCAAATACACCAGCACATCGACAAAATCGCCCGGCGCAAGATGACCGCCTGCGGCAATAACTTCATCAACACCAACAGCCACTGCACGCTCATGGGGACGGATCATGCTAGACAGAGCACCTCCTGGCTCAAGCATGGTTTCGTTAATGGCTTTGCCCGAGGAGATACTGGTCCAAACCGTTTTACCTAAAAGTGATTCAAGATCGGACGACTCGCCCGCTTCGCGCTGATTAACGTTTTCAACTTTTAGGTCTTCACGCGTTAGCGCACTGTAAGCAGCAATATCTCGGGCCGCTACGACCCTGACATTTGTATTGTCCGCAACCGTCGCATCGCTGCTTAGTATCTGAGAAGAACTATTGGCATTTACAGGCTCAGAGCCACGACTCATTGTCAGCCCCCAATACCCAGCCAGTAAAGCGCCTACAAACAGCACCCCTGCTAATGCCATCGTCACGCGGCTATCCATCAACCCAACTCCTTATCTGCACGTCGCCATGCCAAAGCACCGTGAGGTGCCCGATTGTTAGGTGTAGACAGCGTTTTGTGAGTTTGTTTCGTTGGGGTGAATGCGCCCGATAGTGGTCTTTATATTTATAACTTTATAAATAGTTACTTGTGATTACTTACATTTAATAGTTGATAAAGCCGCAATCTTATCCAAGCTTGTCATAACAAAGACTGATTCAAAATGAGGTGGTAGCCATGAACATGAAAAAGTATATTAATAAGTTTGTTACGTTCTGCAAGGAAGAAGAGGGTGCATCTGCCATTGAATATGTGGTTATTTGTTCAATTGTAGCGGTCGTGATCTTAACGTTTGGCACAGGTTTGGGTGACCGTATTGTTGAACTTTTGACAGAAATTCAACAAGGTCTCTAATTACCATATGCTAAACCAAGCTATATCGATTTTATTGGTAGACGATGAACAAGAGATACTTGTTGAATTAGCAGAACTCCTCGAGGCAGAGGGATTTGCCTGTTCGTGCGCTACGTCGGTTGCAGAAGCGATGGAGCTTTTGGCTTCGCAAAAAATGTCTTTGGTAATCACTGATTTAAGAATGCCAGAGGAGAGTGGCCTAAGATTAATTCAGCGTTTACGTAGTCATCCGCTGCATAATCACGTACCTATTATTGTGACTTCAGGTCATGCGGGCATGGATGACTTGGTAGGTATTTTACGATTAGGCGTTATCGATTTTTTACCTAAGCCTATTTATCACGAATATCTACTTGAGAAGATACGTAAGCTATTTAATGAGCACGATAATACTGTTTATCTATAAAAAAGCCCGAATAATTATTCGGGCTTTTTAGTATCGCTTACTTAGAAGTCTAAGTTTGAAACAGCCAAAGCATTTGACTCAATAAAGTCACGACGCGGCTCTACGGCATCACCCATAAGCGTATTAAAAATTTGATCCGCAGCAATCGCATCTTCAATGGTCACGCGTAGCATTCGGCGGGCGCTTGGGTCCATGGTGGTTTCCCAAAGCTGCTCAGGATTCATCTCACCCAAACCTTTATAGCGCTGAATGCTATGACGCTTAGTACTCTCAGCAAGAAGCCATTCAAGCGCTTCTTTAAAGGTACTTACGTTTTTACGACGCTCGCCGCGCTTAACGTAGGCCCCGTCTTCTAACAGACTATTCAGTTGCGTACCTAAATCTGTCACGGTGCGATAGTCATTGCTCGCGAAGAAGTCTCGGTTAAAGGTGATGAAGTTTGAAACACCATGAGAGATCAACTCAACCACAGGCAGCCACAATTTGCGCTCCGTGTCTTCGCGCAACGTCGCCTTGTAGACCAAACCTGATTTTTCGGTGGCCATTAATCGTTCGGTAAATTGCGCAAGCCAGGCGCTCATCGCCGCTTGGTCACCTAACTGCTCCACACTGACCCGTGGTAAATACACCATATGTTCGGTGAGTTCTTGCGGGTACAGACGTGAAAGGCGGGCGAGGGTTTTCATGACGCCGCGATACTCGTTGACCAGTTTCTCAAGCGCTTCGCCAGCAAGACCTGGAGCATTTTCGTTAACGTGCAGGCTCGCTTCATCTAAAGCCGATTGGGTCATGTACTCTTCCATGGCCTCATCGTCTTTGATGTATTGCTCATGCTTCCCACGTTTGACTTTATAAAGTGGTGGCTGGGCAATATAGATGTAGCCACGCTCAACCAATTCTGGCAGTTGGCGGAAGAAGAAGGTCAAAAGCAGTGTACGAATATGCGAGCCGTCCACGTCAGCATCGGTCATGATGATGATGTTGTGGTAACGCAGTTTGTCGATGTTGTATTCATCACGGCCAATGCCACAGCCAAGCGCGGTGATCAGGGTGCCGACTTCTTGCGATGAAATCATCCGGTCAAAGCGGGCACGCTCAACGTTCAGAATCTTACCTTTTAGGGGCAGAATCGCTTGGGTCTTGCGGTTACGGCCTTGCTTAGCAGAGCCGCCCGCAGAGTCACCTTCCACAATGTACAGTTCTGAAAGAGCCGGGTCTTTTTCTTGGCAGTCAGCCAATTTGCCTGGCAAACCTGCGATATCCAACGCACCCTTACGACGGGTCATCTCGCGGGCTTTACGCGCCGCTTCCCGGGCACGTGCCGCATCGATCATCTTGCCAACCACAGCCTTGGCTTCGTTGGGGTTTTCCAGCAAGAAGTCTGAGAAGAATTTGCCCATTTCCTGCTCCACTGCGGTTTTCACCTCAGAGGAGACCAATTTATCTTTGGTCTGGGAGCTGAATTTGGGGTCCGGCACTTTAACCGAGATAATCGCGGTCAAACCTTCACGGGCATCGTCACCTGTGGTGGCGATTTTGTGTTTTTTCGCTAAGCCTTCAGCCTCAATATAGTTATTGAGGTTACGGGTGAGCGCTGAGCGGAAACCCGCCAAGTGCGTGCCGCCATCGCGCTGTGGAATGTTGTTGGTAAAGCACAGAATGTTCTCGTTAAAGGAGTCATTCCATTGCAGTGCGACTTCGACACCTACGCCATCTTCTTCGCGCTGAATATTGAAATGAAACACTTGGTTGACCACGGTTTTGTTGGTATTTAAATACTCAACGAATGCCTTTAGGCCACCTTCGTACTTAAACAGCTCTTCTTTGCCTGAGCGCTCATCTTTTAAAAGAATGCCAACGCCTGAGTTTAAGAACGATAACTCGCGTAGACGCTTGGCCAGAATATCCCAGCTGAAGTGGATGTTTTGGAAGGTTTCAGCCGAAGGTTTAAAGTGAATCTGAGTACCTGTGGTATCGGTGTCGCCTACGGCAGCCAAAGGCGCTTGTGGTACGCCATGAACATAGGTTTGTTCCCAGATTTTTCCACTACGGCGAATGGTTAATACCAGTTCTTTGGAGAGGGCGTTGACAACCGAAACACCCACACCATGTAGACCACCGGAAACTTTATAGCTGTTGTCATCAAACTTACCGCCAGCATGCAGCACGGTCATGATCACTTCAGCGGCGGAGACGCCTTCCTCTTTGTGGATATCCACCGGAATACCACGACCATTGTCGCGTACGGTGATCGATTCATCCGTATGAATAGTGATGCTAATTTCATCGCAGTGGCCAGCCAAGGCCTCATCGATGGAGTTATCCACCACCTCAAACACCATATGGTGCAGGCCCGTGCCATCATCGGTGTCACCGATGTACATCCCCGGGCGCTTGCGCACGGCATCCAAGCCTTTCAGCACCTTAATGCTGTTAGAGTCATAGGTATTTTCTTCGCTCATGCCTTACTCCCGGTGGTCTTGACGCTCGGTGATCTGACCGTGTTCCACGTGAAACACCGACACAGGCGTCTCCGCCCGCCAGCCATCCTTTAATAAATCCTGATCTACACAGGTAACAAACACCTGGCAGTGCAATTCTTCTAACAACCTACATAGCGCGCTGCGATGTTGCTCGTCGAGTTCTGACGGCAAATCATCAACCAAATACACACACTGCCCACGACGCGCTGCATTAAGCAAATGGCCTTGTGCGATACGTAACGCGCACACTACAAGCTTTTGCTGGCCACGCGACAGTAACTGTGCAGCGTTATGTCCGGCGATTTTTAACCGTAAATCAGCCCGTTGTGGACCGGCTTGGGTATGACCCATTTGCAGGTCACGTTGTAAAGAGCCCTCTAGCACGTCGTACAAGCTACGCTCTTTGTCCCAACCGCGGTAATAACTTAAGGTTAATGCCTCAAGTGTTACCAACTCCTTTAGGGTTTGTTCAAAAACCGGTTTTAACGCTTGGATATACGCTCTGCGATAGCCATCAATTTCATCCGCCGCCAGACACAATTCTCGCGTCCAGGCAGCGTTTGAAGCAGCATCCAGTGTACCACGGCGCAGCCAAGAGTTCCGCTGCCGCAGGGCTGTCTGTAGACGCTGCCACGCTTTTAGAAACCTAGGTTCCACATGAAACACGCCCCAGTCCAAAAACTGCCGGCGGATCTTCGGCGCGCCTTCAAGTAAACGAAAGCTATCGGGGTTAATCAGCTGGAGTGGCAATACTTCTGCAAGCTGTGCGGCGCTCCTCGCGTTTTGCCCATCGATGCGTATGGTCAAATCGCCAAGTCGATCTCGCGAAATACCCAACTGATGAATCGCACCATCACGCTGGACTTGACCAAACAACGTGCAAACCTGTGCTTCATGGGCAATCACAGGAACAAGACGTGGACTGCGAAAAGAGCGAGCAAGGCCCAAAAGATGTATGGCTTCTAACAGACTGGTTTTTCCGCTGCCGTTAGCGCCATAAAGCAGATTAATTCGCGGGGAGGGATGCAATGTCACCGGGTGCAAATTGCGCACGCCGGTGACATCTAAACGCAGTAATGACATTCAGTAATTACAGGCGCATCGGCATAACGACGTAGGCTGAATCATCGTTGTCCGCTTCTTGAATCAGCGCGCTGGAGTTAGCGTCAGATAAAATCAGCCGCACATTTTCAGTACCGATCACGCCCAGCACATCGAGCAGATAACTGACGTTAAAGCCAATTTCTAACTGGTTACCAGCATACTGCACCGCGATTTCTTCTTCGGCTTCTTCTTGCTCAGGGTTATTGGCTTGGATTTTCAGCAGACCTGATTCAAGTTGTAGACGAATCCCGCGGTACTTTTCATTGGATAGAATCGCCGTACGGGTAAAAGCCTCACGCAACAACTGACGATCGCCCGTTACAAGCTTGTCACCACCGCGCGGCAATACACGCTCATAGTCTGGGAATTTGCCATCGACCAATTTTGAGGTGAAGGTAAATTCTGCCGTGGTCGCACGGATATGGTGCTGACCTAATACGATGCTGACATTACCGTCTTGATCGGTCATCAGGCGGGCCAGCTCTAAAATGCCTTTGCGCGGCACAATAACCTGATGCTTCTCGGTTTGCTCAATGCCTGCTTGCACCGCCGACATGGCCAATCGGTGACCGTCGGTTGCCACCGCCCGCAGTGTGCCGGTGCTGACTTCCAAGAGCATGCCATTTAGGTAATAGCGCACATCTTGCTGCGCCATGGCAAAGCTTGTGCGCTCAATCACGCGGCGCAGCTTGCCTTGGGGCAGGTTAAAAATTAGAGAGCCAGGGCCTTCCTCAACACTTGGGAAATCGTGCGCTGGCAGTGTGGATAAACTAAAGCGGCTGCGCCCGGCTTTAACAATCAGCTTTTGCTCATCGGTACGGATATCAATCACCGTATCGGCCGGCAAGCTTTTGCAAATATCCATCAGCTTGCGTGCAGGCACCGTGATTTGCCCAGGCGTGGCTTGATCTTCAAGTGTTACTCGGCCCACTAATTCGACTTCTAAGTCAGTACCGGTTAACGACAATTGTTGGCCTTCGACCACCAGCAATACGTTGGATAAAACAGGCAGCGTTTGGCGGCGCTCAACCACCCCTGCAACCAACTGCAGGGGTTTCAACAAGGCTTCGCGTTGAATTGTGAAATGCATCGTTTAGTCCCTTTGGCGTTATCAGGTGGTCAGGGTACGCAGCAGATTTTTGTAGTCTTCGCGGATATCCGCATCCGTTTCACGCAGTTCAGCAATCTTACGACAAGCATGCAAAACGGTAGTGTGATCGCGGCCGCCAAAGGCGTCGCCAATTTCCGGCAAGCTGTGATTGGTCAGCTCTTTCGAAAGGGCCATAGCCACTTGGCGCGGACGCGCGACCGAGCGCGAGCGGCGCTTTGATAAAAGATCGGAGATTTTGATTTTGTAATACTCAGCGGTGGTGCGCTGAATATTGTCGATGCTGACCAGCTTATCTTGCAGTGCCAGCAAATCTTTAAGCGACTCACGAATCAGTTCAATAGTGATATCGCGGCCCATAAAGTGCGAGTGAGCGATTACCCGTTTCAAGGCGCCCTCAAGTTCACGCACATTTGAGCGAATACGCTGGGCAATAAAAAACGCCGCATCATGGGGCAAATGAATTTTGGCCTGATCGGCCTTTTTCATCAAAATCGCCACACGCGTTTCCAGCTCCGGTGGCTCGACCGCAACGGTTAAGCCCCAACCAAAGCGCGACTTCAAACGCTCTTCTAAGCCATCAATTTCTTTGGGGTAGCGATCACTGGTAAGGATGACCTGTTGACCGCCTTCTAAAAGCGCATTGAAGGTGTGGAAAAACTCTTCTTGGGAGCGCTCTTTTTTGGCAAAGAATTGAATATCGTCAATTAGAAGCGCATCGACTGAACGGTAAAAACGCTTGAACTCGTTAATCGCGTTTAATTGCAGCGCCTTAACCATATCTGCAACAAAACGCTCAGAGTGCAGATACACAACCTTTGCGTTGGGATTTTTCTTCAGTAGATGGTTACCCACCGCATGCATTAAGTGTGTTTTACCCAACCCCACACCGCCGTATAAAAAAAGCGGGTTATAGCCATGCTTAGGGTTATCAGCCACCTGCCAAGCAGCCGCACGCGCCAGTTGGTTAGATTTACCTTCAACGAAATTTTCAAAGGTAAAGGTGCGGTTGAGATAGCTGGTGTGCTTTAAAGCACCCTCAACCTGCACATTGCGTTCAACGCGCGCAGTACCTGCACTGAGTTCACGCGTGGCTTGCTGAGCTTCTTCGTTAATAGAGGCAGGCGCTGCAAAGGAAGGCTCTTCGAAAACCTCTTGAACCACCGGTGCCGGTGCCACAGGGGTGGGCGCTTGCACAGGGGCAGGCGTTGGCATACGCACAGGACGTCTGCTGCCTATTAATAGAGACACCGACGGCGCATGGCCGCCACTGCGCTCGTGCAACAGTTCAAGCAGTCGACCCAAGTATTTGTCGTTCACCCAATCCAAAACAAAGCGATTGGGTGCGTACACGCGCAGCTCACTACCTTCGGCTTCGACCTGGAGCGGTCGAATCCATGTATTGAATTGCTGAGCTGGCAACTCGTCACGCAGCAGGTCTGCACACTGCTGCCAAAGTTCCACGGACACGGACATCCCCTAAATAAGGTCAAACATTAGCTGGCGCGCATTGTATCGGGCGCTAGCAAGGTTATCCACACCTTTAGGCGCCACTTATGCCTATTAGCCGCGGTTTGGAAAAATATTTTATGTTGATAAGTTCACACTTGCTATGTGCGTAAGCGGCTTATAAGGTTGGCCAGAAAGAAGCCTGTGCATAAAGATCACTTATACACACATCTTATCCATACCTGCCTGACACCTTGTATAACCCTTAACAACACCTTCTATTTTTCCACAAGCACAGGAATAGACTGGCTTCTATGAGGTTATCCACAGAAAAGTGGCGCTATAAACGATTTAACAGCTTCAAAGTTTTTTTGAGCTTTGTTGTTGTTTTTGTAGCTCATCAGAAACGCAAACAGGAAATTGACCTTAGCGCTTGCTTTCTCTAGAATCGCCGGTCTCTTAAAACCGGGGCCACAGTGGCCCGATGTCGACCACTAGGTAACGCACCATGAAACGCACTTTCCAACCAAGCACCATCAAGCGCGCTCGCACTCACGGTTTCCGTGCCCGTATGGCTACTAAAAACGGTCGTGCCGTTCTGTCGCGCCGTCGTGCAAAAGGCCGTAAGCGTCTGGCCATCTGATTTCGGCAAAGAAGGTAGTGAATCGAGGATTCGGTCGGGACAAGCGACTGCTTACCCCCCGTCATTTCAAGGCAGTCTTCGATTCTCCTGCCGGCCGAGTACCAGGCAAAAATGTCCTGTTGCTCGCTTGCGCCAATCAGCTTGATCATCCGCGTATCGGTTTAGTTATCGGCAAAAAAAGCGTCAAGCTTGCTGTCGAACGTAACCGCCTCAAACGCGTCATCCGAGAATCCTTCCGCCATCATCAAGAGATGATTGCCGGCTGGGATATTGTGATCGTCGCTCGTAAGGGCCTCGGTGATCTGGAAAACCCAGAGCTTTTCCAGCAGTTCGGCAAAATGTGGAAGCGGCTGTCCCGCGTTCAGCTACGCCAAACTGAATCCCCAAAGGGGACACCTGACGATGCTCATACGTAAAGTAGCTCAGCTACCGATCAAGTTGTATCGATACGCCATCAGCCCCATGATGGCGAGTCACTGCCGTTTTTATCCAAGCTGTTCATGTTATGCCCTTGAAGCCATTGAGGTTCATGGGGTGTTACGTGGTGGTTGGCTGACAATGCGCCGTTTAGGTCGCTGTCATCCATGGAATGCCGGCGGTTATGATCCTGTACCGCATAAAAATCCCTCAACATCTTGATGGCCGAGTAATCATGGATATCAAACGTTCTATCCTGATCGTCGCCCTGGCAATCGTGTCTTACATTTTGGTTTTGAACTGGAATGAAGACTACGGTCAAGCTGCGTTACCTGCAGAAACTGCCCAAGCGACGTCATCTGCTGCTTCTTTACCCGACACCTCAACAGCACAAAACGATGATCTGCCAAGTGTCGGTACCCCTGAAGCCGCAGCTGTTCCCGCTTTAGCGGCTAGCAATCAGCTGATCCGCGTAACCACTGATGTTCTGGATTTGTCTATTGATCCACAAGGTGGCGATATTGTTAAGCTCACTTTGCCAGAATACCCGCGTCGTCAAGATCGTCCGGATGTGCCTTTCCAACTGTTTGATAACGGCGGTGAGCGTTTATACCAAGCTCAAAGTGGTTTATTAGGCACTAACGCACCTGATCAAACGTCAGGCCGAGCGGTTTGGTCAAGCAACGCTCGCGAATATGCGCTCAATGAAGGTCAAGATGAGTTAGTCGTTGATCTGACGTACAGCGCTGAGGGCATCAATTACATTAAGCGCTTTACCTTAAAGCGCGGTGAATATGATTTAAAAGTCAGCTACCTTGTGGATAACCAAAGCCAAGCCCCTTGGTCAGGTACCTTTTTCGCACAGTTAAAGCGTGACAACAGCGGCGACCCTTCTTCAAGCACCGCTACCGGTACAGCAACCTACTTAGGTGCAGCGCTGTGGACAAAAGAAGAGCCTTATAAAAAAGTCTCTATGGGTGACATGGACGACAAGGCTTTACGTGAAACCGTTGAAGGTGGCTGGATTGCATGGTTACAGCATTACTTTGTAACCGCATGGATCCCAGAAAAAGACACCATCAACCAAGTTCAAACCCGTAAAGACAGCCAAGGCAATTACATTATTGGCTTTACCGGTGCACCCTTGCAGGTCGCAGCAGGTAGCCAAGGCGAAGTCGGCGCAACGCTTTATGCCGGCCCTAAAGTTCAAGACAAGCTTGAAGCGTTATCCCCAGGTCTTAACTTGACGGTGGATTACGGTTTCTTATGGTTTATCGCCCAGCCCATTTTCTGGTTGCTGCAACAAATCCACAGCCTTTTGGGTAACTGGGGTTGGTCGATTGTTGCGTTAACCATCATCATCAAATTGGCTTTCTTCCCCCTGTCGGCGGCCAGCTACCGTTCGATGGCACGCATGCGCACCGTGGCGCCTAAGCTCGCTGCGCTTAAAGAACAGTTTGGCGATGATCGCCAGAAAATGTCTGCGGCGATGATGGATCTGTATCGTAAAGAGAAGATCAACCCGCTGGGTGGCTGCTTGCCGATTCTGGTGCAAATGCCCGTATTCTTGGCGCTTTACTGGGTGCTGTTAGAAAGCGTGGAAATGCGTCAAGCACCTTGGATTCTGTGGATAACTGACCTGTCGATTAAAGATCCATTCTTTATTCTGCCGATCATCATGGGCGCGACCATGTTTATCCAACAGCAATTGAACCCAACTCCGCCGGATCCGATGCAAGCGAAGGTGATGAAGCTTCTACCGATCATCTTTACCTTCTTCTTCCTGTGGTTCCCAGCAGGCCTTGTGCTGTACTGGGTTGTGAATAACGTGCTGTCCATTGCGCAACAGTGGTACATCACCCGTCAAATTGAGGCCGCTGATAAATCAGCCTAAGCTGACACATTGACGACAAACGCCCCATTCGTGGGGCGTTTTGCTATCTGGAGAAGCGTCATGCAGATATCCACAGAAACCATTGCCGCTATTGCTACAGCTCAAGGCCGTGGTGGGGTAGGCATTGTTCGTGTATCAGGGCCTAAAGCGTACGCCATCGCCCAAACCATCACTGGCCGCGAGCTGACCCCCCGTTATGCACACTACGGCCCCTTTAAAGGTGAGTCTCACGTGTTGGACGAGGGCCTCTCATTATTTTTCAAAGGCCCCCATTCTTTTACCGGCGAAGATGTTTTAGAGCTTCAGGGCCATGGTGGACCTGTAGTATTGGATTTACTGTTAAAGCGCTGTATTGATCTCGGCGCTCGGCTCGCCCGCCCCGGTGAATTCAGTGAGCGTGCGTTCTTAAACGATAAGCTCGATTTGGCTCAAGCCGAAGCCATTGCTGATTTGATTGAAGCCAGCTCTGAACAAGCCGCACAAAATGCACTGCGCTCTTTACAAGGTGTCTTCTCCAATCGTGTGCATGCGCTCACAGAGCGGCTGATTGAACTCAGAATTTACGTAGAAGCGGCCATTGATTTTCCTGAAGAGGAAATCGACTTCTTAGCCGATGGCCATGTGCAACAGATGCTTAGCACGGTGATGGCTGATTTATCCACAACCTTAGCCGAAGCGGGACAAGGTGCGTTGTTGCGCGACGGCATGAATGTGGTGATCGCAGGACGGCCTAATGCAGGAAAATCGAGCCTATTAAACGCGCTTGCCGGTAAAGAGTCGGCCATTGTCACCGATATCGCCGGCACCACACGCGATGTCCTAAAAGAGCATATCCACATCGATGGCATGCCCCTTCATGTGATTGATACCGCAGGCCTACGTGACACTGAGGATCAGGTTGAACAAATTGGTGTACAGCGGGCAATAAACGCGATCAGTGAAGCAGATCGTGTGCTGTTAGTCGTCGATGCCAGTGCTGAGGAAGGTAACGATCCTTTTGCCCTGTGGCCTGAGTTCTTTGACCAAGCGCCTGATATGCACAAGGTCACAGTGATCAGGAACAAAGTCGATTTGATTGGTGAAGCTGTGCAAAGCCAAACCGCTGAAAACGGCCTTGTAACCCTTTCATTAAGCGCTAAGCAGCATCAAGGCTTGGAGCTTTTGCGTGAGCATTTAAAAGCCTGTATGGGTTATCAACAGACCACAGAATCAAGCTTTAGCGCACGCCGTCGGCATTTAGATGCCTTGCGCTTAGCGCAAAAGGCCCTTGAGCATGGTTATCAACAGTTGACCTTAGCAGGAGCCGGCGAACTTCTTGCAGAAGACTTACGTGCGGCGCAGCAAGCCTTAGGTGAAATTACAGGCGCTTTCAGTTCTGATGACCTTTTAGGCAGGATCTTCTCAAGCTTTTGTATCGGGAAATAGCCTTAAATACTTAAAACGCCCTGTGCTCTGCATGGGGCTTTTTTTTGCCTAATGCTTTCTAAGCTCTGTGGAAAAGTGCCCCTAAGGGCTTTCAATAACCCTGTGCTTAACTTGGCCAAAAAGGCGCCTGTTGATAATAAGCACACTTACACACAGCCTTAAACGGCTTATCCTTAGCCCTTATGGTCAGCTGTGCACGAATCTATACAATGCTGTAATCCTTTTAAAATAAGGCCTATATAAAACTATCCACAGAAAACAGCCTTCTTAAAAGCAACAACAAAAACAAAGCTTTTAAAAATGTTTTTCTTATTTTAGTTATTTATTCACAGAAACCCTCGAGACCCATCCGGCCCCTGTGGAAAAGTGGTCAGGGCATACCAATTGGCTATTTTTTGTGCAGAAGCCTTCTTAAAGGCCGCTCAAATGCCTATACTTGTCGGCTTCCCTATCCCCATTCGAAACAGGCACGAGGTGCGTGGTGGATTTCCCTTCCCGTTTTGACGTGATCGTGATCGGCGGTGGCCATGCCGGTACAGAAGCAGCATTAGCTGCTGCACGTATGGGTGTTAAAACCCTATTGCTGAGCCACAACGTCGAAACACTCGGCCAAATGAGCTGCAACCCCGCTATCGGTGGGATTGGTAAAAGCCATCTGGTTAAAGAAATTGATGCCCTTGGCGGGGCAATGGCTGTGGCGACTGACAAAGGCGGTATTCAATTCCGCGTGTTAAACAGCCGCAAAGGTCCTGCTGTGCGCGCCACACGCGCCCAAGCTGATCGCGTGCTCTATAAAGCAGCCGTTCGCGAGATCTTAGAAAATCAAACCAACCTGTGGATATTTCAACAGGCTGTTGATGACTTGATTGTCGAAAATGACCAGGTCAAAGGCGCCGTCACACAAATGGGTTTGCGGTTCTTGGCCGATAACGTGGTGTTAACCGCTGGAACCTTCTTAGGTGGACTTATCCACATTGGGCTTGAGAACTATTCAGGTGGACGTGCTGGAGATCCACCGGCCATTGCTTTAGCCAAACGTTTGCGTGAATTGCCTTTGCGTGTAGGCCGTCTAAAGACCGGTACGCCTCCCCGTATCGATGGCAGAAGCGTGGATTTTTCGGTGATGACTGAGCAGCCAGGCGATACGCCGCTGCCGGTGATGTCCTTTATGGGCAATGTTAACCAGCATCCAAAGCAAGTAAGCTGCTGGATTACCCACACCAATAGCCGCACTCATGAAATCATCGCCAATAACCTCGATCGCTCACCGATGTATTCGGGTGTGATCGAAGGAGTAGGCCCGCGCTATTGCCCCTCGATTGAAGACAAGATTCATCGCTTTGCCGATAAAGACAGCCATCAAGTGTTTTTAGAGCCCGAAGGTCTAAACACCCACGAGCTTTATCCAAACGGCATTTCAACTTCGCTCCCGTTTGATGTGCAGCTCGATATCGTGCGCTCGATCCGTGGCATGGAAAACGCCCACATCATGCGTCCTGGTTATGCGATTGAGTATGACTACTTCGATCCACGTGATTTGAAGTACTCACTGGAAACTAAAGTCATCAATGGTCTGTTCTTCGCCGGGCAAATCAATGGCACCACAGGTTATGAAGAAGCCGGTGCCCAAGGTTTACTGGCAGGTACCAACGCCGCCTTACGTGCTCAGGGCAAAGAGTCATGGTGTCCACGCCGTGATGAAGCCTACATTGGCGTATTGGTGGATGATTTGATCACCCTCGGTACCCAAGAGCCGTACCGCATGTTTACCTCCCGCGCTGAATATCGTTTGATTCTGCGTGAAGACAACGCGGACCTGCGTTTGACCGAAAAAGGCCGTGAGCTAGGTTTAGTTGATGATGTGCGTTGGGCAGCGTTCTGTGAAAAACGTGAAAGCATTGCACGTGAAGAGCAGCGTTTTAAATCAACATGGGTGCGGCCCGGTACGACGGTGGGTGATGCCATCGCCGAACGCTTTGGCACTCCGCTTGCCCATGAATACAGCCTGATGAGCTTGTTAAGCCGCCCAGAAGTCGATTATCAGGGCTTGAGCGAAGTCACCGGTGCCGATGCTGTTGATCCACAAGTGGCCGAGCAGGTTGAGATTCGCACCAAGTACGCCGGGTATATTGATCGCCAGCAAGATGAAATTGCCCGTCTTCGTCAGAGTGAAAGCATTCGCTTGCCTGAAGACATTGACTACACCCAAATTTCAGGGTTATCACGAGAGATTCAAAGCAAACTCTCCAATAGCCGTCCTGAAACCTTAGGCCAAGCCGGGCGTATTCCAGGGGTCACACCTGCAGCAATTTCGCTTTTAATGATTCATTTGAAAAAACGCGGTGCGTCGCGTCAATTGGAAGCTAACAACTGATGTCTGTAACCGCAGATCATGCCAAAGAGCTTGTCGAAGGTGCCAAGCAACTCGGTGTCACACTCTCAGCAACACAAACCGAGCAGCTTTTGGCTTATCTGGCTTTGTTAATCAAATGGAACAAAGCCTACAATCTGACAGCGGTGCGTAACCCTGATGAGATGGTTTCTCGCCATCTCTTAGACAGTTTGTCAGTGGTGCCTTTTGTGGCCGAGGCTGGGGATAACTGGCTGGATGTGGGCTCTGGCGGGGGTATGCCAGGCATCCCATTGGCCATTATGTTTCCTGAGCGCAAATTTACGCTGCTCGATTCCAACGGCAAGAAAACCCGCTTTTTGCTACAGGTAAAACTTGAGCTTAAGTTAGATAACCTTGAAGTTATCCACAGCCGGGTTGAAGCCTTCACTCCAGCCGTGCCTTTTGATGGCATTAGCTCACGGGCTTTCAGCTCGCTTGAAGACTTCTCCAACTGGACGCGTCATTTAGGTTCAACCGCTACGCGCTGGTTGGCCATGAAAGGCGTGCATCCGGATGATGAGTTACAAGCCTTGCCGGCGGATTTTTCTCTAGAGCAAACGCACGTCTTGAAAGTACCGGGTTGCCAAGGCCAGCGTCATCTGTTGATACTGCGCCGCAATCAATAGGGGAGAGGCAACTCATGGCTAAAGTGTTTGCCATTGCAAATCAAAAAGGTGGTGTGGGCAAAACCACCACCTGCGTGAACTTGGCAGCATCCCTTGTTGCGACCAAACGCAAAGTGTTACTGATTGATCTTGATCCACAAGGCAATGCCACCATGGGTAGCGCTGTGGATAAGCATGCACTCGAGCATTCGGTGTATGACGTGCTGCTTGGGAGTTGCACCCTTGCTCAAGCGCTGCAAACTTCAGAGCATGGCGGCTATCAGATACTGCCGGCTAACCGTGACTTGACCGCCGCTGAGGTGGATTTGTTGGAGGTTGCGCGTAAGGAATATCGCTTGCGTGATGCCTTAGAGCCTGTGCTTAACCAGTACGATTTTATTTTGATCGACTGCCCACCGTCGCTGTCGATGCTGACGGTGAATGCGTTAAGCGCCGCCAACGGGGTGATTATCCCTATGCAGTGTGAGTACTACGCGCTCGAAGGCCTGTCGGATTTGATCAATAGCATCACCCGCATCAGCAAGCTCTTAAATCCTTCACTTAAAATTGAAGGTCTGCTGCGCACTATGTACGACCCCCGTATCGGCTTAACCAATGATGTGAGTGCCCAACTTAAAGCGCATTTTGGCGACAAGCTCTACGACACTGTTGTGCCGCGTAACGTACGCTTAGCTGAAGCGCCAAGTTATGGGATGCCTGCACTGGTATACGATAAGTCCTCCCGTGGCGCCTTAGCCTATCTGGCGCTGGCTGCCGAAGTGGTCCGCCGTCAGCGTGTGGCGGCGAAAACCGAATACGCATAAGGATTAGTCCATGGCAGTCAAAAAACGAGGTCTGGGACGCGGGCTGGACGCTTTATTAGGCGGAACCAGTGTGGCGGCATTGGAAAAACAAGCTGCCCAAGCCGATACCCGTGAACTACAGCATCTGCCCATCGATATTATGCAGCGTGGAAAATACCAGCCACGTCGCGATATGGATCCGACCGCGTTAGAAGAATTAGCGCAGTCCATCCGTTTACACGGCATCATGCAGCCGATCGTTGTGCGAGCCATTGATGTGGGCCGCTATGAGATTATTGCGGGTGAACGCCGGTGGCGCGCTGCTCAGCAAGCAGGGCTTGAATACATTCCGGCGATGGTACGTGAGCTCTCTGATGAAGCAGCCATCGCGATGGCGCTGATTGAGAACATTCAGCGTGAGGACTTAAACCCGATTGAAGAAGCCACAGCCTTGCAGCGTTTGCAGCACGAGTTTTCTTTGACTCAGCAACAAATCGCCGATGCGGTGGGTAAGTCACGTGCCAGCATTGCGAACTTACTACGCCTGATTGCCTTACCAGAGGAAGTTAAAACCTTGCTGGCCCATGGTGATCTGGAAATGGGCCATGCCCGCGCGTTACTCGGACTCCCTGCTAATCGACAGGTCGAAGGGGCGCGTCATGTTGTCGCACAGGGTTTGACTGTACGCCAAACAGAAAGCTTGGTTCGTCAATGGCTTAATGCCGAAACGAAGCCGGAAAAGAAGACCAAAACGGATCCAGATATTGGTCGACTTGAGCAGCGCTTAGCTGAAAAACTCGGGGCTTCGGTGCACATTAAGCATGGTGAGAAGGGTAAAGGGCAGTTGGTCATTAAATACAACTCGCTCGATGAGCTACAAGGTGTACTGGCTCACATTCGTTGAAACAAAAAACCGATGAGTATCGGCTAAGAATCATCAGTCTGCGGTTGAACCTAGACGGGCCTGCTCATATACTCCCCGCGCATTTTTATGTGCGGTAATGTTCGCGTTGGCACAGGCTTGAGCGATGAAAATACGTAACCAAACGCCATTTCATCGTCTAAGTGCGTTTCGAGTGCTAGTGTTGCAAGGCCTGTTAACTTTTGTCGTGGCCTTGGTTTTTTCTGTAGTGGGGGATGTCACTGCAGGGTATTCAGCGCTTTTAGGAGGGCTGATTGCGTTAGTCACTAACGCGTACTTCACCCATAAAGCGTTTCGGTATTTCGGCGCACGATCTGCTAAAGCGATCATCCAGTCGATTTGGGCTGGGGAAATGGGTAAACAAATTCTGGCAGCAGCGCTGTTTGCGTTGGTGTTTGTAGGTGTTAAACCGCTGGCAGCGGGGGCCTTATTTACCGGCTATGTTCTGGTACTTGGGGTAAGTGCCGGTGCGCTCCTACTGATGAGAAACAATCCGAAGCATTGAGCATCTGAGGCGTTTATGGCAAGTAATGCGGCTGAATATATCCAGCACCACTTACAAAATTTAACCTACGGCAAACTGCCTGCAGGCTACGTTCGCGCTGATGGCAGCACACTGGATCAAGCCCAGTGGACGCTGGCTCAAACCGCAACTGAAGCCAGTGACATGGGCTTTATGGCGTTTCACGTTGATACGTTAGGTTGGTCCATTTTCATGGGCCTGATCTTCTTGGTGCTGTTCCGCATGGTTGCCAAGTCGATGACTGAAGGCGTGCCAGGCAAGCTGCAAAACTTTGTTGAAATGTGTGTTGAGTTCGTTGACAACACCGTTAAAGAAACTTTCCATGCGAAAAACCCTGTCATCGCCCCCTTAGCGCTGACCATTTTCGTTTGGGTGTTTTTAATGAACAGCCTCAAATGGATCCCAGTGGATTACATTCCAGGCATTGCAACCTTACTGGGTGCGCCTGCCTTTAAAATCGTCCCAACCGCTGACCCGAATGGTACCTTCGGTATCTCACTGGGCGTGTTTGCGCTGATTCTGTTCTACAGCTTCAAAGTCAAAGGCGTGGGTGGTTTCACCAAAGAATTGACTCTGACTCCTTTCAACCACTGGTTGCTGATTCCTTTCAACCTGTTCTTGGAAGTGCTTGGCTTACTGACCAAACCACTGTCTCTGGCACTGCGTTTGTTCGGTAACATGTACGCCGGTGAAGTGGTATTTATTTTGATCGCGCTGTTGCCATTCTTTGTACAGCCGTTCCTCAATGTGCCTTGGGCGATTTTCCATATTCTGGTAATTCCGCTTCAGGCCTTCATCTTCATGGTACTGACGGTGGTGTATCTCAGTTCCGCCCATGAAGAACATCACTGAGTCGTACCAAACGATTTACGATTTAACGCAAAACCTTAACCTTAGCTTCAGGAGCTTTACATGGAACTCGTCTACATCGCCGCTGCTATCATGATCGGTCTGGGTGCACTGGGCACCGGTATCGGTTTCGCCCTGCTGGGTGGCAAACTGCTGGAATCCACTGCTCGTCAACCAGAGCTGGCTCCACAACTGCAAACCAAAACCTTCTTGATGGCTGGTCTGCTTGACGCTGTACCAATGATCGGTGTTGGTATCGCGATGTACCTGATCTTCGTTGTCGCTCCGGCTGCTGCCTAAGCATCTTCCGGTTTTTAGCGGGGTTCTCCCCGAACCCCGTTTGCCGTGGATTTGAAAACCGCGTCGAACGAGATAGCACGAGGTAAATCGCTGTGAACATTAACTTGACGCTGTTCGGTCAAACGTTCGCTTTCGCTATTTTCGTCTGGTTTTGCATGAAGTTCGTATGGCCGCCAATCACGGCTGCCATGCAAGCTCGCCAGAAGAAGATTGCTGAAGGATTGGATGCCGCAGGCCGCGCGCAGCAAGACTTAAAATTGGCTCAGGAAAAAGCGACTGACACGCTCCGTGAGACCAAAGAACAAGCCGCCCAGATCCTCGAGCAGGCGAATAAACACGCCAATGCCATCGTTGAGGAAGCTAAGTTACAAGCACGCGCCGAAGGCGAGCGTTTGGTAGCTAGCGCCCGCGCTGAAATCGAGCAAGAAGTGAACCGTGCCCGTGATGAACTGCGTGCCCAAGTAGCCGTTCTGGCTGTTGCGGGTGCGGAGAAGATTCTGGGGTCCCAAGTGGACGCTTCGGTACATAACGAGCTGGTCGAAAAACTGGCCTCCCAACTCTAAGCGAGGCAAGCGATATGAATATCCAAACGCTTGCCCGGCCGTACGCAAAAGCCGCTTTTGAGTTCGCCAGTGCAGCCCAGCAAGCCGACGCTTGGTCGGCGATGCTGAATGTGGCTGCAATTGCTATTGAAGTCCCGGAAGTTGCGTCATTACTGGCTGATCCTCGTTTAACCCGCGAGAGCAAGGTTAAGCAGTTGATCGCAGTATTAGGTGATGATGTAGACGATGCGTTCCGCAACTTTGTCGTAACCCTAGGCGAGAATGATCGCTTAGCGGTACTGCCAAGCCTGCGTGAACAATTCGAGGAACTCAAGGCACAAGCCGACAAGACGCTCGACGCTCATGTAGAAACAGCTTTCGAGCTGTCTGCTGAACAACTCCAAACTTTGGCTGCCGTCCTGTCAAAGCGGCTCGATCGTACTGTCAATCTACAGCAGGAAGTCGTTCCTGCCTTAATCGGTGGCGTCATTATTCGCGCCGGTGACGTAGTTATCGACGACTCGGTCCGCGGCAAACTTAGCCAGTTGGCCGAATCGTTGAAATCCTGATTTGAGGGTCATGGCATGCAGCAACTGAATCCTGCTGAGATTAGTGAAATCATTAAGCAGCGCATTGGCAACGCCGATGTGACTGCTCAAGCCCGTAATGAAGGCACCGTCGTCAGCGTATCTGACGGTATCGTTCGTATCTTCGGCCTGGCCGACGTTATGTACGGTGAAATGATCGAATTCCCAGGTGGCATCTTCGGTATGGCACTGAACCTGGAGCAAGACTCCGTTGGTGCAGTGGTACTGGGTAGCTACTTAGGCCTGACTGAAGGCATGAGCGCCAAGTGCACTGGCCGCGTTCTGGAAGTTCCGGTTGGTCCGGAGCTTTTGGGCCGCGTGGTTGACGCACTGGGTAACCCTATCGATGGTAAAGGTCCGTTAAACAACACCTTAACCGACGCGGTAGAAAAGGTTGCTCCAGGCGTAATTTGGCGTAAGTCGGTTGATCAACCTGTGCAAACTGGCTACAAGTCAGTTGACGCAATGATCCCAGTCGGCCGTGGCCAGCGTGAGCTGATCATCGGTGATCGTCAGATCGGTAAAACCGCTATGGCGATCGACGCGATCATCAACCAAAAAGACAGCGGCATCCGTTGCATCTACGTAGCAGTTGGTCAAAAGCAATCGACCATCGCGAACGTTGTGCGCAAGCTCGAAGAGCACGGCGCCCTGGCTAACACCATCATCGTTGCTGCATCGGCTTCTGAATCTGCTGCCCTGCAATACCTGGCGCCATACGCCGGTTGCACCATGGGTGAGTACTTCCGTGACCGCGGTGAAGATGCACTGATCGTTTATGATGATCTGTCTAAGCAAGCGGTTGCTTACCGTCAGATCTCCCTGCTGCTGCGCCGTCCACCAGGACGTGAAGCATACCCAGGCGACGTGTTCTATCTCCACAGCCGTCTGTTAGAGCGTGCATCGCGCGTTTCTGAGGAATACGTTGAGCAGTTCACCAAAGGTGAAGTGAAAGGCAAAACCGGTTCTCTGACCGCTCTGCCAATCATCGAAACCCAAGCCGGTGACGTTTCTGCGTTCGTTCCAACCAACGTGATTTCGATCACTGACGGTCAGATCTTCTTAGAATCGGCCATGTTCAACTCCGGTATCCGTCCTGCGGTCAACGCAGGTATTTCGGTATCGCGTGTGGGTGGTGCTGCGCAAACTAAGATCATCAAGAAGCTGTCCGGTGGCATTCGTACCGCTCTGGCTCAGTACCGTGAACTGGCTGCATTTGCTCAGTTCGCTTCTGACCTGGACGAAGCAACCCGTAAGCAACTTGAGCACGGTCAGCGCGTAACTGAGCTGATGAAGCAGAAGCAATACGCGCCAATGTCTATCGCTGAGATGGCCGTATCTCTGTATGCAGCTGAGCGTGGCTTCCTGGTCGACGTAGAAGTGTCCAAAGTGGGCGCTTTCGAAGCAGCATTGCTGGCTTACTTCAAACGTGAGCAAGCTGATCTGCTGGCTAAGATCAACGTCAAGGGCGACTTTAACGACGACATCGACGCTGCTATCAAAGCAGGTATCGAGACGTTTAAAGCCACCCAATCCTGGTAAGCCGCAGCGGGGGCCGTAAGGCGCCCGCCTGCTAACCCGATAGGTGTGAAATGGCAGGCGCAAAAGAGATTCGCAGCAAGATTGCGAGCGTCAAAAGCACGCAGAAGATCACCAGCGCCATGGAAAAAGTGGCGGTCAGCAAGATGCGTCGTGCGCAAATGCGCATGGCCGCTGGCCGTCCTTATGCGGAACAAATTCGTAGCGTCATTGGCCACTTGGCTAACGCGAACCCCGAATTTCGTCATCCGTACATGGTGGATCGTGCTGTTAAGCGTGTCGGTTATATCGTGGTGTCCTCGGACCGTGGTCTGTGCGGTGGTTTGAACTCGAACCTGTTCAAAGTACTGACCATTCACATGAAAGAGTGGCACGACAAAAACGTACAGTCTGATCTGTGCGTGATTGGTAGCAAAGGTGCTAGCTTCTTCCGCAGCTTTGGTGGCAACGTGGTTGCAGCCATCAGCGGTTTAGGCGAGAAACCAGCCCTACAAGACCTGATTGGTAGCGTCAAAGTGATGCTCGATGCTTACAACGAAGGCCGTATTGATCGCCTTTACGTGGTATCGAATAAGTTCATCACGACCATGAACCAGAAGCCGACTGTGGCTCAACTTCTGCCGCTGGCGGCTGAAGAAGACGACCAAGCAACCGGTGCGAAGGGGCAATGGGACTACCTGTACGAGCCAGACGCGCAGACTCTTCTGAACGATCTGTTAGTTCGTTACGTGGAGTCGCAGGTATACCAAGCTGTGGTTGAAAACGCAGCAGCAGAACAAGCTGCGCGAATGATCGCGATGAAGAACGCCACCGACAACGCTGGCGAGATCATTAAAGACCTGCAGTTGGTGTACAACAAAGCACGTCAGGCTGCGATCACGCAGGAAATTTCGGAAATCGTCGGCGGCGCTGCCGCGGTTTAAGAACGGTTCAAATATTCAGAGGAACCAAAGATGAGTAGCGGACGTATCGTTCAAATCATCGGCGCCGTTATCGACGTGGAATTCCCACGTGATCAGGTACCGAACATTTATGACGCGCTGAAAGTAGTTGGCGCAGAAACGACCTTAGAAGTTCAGCAACAGCTGGGCGACGGCATCGTGCGTACCATTGCGATGGGCTCGACCGAAGGTTTAAAGCGTAGCTTAGAAGTGACCAACACCGGCGCTGCAATCGCAGTACCAGTAGGTGCGGGCACTCTGGGCCGTATCATGAACGTACTGGGTGAGCCAATCGACGAAGCAGGTCCTATTGCTGCTGAAGAGCATTGGGGCATTCATCGTGCAGCACCTTCTTACGCTGACCAAGCAGGCGGTAACGACCTGTTGGAAACTGGCATCAAGGTTATTGACCTGGTTTGCCCGTTTGCTAAGGGTGGTAAGGTTGGTCTGTTCGGTGGCGCCGGTGTGGGCAAAACCGTAAATATGATGGAGCTGATCAACAACATCGCTAAGGCGCACAGCGGTCTGTCCGTATTCGCCGGTGTTGGTGAGCGTACTCGTGAAGGTAACGACTTCTACCACGAGATGAAAGACTCCAACGTTCTTGACAAAGTAGCGATGGTCTACGGTCAAATGAACGAGCCACCAGGAAACCGTCTGCGCGTAGCACTGACCGGCCTGACCATGGCTGAGAAGTTCCGTGACGAAGGTCGTGACGTACTGTTGTTCGTTGACAACATCTACCGTTACACCCTGGCTGGTACTGAAGTATCTGCACTGTTAGGCCGTATGCCTTCTGCGGTAGGTTACCAACCGACTCTGGCTGAAGAAATGGGCGCTCTGCAAGAGCGTATTACTTCGACCAAGAAAGGTTCGATCACCTCCGTACAAGCGGTATACGTACCTGCGGACGACCTGACTGACCCAAGCCCTGCAACGACGTTTGCTCACTTGGACGCCACTGTCGTACTGAGCCGTGACATCGCCTCCTTAGGTATCTACCCTGCGGTAGACCCATTGGATTCGACCAGCCGCTCGCTTGACCCACTGGTAGTGGGCCAAGAGCACTACGAGACCACTCGTGGCGTGCAATACGTGCTGCAACGTTACAAAGAGCTCAAAGACATCATTGCGATTCTGGGTATGGACGAGCTGTCCGAATCCGATAAGCAACTGGTTGCTCGTGCTCGTAAGATCCAGCGCTTCCTGTCTCAGCCGTTCCACGTTGCTGAAGTATTTACCGGCGCCCCTGGTAAGTATGTGTCCTTAAAAGAAACCATTCGTGGCTTTAAGGGCATTCTGAACGGCGACTACGATCACCTGCCAGAACAAGCGTTCTACATGGTAGGTACCATCGACGAAGCTGTTGAGAAAGCCGGCAAACTGTAATGGCGTGCTCGTAAGAGCATAATCCAGACCCGGGCTTTGCCCGGGTTCTGAATGACCGAGGCATTGTTATGGCTATGACAGTCCAATGTGACATCGTCAGCGCAGAAGAAGAGCTGTTCTCGGGTACCGTGAATATGGTCATTGCCCATGGTCACGGTGGCGATCTGGGTATTTTGCCCGGTCACGCCCCATTGCTTAGTGCACTTAAGCCGGGTCCGGTACGAGTGATCAAGCAAGATGGTGCGGAAGAGATCTTCTACATTTCTGGCGGCTTCATTGAAGTGCAGCCAAAAGTTGTGAAAGTGCTGGCAGAAACTGCTATTCGCGCTAAGGATCTGGACGAAGCTGCGGCTAAAGCTGCTGTACAAGCGGCTGAGCAAGCTCTTAAAGAGCACGGCGCTGAGTTCGATTACACGGCTGCATCTGCGCAATTAGCTGAGGCAGTTGCACAACTGCGAACCATCAGCGAAATGCGCGCGAAGTCAGGTCGCTCTTAAGCGCAAGACTTCATCGCTTGATAAAAAAAGGGTAGCTTAGGCTACCTTTTTTTTTGCCCATGCTTTGCCCTTAGGGCGTATTTGAGTTAGGAAACGACTATGTCTGTTGATGTTGTGATTCTTGCCGCCGGCCAAGGCACCCGTATGCGCTCGGCGTTACCAAAGGTGCTGCATCCTGTCGCGGGCAAGCCAATGCTTGGGCATGTATTGGACACGGCACGCAAGCTTAAGCCGCAAAGCATTCAAGTGGTGATCGGCCATGGTGCTGAATTAGTACGTGAGACTCTAAAAGGCGATGTCATTGCCTTTGTATTGCAGGCAGAGCAGCTTGGCACAGGGCATGCCGTTGCACAGGCCAAAGACGCGTTAAGTGCCGAGAAAACCCTGATTCTTTATGGTGACGTACCACTGATTCAGCCTGCGACCTTAGAGCGCTTATTAGAACGTGTGAGTGCGCAGCAACTGGGCCTTCTGACTGTTGAGCTTAAAGACCCAACCGGTTACGGGCGGATCATTCGAGACAGCCAAGGCGTGGTACAGGCGATCGTTGAGCAAAAAGACGCAAGTGACGCGCAAAAAGCCATTACCGAAGGCAACACCGGGATTCTAGCGGTGCCAACCGAAAAACTTGCCGGCTGGCTCGCACGTCTTTCTAACAGCAATGCCCAAGGCGAATACTATTTGACTGATGTGATTGCGATGGCCGTGGCAGATGGCTTGGTTGTGGCAACTGAATCGGCTTTAGATGAGATGGAAGTACTGGGCGCGAATGACCGCGTTCAGCTTGCTCAACTTGAGCGTCATTACCAAGCCCGTGCGGCCGAAGGATTAATGCGCCAAGGCGTAACCTTGCTTGATCCTGCACGCTTTGACGTACGCGGTGAGGTAAGTGTGGGGCGCGATGTTGTGATCGACATTAACGTTATCCTCGAAGGACGTGTTGAGATCGAAGATAACGTACAGATTGGCGCCAATTGTGTGATCAAAAACAGTGTCCTACGTCGTGGCGCGATTGTTAAAGCCAACAGCCATTTGGAAGGGGCTGAAGTGGGCGAAGGGGCTGATTGCGGACCGTTTGCGAGGCTACGCCCGGGGGCTGTGCTGGGTAAAAAAGCCCATGTGGGTAACTTTGTTGAACTTAAAAACGCAGTGTTAGGTGAAGGCGCTAAAGCTGGCCACTTGACCTACCTTGGCGATGCTGAAATCGGCGCGCGGACCAATATCGGCGCAGGTACCATCACCTGTAACTACGATGGCGCCAATAAATTTAAAACCCTCATGGGTGAAGATGTCTTTATTGGCTCCAATAGCTCGTTGGTTGCACCTGTAATGCTTGGCGCAGGGGCAACTACTGGGGCGGGTTCGACTATTACTCAGGATGTACCGGCTAATACCTTAGCGGTAGGACGTGCCAAGCAGCGCAATATTGAAAATTGGCAGCGTCCTAAAAAACAGCCGAAAGTCTAGGGTCTGTGGATAACTCTGTGAGTACTTTGTTTAAAGGCTTTTGATAGAGCGCTTTAGGATGCTGCTGTGAAAGGCTTCACAAGGTACTCGCATAGCTTATAACTTATTGATTAATAAGGTATTTATTTTTAATAAGCACATTTTTAACGAATTCGTTTCGTCTGAATGTTGCTTTGTCATCATGCAAATTGAACTGTGGGCAATTTTACCTACATGCAGATCGCACGTTGCTGATCGATAGCCTTTTTGTGTAGGGGGCGTCAAAGCTTATCCACTTTTTTAGCGAGCTCTAAAGACATCTTTATCCAAGGTAGATCCCTTAATTTGCAAGCTTTAGCGCCTCAATACCGATTACTAAACCACAGCTCTAGCACAAATTGCACACAGAGTTACCCACAGGTTAGGTAAGTCGCTGATAACACTCGTCTTTATATTTCGCTACTTGCGAGATAAAAATCAGTATGTTTTGATCGCACTTTAAATCTTTCGATTCGAAACATGCTGATACCCAAACGTAATACGTTGCAGCGCCGACATGCGATTTTGGCTTTACTCAATGAAAAGGGCGAAGTCAGCGTAGAAGCGCTGGCCAAACAATTTGGCACTTCAGAAGTCACGATTCGCAAAGACCTTGGCACACTTGAACAAAATGGCTTGCTGCTGCGTCGCTACGGCGGTGCGGTGCCGTTGCCGCGTGAGTTATTAACCGATAGCCAACCGGCCTCATCGCCTTACAAACAAGCGATCGCCCGCGCCGCTGTCGGTTTATTGCGTGAGCATGCGCGGGTCATCATTGATAGCGGCAGTACAACAGCTGCCATGATCGCGCATCTTGGCTATAAGCCAGGCCTTGTGGTTATGACCAATTCCTTGCATGTGGCCAATGCTTTACAAGAACTTGAGCATGAGCCCGCGCTGTTAATGACGGGTGGTACTTGGGATCCCACCTCAGAATCCTTCCAAGGCCAAGTCGCAGAGCAGGTTTTGCGCTCCTACGATTTCGACCAGTTGTTTATTGGCGCTGATGGCATTGATTTGGAGCGCGGCACCACGACCTTTAATGAGCTATTGGGTCTTTCCAGGGTGATGGCAGAAGTGGCCCGAGAAGTGATTGTGATGGTGGAAAGCGATAAGGTCGGGCGGCGCATCCCTAATCTTGAATTACCCTGGAAAGATATCCACACCCTAATTACCGACGAACGCCTAGATGAAAAGGCGCGTCAACAGATTAAGGCCCACGGCGTTAAATTGCTGTGTGTGGCCCCTGATACGGAGTAGATCTTATGTGCGGCATTGTTGGAGCAGTAGCGGAGCGGTCTGTCACCCCGATTCTGATCGAGGGCTTAAAGCGCTTGGAATACCGTGGTTACGATAGCGCAGGCGTTGCCTTAATTGAGCAAGATGGCCGCTTAGATCGCCGCCGCCGGGTGGGTAAGGTGGCAGAACTGGCCAAGGCGTTAAGTGACGAGCCTCTGACAGGACGCATTGGAATTGCTCACACTCGTTGGGCGACCCATGGTGCGCCAAGCGAGCGCAATGCGCATCCGCACTTTTCTAATGACGATGTGGCAGTGGTGCATAACGGCATCATTGAAAACTACGAAGCGCTGCGTGCTGAACTGCAAGGTCTAGGCTATTGCTTTGCCTCAGACACCGATACCGAAGTGATTGTGCATTTACTGCACCATATCCTGAAAACCGAAAGCGACTTGGTCAGCGCCTTAAAAGTAGCTGTACCTAAATTGCACGGTGCCTACGGTTTGGCTGTGATCGCCAAAAACCAACCAGATCGCATTGTTGCCGCCCGTAGCGGCAGCCCGTTGGTGATTGGGTTGGGCCTTGGGGAAAACTTTTTAGCGTCTGATCAGCTGGCACTACGCCAAGTGACGGATCGTTTTGTGTATTTAGAAGAAGGCGATATCGCTGAAATTCGTCGCGACCAACTTACGATTTGGGATAGCCAAAACCAGTTGGTTGAACGCGAAACCGTGCAATACCATGAAGGCGCAGAAGCAGCGGATAAAGGTGAATACCGCCACTTTATGCTTAAAGAAATTCATGAGCAGCCAAACGTCGTACAGCGCACCTTAGAAGGCCGCTTGGCCGAGGATCACGTGCTGGCCCAAGCCTTTGGCCCACAAGCGCAAGAATTGTTTAGCCGCGTGCGTAATGTGCAAATTGTTGCCTGCGGTACCAGTTACCACGCAGGTATGGTCGCCCGTTACTGGCTGGAAGAGCTTGCGGGCATTCCATGCCAAATTGAGGTAGCCAGTGAGTTCCGCTACCGCAAAGTGGTGGTCCAGCCTGACACCCTATTTGTCACCATTAGCCAGTCCGGTGAAACCGCCGATACCTTAGCGGCGCTGCGTAACGCCAAGGCTTTAGGCTATTTAGGTTCACTGGCCATTTGTAACGTTGGCACCAGCTCTTTAGTGCGTGAATCAGATATTTGTTTGCTGACTCAAGCCGGTCCTGAAATAGGTGTGGCCTCAACCAAAGCCTTTACCACCCAACTGGTCGGTTTGATGCTGTTAACGCTGGCCTTGGGGCGCGTGCGTGGCAGCTTGGATCAAACCATTGAGGCGACCTTGGTCGCTGAGCTGCGCCGTCTGCCAACGCGTTTAGCAGAAGCCTTGGCAATGGATAGCGTGGTGGAGAAAGTCTCAGAGTTCTTCGCTGAAAAACACCACACCCTTTTCTTAGGCCGCGGCGCGCAGTATCCGGTGGCAATGGAAGGCGCGCTTAAGCTTAAAGAGATCTCCTACATCCACGCTGAAGCCTATCCTGCGGGCGAGCTTAAACACGGGCCGCTGGCGCTTGTGGATAACGATATGCCGGTTGTGACAGTCGCACCGAATAATGAGCTTTTAGAGAAGCTTAAATCGAACCTACAAGAAGTGCGCGCGCGTGGCGGTGAGTTGATCGTCTTTGCCGATAGCACCTCAGGTATGACGAACGGCGAAGGCACGCACGTTGTGCAAATGCCGCATATTCATGATGCGCTGGCACCGATTCTTTACACCATTCCGCTCCAGCTTCTCAGCTACTACGTAGCTGTGCTTAAAGGCACCGATGTGGATCAACCGCGGAATTTGGCGAAATCGGTAACGGTTGAGTAGCTCAGTAAATGTTAACCAAGGCTGTGGATGAAAATTCACAGCCTTTTTTATTGCCCTAAATTTACGTTTACCGCGAATAATCAGGGTATAACCCCACTATTATCCACAAGGAGTTTTGTATGTTGACCGTTAAAGGCTACGCCGCGCAAAGGGCTGACTCATCCCTTGCTCCCTTTAGCTTTGAACGCCGGGCAGTAGGCGCGAATGATGTACAAATCGAAATTCTATACTGTGGCGTATGCCACTCAGACCTGCATCAGGCGCGTAATGATTGGCAAAACACCCTGTACCCATGCGTGCCTGGCCATGAAATTGTTGGCCGCGTAACAGCTGTGGGCGATGCGGTAACCAATTTTAAAGTCGGTGATTTAGCCGGTGTGGGCTGTTTGGTGGACTCCTGCAAAACCTGCCCAAGCTGCATGGAAGATTTAGAGCAGTTCTGTGAAAAAGGCATGGTGGGCACTTATAACGGCCCCGACAAAGTCTTAGGCGGTCATACCTTTGGTGGTTACTCTACACATATCGTCGTGCGTGATGAGTTTGTTCTGCATATCCCGGAAACCTTAGATTTAGCCGCAGCAGCGCCGCTTTTATGTGCAGGGATTACCACCTATTCGCCACTTCGCCATTGGCAAGCAGGCCCCGGTAAATCGGTAGGTGTGGTGGGCTTAGGTGGCCTTGGGCATATGGCAGTTAAGCTGGCTAAAGCGATGGGTGCTGAAGTGACCCTCTTTACCACCTCAGAAGCTAAAGTCGCCGACGGTGAGCGCTTAGGTGCTGACAAGGTGGTGCTGACCACCAATCCTAAAGCCTTAGCGGCCAGTCGCGGCACTTTAGATCTGATTATCGATTGTGTCGCCGCTGAGCACAGCATTGACCTTTATCTCTCGCAATTAAAGCGTGACGGCACCCTTGTGCAAGTGGGCGCGCCTGAGCGTCCGCTGCCAGTGAGTGTCTTTAGTTTGATCATGGGGCGTAAGCGCTTTGCAGGCTCTCTAATCGGCGGCATTGCTGAAACCCAAGAGATGCTCAATTTTTGTGGCGAACACAACATTACCGCTGACATTGAATTGATCAAGATGCAGGAGATTGAACAGGCGTATGAGCGCATGCTTAAAAGCGATGTGAAATACCGCTTCGTGATTGATATGGCATCCCTTAAAGCCTAGGGATTGGGCTGCTTAAAGACGGCGCTACGGCGCCGTTTTTGTTTCTGGACGAAAAGTGGCGCTACGTTTTTGTGCAAAGTTATCCACACATTCAGCGAGTTAATGTAGTGATAAATAGCATAACTACATGATTTTAAAGGGTTTTTTGTAGTTAATGTAGCATCGCTACAAAGTCGTGTAGTGCCCGAAAATAAAGGCGTGTAGCGATTTTTGTAGTGGATTTATCACTTCGAGCAATTAGCGCACTACATAAACTACATGCTTTTGTAGTGGATTTTTAAGTACCTGATTTACAAAGAAAAGAGACTTCTTGCTAGATGTGGATAAGTAGGCACAAAAAAGGGCAGCCGTAGCTGCCCTGATAGGTATGGTCTGTTAGAGACGCGTCATATGCACTTGTGTCACGCGCCTTTCTTGCACGTTGGTGACGGTTAAACGCCAATTGTCGTGTTCAATAGCATCGCCTTTGACGGGCAAGCTATCTAAGGTACTCATCACAAAACCGGCCAGCGTTTCATAGCTTTCGGTAGCCTCAGCGTTAAAGCCTGTACGCTCGCGCAGGCGGCTTAACAACATGGCACCGTTAACTTCATAACCATCCGAGGTTTCGGTAAGGTCAGGCCCATCAATCTCGCTGGCATCAGGCAGTTCTCCGGCAATGGATTCCAAAATGTCGGTCATGGTCACAAGGCCGATAAAGCTTCCGAACTCATCCACCACAAAACCAATATGCGTTGCCGCTTTACGCATCTGCTCAAGCACGGAAAGTACCGAGCAGCTTTCAGGTAAATAGATGCTGGTGCGCATCAGGGCTTCTAAATCACCTGGCTGGCCCGTTAATAGCTCTTTAAGCAATTCCTTTTTATGCACATGGCCCAGTGGCTGATCGATATCGCCATCACGCACCACCACCAACCGCGAATAAGGTGACTCTAAAAGCGCTTGGCGAATTTCTTCGTCAGTACCATTCAAATCGATCCGATCGACATCACTGCGCACGGTCATAATGTCGCTTACCGGACGCTCAGCCAGATGGAGCACCCCGTTGATCATTACGCGTTCAGCGCGATCAAACACCGGTCCCGATTCTTTATCGTTTAAAAGCTCACTGACTTCAGGTTCGACTTCATTAGGATCAAGGCCGCGGCCGCCCAGTAAACGCATCACCGCATGGGCTGTACGCTCACGCACGGTGAAATCACCTTGTGCGGTTTTGCGACGACGCCATTGGGCGATTTGGTTAAAGGTCTCAATTAACAATGAGAAACCGATCGCGGCGTACAGATAGCCCTTGGGAATATGAAAGCCCAAGCCTTCTGCCGTTAAGCTAAAGCCAATCATCATCAAAAAGCCTAAACACAGCATGATGACCGTGGGGCGTGCGTTAACGAATTTGGTCAAAGGTTTGCTGGCCAAAATCATCAAGCCAATGGAGATGATCACAGCGATCATCATCACTTCTAAGTGCTCAACCATACCTACGGCGGTAATGACCGCATCGAGTGAGAACACGGCATCAAGCACCACAATCTGCGCCACAATCGGCCAAAACAGCGCGTAGGTTCCGGCTTTTTGCTGTTTGATGGTATGGCCTTCTAAACGCTCATGAAGCTCGGTGGTCGCTTTAAACAGCAAGAACACGCCACCAAAGAGCATGATCAAATCGCGCCCTGAGAAGGCTTTGCCGAACACCTCAAACAACGGTGCGGTTAAGGTCACCAGCCACGACAAACCTGCCAACAAGCCTAGGCGCATCACCAACGCAAGCGATAAACCAATGATGCGGGCTTTGTCTCGTTGATGTGGTGGCAACTTATCCGAGAGGATGGCGATAAAGATTAAGTTATCAATCCCTAAAACAATTTCTAAAACGATAAGCGTCAGCAAGCCTAGCCATACCGTAGGGTCAGCTAACCATTCCATCAGAAGTATTCTCGTGTGTGAGTAAAAAAGGGTGTTGGAAGTCGCACCAAAGCCGCGACGGCAACAACAAAGACTGCAGCAGAGGAGGTAAGAGGCAAATTTGAGCCGCTACAGGGAGGCCCCAGGCGAGCGTTCATAAATACACTAAGTGGCCAAAGATCGGTAAAGCCTAAAGCGTGTCGGGGCTAATAGGCGATGGGATAACTGTTTCAAATTCTGTAACACCTTATCAAGGCCTTACTTATAGACGTTGGAGGTTTGGCAAAAATTTTACGTTTAATCGGATAACGCTGTTACCGCACGCTTTTAGTCCCCAATACATTGCCTTAGTGCCTAAGGCTGCTTAGATTACAAATTGTGTCATACCTCTTTGCTGCTAAGCGGCCCCTTTTAGATTTTGGATGTATTTGTGTCGACTGCCCAACCTGTCACTTCTGTGTACCGTGAACCCGGATTTTTAGCGTTTTTGATTGGCCGCGTGTTAGCGGTGTGTGCCATGCAGATCCAAGCAGTTGTGGTGGCGTGGCAGGTTTATGATCAAACCCGCGATCCGATGTCATTGGCGTATGTCGGTCTTGCGCAATTTATCCCCATGTTGCTTTTGTTAATGCCTGCTGGGGATCTGATTGACCGCTTTAATCGTAAGAGTATTTTGGCGTTAAGTTGGTTGGTTGAGGCAGGTTGTGCCGCGGCATTAATTGCGATTTCCGTAACCGATGCGCCGGTATGGACTTTTTACCTCACGCTGATTTTCTACGGTGCGGCGCGTGCTTTCACAGGGCCTGCCTTATCGAGCCTGTTGCCACAAATCGTGCCGCGTGAGCGTTTGGCCGCAGCGATTGCCGCCAACAGTATGATTATGCGCGGCGCCACCATCGGTGGACCGGTTTTAGGCGGGGCGTTGTATGCGCTCGGTGGTGGCGAGCTCACGTATAGCGTGTGCTTGGTATTCTTTTTAGCCGGTGTGGTGCTTTTACAGTGGGTGCCGGTGCGCTTTGCTGAAAAAATGCAATTTACCGAGTCCACCGCATGGCAGCGCTTCACCGCAGGGATTGTCTTTATCCGCAATCGGCCAGTGATTTTAGGCACCATCTCGCTCGATCTTTTTGCGGTGTTGTTAGGCGGTGTGGTCGCACTGTTACCTATTTATGCCAGTGAAGTGCTAGAAGTCGGCCCAACGGGGCTGGGTTTACTGCGTAGTGCGATGGCCATTGGCGAGGTGACGGTGGGTTTTTACCTAAGCATGCGCCCGTTAAATCGCCAAGTAGGTAAAGTGATGTTTATTGCTGTGGCGGTCTTTGGCTTCGCAAATCTGGTGTTCTCGCTTTCAAGCCTCTTTTGGCTGTCTTTTGTGGCGCTGTTGGTCGCAGGCGGCGCGGACATGGTCAGCATGTATATCCGCTCGTCCTTGATTCAGTTCTCAACCCCTGATGCCATGCGTGGCCGTGTTAATGCGGTGAATATGCTTTTTATCGGTTCATCGAATGAATTGGGTGAGTTCCGCGCAGGCTCCATGGCCGCCGGCTTTGGCGCGGTGCCGGCGGCGATTATTGGCAGTATCGGCACCTTGGCTGTAGTGGGAGGCTGGGCGCTTGGCTTTAAAAGCCTACGTCAAATTGACCGCTTCGAAGATGCCTCGCCTAAGTCTTAGCCCATCATAACTGGGCCTTATCACAGGTATTCGGCCTCGCATTGTGGGGCCCAAACCTTCTTGAAAATGCTAGCGTAAATCCATTGGCGTACTTCTTAACCGAGAGGTACGCCTTCTTTTGTCTGTTTTAAGGAAGTACACCCTACGCGTTTGTTTGACACCTCATCAAAACTTGCAAGGAAGACATATGAATAACAACAACAGTGTCCCTAACGCAGGAAGAATTTTGTTCCTACTCTTTCTGGCCAACTTTCTGAATTTCTTTGACCGCGCGCTGCCGGCCATGTTGGTTGAGCCGATTCGCCATGAATGGGGTTTGACCGATTTACATGCCGGGATTGTGGCTGCAGCCTTTACTTTGATCTACGCGCTTGCAGGCATTCCCCTTGGCAAGCTGGCGGATGTTTGGTCGCGCAAAAAAGTGATTGGCTATGGGTTAGGCGTGTGGAGTGGTTTCACCGCACTCAACGCGGCGGCATGGAATTTTTGGTCATTTTTAGGCATTCGTGTTGGAGTCGGTATTGGTGAGGCCAGTTACGCACCGGCTGCCAACTCTTTAATTGGCGACCTGTACCCTGCGAAAAAACGCGCCCGCGCCATGGGGCTTTTTATGCTGGGGTTACCGCTGGGCACCTTAGCTGCGTTTTGGACCATTGGGGCGATGGTTGAATACTTTGGCAACTGGCGTACGCCTTTTATCATCGCCGCCATCCCAGGCTTTTTTCTGGCGGTGATTTTTTTCTTTATCAAAGAGCCTGCACGCGGTGGCCAAGATTTAGATATCGCTCTTAGCTCTGAGAAAAAATCATGGAAGGCGCTGTTAGCCATTCCGACCTTTCGCTGGATTATCGCCTCAGGTATCACCTTAAATATCGCGGCTTATGCCGGCGGAACGTTCTTAGTGCCGCTGTTACAACGTCACTTTGGCGAAAGCTTACAAAGTGCAGGTTTTTTAGTGGGCGTCATTTTAGGCGTGACAGGCCTGATTAGCCTTTCAGTGGGCGGCTTTATTGCCGATGCGTTACAAAAGCGCCATGTCCTCGGGCGTATGCTGTTTGGCGTCATCGGTATGGCCATTGCGGCAGGGGCTACTTTTGCGGCTCTGGTGTTGGCAGGCAAAGATGTTGCAGTTTTTACAGCGCTTTTTAGCATTGGCTGGTTGATGCTGTTTAACTACTACACCTCGGTTTATCCCTCTATTCAGGATTTGGTGCAGCCCAGCCAGCGTGCGTTGGCCATGGCACTGTATTTTGCCTGCATGTACGTTTTAGGTGGTGCTTTCGGGCCACTGATATTGGGTGGGTTGTCTGATTATCTGGCTCATCACGCCATGACATTGGCAGGGGCTTCTCAAATGACCGAAGCCTTTATTGCTGAAGGCCTTTATGGGGCGATGTATATCATTCCGGTAGCCTTATTGTTAACCGCACTCTTTTTGGCGCTAGGGCTTCGTACCTACCAGCAAGATGCGCAAAACATGAAAGAAGGGGCATAAAAAAAGGGCCGCATAAGCGGCCCTTTTTCTCGGTTAGAAGTTCCACTGCGCCTTAAGTGATGCGCTATGGTCGCGCACACCGCTGGCAAAGCGGCCTTCATAATCCAGTGACACCGCACTGTTTTCACTGGTGTTAAGCAGTGCACCTAAGCCTACGACCGCAGTATCGCGCTCGGCCGCAATACCGCGTACGTTAAAGGCTTGACCCCCATCGACAAAGGCCATGGTGCGCTCAGCATTTTGCTCATCAAAGGCATGTTGCCATGCTAATGAACCACGCAATACGCCTGTTTTTGTGCCTAAGTCAAAGGTGGTTTGGGCACGGATACCCAAGGTTGAGAGCACTTGATTGTCGCTGTCACTATGGCTCTTAAGTGCGGCTGAACCGCCTTTTTCAGTAAACGCGTCAGTGCTTAAGTAGCTGTAGGTTAAACCTGCAAACGGTTCAACATAGCGACGATCAGGTTGACCAATCACGTAGCCCACTTCACCAAAGAGTTGGGCGGTGTGAGCGTTGTAGTCAGCCGTTAGCTTCTGATCCATACCCTGTACCCAGCGCTCGCTGTCAACGTCGTGATAGGTGTAAGAGACGCCTGCCATAACGTTAAGTTGACGACGCGTGTCTAGGGCCAAAGCACGACCAGCATAGAGGGTGGCACTGTAACTGTTGATATCACCTTCTAAGATATTGTCGTTGGTTTCAGAGTCAGTTTTGGTGTAACCCACCGAGCCACCTAAATGCCAATCGCTGTTGCCAAGCAGATTGTCATAACCTAAGAAAAAGCCTGTGCTTTGTTGTTTAAAGTCGGCATTGTTGCTGTCACCATCAAGCGTTTGCCAGTTACCCACAAGCTCAACCCATGCCGGTTTATCGCCAAATGCAGGTAAGCCGGTTGACCCCATAGTGCTGCCAACTTGTGCAGTTAATGCTTGAGGATTCAAGCCAGCATTTAAGCTCGTGCGTAGGTTAGAAAGCGGTAAGCGAGTGGCGGGTAAGCTCAGATTCCGTAAACCAGTCGCCATGCTTGCATGACCCGCACCTGAAAGACTATTAAAGGCAGCAGCTGGTGCCCCGACAGGTAAGGTTTCGACATAGTTATACACAGGGTGATTGCGATCTAAACCTTCTACCGCATTTGCCACACTACGTTGGTTAGCGCTTTCAGCTAAGTCAGCAAAACGAATAGGGTTGTTACCCGAACCATCCCCCGGATTGGTACCCGTGCCTGGATTGCTGCCAGAGCCATCACCTGGGTTAGTACCTGTA
>X137_Gaur__coassemble_54_pt1 | contig 46716 bp, 41 predicted proteins | sample X137_Gaur__metabat2_high_PE_003 | metagenome-assembled genome bin X137_Gaur
AATGAACCCGATTTCACAGCCCATTCACGGACCTCGGGCATACCCGCATTGGTGGCAGTGATGGAGGTTTTATAATCGATATTTCCCGCCCGCAGTGTGGCACTGCCTTGGGTTTCGCCTAACGCGTCACGCACGTTGGTAAGTTGACCAATGGCTTTCGCATCGTCTTCGGTGAGCGTTGCGGTGACGCCATCGGCTGAGCGCGGCATATTAGGTGCCCCCGGGCGAATCGATAGCAAGTTGGTACCCATTGAGCTAATCCGCTCAACCACGCTTTGCCGCGCACCATTACCCACCGCCAGCATCGCGACCACTGACGCCACACCGATCACAATCCCGAGCAAGGTTAAAACCGTGCGAAACAAATTGGCTTTCAGCGCACGTCCTGCCATGCGTACTGCATCGCCCACGTCAGCAAGACCTGCCGAATGACTGGCGTTAAGATCAATATTTAAAGGCGCGGGGCCGTCTTTTGCTTGAGTGCCGGTGTCGGCAACAATCAAACCATCGCGAATTTCAATTTGTCGATCCGCGTGTGAGGCCACTTCCCGATCGTGGGTGATGATGATGACGGTTTTGCCTTGCGCAGAAAGCTCTTTTAAAAGCGCCAACACCTCTTTACCGGATTTACTATCCAAAGCACCGGTAGGCTCATCGGCTAGAATCACTTCAGCATCATTCATCAAGGCCCGTGCAATCGAGACCCGTTGCTGCTGACCACCGGAAAGCTGGCTAGGACGGTTTTTTAGACGCTCACCTAAACCCAGCCGCGTCAGTAAATCAGCGGCACGCACGTGACGCTCAGCCGCAGGTTTACCTGCGTAGATCGCAGGAATTTCAACGTTCTCCAAAGCATTGGCACTTGAGATCAGATGGTAGCTTTGAAAAACAAAGCCAAAGGCTTCGCGGCGTAAAGCAGCAAGTGTGTCAGTATCCATCTCGGCCACTTTGTGGCCGGCAAATAAATACTCGCCCGTGGTGGGCTTATCCAAACAGCCCAAAATGTTCATCAAGGTACTCTTACCAGAGCCTGATGCCCCCATAATGGCGACAAACTCGCCCTGTTGGATTTCAAGGCTAATGCCGTGCAGCACCTTAACCTTTACTTCACCGGAGTCAAAACTTCGGGTGATGTCTTTAAGCGTAATTAATGCACTCATGACTTAGCCCTTAAAACCGTGGACCACGACCACCTGCACTCGGCGCACGAGTGGGCGCCGCCCCCGCAGGACGCGCCGCTTGCATCACAATCTGATCACCTTCTGCTAAGCCGTCTAACACCTCAGCGTTCACCCGGTCTTTAAGTCCGATGGTCACATGGCGCTCAACGGGCTTACCGTTCTCAAGCACCTGCAGGCGGTACTCCTCGCCCCCTTCCACAGGGCGGCCACGACGGTTTTGCAACACCGAAACAGGAATGGTTAGCACATCATCGGCTTTAGCATTGACGAAAAACACCTGCGCGGTCATCTGCGTCATCAGTTTGCCGTCAGGGTTGTCCACATCAAACTGGGCGTTATAAAGCACAACGTTATTGGTGACCGTTGGTGTTGGCAGAATCTGCCGCAAAGTTGCTTCCCAACGCTGCGTTTGCCCAAGCGTTGTGAAGTACACTGGCATGCCTTCTTTAAGCTTGCCGATATCGGCCTCTGACACTTGGGTGTCGACCGTCATTTTCGAAAGATTGGCGATCTGCACAATCACCGGGGCCTGTTGGTTGGCGTTTAAGGTTTGACCTTGTTTGGCGCTTTGCGAAACGACCGTGCCATCCATCGGTGCATAGATTTTGGTGTACTCAAAGTTGGTCTTGTCTTCTTCAAGGCCTGCTTCGGTTTGGGCGATTTGCGCTTGTAGCGCCTCAATTTGCGCAGCACGCACTTTGACATCCGCTTCAGCGCTTTGCAGCAGCTCTTGGCTGGTGGCACCGGCTTTGAACAAAGCTTGCTGGCGCGTAAGCTGGGTTTTAGCCAACTGCCATTGCGCCTCGGTTTGTTTAAGCTGAGCGCGTTGATTGGTCAGCTGTGCCTCTGTAGCAATCACTTTGGCTTGCAGTACGCGTGGATCGATTTCTGCTAATAAATCGCCTTTTTTGACCGTATCGCCTAGGCCCACATGCAACTTCAACAGTTGACCGGAGACTTGCGCACCCACATCCACATAATCGAGCGGCTGTAAGGTACCCAGGGCGGTAATGGTGTCTTCGATATTGGCGCGTACTGCCGTGACTGTTGAGGCTGACGCCTGCGCCTTGTCGTCGTCTTTAAGCCACCACCAAGCGCCGCCACTGACAGCGGCTAAGACAGCAACTACCAATAAGCCCCGGCGCGAAAAAACGTTAGAAAATAGCGACATAAACAATAGGACCTATATAAAAGCGTGGTGATGGCCTCATGCTAGGCAATGAAGCTTCAAGAGAAAACCCTGTTAAGGGTAAAGGAGAAGTAAAGCTTAGCGTGGCTTCTTATTTAACAAGCCTGAACAAGGTGCTTTCGTTCAACTGACGTGTAAGCCTGTCATCAGGCATAAAAAAACCCAGCAAAGGCTGGGCTTTTAGAAAATGATGCTTAGATGTAAAAGGCTTTTAACGGCGGGAAGCCGTTGAACTCAACCGCACTATAGCTTGTGGTGTAGGCACCGGTTGAAAGCCAGTACAAACGGTCACCGCTTGAGAGGTTCAAAGGCAGTCCGTACTTGTAGTTCTCATACATGATGTCGGCGCTGTCGCAGGTAGGGCCTGCAATAATCACCTCTTCCATCTCGCCCTTTTTCTCCGTCCAGATCGGGAATTTGATGGACTCATCCATGGTTTCGATCAGGCCGCTAAATTTACCCACATCGGTGTAAATCCAGCGCTCAACGGCGGTGCGTGACTTACGCGCAATCAGTACCACTTCAGACACCAGAATCCCCGCGTTGGCAATCAGCGAGCGGCCCGGCTCTAAAATGATTTCTGGCAGGTCATCACCGAAATCTTCTTTTAAGAAACGGGTAATTTCTTCGGCGTAGGTTTTTAAATCGTTGGTTTTAGCAATGTAATTTGCTGGGAAACCGCCGCCCATGTTGATCATTTGTAATTTAATGCCGTCCTCTTCTAAAAGACGCTCATAAATCACTTTAACCTTGGCAATGGCTGCGTCCCACACGTCGATGTCGCGCTGCTGGCTGCCCACGTGGAAGGAAATGCCATAAGGCACCAGGCCCAATTGCTTGGCCAGAATCAAAAGATCCAGCGCCATATCCGGGTTACAACCAAACTTACGGCTTAACGGCCAATCGGCGCTGTTAGAGCCTTCGGTCAGAATGCGCACGTAAATTTTTGAGCCAGGGGCGGCTTTGGCGATGTTACGCAGGTCCGCCTCTGAGTCGGTGGCAAACATCCGCACGCCTTTTTCGTAAAAATAACGAATATCGCGGGCTTTTTTGATGGTGTTGCCGTAGCTGATGCGGTCTGCCGAAACGCCCGCGCTCATGACTTTATCGAGTTCATAAATCGAGGCGATATCAAAGTTTGAGCCCTTGTCACGCAACAATTCAGTGATTTCGATGGCAGGGTTGGCTTTAACGGCGTAATAAATTTTGGCGAACGGGAAGCACTCAACCAAATCGTCATAGGCATTGCTAATGATTTGGGTATCAATCACCACAAACGGCGTTTCTTTGGTGTCCGCCAGCGCCTTCATGCGCTTAAAAGTTTCGGGTGCGTAGTAGTCTTCGACCTTGATCGACATCGTCTGGCTCCATCGTTAGGAGGGCAAATGAAAGGGGTTTGGCTTGCGCCTTGAACGTCTGATCAGTTTCCCCACTTTGGTTCGCCTACTTCCCAAGGCATGTCGCCGAGAATTACCAATGTAACCTCTCGTCGTCAGTACTTGAGCCGGATGGATCGTTGCCAGCATGGACGTTCGGGCGCGGACTTTAGGGCTTAAAGCTTTCGATATCAATCAAAAATTTCAGCCCATTTGGGATTACCCGCACATCCTTGCCAAAGCCCTTTGGCACAAGGGGTTCAAGCTGTTTGAAATACTGCACAAACGCTTGTTTTAATCGCCTTTTAAGATGTGTCTTCACTCAGTCAGGGCAGTGCCCGCAAGCAGCGATTTTGCCGGTATAATCGCCGCCTTTTAGGATTCAGGCCCGCGCCTGGGCCCGATCACGATTCTAGTCAGGCAGAACATCATGACCACTCAGGCCGCCGAAGTCGCCAAGCGCCGTACGTTCGCGATTATTTCGCACCCGGACGCCGGTAAAACCACCATCACCGAAAAGCTGCTTTTGATGGGCAAGGCCATTGAAGTTGCCGGTACGGTTAAATCGCGTAAATCGGATCGCCATGCCACCTCCGACTGGATGGAGATGGAAAAGCAGCGCGGTATCTCGATTACCACCTCGGTGATGCAGTTCCCTTACCGCGACCGCATCATCAACTTGCTCGATACCCCAGGCCACGAAGACTTCTCCGAAGATACGTATCGCACCCTGACCGCGGTAGACAGCGCGTTAATGATGATCGACGGCGGTAAAGGTGTGGAGCCACGCACCATCGCCTTGATGAACGTTTGCCGTCTGCGTGATACGCCGATTATCAGCTTTGTGAACAAACTCGACCGCGACATTCGCGATCCGATTGAGCTCTTAGATGAAATCGAAGCGGTCTTAAACATTAAAGCCGCGCCCATCACCTGGCCAATTGGCTGCTACAAAGACTTTAAAGGCGTGTATCACCTCGCTAAAGATGAGATTTATGTCTTTACCCCGGGTCATGGTCATGAGCGTACCGAAGAGCGCGTAATTAAAGGCTTAGACAGCGCGGAAGCGCGCGAGCATTTAAGTGATCTGTACGATCGCTTCGTGGAAGAGCTTGAGCTGGTGCAAGGCGCCTGCCATGAGTTTGATCTTGAGCAGTACTTAAAAGGCAAAATGACGCCTGTGTTCTTCGGAACCGCCTTGGGTAACTTTGGCGTGAACCATGTGTTGGACGCCTTTGTGGACTTTGCCCCAGCGCCACTGCCGCGTATGACCCATGACCGTGAAGTGCTGCCGACAGAACCTGCGTTTAGCGGCTTTGTGTTTAAGATCCAAGCCAACATGGACCCTAAACACCGCGACCGCATTGCCTTTATGCGCGTGTGCTCGGGTAAATACGAGCAAGGCATGAAGATGCGTCATGTGCGCATTGGCAAAGACATTCGCATCAGCGACGCCTTAACCTTCTTCTCCAGCGACCGTGAGCGTTTGGAAGAGGCTTTTGGTGGCGACATTATCGGTTTACACAACCATGGCACCATCCAGATCGGTGACACCTTCACCGCGGGTGAGAACATGAGTTTTACCGGTATTCCGCACTTCGCCCCTGAACTGTTCCGCCGTGTACGCTTAAAAGACCCGCTCAAATCCAAGCAATTACGCCAAGGTTTGCAGGAATTGGCCGAAGAAGGCGCAACGCAGGTGTTCTTCCCTGAGCGCAACAACGACATCATCTTGGGCGCCGTCGGTGTGCTGCAGTTTGATGTGGTCGCCAGCCGCTTAAAAGAAGAATACAAAGTTGAATGTGCCTATGAGGCGATCAACGTTTGGTCGGCGCGCTGGATTGAATGCAGCGACGAGAAAAAACTCAAAGAGTTTAAAGACAAAGCCTATGAGAACTTAGCGGTCGATGGCGGTGGGCACTTAACCTACCTTGCCCCGACACGCGTAAACCTCTCGTTAATGGAAGAGCGCTGGCCAGAAATCACCTTCCGCGCCACCCGCGAACACCACTAATCAAAAAGGCCCCAATCGGGGCCTTTTTTGTGTGCCTTTACAACCTATTCAGAGGCCGGCGTTGCTACAGGAGCCTCAGAAGCGCCGGCGGCATTTAATTGCGCCAGAATGTCTTCGCTAAAAAAGCCAAAACCTACGAGCACAATGACAATTAAAGCGCCCAGCGCAAGCCACGGCCAAAGCGGACGGTTACAGGCATAAGGGTCACGCAAGGCACGCTCGCTGCCTGAAGGTAAATGCGCCAACTGCGTTAACGCCGCGCCAAAACCAATGCTGATACGCGCGCTGCTATTCACCGCCCAACCGTTCGCATCCAAAATCGGGCCAAGGCTGCGTTTACGCAGTTTAAACCATGCCATGAGCATAGAAGGGCCTGAAATCGCTAAGATAATGCCCACAAACAGCAGCGGTATTTGCCACCAAGCAAGCGATAAAATACCCGTTACCACAGCGGCGAGTGCCGTGCCTAATGCGCCTACAGCAAGGCCGATGGCTGCGAAAATACCGGCAAACTTGGCAATATCAAACGCCTGTGCGGCTGGGGCATTGGGCACATCCGCCACTTTTGCCGCCGCGCCGTTAACCATCTCCGCATCACGACTGGCCGCAAACTTTTGGATTTGATCGGTGACCATGGTGGAAATACGGCGATACGGTGACCAAAAGGCTTCGCTAATGCTGATTGCGTTTTGCACAACCTTGACCACTTTAGCGTCCCAGTCATTGCCTTCACGGTCATAGAACAAGCCATGGCGACCGACTTGCAAATCACCTTCAGTGCCGGCGGTGACAGCGGCCACAATATTCATGGTTTCGCGGCCGCGCACGGGCTCACCCCGGCGTGTGCAGCTTAGATACAGCAAAAAGCTTTCACTGGCGGCGGCCACTTTGGCATGGGCCTCAATGTCAGTGACTTCGATCACCAGATCACAGGTTTTGCCATCTATAAACAAGCTGCCTGCTTGGAACACGGCTTTATCTTGACGTGCGTAGAAATCATGGAAGCTGACAAAGTTACGCAGCAGTGGCACCAAGCCTTGGGTTAGACGGATCAGTTTATCCAACTCAACTAAGCCGTCAGCTGCTTCAGCAACCGCCAAGTCTTGATCAACCAACGCCAGTAACAGCGTCTGATAATCACTTTGCGCAAGCTCTAAAATACGCGCCAGCTCCAAATCCGCCAAGTTGACAACAGGTTTTGCCGCCTGCCAAGAAAGATAGGCCTCACAGCTCGCCAATAGCGCTTGCCACTGGGCATAGCTCAACTGGGCCACATCACCCAATAAAGGTTTAACGACGGCCTCATTAAAGGCGCTTATCTGGGACGTCCAAGCAGGGTTTAACCCTTGCGTTAACGGCAACAGCTCTTGCTCACCGATGGCCGCTAACGGCAATTCAGCAACCGCCTGGGAATCTGCCAAAGAGCCTGCTCCCAAACGAATCAGCTCCTCGATTTGGACATTCATGGCCTCGGCAGCACGGGCATCAAAACGCGCCATCGCCACACGGGTAAAGTAATCGTCAATTTTGGCGCGTACCGCGCTCAGCGCGGCAACAGCATCAGCGGTGTTCGCACCAAAAGCATCTAAACCTTGATTTTGTGCACTGGCGTGCCACACGGCAATGGCATCGACATCAGCAAAAAAGGCATCGATTTGCTCTTTACCAATGGCAGGCTCGCCGCTTCGGTCTGTTTGTGCGCCTTGGCAGGCGATGATCTCGGCAATCACTTGCTGAAGCGCTGCATCTTCGGTCATTTGCGCAGGAATTAAACCATCGCCATTGGCCGCATTAGCAGGGAACAACAACGCTAAATCAGCGGTGTCATCTGAACTGATTTCAGTGGCCTGAGGCTTACCTAATACGCTTAGCAGTCGCTCGGCAGCAAGGCGTAAGCGAACGCCCTCTTCATCATTTTTAAGCGCCGCTAACGGCAGTGCTTTTTGCTCAAATAACACGTGTGGGTTTTCAAGGCGCGCCAACGTCCAGTCCACGACCGCCAACACTTCAGGCGCACGGATACGGCCATCACCGTTGTGATCGATATAATCCAGCATGCGCCGATCTAATTCGAGATTGGCCACCGGACACGCAAGACTTGCCCACAGCTTTTGATCAAGCTGCTTTAATGCGTAAAGATCTTCGGGTGTTTGAATCTGAACTTGATCAAAGCCGCCTGCGCGAAAAAAGCGCCAGCGATGAGGCGTTGCCACAGTCATCAGTACATCCTTTAATGCAATCCGAAATACACGCCGACGTCTATCAGCGACCACTAACGAAACGCCCAGTGTACCAACGCAGCCCTGCTGCGGTCTAAAACACTCACCGCCCTGATGAAACCTTTATGCCGTTGATTGATACCCACAGCCATTTAGATTTTGACGATTTTGCAGCCGACAGGGCTCAGGTACTGGCAAACTGCAAGCAATTAGGCATCCGTCAGATTGTGGTGCTCGGCGTCACGGCAGCGCGCTTTGCCGCACTGTGGGACCTCGTTGAGCAAGAGCCTCTTTTGTATGGGGCACTGGGCTTACACCCTATTTTTTTAGCAAAGCACGATGATGCAGCCCTTGAGGATTTGGATCAGTGGTTAACTCGGCTCAAAGGTCATCCCAAACTTTGCGCTATCGGTGAATGCGGCCTTGACTTCTATTTAAAAGAGTTAGACCCCGCGTATCAGCAACAGCTTTTTGACGCACAGGTTCAGCTTGCGATTAAACATGACTTGCCGCTTGTGTTGCATGTGCGAAAAGCGCATGCCCAAACGATCGAAACGCTTAAGCACTTCAAACCACCCAAAGGCGGAATTGTGCATGCCTTTTCCGGAAGCATTGAACAGGCCCGCGAGTACCTAAAACTTGGTTTTAAAGTGGGGCTTGGCGGGGCTGGCACATGGCCTCAAGCCCACAAAATGCACCGGATGATTAAGGCACTGCCGGATGATGCATTTGTGCTAGAAACCGATAGCCCTGATATGGCACCTGCGATGTACGCAGGCCTTCGCAACAGCCCTGAGCATTTGCCAGAGATTTGCCAAGCACTGGCCAAAATTCGAGGCATGAGTGCTGAGGCGTTCGCGCACCTCAGCACCCAAAATGCCTGTCAGGTTTTTAACTGGCCTAAATCTTAAAGGCGCTGATAACCTCTTTAAGTGAGCCGACCACATGAGACAACTCTCGACTGGCTTGCTCGGTGTGCCCTGCGCCTTGTGCGGTGCGCTCGCCAAATTGGTTGATCTCAACGATGTTTTGATCAATATCGTGCGCAACGGCAGTCTGCTGTTCGGCAGCGGCCGCAATCTGTTGGTTTTGATCCACGATTTGAGTAATCGCACCTAGGATATTTTCCAACGCCAGCTGCACTTTGCCCGACTCTGCCACCGTTTCATCGGCTTTGGCGTGGCTACTGTTCATGGCTGTGACTGCGGCGTTTACACCGTTTTGCAAGCGATCAATCATCTCTTCAATTTCTGCGGTCGAATGCTGGGTGCGCAGCGCAAGGCTCCGTACCTCATCGGCCACCACCGCAAACCCACGCCCCTGCTCACCCGCACGAGCCGCCTCAATTGCCGCATTCAATGCCAGTAAATTGGTTTGCTCGGCAATGCCTTTAATGACATCCAGCACTTGGCTGATGGCTTTACTGTTGGCCGCCAATTCATTGATCACTTCAACCGATTCATCAATGTCATGAGCCAAGCGCTCAATACTTGAAACCTGCGTGGCTAAAAGTTTGCGACCTAAAATGGTTTCTTGATTCACATGCTCCGCGCTTTCCACCGCGCTAATGGCGCTGCGAGCCACCTCTTGCGTGGTCGCGGACATTTCGTTCATCGCCGTTGCCACTTGATCAATCTGGCCCATCTGATGACTGACCGCTTGGTTGCTTTCACCAGAGACGGTTTGTACACGGCCTGCTTGGCGCTCCACTTCTACAACCGTTTGCCCCACTTGCGCGATTAACGCCCGCACGTTAATGACCGAGTTATTAAAGGCCTCCCCCAACTCGCCAATTTCATCGCGACTGGTAATGGTAAAGCGAGCGGTCATATCCCCTGAGGACACTTGACTGATTGCTTGCGCCAGATTTTTCAGACCGCCTCTGACTGAAACGTAAAACGCGGTATACAAATAGGCAATTAGCGCGACCACCGCGACCAGTGCCGCGACCAGTCCGTACATCTGCGCTTGGCTTTTTTGCAGCCTTGCGCTCAGCTCATTGTGTAGAACACGTGCACCTGTTTCATTGACTTGGTGATTGCGATCTAAAAAACCTGTGGCTTGATTGAAAAACGCCTGCCAAGGCATATCCAAGTGCTCAGAAACAATCACCTGATCTTCAAAAAACGTTGCCGCGTGCGTCATGCCCTCTAGGCTCTGATTAATCACAGGCTCCAGCGGCCCCTTTAAAGCCGCACTTGCCGCAAATAAGTCATTAATTTTGAGGCTATATTCGGCGCGATTACGCTCAACCATTAGCAGCAGTTCATCCATGCGCAAGCTGTCGGATGAGCCTAAAAAACCTTGTCCTAAAGAATAGCTACCGATGGCGCGGCCTTGTGCAAGGGTCTTATTCACCTGCGGGATAGTCACCGTCATTAAGCTGATAAGTTGGCGCACACCCGCATCACGGTCCGCCGCCAAGCCACTTTGTGAAGCAATAAAACTTGTAAAGTTTTGCGCCTGACTTAAGAGCTTTTCAGCCATGGCATTTTTTGATTGCAAACTTGATTCAGCTTGTAAGGCCTGTAGCGCCTGAATCAGCTCGTCACGGCGGTTCGTAAAATCTGCAACAGCGGATGACGTGTGCGGAGCGCTTAGAGCCTCCAGCCGACTCAATGCCTGATCTTCTAGGCTCCGAATATTTTGCTCAACCGTCTGCCCTGATGCAGATTGGCCTAGAAAGGCATTGATCTGCACCCAGTCATAATAGGTTTCAAGGCTTTGATTCACCTTTAGGCTTTGCGTAAGGCTCTCAAGCCCTGCCAACTCATGTTGGGTATGCAAAAAGTTTTGGTAGGCACTTTTGACAATAAAGGCGCTGGTAACCACCATCGGCAAAAAGAACAGCACGCTGATTAAAGTGAACTTGGCAAAGAAATTCAGCCGGTTCATCAGCGCTATTGCTGGAGAAAGTACAATCATCACACCCCACACCCCGCAAAACATTTTTATTGTTATTCACAGTGGCAGGTTGCTTGTGCATATCCCTGCACCGATGGGGTTACATGTTAGCGTGATCCATTTAAGGTTTCATAACTTAAGTCAAACAAAGCCTTGTTAGATAAACATAATCACCAACGCAAATACTGCATACCAAAGCACCGCCGCACGTACCATAAGTAACCATAAGGTTTGCAGATCACGTACCTCACCTGTCAGCTCACGCTCAACCGCCGCAAAGGCCGCATCACTGACGTAGCGAGCAATGCTCATTGACCAGCTTAAAAGCTGTGGTAAGACCTTCTCGGCCACCGCTGAAAAATTTCCGACCAAGGCCAAACTAAAGGCAAAAAACCGACTGGGGAGCCAGTCCAAACCATGTCGTAGTTGTTGTGCCAAAAGCTGAACCTGTGCCGACGCATGGCGCTCTGCTAAATCCAGCAAGCGATACCCTAACGCAGGAATAGGTCCAAGCAGTACATACCAAAAAATCACGGCAAAAAAGCCTTCATACGCGCGCCACACCAAATGCTGTTTTAACGTCTGAGCAATGGGCTGGAGAGTTAGCCCTAAATCGCGCTCAGCAGCGTACAACGCACCTTGCTCATCGCCTCGGCGCAAGGCATCAGCACTAGGGCCCATCTGCTGGCGCACATCGCCCCGGCCTAAGCTGTAGATTAAAATCAAGATATGTAGCGGTATGGCTAAAGCGCCAAACAACACTGTTTCTGTAAGGCCTAGTACCAGTGCTAGGCCAAATACGGGTAGCGCGACCAGAAGGCTCAGCGCCAACCACGGCGCACATTGATGCGCCTCAACGTATGCCAACGCTTTAAGCCACAGATGATCATTTTGTACCCGCGCCCGTAACGAGGTGAGCTTTTCTAAAAGCACGATCACCAATAACACGATAAAACTCATACATCCTCCACTGACGTTAGTGCCTGTAAGTAACGCGCCCAATCAAATGCAGGCCCCGGATCTGTTTTACGCACAGGTGCAATATCGCTATGCCCACAGATACGCTCATGGGTGATTAAAGGATAGGTTTTCTGCAAAGCTTTTGTCAGCTCAACCAATGCGGCGTACTGCGCATCGGTATAGGGCGTCTCATCAGTGCCTTCAAGCTCAATGCCGATAGAAAAGTCGTTACAGTTTTCACGGCCCTCAAAGCAAGAAACCCCGGCATGCCAAGCTCGATCTAAGCAGCTGACAAACTGAGTGATAGCGCCGGTGCGCTCAATTAAAAAATGCGCCGAAACGGTTAAATGCGCGATCGTTTCGAAATAGGGATGCGCCGCAGGATCAAGCGTATTGGTAAAAAACGCCTGCACATAACCTTGACCATATTGGCCTGGCGGCAAACTGATGTTATGGATAACTAAGAGTGAAATTTCAGAACTGGGCCGCGGGTTAAAATTGTCCGATGGGCAACGTGCCACATGGCTTAGCCAACCTTGATCGATTGAAAACTCCATAACTCTCCCCTGCACCGATGCGTCACTTTAGATGAGCGCACCGTGCAGGCCAAGTCTTAGGCATCTGCCTGTTTTAAATCACGCAGCGTGCCAATCACCGATTCAAGCGCCCGATCAAACAGCAAGGCATCGTCTAAAAGACGAATGTTTTGCGCTGCATAAAGCGCGGCGAGCGAGTTTTGTGTGTGCTCAAGCACCTTCTGCCCATTACGGTTTACAAACACGTAACGCCCCGTGATTTTAATCATCGCCGCCAGTTTGCAACGAAGTTTCGTGCCGTCATCCATGCATACTTCGACCCAACTGCCGACCCGCAGATGTTCAGCCCAGAGCTGCGCTTCTTGATCAGCAACAGGCGTCTCATCGACTTCAATCGCAGGGGCTTTAACCGGCTCTGGGGTTAACACTGCAGGCGGCTTAGGCGTCTTTAAAGGCTCTGGGGCACCGACATTCACGGTTGCAGGAGGCAACGCCTTAAGATGTTGCAACGCTTGGATGTGCTGCTGGCGCACTAAAGGTTCAAGCCCGGTTTCTTCAAGCGCCTCTTCAAGCTCAGCCCACTCTAGCGTGGCGCCTGACGCTGAAAAACTTTGCACTAGGTGCTCAAGCTGAGCCGCCCGCAAGCGTAGCACGTCACTTTCACCGCCAAACTTAAGATGCGCGAGCATCATGACCGCGCGCCACGGCTGATCAATAAAGCCATGCAGTTCGGGCGCTAAAGCTTGGCCAAGATAACCGGCCAGCATCGCCTGCACGTCGCTCTTGGCCTTTTCTGCCTTAGCACGGCCCAGCTCTGCATCACGCAGACGCTGCTCCAATAACGCACTGCGTCTGGCCTGAGCCTCGGTTACATCTACAAAGTACGCGAGCAGCTCATCAAAGAGTTCAAGCTTTTGATCGAACTCAGTGACCACACGCTGGACAACGTGCTCAATTGCCAAGTAGACATTATCCAGCGCTAAATCTGCCTGACTACTGATACCCAACGCGGCGGAGGCAATCTCGTTTAATAAACGCCGTGCCGGATGCTGGGTTCGAGTGAAAAAGCTTTTATCCAATAACGCCACTTTTAAAAGCGGAATTTGCAAGCGTGCAATCAGCGCACGTAACGCATCAGGTAAGGTTCGATCATCAAGGATAAATTCAAAGAGCATTGAGACCAGATTAATGACATCCGCGTTATCTTGCTCGACCACGCGGGTGGTGCCGGTTTTCTGGCCAATTTGTGCAACCCAACCTTTTACTTTTTGATTGAGCGCGCCATTGTCGGCACCGGGTTTGGCCTGCAAATGTGACAGCAGCTTCAGTAAATCTTGTTCGCTGATCGGCACACCTGAGGTCGGCACCGGATCGCGCTGTTGCGATAACAGCTCTTGAATCACCGAAAAGGCTTGTTGAACCGTTTTCGCTGAAGGCTCTTGGGTGTTTTTCGTAGCCCTAGCAGGTGTTAAGTGCGGTAAGACATTAGCGCTAATTAAAAGCGTATTGGCCGACTCAAAAAGCGCTTCTTGCTCAACTAAAACATGCGTTTCAAATAACTTAAACAGCTCAAGCTTATGCGCCATCACAAACGCTGCTGAGTGCAATGCCTTGGCAAAAGCAGAAGCCAGCGCATAAGCCCCTAACGGATTATTCTCAGGTGTTAACCGTTGACCACTGAGCGCACTTAAACGTGCGGTCAGTGCGTTAAACGGAACCGCTAGCTCGCTTAGCACTCTGGCATGCATTGAGTCGATGGCGACTGCTTCTTCGAGCTCATCATCGCCGACCAAGGTAAGCTCTTGATCATTCGGCGTCGCCTCGACACGTTGCCCCATGTGCATCAGGCCGTAAGCTGCGTGCTGCACAAACTGACGCTCCAGCTCTTTGCGTTGCTGGCGCAAGGTACGCATGGTCTCAAACAGATCGCTCTGTTCGATGTTGTTACTGGCCCGTTCGGCCATCTGAAAGAAGACATCGTCTGCTGCGTTAAAAAGCTTCTGTACCGCAGGTACTAACGCACGTACTAACTGCCCACGTAAATGGGTTATTAAGCTGCTATGACCCTGTGCCTGATAGGGTTTGAGCTGGATGATTTGGGCTTGAGTGGCCATAAAGCGCTCCTCAATGTTGCGCGGTGTACCAAACACGAAGTCAAAATGATGACGTCAATAAATCTACGCTCAGTATAGGACGCTTACACAAAAGGTCTCTAAGCAGGACGCTAAACCTTGCAACCGCTCACACAATGCGCCAGCTTTACGGCACATAGCCATTATTTTGCGGTCAGTAAACTTCTGTTCATAAGAGGCGCGACCGCTGATCCTTCCTTATAATCAGCACATATTTAATTTGCGGAGTTTGTTATGCCTAATCTGCGCCTTGGTGATTTGACTGCCGATATCCAAGCGTCGGTGCGCCGTAGCTTGGCGGAAGACATCGGAAGTGGCGATATCACTGCTGAGCTGATCCCCGCCGATCGCTTAGCCAGCGCAAAGGTGATTACCCGCGAACACGCGATCATCTGTGGCACCGCATGGGTGGATGAGGTTTTTCGCCAAGTCGACCCACGGGTAGCGGTGCATTGGCAGGTTAAAGACGGCGATGCGGTTGAGCCTAATCAGGTGCTCTTTCGTCTTGAAGGCCCGGCCCGCGCCTTGTTAAGTGGCGAGCGCTGCGCCCTTAACTTTCTACAAACGCTCTCAGGTGTTGCCACAACCGCCAAGCATTACGCCGAAATCGTCAAAGACACCAAGGTTCAGCTTTTAGATACGCGCAAAACCCTGCCAGGGCTTCGTTTAGCACAGAAATACGCCGTGACCTGCGGCGGCTGCCACAATCATCGTATTGGTTTGTTTGATGCCTTTTTAATCAAAGAAAACCATATCGCGGCTTGCGGCGGCATCGCCCAAGCGGTCACAGCGGCTCATGCTGTGGCGCCGGGCAAGCCGGTTGAGGTTGAAGTCGAAAGTTTAGATGAGCTGCGCCAAGCCTTGGATGCTGGCGCGGACATCATCATGCTTGATGAACTGAGCCTTGAAGACATGCGCGAAGCGGTGGCCATCACCCAAGGGCGCGCCAAGCTTGAAGCCTCAGGTGGCGTCAATGAGCAAACGCTTTTGACCATCGCTCAGACTGGCGTGGATTACATCTCTATTGGTGCCTTGACCAAGCATGTGCAGGCGCTGGACTTGTCCATGCGCCTGCAGCTGTAATTTAGGCCTGTGCCGCGTTTGCAACCGCTGTTTCATAAGCAGGCGCGGCATATATACCGACCTCTACCGCCAATTCCAACACGCGCGGTAAATCTTGGGTATAGACCAAGACGCATTGCAACGCATCATCGAGCGGCTCGCTAAAATCAACCAACACATAGCCGCCGCGCTCAGGATAGAGCGCTGAGAGCTGCACTTGAATACGTTTCAATGCCGTCAGCTCATCGGTCTTTTGCAGCTGCTTGGGCTTAAGCACAAAGCTTACTTCAGGACCAAACGAGGCCTGAATGTGGCTGTACAGTTCTTCGTAGCTATCTGCTTGAAACAACACGGTATCAGGAAGGCTACCGACCACAACCCACTCACCCAAGGGTATAGGGAAGGTGTCGTCATAGTTGATATCAGGATTGGCTTTCAAGAAAGCCTCAGCGTCGGCGTAGGCTTGCGCGGCCTCATCTGCCACGCGACTGATGTCTTCAGAGCGCATACAACCTGAGCTGATTAAAGTAATAAGTTCGTTTAATGCGCTGTTCATGCACTCATCCTACGTGGGCAAAGCCGTTATTATTACCCATTACTGATGCGACCGACTTACCAATGGTGCTTTAAGGTCTTTAAAGCGATCAGTACACTCGCCCATTTTTTGCCCCAGCGGAGTTTTTCCATGAGCATGCGTTTTGTATCAGCCTTAGGCACTGCCGCCCTCTTGGCTGCCCCGTCCTTCGCCCTCGCCAGCCCTTTGCTGTGGCAAAACAACAGCGTGACCTATCTTTATGGTCAGCAATTTAAGGTTGACCCTAGCACCCAACAAACCATCACCCTTGAGCACGCCAGTGGCTGGAGTGTGGGTGATTTATTTGTATTTGTGGACACCATTAAATACAACGGTGGGAAAAATGGCGCAGGCGATGGCCATACCTTTTATGGCGAGATTTCCCCACGTCTTTCGTTTAATAAAATCTTCGATGCTAACTTCACGTTTGGTCCTATTAAAGACGTGCTGTTAGCGGCCACATATGAATTTGGCGAAGATGATGTGGAAAGCTATCTATTAGGCCCTGCCGTTGATCTGGCCATCCCAGGCTTTGACTACTTCCAAATCAACAGTTATTACCGCACCACCGACGGCAAGCGTGATGGTGATGGCGTTTGGCAAATCACCCCGGTGTGGAGCTACACCTTTGCCTTAGGTCAGTCTGATGTGGTGATTGACGGCTTTATGGACTGGGTGGTGGATAACGATAAGAGCTACCACGCCAACTTGCACTTCAATCCGCAAATCAAATACGACCTAGGCAAAGCGCTTAAATGGGGTGAAAAGCAGCTCTATGTCGGCATTGAGTACGACTACTGGAAAGACAAATACGGTATTGATCACTCAAGCTATGTAGGGCAAGAGGTACTTAAAGGCACTAACCAAAACACCGCAAGCCTGTTGGTTAAAGCACACTTTTAATCGACCTTAAGGCCTGCCACATAGGCAGCGGCAGCGGTGATATCGGCATCCGAAAGATTCGCCGCTACAGCCTGCATAATGGATGCGGGCCGTGCTGGGTCTTGGGTTTTAAAGCGCACTAAGGCTTTTTCAACATACGCCTGTGGCTGGCCCGCTAAACGAGGCAAGGTTTCAAAGCCCTGTCCTTGGGCACCATGACAACCGGCGCAGGTGCTCTCATAAAGTCTTGCGCCATGCGCCTTTAACTCAGCAGGTATCGATTGGGTTTGATGCTTAACCTGCTGGTTAGCGTAATAGACTGCGATATTGACCCGATCTTCTAGCGTCAAATTTTGCGCAAGCTGGTTCATCACAAAATCCATGCGCTCACCGTTGGCGAACTTCTCGAACGCGCTAAACAAATACAACGGATGCTGGGCCGCAAGATTGGGAATATGGTCGCGCTTGCTGTTACCGTCAACACCATGACAATGACCACAGAACCGCGTGCGATCTAACCCTGCGGTTATCGCCTTTGCCCGGCGTTCCTCATCAGCCATTATCTGGCTGAAAAGCGCCATTGCCTCATCCGGCGCGGCCGATACAGAAGTGGCCAGCACAGTTATCAATATCCCAAGCCATGCACGCATTTTGAACATCCCTTTTCAAACAATAAGGGCAGGTTAAAAAGGATGGGCAACGGTTGTTTAGGCCTAGATCAATAAAGCATAAAAAACGGCAACCGAAGTTGCCGTTTTAGCTTAAGGCTTCATACGGTTAAGCAAACCGTCCTTACGTACATAGTGGTGATAAAGCGCCATACCAATATGGCCTACGATCATCAAAGTCAGCAGTAAGGGTACGGTTTTATGAAAGGCTTTAGCGGCGTCACGCACGGCTGTGTCAAAGCCTAATGGAGCGATCTCAAATAACCAAAAGAAGTTAAGCGGGCGAGAGCCAAAAATCAGGCCCGATACCGGCATGCCAATCAGCAGCACATACAGCAATACGTGACCGGCTTTAGCGAGGGCGCGCTGAGCTTGAGTATCACCTGCTGCGGCTGGGCTTGGGGTTAAAAGACGCAAAATTAAGCGCAGCACCATCAGAATCAACAGCGAAAAGCCGAGCGATTTATGTAAGGTAAAGACCACACCCGGTCCGCCTAATTGTGCCACGGTTTCTTCGCTTAGCGCTGGCAGCGTCATGATCACAACGACCATTAAGGCGATTAACCAATGTAAAAAAATGATCGGCAAACTGTAGCGTTGGGCGCTCATACAATCCTCGTAAAGCTTAATAAAGGGGGGCAGAACGCTGCCATATTGAGTGCTGTTTGTCACCTATTGGCCGCAAAGTCTCGGGCAAATTGCATTGCCACCCGCCCTGATCGCGAGCCACGTTGTGTCGCCCAGTTGATCGCCGCTTGCTGGCTTTGGTCGGTTAAGGGCTCGTTGGCATACACTTTTAGCCAATGCGCCACCGCCTCCAGATACTGCTCTTGGTTAAACGGATAAAACCCAATCCAAAGCCCAAAGCGCTCCGACAACGACACTTTTTCTTCCACGCTTTCGCCGGGATGAATCTCACCAGACTCGTCTCGACTCACGCTTAAGTTATCTTCCGTGCGCTGCATCATCAGATGACGACGATTGGAGGTCGCGTAAATCAAGACATTCTCGCCAGGGCCGCTAACACTGCCATCAAGCGCTGACTTAAGCCCTTTGTAGGCACTGTCTCCTTCATCAAAAGACAAATCGTCACAGAAAATAATAAAACGCTCAGGCCTTTCAGAAAGCTGCTCAATCAACTGCGGCAGGTCTGCAAGGTGCGCGCGATCAAGCTCGACCAGACGCAAACCTTGCGCGTGAAACTCCGCCAAACACGCCTTTACCAGCGAGCTTTTACCCGTCCCACGTGAGCCGGTTAACAACACATGGTTAGCAGGTTTTCCAGCCACAAACTGCGCGGTGTTGCGTCTAATCAACGTGGCTTGGCGCTCAAGGTTTTTAAGCTCATCAAAGCCAATAAGCTTAGGATGCTTTACTGCAACCAAGGCAGGATAAACCCCGGCACCTTGCCTTAAATACTCCCAACGAAAGGCAATGGCTGAGAAATCAACCGCTTCCGGCGCTTTGGGGTAGGCCCTTTCTAAGGCCTCAGCAATGCGTTCAAGAATGGGCACTAGCGTTTCGGACATCACTGACGCTCCTTTATCGTTGCCTATAGCTTAAGCCTTCAGCACTTAAACCCTCTATACTGTATGGCCTTTTTACCTCATGTCGGAGTTCGTATGAGCACGCTGCCACCTTGCCCTAAATGCCAATCGCCTTATGCCTATGAGGACGGTAGCCTGCTGATCTGCCCTGAGTGTGCCCATGAGTGGAACCCTGCAGCTACCGATGAAGCTGAAAGCGAAAAAGTCATCAAAGACTCCGTAGGTAATGTGCTCAATGATGGCGACACCGTAACGGTTATCAAAGACTTAAAAGTGAAAGGCTCGTCACTGGTGGTTAAAGTCGGCACCAAGGTCAAAGGCATTCGCCTGTGCGATGGCGATCACGACATCGATTGCAAGATCGATGGCATTGGCGCAATGAAATTAAAATCAGAGTTTGTGCGTAAAGTCTGATGAAAAAAGCCGCCCGAGGGCGGCTTTTCTTTAGGCATTTGCCTCATCTAAAGCGATTTTTTTGCGTTTTAAACGTTCGGCAATACGCTCAACCAACAGATAGAACATTGGGATAAAAAACATAGCAATGGCTGTTGCTGCAATCATCCCACCGATCACGCCGGTACCAATTGAGTGACGGCTCGCAGAGCCTGCGCCCGTACTGATCGCCAGCGGCACAACCCCCAAGATAAAGGCCAGTGAGGTCATCACAATCGGCCTAAAACGCAGACGCGCAGCATCAAGCGCTGCCTCATACAGGCTTAAGCCTTGATCGCGGCGCATCACAGCAAACTCCACCAACAAAATGGCGTTTTTCGCCCCCAAACCAATCAGCGTGACAAGGCCGACTTGGAAGTAAACATCGTTATCAATGCCTCTTAACCAGATCGCCACAATCGCGCCGAATACCGCAAAAGGCACCGCCGCCACCACAGCAAACGGTAACGCCCAGCGCTCGTATTGCGCAGCCAAAATCAAGAACACCATTAAAAGACCAAACAAGAAGGCACTATTGCCCGACCCTTGAGTCGCCACTTCTTGATAGGCAGAGCCCGTCCAAGCCAAGGTAAAGTCATCCCCTAAAACCTCAGCAGCCACCTCTTGCGCGGCCTGTAATGCTTGGCCCGAGCTATAGCCTTGAGCTGGAGCACCCATGACTTTGGCCGACGGATAAATATCGAAGCGTTCAAAAGTATCCGGGCCCAATACCCTTTCAACCGTCACAAGAGCACTTAACGGGATCATTTCACCTTGGCTGCTTCTGACGAACACTTTACTCAAATCGTCTGGATTACGCCTAAAGTCAGCTTCAGCCTGCATGCTGACCTGATAGGTACGCCCGAAAAGGGTGAAGTCATTGACGTAAAAGCTGCCGAATGTGCTTTGCATCGCCGTAAAGACTTCATTGACCGGAACCCCTAGCGCCCGAGCCTTATTGCGGTCTAGGTGGATGAAATATTGCGGCACACTGGCATCAAAGGTCGTTTTCACCTTATCAAGCTCCGGCCTTTTTGCCGCTTCATCAATAAAGCGCTGGCTGATTTCGGCTAACGCCTGAGTCCCTAATCCGGCCCGATCTTGAATATAGGCTTCAAACCCACCCGTCGTACTCATGCCAGAAATCGGTGGCGGGTTAAAGGCCATAACCATCGCATTACGCTGGGTTTGCTCTGAACCTAGGGTTTCGATATTACGCGCAAAGTTACGCGCATCGAGTTCCTCTGTCGTACGTTCACTCCAGTTGGTTAACGTAATAAACGACACACCGGTGTTTGGCTTTTGCCCAGAAGATAAAATATCAAACCCTGCGAACGTCACCGCATTGGCAACCGCCTCATGGTTTTTCAGCGCTTGCGCCATATCCTCGGTGACTTCTTTAGTGCGCGTCAGCGAGGCTGCAGCAGGCAGCACATAAGAGGCAATAATAAAGCCCTGATCTTCTTCAGGCACGAGCGCCGATGGCACCTTGGTGAAAAGCCAAACACTTACCCCGATCATGGCGCCAAAAATCATCAAACCTAACAAGGTGCGTTTGATTAAGAATTTAACACCTGCACTGTAAGTATGGGTGAGCCGCTCGAACTGGCGGTTAAAAAACCGAAAAGGCGCCGCAGGCTCGTGATGGGTGTTTTTCAGCATCATCGCGCACAGTGCAGGGCTTAACGTAAGCGCCACGATGCCGGAAATAATCACGGAGATGGCAATGGTCATGGCGAACTGACGGTACATCTGCCCTGCCAATCCATCCATCAATGCAACCGGGATAAACACCGCACACAGCACCAGTACGATAGTAATGATTGGTCCGGTGACCTCTTGCATCGCCTTAATTGAGGCCTCTTTGGCTGAGAGCTTTTCGGTACGCATAATGCGCTCGACGTTCTCGATCACCACGATCGCGTCATCAACCACGATACCAATCGCTAACACCATGCCAAAAAGGGTCAGAAGGTTGATGGAAAAGCCCATCAAATACATACCCGCAAAGGTACCCACCAACGACACCGGAATCGCCAGCACTGGAATTAAGGTTGCGCGCCAGTTCTGCAGGAACACAAACACCACCACAATCACCAACAGCATGGCTTCGAAGAAGGTTTTCACCACTTCGTTGATTGAGGATTGCACAAATTTAGTGGTGTCATGAGGAATACGGTATGCAACGCCCTCCGGAAAGCGCTTGGACATACGCTCCATCGCTTCATGTACCCGCTGCGCTGTTTCCAAGGCATTGGCGCCAGGCTGTAAAAAGATCCCGAAAGCCGCTGCAGGGTTGCCATTTAAGGAGGCCTCAAACGCATAGTCTTTAGCCCCTAACTCAATGCGGGCTACATCTTTTAATAATAGGCTTGAGCCGTTCTCATCGGTTCTTAACAGGATGTTTTCAAATTCAGCAGGGTCTGCAAAACGGCCTTTTGTGGTTACCGAGTAGGTGAAATCCTGCGGGCTGTTCATCGGCTGCTGGCCGAAGCTGCCTGCCGCAAATTGCGAGTTCTGGCTACCAATGGCTTGAGCCACATCAGCAGGCGTTAAACCATACTGAGCCAGTTTATCCGGGCGCAGCCAAATCCGCATGGAGTAGTCTTTGGCACCAAATTGGTTGGCCTCCCCCACCCCTGGAATACGTTTGATTTCGTCGATGACGTTAACCAGTGCGTAGTTACTTAAGAACACCGGATCACGCGAACCATCAGGTGAATAAAGGTTCACCACCTGCAAAATCGATGCAGAACGTTTTTGTACGTTCACACCTTGCCTACGCACTTCTTCGGGCAATTTAGCAAGGGCAGCGGAAACGCGGTTGTTAACATCAATGGTGGCTTGATCGATATCAGTGCCCACTTCAAAGGTAACGGTAATACGCAGCGCACCACTGCCTGAGGCCACTGAGTTTTGATACAGCATATTCGGCACGCCGTTAATTTGCTGCTCCAAAGGTGCAGCAACGGTGCTGGCAATAACTTCAGCACTGGCGCCTGGATAGTTAGCCGACACCGTCACTTGCGGCGGCACAATGTTTGGATACTGCGCAATCGGCAGGCCAAACATGGCCAGAAGTCCGGCCACGGAAATCAGAATCGATAGAACAGTCGCAAAAACCGGGCGCTCAATAAAAAAACGGGAGATCACTGATCACCCCCGACATTGGCCATCGCACCGTTATCACGCTCAACCACTACCACCTGCCGATCAGGCTCAACGTGCTTAAGGCCCTCAACCACCACCCGATCACCCACGTCTAGACCATCGTGAATCAACCAACGGCCTTCGGTCGTAATACCGGTTTTGACCAAACGCTCACGGGCAATACCTTTCTCATCGACCACATACACAAGCGTGCCGCGCTCATTTTGGCTCACCGCACGCTCAGGCACGGATAAGGCTTGTGGATAGGTGAGCCCTTGTACTTTGACACGCACAAATTGGCCCGGCAGCAACGAGTGCTCAGGGTTTGGGACTACGGCACGGGCTGTCACTGTGCCCGTACCACGGCTGATTAAGCTGTCGGTAAAGTTAACTTTGCCAACATGTTTGTGATTAGCCAGTGACACCTCAAGCGCGCCACCTTCAGCCATTTGCAATAGGCCTTGTTGAGCATCGCTACGCAGCTTTTCCAGCACTTGATCTGGGTAGGCAAAGTTCACATACACAGGATCAAGCTGAGTAATGTGCGTTAAGAGGCTCGCAGATGGATCGGCCGCGACCACAAGGCTGCCCTCTGAACGGGTTTCTTGACTGGTGATGCCTGAAATCGGGGCTTTAACGGTTGTGTAGTCCAGATCAATTTGACGCGCTAAAACCTCAGCCTTAGCGGCCTCGATATTGGCTTTGCTTTGCTCAAAGGCCGACAGCGCATTATCCAGTTCACTGCCACTGGCAAAGCCTTTGGCTTGGATTTTTTTGATTCTTTCAAGGTTACGTTCGGCTTGGCGATAGCGCGCCTGTTCTTGCGCCAGAGCCGCTTTGGCCCGAGCAAGGTTTGCTTGATAGGTCCGTGGATCGATTTTAAACAAGACCTGACCTTGTTTAACCGTTTGACCTTCTTCGTACGTACGTGCTTGTAAGATTCCAGAAACTTGAGCACGCACCTCAACTTGACGAGAGCCTGCCACGCGCGCGGGAAATTCTAAGCTGTAAGCAAAATCCTGTTGGGTAACAGGCTCAACGACAACACGTGCCGGTGGTTTTGGACCGTTCGGGCCGCTCGCTTGGGCACCGATTGTGAGCGTCATGCCCAACACTGCTGCCATCAGCCGTCCAGATTGGAACCATGCCATTGCCTACCCCACAAATTGTTGAAATTATTTTGAAAATTGAGTCAATGCTACTTACATACGATTGCGATTGTAAATAACATGCATCTGCTCTAAAGGCCCTATAACGGCGATAGTACAGGCGCTACGCAGCAAAAAACGGATACCGTATGCGAAGAACAAAAGAAGACGCCGAAAAAACCCGCGCCAGTTTGCTGGAAGCTGCCGAGACGCTATTTTTACAAAATGGCGTGGCGCATACATCACTCGAACAGATTGCACGCGCTGCTGGCGTAACGCGCGGGGCGGTCTATTGGCATTTTCAAAACAAAGCCGATTTGTTTCACGCCATGTTAAGTCAGGTGCGTTTACCGCCTGAGCAATTAACCGAAAGGCTTAGCATGTGCGATCAGAAAACGCCTCTCAAACCGATGCGCGATCTTTGTATAGAGGCGATCGAAAACCTTAAAGAAAACCCCAAAAAACGCCGGATTTTGACGATTTTGCTGCACCGCTGTGAGTTCACAGAGGAGCTTCGCCCTGCTCAAGAAAGGCACCAAGCATTTATTGAAACCATTATCAGCCAGTTTGCCGAGCAATTTAGTAAAGCGGCACAACGCGGGCTTTTGTATCCGCACATCACACCATTACAAGCGGCCTATACCTTACACACCATCACCCATGGCCTGTTGACCGAATGCACCCGAAGCGCTGTCGCCCCCATATGGCTTGAGTCACCACAGGTGATGATTGATGCCGTGTTTCGTGGCCTTGTGCTGAATTGGGATCCAGCCGTTTAAAGCGTTTGCGCGCTAAAGCCCAATGCATCTAACAGCTCAATGAGCTCTGCGGCATCTTCGGTGCTGTCAACAGTCACGCGCCCAGACGCCAAATCAACAGACACCTGCGCACTTGGATCACGATGTTTAATGGCCTGAGTAATACTCTGCACACAATGACCGCAACTCATACCGCTCACAGCAAGTTCAATTGACATAACCACTCCAGAGTTCACCTAACGGTTAAGGACAGCATATCCTTAAATGTAGGCTATAAGGAGTTCACCATGCCCGTCTCGTCAAACGCCGTTACCCTGCCCATACGCGGCATGAGCTGTGCAAGCTGTGCGCTGCGCATTGAAAAGGTGCTGACAAAGCTGCCGGATGTAACCTCCGCTTGCGTGAACTTAGCGGATGAAACAGCAACGGTGTACGGCACAGCCTCTTTAAAAGCGCTGGTTGCAGCCATTCAGCATGCAGGGTTCGAGGTGGCAGTAACAAAGGTTGAACTGTCTCTAACGCAGATGAGCTGCGTGAACTGCGCGGCACGCATTGAAAAGCTTTTAACAAAGTCTCAAGGCGTTATCGAGGCGCGCGTAAGCTATGCCACAGAAACCGCATTGATTGAATGTGTCGCCCCGACAACCGTTCCCCAGCTTATTAAGACCATTGAAAAAGCAGGCTTTGGTGCCGCACTCAAAAGCCGGCACACGCAAGCGCCAAAACAGTCTTTTTACCCTGTGCTACTCGCGCTTTTATTAGCGCTGCCGCTGGTACTACCGATGGTAGTAATGCCATTTGGTATGCATTGGATGCTACCGAGTTGGGCGCAGTGGTTACTGGCAACGCCTGTGCAATTTATTCTAGGGGCTCGCTTTTACCGTGCAGGCTTTCAGGCATTAAAAGCCGGTACCGGCAATATGGACCAGTTGGTTGCATTAGGCACCAGCGCAGGTTACGGATTAAGCCTTTACTTATGGCTCGTTAAAGGCAGCGAGCATCTTTATTTTGAAGCCAGCGCAATCATCATTGCTCTTGTGTTACTTGGTAAATACCTAGAAGCACGCAGCAAAGCGAAGACCGGCCAAGCCATTGCCGCTTTACAAGCGCTACGTCCTGACACCGCAACGATCCTCATTGATGGTGCAGTTAAGGAGGTGGCACTCGACTCACTGACAGTTGGCGATGTGCTGTTGATTAAACCGGGCGAGCGCATTGCGGCTGACGCGATCGTCATGGAAGGTGCGAGCGACGTCGATGAGTCGATGCTAACCGGTGAGAGCTTGCCGGTTGCTAAGGCACTGAATGCAAAACTGATTGGCGGCTCGGTCAACGGCAACGGACGGCTTAAGGCGCGTATCAACGCTGTCGGCGCACACAGCGTGCTGAGCCACATCATCGAACAAGTGCATCAAGCGCAAGCGGCCAAAGCGCCGATTCAAAAGTTAGTCGATAAAGTGAGCTTGATCTTTGTACCGAGTGTAATGGCCGTTGCCTGCATAACCTTTGCTGCGTGGTGGTTAACAGGCGCAGACCTTGAGCATGCACTGATTAACGCGGTATCGGTTTTAGTGATTGCTTGCCCTTGCGCGCTGGGCTTGGCCACACCCGCCGCCATTATGGCGGGAACGGGTGTCGCCGCACGTTTTGGCATCTTAATTAAAGACGCTGAAGTTCTAGAACGCGCTCATCACATTCGTGCCGTTGCCTTTGATAAAACCGGCACCTTAACCGAAGGCCGCCCGCAGGTTGTAGCCTTTGAAGGAGATAATCAAGCGCTGGGTGAGGCTTTGGCATTACAGCAAGGCAGCGAACACCCTTTGGCTAAAGCGGTGTTGGACTATGCCAAGACGCAAAACATTGCGCCACTCACAGCACACTCAACGCGCGCATTAGTAGGGCGCGGCATTCAAGGGCAAATAGGCGAAAGAACGCTTATGCTCGGCAGTGAACGCCTGCTAAAAGAGCATCATTTAAATGACCCTACCCTCACCGCGCGCGCGCAAACCTTCGCCAACCAAGGCGCGACGGTATCTTGGCTAATCGAGACCGCTCCAAGTGCACGAGTACTTGCCCTTATAGCCTTTACCGACACAATAAAAGCCACCAGCGCTGAAGCTATCAGCACCCTTAATAAAAACTTCACGACTTATTTACTAAGTGGCGATAACCAGAGCGCGGCCGATGCAGTTGGCAGAGCACTGAATATCCACCATATCTACGGCGCACAGCTGCCACAAGATAAAACCGAGCACCTAAGCCAAATTAAGAAAACCCAATCGGTCGCAATGGTCGGTGATGGTATTAATGATGCGCCCGCCTTGGCAGCGGCCGATGTGGGGATTGCGATGGGCGCTGGCACTGATGTGGCCATGCACGCGGCTGAAATTACTTTGATGCACAGCGACCCACGCGCGGTTGCGTGGGCACTTGAAATCAGCCGCAAAACCTACCAAAAAATTCAGCAAAATCTCTTTTTTGCGTTTATTTATAACGCCGTAGGGATTCCGCTCGCCGCATTGGGTTTATTAAACCCCATGGTTGCGGGGGCTGCGATGGCGCTGTCGAGTGTCAGTGTTTTAAGTAATGCGCTGTTGTTAAGCCGCTGGAAACCCAAACGCGCAGCTTAGCTGCGCTTTTTCCTAGGCTTGGCTTTGCAGGTAGTTTGCAATACCGATGCGATCAATCATTTTTAGCTGCTGCTCAAGCCAGTACGCGTGATCTTCTTCGGTGTCTTTCAGCTGGGCGAGTAAAATATCGCGGCTGACAAAATCACCGAGTTGTTCACACAGCGCCATCCCCTTTGCAAGCGCAGCACGCACTTTGTACTCAAGGGCTAAATCGCTTCTTAGCATACTTGGCACATCCGTTCCCGGATGAATCGGATCCGGGGTCATGTCTGGCACGCCTTCTAAAAACAAAATGCGATTGAGCAACGCATCGGCGTGTTGGGTTTCTTCTTCCATTTCATGATTAATGCGCTCGTAAAGCTTAGTAAACCCCCAATCCGCATACATCCTTGAGTGCAGAAAGTACTGGTCACGGGCCGCCAGCTCGCCACGCAAAAGCTCACGAAAATATTCCACCACTTGCGTGTGCCCTTTCATGGTGACTCTCCACATCAGTCTCTAAAAGCGCGCCACTTTATAGGCACGTACGTATTAATCAAGAGATTAGCCAAGGCGGTGTGACTTCGCCTTCAGGTTCTTCTCTTTTGGCAGCTTCTTTGCGCGCTTGTTCAGCCAGCGTGGCACGAATCTCACGCATGACCGCATCAATATCTGCTTCATCTGTGGGCTCAGCAAACTCACCGGTTAGTTCCGTGTGCGGCGTCAAGCGCCCTGCTTCATAAAGCGCCCACATTTCTTTGGCGTATTTAGTAAAGCGCAGCTCTGGAGCGAACTGTCCAAAGTAGTTCGACATATTCGCCACGTCTCGCTCAAGCATGGCAAACGCATGATGGTTACCCGCGGCATCCACCGCTTGGGGTAAATCGATAATCACCGGCCCTTCAGGGCCTAAGAGCACGTTAAACTCTGATAAATCCCCATGCACAAGGCCTTCACAGAGCATCTTAACGATTTCTTGGATCATAAAGGCGTGAAACTCACGCGCATCATCAGGATGCAGGTCTACATCATTAAGACGCGGCGCTACATCGCCCTCACCGTCTTCAACCAGCTCCATCAACAACACGCCGTCTTGGAAATCATAAGGCGTTGGTACGCGAACGCCGGCATTAGCCAGACGAAACAGCGCAGTGACCTCAGCGTTTTGCCACGCCTCCTCTTGCTCTTTACGGCCGTACTTTGAGCCTTTGCTCATGGCCCGCTGGGCGCGGCTGCTGCGCACTTTGCGGCCTTCTTGATACTCTGCAGCCTGTCTAAAGCTACGTTTGTTAGCCTCTTTGTAGACCTTCGCGCAGCGCACTTCGTCGCCTACGCGCACCACATACACCGAGGCCTCTTTACCGCTCATTAACGGACGCAGTACTTCATCAATCAGGCCATCTTCAAGTAGAGGTTCGAGTCGTTTCGGTGTTTTCATTGGGCTCTGTCATCAACCTATAGGACGCGTGTAGATGTACCGCGCTGACGAATGGCAAGAAGTGCTATAGGTCACATTTTTCTCTGGCAGCATCGCACACACCTGCCATCGTCCCACAGCCTGCGCGCAAAGGCGACGCTTATACGGCAAATGGGCTTGCGAAGATCAGCCCGAGCATTGACGCTATAGGTTCAAGGAGTTTTTTATGAATATCCCAACGCTTATCGAACGTCTGCACCACATCCGTGATGTGAACGACTGGCAACAATTTCACAGCCCCAAAAACCTTGCGATGGCCGCCAGTGTAGAAATGGCCGAACTGGTTGAGATTTTTCAGTGGAAAACCGAAAGCCAGTCGCGTGAATTAACAGATGCTGAACGCACCCACGCAGGTCAAGAAGTGGCTGATGTACTGATGTATCTAACCCTTTTATGTGCTGAGCTTGGCATCGATATGGAGCAAGCCCTTGCAGACAAACTTCTCGATAATGAGAGGCGCTTTTTGTCATGAGTGATCGGCATTTTGATGAGCTGGCAACCCATTTTGCCAACAAGATTTATGGCGGTGCCAAGGGTCAAATCCGTTTGGCCGTCTTACAAGCTGACCTTATTGAAGCACTGCCTAAAAAGCCTTTGCGGGTGTTAGATATTGGCGCAGGTCTTGGGCATATGTCCCTTTGGCTGGCAGGGCTTGGACATGACGTCACCTTAGCCGAGCCTGCAGCCCCGATGCTTGAAGGCGCTAAAGCGCAATTTGCGGAAAAAAATCTTAACGCCACCTTTATCCACAAGCCCTGGCAGGCGCTTGAAGAAAGCGTAGAAGGCAGGTTTGATGTAGTCATTTGCCATGCAGTGCTTGAATGGCTGGCCGATCCTTTTAGTATTTTGCCAACGCTAAAAGCGCTGACCGCACCTGAAGGCTGGTTGTCTTTGGCCTTTTATAATCAAGATGCACTGACCTATCGCAACCTGTTAAAGGGTAATTTTAATCGTGCACAGCAAGCCCATATGCCGGGTCAAGAAGGTGGATTAACACCGCAACGCCCCATTGATCCGCGTGCACTGGCCATGCAACTTGAAGGTCACTGGTCTATCCAAAGCCAAAGTGGCGTACGGGTTTTTCATGACTATATGCCAAGCCCTTTTCAGCAAAAGGCCGATCGATCAGCGTTAGTTGAAATGGAGCTGGCCTATCGGCGTCATCCCAGTTTTATGGGCCTTGGACGTTATTTACACTGGCTGTGTCGGCCGATTGAGGGTTAACCATGCGTTTTTTAGTGCTGGGTCTTTGTATTGCGTTAAGTGCTTGCCAAAGCCACAACCCTTATCACGCGCAAAGCCTGCCGCTGCCCAATGCGCCAGCGACCTCTGCGGCTATCGTTTATCCTGCTGCCACGCACAACGTTCAATCAGGCACATGGGCATGGTATGCGCCGCCACAAAGCGTTGCGTTTGTGTCCAGTACGCGGCTAGAACAGATTATCGGCGAGAGCCTTGATCAACGCGGCCTACGTCCTGCAGCGCCCCATACATCCCCCGAAATGTTGATCAGCGCGCATCTTGAGCAATTTGAGCGTGAACGCCGCATCTATGATGACCCATATCATGGCTACGGCTCGTTCTACCCTTATCACGGCCGCTACGGGTATCAGTATGGGCCTCGCGTGCGCGTCTACCGCGAGCGCATATGGCGTTTAAATATTGAAGTGCGCGATGAGCGGACTAACTATGTGACATGGCAGGGCCATAGCGAGGTGCATGCCACACCTCATGATCCGGAAGCGGCGCTTTATCGCGCGGCTAGACGCGCGTTAGCAACCTTTCCTGCGTATTAGGGGCAGCCTATGAAATGGTTTGTGGTGGTCATGACACTTTTTATAAGCGCCTGCCAAGTGAAATTGCCCAGTGCAGATTTTGATCTTAACCGTGATTACTCGCGTTACAGCACATGGCAATGGCATACCCAAGCCTTTCGCTATGAAGACATGTCTTCTGAGCCCCTACTTGAACAGAGACTTAAGCAAGCAATAGACAATGTGATGATTCAAAGAGGCTTAACCCGACAGGCGCCTGCTCAGCTTTGGCTGCAAGTGACCCTGAGTCAAAAAACCTATCAAGACCAATACACCACTCAGCTAGGCGGCTATTGGGGTAGGATGGGCCTTTATCAAACCCGCACCGTTGTATACCCCGTGCACGTCATTACCCTCGACCTATTCGACAGCCAAGAACAGCGCTTGGTCTGGCGTAACCGCGTCGAGTTTTTGCAAGACGATCATGCCCATCCTAGCTTACGTGAGCGCCGGGTTTATCAACGTGTGCAAACGCTTTTGAGCCAATTTCCGCCACGTTAACGACGAAAGATAAAAAACAACCCTAATCCAATTAGGGCAATACCGACCATTTTTGAAAGGCTAATGGGGGCTTCACGAAAACCAACCCAGCCAAAATGATCCAGCACCAGCGACATGGCCATTTGACCGGCAAGGATCAGCATTAAAAAACTCAAAGCCCCTAAGCGTGGCCCTGCTATCGCCGCCGTTGCGATAAAAAATGCTCCCATCAGCCCGCCCGTCCATTGCCAGAGTGGAATGGTTTTAAGCGTTCCTATAGGCGGCATATCACGCGTCACAAGCGCGATCAGCAACAGCGCCGCGGTGCCCACCAAAAAGGAAATCAAGGCCGCATTTAAGGGGCCTGCGACGTGCGTGGCAAGCTGACCATTGATGCCTGCCTGAAGCGGCATTAACGCACCTGTGACAAGCGCCAGAACAATTAACATCTGAGTTTGCATAAAAGCTCCAAGCAGCACATCGCACAGCGCAGCATAGATCCTAAAAAACGATATGCTAGGCCAAATTTTTCTAAAACGCTGGAGATCAGTTTGGAAGGCCAAGGTTTTTTTGACAGCTTAGGGCTTTGGCTCGGCACCCTCATTCGTTTTATCGTTGAAGCCTTAACAGGCGTTTTCAGTGGGTTCTCGGAAGCTGGGGCGAGTTTTTTAAATGGCCTGTCACGCGCGCTGGGGATGGAACCCTCATTTTTAGGCATTTGCGCACTGATTATTGGCCTGATTCTCTTCGCTTCAGCGATTCGGGCCTTTATGGCCCGCAAATGGATTCGTGCAGTTATCTGGCTGTTTATGGCGCTTTGGTTGCTTAGCCTGATTATTCATTGATGAGCGCCACACTGTTAGGCCTGTTTACCCATCGGCCCACTCAGAAGCAGGTCTTTGGACTCGCGATCCCTATGGTGGTATCAAACTTAAGCGTGCCTTTGGTCGCGTTAGTTGATACCGCAGTGATGGGGCATAGTACAGATGCCAGTGCCCTAGCTGCTGTAGCCGTGGGCGGCAGCTTGTATGTAATGCTGGTGGGCATCATGAGTTTTTTACGCATGAGTACCACAGGCTTTAGTGCGCAAGCTTACGGTCAAAACCAGCCTGCCCTGATAAGCCAAGTGCTTTACCAAGCGCTTATTCTGAGCATCCTGTTAGGCACTTTACTGGTCCTAGCAGCCCGTCCCTTAAGCAATGGGTTACTCACACTGATTGCCGGCAGCGATTCCCTGCAAAGCCAAACCACCGTTTTTTTCAGCCAAAGGCTGATGGGGCTACCGGCAGCCTTGGCTAACTTTGCCCTTATCGGCTGGTTTTTAGGTCAGCAAAATGCTCGAACGCCGTTGGTCATGATGCTTTGCTGTAACCTGATCAATGCCTCTTTATGCGCACTGCTGGTTATGGTCTTTGAGCTGGGTGTTAAAGGCGCAGCATGGGCTGCGGTTGTGGGCGAGTATGTGGCCTTAGGCTTAGGCCTATGGCTTGCGCGCGCTGCACTGAGGCACCCGCCTACGCGCACCCGCCTTGCAAACCTTCAAACCTGGCGCAGGCTGTTATCGGTCAACCGCGACATATTCCTAAGATCGCTCGCCCTGCAAAGTGTATTTGTCTTAATTGCCGTGCAAGGCGCAAGGCTTGGCGAAACCACCGCCGCTGCTAATTTGCTGTTGTTAAATGGTTTATTGATCACCTCATACGCCCTAGATGGCCTTGCTCATGCGCTTGAAGCCTTATGTGGTAAAGCCATTGGTGCTAAGGACACTCTGTCACTTAAACGAGCGCTCGCAGTGGCAGGTATCTGGTCAGGGGTGATTAGCACATGCTTAAGCCTGAGTTTTTTTATATTTGGCGCGCATTTTATTGCTCTACAAACCAATCTTGTCGAAGTTAAGGAAAGCGCTTTAACGTATGTGCCTTATCTGGCCTTAATGCCTCTTTTAGCGGTCGGCAGCTACGTGCTAGATGGCCTTTTTATCGGTGCCACTCAAGCCGCTCCCATGCGCAATGCCATGCTCTTAGCGTTAGCCATTGCCTTGCCTTTTGCGCTCTTAAGCCAAGGGCTTGGCAATCATGGCTTGTGGCTTAGCTTTATGCTCTTTATGGCGGCACGAACTGCTTTGATGGCTGTCTACGCTTGCAAGCTGATGGGGCATTGGGTGCGCTGATCGCACTTTGCATTTGCCTTGTAGGTCACGTAGATCAGTGATGGGCAAAGCAAGGAATCACTCATGGAAGTCATTGGTTTTAGGCTGCTATCAAGCCTGCCAGAATCAAGCAATCTTGTTCCAGTTCACGGCCACCACGACATGTGGTTAGTGTTATTAGCCTATTTGGTCGCCTGTGCCGGCAGTTATATTCCCTTAACCCTGGCCGAACGGGTTGCGCTTTTGCAGCGCCCAAGCGTGCGCGTTTTGATGATGTTTACCGGCGGCCTTTGCCTTGCCGGTGGCATTTGGTCGATGCATTTTATTGGCATGTTGGCGTTAGAAATGCCCATTGCCATCGACTATGACCTTTCAACCACCGCCCTCTCTCTGCTGCTAGCGCTGCTGGCCTCAGTGCTTGCGATGTATCACCTTTGCCATCCCAACCCAACGCTGTTACGCCAGGTAGGGGCAGCCTGCATTATTGGGTTGGGCATCACCTCAATGCACTATTGTGGGATGGCTTCAATCATCTCCGAGGCAACGTTGTATTATCACGGAGGGCTGCTTTTCGCCTCGCTTATCGTTGCCATTGTTGCAAGCCTTGGCGCTATTTTACTGGCGCAGTATTTACAGCGTCATGCCCATCACACCAAGGCATGGATGAAATACTTAGCCGTTATGGTTATGGGCGCGGCAATCACCTCCATGCACTTTACAGGCATGGCCGCTCTACACTTTATGATCCCAGCCGATCAGCCGCTTAACGGCAACAGTCAAGACAATGCGTTATTGATGTCGCTACTGGTGGCTGCACTGGCGCTGTTAATCATCTCGCTCGGCCAAGGCGTTGCTTGGATTAATCGCAGACTGGATAAAAATGAGCGCGACTTGCATCAGGTGCAGTCGCTGTTAAGCAAACTCGATCAGGCCAAAGCTGCACTCGAGTCCATTGCCAATATGGACCCGTTAACGGAGCTTTTGAACCGACGTGGCTTTGCCCATGACTTTGCCCACTTTCTGGAATATCACCGCTCGCGCCGCAAATCACTGGCCGTTTTGTTCTTAGATATTGATCACTTTAAACGCATCAACGACAGCCTCGGCCACGCGGTGGGTGATCAACTTCTCGCACAAACCGCGCAGCGTCTTCGTGATGCGTTAAGAGAACAGGATTTGATCGCCCGTTTTGGGGGGGATGAATTTTGTATTGTCGCAAGCCTTGATCAGCCCGATCCAACCCATGCCAAAAAACTTGCCACGCGCTTGATTGAATTGATGAAGGAGCCTTTTAACCTTTCAGGCCGGCGACTGGTGATTACCTTGAGTATTGGCATCAGCATCTTTGAAACCGACGGCACCACCACCGATGAACTGTTAAGAAATGCCGACCTTGCGCTGTATCAAGCTAAAGATGCAGGCCGCAATACCATACGTTTCTTTGAGCACGGCTTAACAGAGCATGTGTCGCAGCAACTGCGTTTAGAACAAGACCTGCACCAAGCACTGCTGCGCGACGATGAGCTTGAGCTTTTTTATCAACCGATCGTAGAGAGCGCGAGCGGTAAAATTTGCAAACTCGAGGCATTGGTGCGCTGGCACCATCCAGAATACGGTCTCTTATCGCCGGATCAATTTATAACACTGGCAGAAGCCAATGGCTTTATTCAAGAGCTCGACACATGGGTACTGCGCCGCGCGTGCCGCGACATGCAGTACTTAGAAAAACATGGATTTGCTGGCATCAAAATCGCGGTCAATTGCTCGCCGCTTAACTTAAGTAATCAGTACTTAAGCGAACACATCGCTGAAGTGTTGACGTTAACGCATACCTCCGCAGACAAGCTTATTTTAGAAGTCACAGAAAGCGCTTTGGTCAGTAACTTAGGGCGTGCAGCCGTTAAGTTTGCAGAGTTGAGGAGCTTGGGTTTAAGCCTATCACTGGACGATTTTGGCACCGGCTATTCATCACTGGCCTACTTAAAACGGTTGCCGCTTGATACGTTAAAAATTGACCGATCCTTTGTTCAGGATTTGGAAAAGTCAGTGCAGGATCAAGAAATTGTTAATGCCATTATTATTATGGCGCATGCACTGCGTTTGACGGTGGTTGCAGAAGGCGTTGAGACCGTTGAGCAAATGCAAATTTTGAGCGCTCAGAAATGTGATTTTTTACAGGGCTTTCTGTTTAGTAAACCCTTACCTCTACAGGAGCTGCTCGCTCAGTTCCCAACCCCTGAGCGAGCGATTATGCGCCTGCAAATCCCAAAATCGTCAGCTACTTAAGTAGGACGAACGCGTTAACCCTAAACGCAGCGCATCCAAATAATAGGTGCGCTCTTTAGCATTTAATTTGGCGCTAGCCACTTTGTCGCGGTAATGGGTCATGAGCTCATCCGGCGATAGGTGCACGTAGCGCAACATATCTTCGATGGTGTCATGGGTTTCAATACCGGCATGATAAACACTGCCATCATCGCGCTGATGGATGTTGACCGAGTCAGTGTCGCCAAAAAGGTTATGCATATCGCCTAAAATTTCTTGGTAGGCACCGACTAAGAAAATGCCTAACAGATAGTCTTCACCTTCTCGAATTTCATGCACCGGCAACGACGTTTCAATACTTTGCTCATCCACGTACTGTTTGATTTTGCCATCAGAATCGCAGGTTAAATCTTGCAAGACTGCGCGGCGCAAAGGCTCTTCATCTAACCGGTTTAACGGGATGATCGGCAGTACCTGCCCGATGGCCCACGTATCCGGCAAGCTTTGGAAGACCGAGAAATTACAGATGTATTTGTCGGCAAGCTTATCGTTTAGCTCATCCAACACCGCACGATGCGAGCGCTGGCGTGCTTTGAGTTGATTGTGCAATCGGCGGCAGATCGCAAAGTAGCTTTGTTCTGCTAACGCCTTTTGCGCAAGCGTCAACTTGCCAGCCGAATATTGTCCTGAAACCTCGCTGATAAAGTGTGTGGCGCGCCAATAGGTTTCAGCCACCATCTCAGGATCGGTGGGCCCTAAAAGCTGTAACAGATCCTTTAATACTTCAGGATGATCTGCCGCCTCATCAAACTCAGGCTCTTGATCGTTATGCCGCTCAACATCGGTCACCTGTACCACCAGCACCGCATGATGCGCCGTCATCGCCCGACCGCTTTCTGAGAAAATATGCGGATGCGGCAAGCCTTGGCGATCACATAAATCTTTGATCATGCCCACCACGGTGGCTGCGTAATCTTCGATGTCGTAGTTAATTGAGCTGGCATTACGCGAATGCGTACCGTCGTAATCCACCCCAAGCCCGCCGCCCACATCAATGTGATCGACCGGCAGCCCTAAACTTCTAAGCTCGCCGTAATAGCGAATGGCTTCACGAAAGCCTTTGCGGTAATCCGCAAGGTCAGCAATTTGCGAGCCCATGTGAAAATGCAAAAGCCGAATGCCTTGCTCAAGACCTGCTTGAGTAAAGGCATCTATCACCCGTAAAAGCTGCGCAGCGGACAAACCAAATTTGGATTTTTCACCGCCTGTATCGGCCCATTTCGATGAACTTAATGAGGATAAACGCACGCGCAAACCCACTTGCGGCAGCACGTTTAAGCTGGCGGCTTCCTCAATCACCAAAGCCACTTCAGACTCTTTTTCGATCACAATAAACACGTTGTGACCAAGCTTTTGGCCGATCAAAGCTAAGCGGATAAATTCGCGATCTTTATAGCCATTGCAAACGATCGTGCCGCCTTTAGGCGCAAGGGCAAGCACCGCCATCAGCTCAGGCTTAGAGCCTGCCTCAAGACCAATGGAAACATCGGTGGTGGCAATAATATTTTCCACCACCGCCTCTTGTTGGTTCACCTTAATCGGATACAGCGCGGTGTAACGGTTGTGGTACTCGAGCTTTTCGATGCTGGCATCAAACGCGCCGGTTAACCGGCGTACGCGGTCTTGCAAAATGTCCGGAAAACGGACCAACAAAGGCAAACTCAAACCGCTTTGGCGCAGCTCATCCACCTGCTGATAAAAATCGATCGGACAGTCCGCATGACGATTAGGTTTAACTTCTAATCGGCCTTGTTCATTAACCGAAAAATAACCAGCTCCCCAATGGCGGATGCCATAGACACTGCGACTGTCAGCCACTGTCCACTGACTGCCATCATCTTTGCGTGTTTTACGTACCGCCATGGTCTGCCTCGTTTTTTAACCGCCCGATTTTTTTACTGTAAAGCCGCGCTTGGTAAGCTCGGTGATTAACAGCTCAACATGTTCACCTTGAATCTCAATCACACCGTCTTTAAGCGCGCCACCGCAGCCGCACCGTTTTTTTAACGCCGCCGCCAGCTCTTTAAGCTCCGCCTCTTTAAGTAGCACACCCGATACCGTCGTTACGGTTTTGCCACCACGCCCTTTGGTTTCACGGCGCACTCTGACAATACCATCACCCTCTGGCACGGCATCGTGTTTACAACTGCACGCTGCCACTGGCTTGGAACAGCCAGGGCAAAGCCTGCCTTGATCGGTTGAGTAAACCAGCCCACCCAACGCAGCAAAAGAATTAGACTTTTTCACCATTAGCAAAACTCAAACTAAAGATAGTTAGCCAACTGCGGCACTAAGGCCATGGCTTTTAGAGAATCGGGGCACACCTTGTTTTGTGATAGCCACAGAGAAAGCTCGTGTAGCGCAATAAACTTTGCTTGCAACACCTCTTCGGGCTGAGGTGATAGCGCTTGGTCACTTACCGCACTAAACACCCCACACCACAGATTATTGTCCACTGACTCAAACCGAAGCGTTCCGTGAAAGGTTAAGGGGGCATCGGTGATGCCTAGCTCTTCCGCCAATTCACGCTCAGCAGATTGGGCATATGTTTCAAAAGCGCCCACCATGCCGCCTGCACAAACATCCCAAAAGCCTGGATACAAGGCTTTACTCAAGGTGCGCTGATGCACGCAAAGCTCGCCTTTGCCATTTAATAAGAAAATAAACGTACCCCGGCCGATAAGATGCTCGGTGCGTAACCGTGCACGAGAGGTGGTGCCGATCACATGATCGGTCTCATCGACCACCAGCACCTCTTCAGCATCAGAGGCTTTACGGTGTAAAGCCTCTCGCTCGGCCTGATTCATCCTTGCGACAGCAACTGGCGCAAATCAATGATCGCGGCATTGGCGCGCGAGATGTAATTGGCCATTACCAACGAATGGTTCGCCAGCATCCCATAGCCACTGCCATTTAAAATCATTGGGCTCCATAAAGGCTCTTGCGCAGCCTCTAACTCACGAATGATTTGGCGAAGGCTTACGGTTGCGTTTTTCTTGGCAAGCACGTCGGCAAAATCCACCTCAATGGCACGAAGCAAATGTGATAACGCCCATGCCTGACCACGGGCCTCATAAAACACGTCATCGATTTTCAGCCACGGGGTTTCAAACTGCTCTTCAGCCAAGCGCGGGCTTTGTGCATCAGCGGTCTCAGGTGCGGCAATATCGGTGTTTAAACGTACCTGCCCAACACTGGCCGATAACCGTTGGGATAAGGAGCCTAAGCGTGTCGCAGTATCGCCTAACCAGTTATTAAGGTTATCGGCGCGAGTATAGAACTGCGCTTGGGTTTGGCTGGGATCGGCCAGTCGCGCCAAGTAGTTGTCCAAAAACTTAATGCCTTGGCGGTACTCATCTTCACTTGAAGGAAACGCCCAGCTGTTGTTGTCGAAGTGGAATTTAGGCTCGGCTTTGGCAAGGTCCGGATCTTCGGTCGACTGTGATTGCGAGCGCGCAAAATCTTTACGCATGGCCCGCGCCAAATCACGAACCTGCACCAGCACGCCATATTCCCACGCAGGCATATTGTCGAGCCAAAGCCCGGGAGGAGCCATGTCATTGGTGAGATAGCCACCGGGTTTATCGAGCAAGGTTTGGGCAACGGTCTTTAATGTTTCAACGGTGGTATAGCCATTGACCAAAGGGCGCTGTGCAATTTCAGCCGCGTTTTTAGCCTGCTGTTGTACAGCAAACATCTTAGGCTCTTGGCTCCAATACCAGCCGGTGATGGCTCCAATGAGCAACGCACCACCTAAAGCGCCCACGATTCCGCGCACAAGCCACGGGCTTTTGTCAGGTTCAGACGTAGTTTGCGCCTGATTGCGCGCCTCGGCGGTTCGGCTTTTCCAGTCCAACATAGGGATGAATCCTTTTACTAAAACGCACAATGAGCACTTGCGCTCAGGTTAAGCCCACTATAGGTCAAGCGCTTAAGCAATGCAGCGCTGTTCTATCAGTTACCGTCTGCCGCTTATTTTAGGCATCTGAGCCATTTGGACCCAACACAATTACAAAATGTTGGTTAAGATGGCTTTATCACCACTTGATAGCAAAGTGCCATGATGCATACCAAAGATACCGATGGACCGAATCTTGATCGCCTTAAATTGCACTTCGCCCAAAGGGTCACGCACCAAGCACGCTCTGTTTTGGAAATTTGGCAGCGTTTACACCTCGGCGCGTGGGATGCCGCAAGCCTTAGCGAACTCGAAGAAAGCTGTCAGCGCCTTTTGAACTACGCAACACGCTTTGAGCAGCCTGAACACGTTCAATTAGCGATGGCCATCGGTCAATGCGTAGCGCACATTGGTGAAAATCGTGGCCGACTCTGTAGCCAGAGCATTAGCGAGCTCAGCAGGCTGATGCAGCGCTTGGCGCGCACCGGTCTTCGCCATAGCGACACCCATCTGTTTCCCATGCCGGCCACCCGCAAACCTGTCTACATTGCATTGGCTGATGCCGAGCAAGCTAAGCGTTTGATACAGCAGCTTGCGTTTTTTGGTGTCGCCTGCACAGCCTTTAGCCATGCTCAAGCCTTCATTGCCGCCATGGCCGAGCGCCATCCTGCGGCAATTATTTTGGATATTGATTTTTCAGGCCCCGCACAGGGTTTAAGCCTTGCCAAGCAATTACCTCAAGGCATTAGCGGACTCATTCCGCTCATGTTTTTCGCCAAACATGAGCCTTCAACTCAAACGCGCCTTGCCATCGTACGTTCAGGCGCTAGCGAGCTTTTTTGCGATAACTTAGAAGCACCGACTGTGCTTGAAAGAATTGAAGCGCAGAGTCTTTTACAACAGTACGACCCTTACCGCGTGCTGATTATTGACGATTCAAAAGCGCAAGCCACCCATACAGAGCGCACACTCAACAGTGCAGGCATTATCACCCATATCCTCACAGAGCCATTTGAGGCCATGACGCTTCTGGCTGAGCTTGAGCCGGATGTAATCATTCTCGACATGTACATGCCCGAGTGCAAAGGCACCGAATTAGCTCAAGTCATTCGACAGAACGAGCAGTACGTGAGCGTGCCGATTATTTATTTATCGGCTGAAGATGATTTGGAAAAGCAATTGGATGCCATGAGTCAGGCAGGCGATGACTTTTTAACCAAACCGATTAAACCAAGGCACCTGATCACCACGGTACGTAATCGAGCACAACGGGCGCGCCTACTGCGCTCACGAATGGTGCGCGACAGTTTGACTGGGCTCTATAACCATACCCATAGCCTTTATTTGTTAGAGCACGCTTTAAAAGCGGCGGAGCGCGACAAAACACCCTTAAGCTTTGCCATGATCGATATTGATCACTTTAAAGCCGTTAATGATCAACACGGCCACCCTGTTGGGGATCGGGTCATTAAAACCTTAGCGCTTTTTCTAAAACAAAGGCTGCGTAAAACCGATCATATCGGCCGTTATGGCGGGGAAGAGTTTGCAGTCATCATGCCCGAAACGGATGCCGCAACCGCCGCTTATGTCTTGGACGGTATTCGCGAACGCTTTGCCGAAATCCACTACCCTGGCATTAAGGGCGACTTAACCTGCACTTTTAGCTGCGGTATTGCAGCGTATAGCCCAACGCTCGATGCCAGTCATCTGGCTAAAGGGGCTGACATTGCCCTTTATGAGGCCAAACGCTCGGGCCGCAACCGCGTGATGTGTCTGCCCACACCCACACTTGAGCAGATCGACTAGGGCTCGCCGTACGCTCAGCGTATGATGGTGCAATTTACCCTTGAGGCGCTTATGCACAGGCTTTTTTTGTTGATATGGCTGCTCATTGCCCTTCCTGCTTCGGCAAATACCTTTGTTCTTGAACGCCCTCAAGCAACGCTGGGTGAACAAAGCTTTAGTAATGCCGCCGATTTTTTGCCGGTGCGCCAAGCCTTTCGCTTAAGCCTGCTGGAACAAACACAAGACAAAATAACGGTGCGTTTTGTCATTAGTGAAGGCTACTACCTCTACCAACACCGCTTTAAATTCTCACTAACGCCCACGCACCTTATCGCAGGTGAGCCGCGCTACCCTGAGGCGCTGTCTTATGTGGATGACTATTTTGGTGAAACCCGCATTTATCGCGGCATTGTCGATATCGAACTGCCTGTTAAAAACACCAATCTTGAGCCTTTTAGCCTTGTAGTCGATTACCAAGGCTGCGCCGATAAAGGCTTGTGTTATCCGCCTGAGCAAGAAGAAATCAACCTTGGGCTAACGGCGCCCAAAGAAGCCTCAGCAGATCGTTTTAGCTGGCAAAGCCTGGCGCTTTTTTTCTTAGCAGGCCTTGGCCTGACGTTTACCCCATGCGTTTTGCCGATGTTGCCGATTCTTTCAGGCGTTGTGCTTAAAGGGCAAATCGGCGGGGCTCGCGCCTTGAGCTTATCGCTGGCGTATGTGCTGCCCATGGCCATCTGCTTTGCCGCATTAGGGGCGTTAATGGGCGTATTTGGCGCCGGCTTAAACCTACAAGCACGCTTGCAATCCCCTTGGATTCTCGTGCCCTTTGCCTTCTTTTTCGTAGCCTTTGCACTGGCCATGTTTGGGGCGTTTGAGCTGCGTTTGCCGCGCTTTATAAGCGAGCCGCTCGACCGTTTAGCCGGCAAAACTCAAGGCGGCTCGTTGCTTGGGGCGGCTGCGCTCGGCGTTTTTTCAAGCCTTTTAGTGTCACCTTGCGTATCGGCGCCTTTAGCCGGCGCGCTTTTATATATCAGCACCAGCGGAGATGCGTTAGGCGGGGCCTTACAGCTGTTTGCGCTCGGCCTAGGGATGGGCGCGCCCTTGGTGATATTTGCAGTCGGTGGTCGCACGCTGCTCCCGAAAGCAGGTACCTGGATGATTGCCGTGCGTAATTTCTTTGGCATTTTGCTGCTAGCGGTTGCCGTGTGGATGCTTGAGCGGGTGTTGCCAGGCGCTGCCGGCCTACTTTTGTGGGGTGCTTTGGCTTTAGGTATTGCGATCTATTGCTTAACGCTTGCCCAACACGAACGTGCCTTGCGACTGGTTTTGATCGCCTTAAGCGCACTTTTACTCAGCTATAGCGCAGCGGCTGTTATTGGTGCGGCACAAGGCGGCTCTAATCCGACACGCCCCTGGCAAGGAGCGCATGTTGAACGTTGGCAGACCATCACAACCCAAGCCGAACTGAACGAGGCGCTTCTTAGGGCGAAAAGCATGGGGCAAGTGGCGCTCATTGATTGGTACGCCGATTGGTGCATCAGCTGTAAAGTGATTGAACGCGACGTGCTCAATCACCCACAAGCGCTGGCCAAGATGAATGATCTGACGTTGATCCGTCTTGATATCACGCAAAGCACCCCAGAGCAGCGCGCCCTGTTGGATCACTACCAACTCTTTGGCCCGCCAGCGCTTTTGTTTATTCGAGCCGATGGGCGTGAAGCCACTGCGCTACGTTTTGTGGGCGAATTTGGTTTAAACGCCTTTTTAGAAAGGCTCTTTTCTGTGACCAATGAGTCTTAAGCGGTCACATTTAGCCACAAGTTAGCCGTGATCATGCTGAGTTCTTGCATGGAACTGGACAGCCGAGAACAATTTCCGGCATAGTCCCGCCGCATTTGATAATGAGCAAGGACTCAGCATGGCTAAGCTTTTGGTCTTACACGGGCCTAATTTAAATCTCTTAGGCACACGTGAGCCCGGTGTTTATGGCGCCGTTACCCTTGAGCAAATCAATCAAGATTTAGTCGCCCGCGCTAACGCTGCGGGACATGAGCTTGAGTATTTGCAAAGCAATGCCGAATACCAACTGATTGAGCGTATTCATGCCGCGCGCTTGGAAAAAATCGACTTTATTTTGATCAATCCAGCCGCTTTTACTCACACAAGCGTGGCATTGCGTGACGCATTGCTGGCAGTGAGCATCCCATTCATCGAAGTGCACTTATCGAACGTGCATAAACGTGAACCTTTTCGTCATCACTCCTACTTCTCGGATGTAGCCGTAGGGGTGATTTGCGGACTTGGCGCCACAGGCTATCGCCTGGCGCTGGAATCTGCCTTAGAACAGCTGGAAAGCAAATCTATTTGACCCTTTGCCTGGGAGTTAAGCATTAATGGACATTCGTAAAGTTAAAAAACTGATTGAGCTGTTAGAAGAGTCGGGCATCGACGAGCTGGAAATTCGCGAAGGCGAAGAATCCGTACGCATCAGCCGCCACGGTAAAGCCGCGCCACAAACTGTTTATGCACAAGCCCCTGCGCCAGTAGCAGCACCAGTTGCCGCCGCACCGGTTGCCGCAGCGCCAGAAGCAGCTGCTGCGCCTAAATTAAACGGCACTGTTGCGCGCTCACCAATGGTCGGTACCTTCTATCGCGCGGCAAGCCCAACCTCGGCAAACTTTGTTGAAGTGGGTCAAACCGTTAAGAAAGGCGACATTCTGTGCATCGTTGAAGCGATGAAAATGATGAACCACATCGAAGCAGAAGCCAGCGGCACCATCGAGTCGATTCTGGTTGAAAACGGCCAACCGGTTGAATACGACCAGCCTCTGTTCACCATCGTTTGATGCTCCGGGAGCCTTCCATGTTGGAAAAAGTCCTGATTGCCAACCGCGGTGAAATTGCCCTGCGTATTTTGCGCGCCTGTAAAGAGCTGGGCATCAAAACCGTGGCCGTGCACTCCACCGCTGACCGCGATCTGATGCATCTGGCCCTTGCCGATGAGTCGGTATGTATTGGCCCTGCTGCAGGTGCCCAGTCGTACTTGAATATCCCTGCGATTATCAGTGCTGCAGAAGTCACCGGTGCCACCGCAATTCACCCAGGCTACGGCTTTTTGGCAGAAAACGCCGATTTTGCTGAGCAGGTTGAAAAGTCTGGTTTTGCCTTTGTTGGCCCTAAAGCGGACACCATCCGTTTGATGGGCGATAAGGTCTCGGCTAAGGAAGCCATGATCAAAGCAGGCGTGCCTGTGGTACCAGGTTCTGACGGCCCACTGCCTGAAGACGAACAAGAAGCCTTACGCATTGCGCGTGAAGTCGGCTACCCCGTGATCATTAAAGCCGCAGGCGGCGGCGGTGGTCGTGGTATGCGCGTGGTGCATAAAGAAGAAGACTTAATCAAGTCAGCCAAATTGACCCGTACCGAGGCAGGCGCTGCGTTCGGTAACCCAATGGTCTATTTGGAAAAATTCTTAGGCAACCCACGCCACGTCGAAGTGCAAGTGCTCTCTGACGGGCAAGGCAACGCCATTCACCTGTATGACCGTGACTGCTCGCTGCAGCGTCGCCACCAAAAGGTGATTGAAGAAGCGCCAGCACCGATGATCGATGAACAAGCACGTGCTGAAGTCTTAAAGCGCTGCGTCGATGCGTGCATCGAAATCGGTTACCGCGGTGCGGGCACCTTTGAGTTTTTGTACGAAGATGGCCGCTTCTACTTTATCGAAATGAACACCCGTGTTCAGGTTGAGCACCCGGTGACTGAAATGGTCACAGGTATCGACATCGTTAAAGAGATGCTGAGCATCGCAGCTGGCAACAAACTCTCGATCAAACAAGAAGATGTGAAACTCACCGGCCACGCCATTGAGTGCCGCATCAATGCGGAAGATCCGGACAACTTTATGCCAAGCCCAGGCAAAGTGAAGCACTTCCACGCCCCAGGCGGTAATGGCGTGCGTGTGGACTCACACCTGTACAGTGGCTATAGCGTACCGCCGCACTACGACTCGCTCATTGGCAAAATCATCACCTTCGGCAACAGCCGCGATGAAGCCATGGTGCGTATGCGTAACGCGCTCGATGAAATTGTGGTCGATGGCATCAAAACCAACGTACCGCTGCATCGTGACTTAGTGCGTGATAAAGGCTTCTGCCAAGGGGGCGTGAATATTCACTACCTCGAGCACAAGCTGGGTATGAGCAAGTAATCTTTGCTCAACTGCTAAGGCCGCGCTTGTCGCGGCCTTATGCATTTTTAGGCCCGAGTGAGTGGCAGCCCTTGGCAGGCTTTTGTAAGCTTGCCTCCTTTTACTGTTAACGGATCTGCCCATGCCTTGGTTGCAATTACGTCTGGCTATTACCCCTGAACAGGCTGAGTCCTATGAAGACTCGTTGCTGGAAGTGGGTGCGGTCTCCGTCACCTTTATGGACGCTGAAGATCAGCCGATTTTTGAGCCAGATCTGGGCACCACCCCTCTGTGGTCAAAAACGCATCTGTTGGCCCTGTTTGAAGCCGATGTTGACCCCGACGATTTACTACGCCACTTAACATTTTTGTGTGATGGCGCGTTACCCGATCACCACCTTGAGCGCATTGAAGATCAAGATTGGGAACGCAGTTGGATGGATAACTTTCACCCGATGCGCTTCGGTGAAAGGCTATGGATTGTGCCCAGCTGGCACGATGCGCCTGAGCCGGGTGCGGTGAACTTGCGTTTAGATCCGGGGCTTGCCTTTGGCACCGGCACCCATCCCACTACCTCTCTTTGTCTACAGTGGTTGGATGGACAAGCTTTAGAGGGCAAAACCGTACTGGACTTTGGCTGTGGCTCGGGAATTCTTGCAATTGCCGCGCTGTTACTGGGTGCAACCTCTGCGGTCGGCACTGACATTGATATTCAAGCGCTTGAAGCCTCACGCGACAATGCGCAGCGCAATGACATTAAAGATGAAGATTTTGCCCTGTATTTGCCTGAAGATTTACCGCAACAACAAGCCGATGTTGTCGTCGCCAACATTCTCGCAGGCCCCTTGGTAACCTTAGCGCCACAGATCTCACGCTTGGTAAAACCCAATGGTCTTTTGGCTCTTTCCGGTATTTTGGCAGAGCAAGCCGAAGAGGTGCGCGCCGCCTACGCACAAGACTTTGAGCTGGACCCAACCGCACAACAAGACGAATGGGTACGGATTACCGGTCGTAAACGTTAAACCACGAGTGTTTCTATGAGCCACGACACGCCTCACAGCCAGATCACCCAATGCCCGCATTGCCAAACACGCTTTCGGGTCAGCGACGCGCAGCTTAAAGCCGCCAGTGGCTCGGTGCGCTGTGGGGCCTGTTTTAAAGTCTTTACAGCGCTTAAAGACATCCCCACACAAGCGTTAAGCCCAAGCCCAAGCCCAAGCCCAAGCCCAAGCCCAAGCCCAAGCCCAAGCCCAAGCCCA
>X137_Gaur__coassemble_56_pt1 | contig 46401 bp, 36 predicted proteins | sample X137_Gaur__metabat2_high_PE_003 | metagenome-assembled genome bin X137_Gaur
TAAGCGGTGACTGGGGCGCGCATAGCTTGCGTTCTGGATTTGTAACTGAGGCGGCGCGCCAAGGGGTGCCTTTAGGTGAAGTGATGGCGATGACTGAGCATCGCAGCATCAATACGGTGATGGGCTATTTCCAAGCGGGCAGCTTATTAAACAGCCGCGCCGCAAAACTTATGCCTGATCCAGAAGCTGAGTAAGGCTTGCAAAGTCTGCCGATGATTGTGGGCGCACGATCCGAGCAAGCTCACAACCTTCCTTCAATAAAATATAGGTCGGCCAGAGTTTGACCCTAAAGGTGCGCCCGAGCCTACGGCCCGGACCATCTTCAATAGCAATATGTTTGAGCGTAGAGAACTCTGAAACCCCGCGCATCGCTTGAATCCCGCGCTGGCAATGTGGGCAGGCATCAATACCAAACTCAAGCAAAATCAGTTCATTCGTTTGATCAAGCTGTTCGCGTGTTAAATCGCAAGGTCGGTAATGCATGGTTTTTTGCCTCATATTCTGGTGCGCACGCTTGTTTGACACTAGATCGAACAGAAATTGGCGCATTCATTGCAATGTGTTCTCGACAAGCTTTGGTTTTTCAATACAGAATCAGAGTGAAATACTCATTTCACCTACCTTCAGCCAATGTTTACGTATGGGCTGAGGTTTGCCTGTTGTTAATCCTCTGGTTTTACCGGATAGATACGGAACGCGAATGGAACATAACTTAACACTGATCACGACGATTGCCGGAGGATTTGGCCTTGCGCTGATCTTCGGTTTTATCGCGGCAAAGCTAAAACTCCCTGCACTGGTGGGCTATTTGTTCGCCGGTATTTTGATTGGTCCCGCAACACCTGGCTTTGTGGCTGATCTTGAGATTGCCTCGCAACTCTCTGAGATCGGCGTGATGCTGTTAATGTTTGGCGTGGGTCTGCATTTTTCTTTGCAAGACTTAATGTCGGTGAAAAAGATCGCCGTACCCGGTGCGGTTGTACAGATGACCGTCGCAACCGTTTTAGGCATGTTGCTGGCGATGAGTTGGGGCTGGCCTGCCGGTCAAGGTTTGATCTTCGGCTTGTGCTTATCGTGCGCCAGTACGGTGGTACTGCTTAAAGCACTGGAAAGCCGCGGCGTTTTAGAATCCATGAATGGCCGTATCGCCGTGGGTTGGCTCGTGGTTGAGGACTTAGCAACGGTTATCGTTTTGGTGTTAATGCCGCCAATGGCTGGCATTTTAGGCGGCCAAATGCTTGAGGGAGCTGATGAAGGCCCGCTATGGATGACCATCGGCAAGACCTTGCTACAAGTCGGTGCCTTTATTGCCATTATGCTGTTTGCAGGGCGCCGCATTCTGCCGTGGCTAATGTGGCAAGTGGCCAAAACCGGCTCACGCGAACTGTTTACCTTATCGGTTGTAGCTGCCGCGGTCAGTATTGCCTTTGGCGCGGCTGAGCTGTTTGGGGTGTCCTTCGCCTTAGGTGCCTTCTTCGCCGGTATGGTAATGCGTGAATCAGAGTTCAGTCACCGCGCTGCAGAAGAATCTCTGCCACTGCGAGATGCCTTCTCGGTACTGTTCTTCGTAGCTGTTGGCATGCTGTTTGACCCGCAAGTGCTCATCGATGAGCCGATCCATGTCTTGGCAGTGGTCGCGATCATTATTGTGGGTAAAGCCTTGGCGGCAATGATTCTGGTATTGACCTTTAAATACCCACTTAATACTGCCTTGACCGTCGCGGCAAGCCTTGCGCAAATCGGTGAGTTCTCCTTTATCTTGGCGGGTATGGGTATGGCATTAGGGCTGTTACCTGCTGAAGGTCAAAGCCTGATTTTGGCCGGCGCCCTGCTCTCAATTGCGCTAAACCCATTGGCGTTTGCTGCTGTTGCGCCGATTCGTAGCATCATTCTTAAGCGTTCGGCCATGGCCCGTCGCTTCGAAAACCGCGAAGACCCACTGGCAGAACTGCCAACCACAACAGAGCGTAAATATCTATCCGGTCAGGTGGTACTGGTAGGCTTTGGTCGTGTTGGTAAACGAATCGCTAATGCCTTGGATGAACGTCATATTCCGTACGTGATCGCAGAGCAAAACCGCGAGCTGGTTGAGAGCTTGCGTAAACGTGGTATGGCGGCAGTGAGTGGTGATGCCTCTGACCCTGCGGTTTTGATTCAGGCGCATATCGCTAATGCGGCGATGCTGGTTATTGCCACACCTGACCCGATTAATGTGCGGCAGATGGCAGAAAACGCACGTCTGCTCAATCCTGAGATTGAAATTGTACTGCGCACTCACAGTGAAGAAGAGTCTCAGCTATTAAACAAAGACAATATCGGCACTGTGTTCTTTGGTGAGGAAGAACTCGCTAAGGGCATGATGGGTCATGTGCTCGCACGCTTTGCTCCTAGCAAAGACGAAGCCAAAGCCCACTAAGAAAAAGAGGCATGAAAAAACCCAGGCAAGCCTGGGTTTTTTTATGGGGCGATTAAGCGTTTTTCGCCTGTCGCACAATGATACTGTCACACGGTAGCCACTCAAGCATGCGAGCCGCGGCACTACCGATTAGCATATTTAACAGACCGGTGCGGCCGTGGCTACCCATCACCACCAGCTGTGTGTTGTGGGTGCGGACATAGCGTGCCATTTGCGACTCCATAGCGCCCACTTCAACTACAACACGAATCCAGCGGCGCTGCTCGGCGCTTAAACCACTGTTGTTTAAGAACTCAACGGCTTCTTCATTTCGAACCTGATCCGCCATTTTCTGCTCAGTGTCTGCGCCGCCTAAACCTGCCAGCGGCAGAGAAAAGACGTGATACAGAACGATTTCCTGATTCGGAAACATTTCTACGGTCTTAACAAGCGCTTGACGTGACGCTTCAGAAAAATCGCTGCTGACAACAATGCGCTCGTAATTGCCATGAACTCGATTACGAACCACTAAAAGTGGCTGTTCTACATTGCGTGACAAGGTTTCGACGGTCGTACCTAGCAAAAAACGTCCGAAAGTTTCGTTACGTGCCATGCCCGTGACGATAAGGTCGGCGTTGCAGTCTTTGGCTTGACGCGCAATAGCATCAATCGGCTCGCCACGTGCGATATGCATACGCCCAATCGTTTCGTTACCGTGAAACTCATGTTCCATCGCGCGTGCCAGTGCTTCTTCTTCGCTAGCCGGTTCTGCGCTAACCAAGCGGCCGAGTAATTGGTCAGGAGCCACAGGTTGCTCCAGAACGCTGACAACATCCAACTTCGCGTTCCACTGGCGAGCCAATTGAGTAGCACGTTCCGTAGCGCGGTCACAACGGGCGCTTAAATCAGTAGCCAGTAGCAGTTGGTTTGGCATGAATTTCTCCTTTAACGTACAGCACGATCGATGGCTTGATAGTAACAAAGACGTATTAAGCTTCTATTGCTCAGCGTCAAGAATGGGGCTTTTCCAGCTTCCCCCCATTGCAGCAATCAGTTTTGCATGGGTTATAAGTTCCTGTCCCAGTAATGCAAGCGCCGTACGTTCATTGGCAAGTGCAGTGGCTTGCACAACAACCACGGCGTTGTAGTCCACTAAGCCTGCACGGTATTGGTTTTCCATTAATACTTGAGCTTCGCGTGCCGCGGCAAGTGCTTCTTGCTGGACGGCGCGCTGCTCTGCCAGAAGATTAGCTTGTATCAGTCCATCTTCCACTTCACGCAGAGCATTGAGCACGCTTTGCCGGTATTGGGCGACAGTTTGATCATATTGCGCTTCAACACGGCTTAACTCAGCACGGCGTTTGCCGGCGTCAAAAAGCGCCAATGCAAAGTTAGGCCCGAGCGACCAAAAGCGATTAGGCAGATTGATCCAATCACTAAAGCTTGAACCTCTATAACCGCCACTGGCACTTAGTTGTAGGTCCGGAAACCACGCGCTTTGAGCAATTCCGATTTGTGCGTTGGCAGCGTTCACACGGCGTTCATTAGAGGCGATATCTGGGCGGCGTTCTAACAGCGTCGATGGTACGCTGACCGGCATAAACGGAAGCGTTGGTAACGTATCGGATGAGCCAAGATCAAGGCTTTGTGGTGTTTGACCGATCAATACTGCAATAGCATTTTCAGTTTGGGCACGCTGCCACTTAAGTTCCAGTAACTGCGCCTCCGTGCTTTTAAGCTGTGTGATGGCTTGGCTGACATCCGATTTGGGCACAATGCCTGCGTTATACTGGTTTTGCGTTAAGGTTAATGCGCGCTGATACGCTGCCAGCGTTTGTTTAAGCAAACGCTTTTGCGCATCGAAGACCCGTAGTTGTACATAACTTTGCACAAGTGTGCTTTCAAGACTTAGCCGAACCGCTGCCAAATCTGCGGCGCTGGCTTCAACCTCTGCATTGCTGGCCTCAAGGCCGCGACGCACTCGACCCCACAGATCAACCTCCCACAATACTGATGCACTTAAGTCGTAGCTATTGCTGACATTATTCTCACCCTGCCCACTACGGCTTGCACCAACATTGGCACCTACCTGTGGAAATAACGTGCTGCGGCTTGTGGCAATCAGTGTTTGGGCTTGTCGGTAACGTGCCTCAGCCGCTTTTAAGTCTTGGTTGGCTTCAAGCTTATCTACTAATTGGTTTAACACAGGATCTTGATAGCTTTGCCACCAGGCACTGGGCTCAATGCGTTGGCTGTCTGCCTGTTTCCAACCGGGCACGGTTTTAAATTGCTCAGGCAGTGCCTTATCAGGTACTTGGTAGTCAGGCCCCAATGTACAACCTGAAGCAATGGCCACGAGGAGCGCTAAAAGAGTTAAACGCATCATGCAGATTCCGTAATAAGGCTTCGCTTACGAGCAAAGCGCAGACGTAAACGATCAAAATAGAGGTACACAACGGGTGTGGTGTAGAGCGTCAGTAACTGGCTTAAAACCAAACCGCCAACAATAGCGATCCCGAGTGGTTGGCGCATTTCAGACCCTTCAGTGCCGCCCCATAAGAGCGGTAGTGCCCCAAGAATCGCAGCCATAGTCGTCATCATGATGGGTCTAAAGCGTAGTAAACAAGCTTGGTAGATGGCGTCTTTTGGCGTCTTACCTTGACGCTCTAAATCGATAGCCAAATCAATCATTAAGATGGCGTTTTTCTTCACAACACCAATGAGTAAGAACAAGCCTAAGAGCGAAATGAGGCTAAATGATTGGCCTACCAGCAAAATCGCAAGGAGTGCTCCCACCCCTGCTGAGGGCAGTGTCGAAAGAATCGTTAACGGGTGAATATAGCTTTCATACAAAATGCCCAGTACTAAGTAAACCACCAGCAGCGACAAGAAGATCATGAAAGGCTGACCTTGCTGCGCTTTTTGAAACGCATTGCCCGCGCCACCTAACATACCTTGTACAGAGGTCGGTAAGCCGACGCGGGCAATCGCTTCGTTAATGGCCCGGGTGGCTTGATCCATACTGACCCCTTCGGCCAAGGCAAAGCCTATGTTTTCAGCGGCGAATTGCCCTTGATGGGTCACGCGGTCCTCCGCCAAGCTGCGCTCCCAATAAGCAAAGTTGGCTAAGGGCACACGCTCGCCAGTACGCGTAATGACCTGTATCTGATTAAGCGCCTCAGGATGCTCGGCGTATTTCGGGTTCACCTCAAGCACGACACGATATTGGTTCAGCGCGTCATAAATGGTCGACACCTGCCTTTGGCTAAAGGCGTTATTCAAGACCGTGGTGATCATGGCCATATCAACGCCTAAGCGCTTCGCCGCCTCACGATCAACGACAAGACTGATTTGCTGAGCGCCCTCACCCTCTTTACTGTCGATATCGGTAAGTTCAGGCAATGCCGCGAGTGCATCGCGCACCTTCGGCAGCCATTCGTTTAACAGGGCTAAATCATCCGAGAGCAACACATATTCGGTGTCGGAGCTGCGCATCTCTCGCCCGCCCATTTGCAAATCCTGTTCAGGCATCAAAAACACGCGCCCACCGGGCACCTTGGGCATTTCCCGACGTAAACGATCCACCACCTGCTGCGCTGAAAGGCCGCGCTCACCAATAGGTTTTAAACGTACCAATAAAAAGGCGTTGTTAATGCCTCCGTTGCCGCCAATAAACCCAGCCACGCTTTCAACAGCAGGGTCTGCCAAAATCGCTCGCCGAAAGGCCTCCATTTTAGGTTGCATTACTTGAAACGACAGGCCGTCATCGCCCCGCACCATGCCTATTAACTGGCCGGTGTCTTGTTGAGGTAGAAAGGTTTTAGGCACTTCTACATACAGCCAGACATTGAGCGCGATTGTCGCCAAGAGACTGAACAACGTAATACGCGAATGCTTAAGCGCCCATTCAAGGCTAACCCGATAGCCTTTAAGCAGCGTTTTTTGGATGCGCCCTTGTTGCGCAGATTTAGGTTCAGGTTTTAACCAGCGCGCACAAAGCATCGGGGTCAATGTAAGTGAAACCACCAGCGAAACCACAATCGCTGCAGCTAAGGTTAAAGAAAACTCTTTAAAAAGATTACTAACCAAGCCACCCATAAACAGGATGGAAATAAACACTGCGACCAATGAGAGGTTCATAGAAAGTAAGGTAAACCCTACTTCTTTAGCACCTTTGTAGGCGGCAGCTAAAGGCTTTTCACCGGCTTCGATATGGCGAGAGATATTCTCCAAAACCACAATCGCATCATCGACCACAAGGCCTGTGGCAATAATCAGTGCCATCAGCGACAGGTTATTAAGCGAGAACCCCAGTAGATACATAACCGCAAAGGTGCCAACCAGTGAAACCGGGATTGCCAAGGCAGGAATAAGCGCCGCACGCCAGCGACCTAAAAAGGCAAAAACCACGGCAATCACTAAAGCCACGGCAATCAATAAGGTGTTTTGCGCTTCTTTAAGGGTTGCTTTAATAACCGGTGAGCGATCGGTGGCCACGTTTAGGCTCACGCTTTCTGGGATTACCGCTTGAAGCGTTGGCAGCTGCGCGCGAATTTGCTCGATCGTTTCAATGATATTGGCGCCCGATTGGCGATTGATCACCAAAAGCACCGCGGTTTCATCGTTGAAAAAACCACTGTTATAGCGGTCTTCCACCCCGTCGGTGACAGTTGCCACATCGCCTAAGCGTATGGCGGAGCCTTCTTGGTAGCGAATAATAATGGGGGTGTAATCAGCCGCGCGGTTTAGCTGATCGCTCGCCTGCACCTGCCAATGGCGCTCTCCATCTTCAACCATACCCTTAGGGCGGCGCACGTTAGCCTCAGTAATGGCTTGGCGTACCTCATCCAAGGCAATGCCATATTGATCAAGCAAACGTGGTTCAAGTGAGACCCGCACCGCCGGCAGAGAACTGCCGCCCACTTGAATCTCCCCAACCCCGGGTACTTGCGAGAGCTTTTGCGCGACGATGCTGGACGCCACATCGTAAAGCTCGCCTTTAGAAAGCACATCAGAGGTCATCGACAACACCATAATAGGTGCAGCCGATGGGTTAATTTTGCGATACGTAGGCAGGCTGCGCATCCCGCTTGGCAAAAGCGTTTGCGCGGCGTTAATCGCCGCCTGAACCTCACGGGCTGCAGCATCAATATCCCGCCCTGCGGCAAACTGGATCATGATGCGTGTTGAGCCTTGCCCACTACGGCTGGTCATTTGCTCAATACCGGCAATGGTTCCGAGTGAACGTTCAAGCGGTGTGGCAACCGTTGAAGCCATGATCTGCGGGCTTGCCCCGGGCAAGTTGGCTTGCACGGTGATCACCGGGAAGTCCATTTCCGGCAAAGGTGCAACCGGTAGCAATCGGTAACTCAACGCACCGACTAGTAACAGCGCCAAACTTAACAGTAAGGTCGCAACAGGACGTGCAATAAAAGGCGCTGATAAATTCACGCGTGCGCCTCTTGTGCTTTAAAACGCCGGCTTAAACGGTCGAAATAAAGATAAATTACCGGAGTGGTAAAGAGCGTTAAGACTTGGCTGACCAAAAGCCCGCCCACCATCACCAGCCCTAAGGGCTGACGCAACTCAGCGCCTGAGCCTTGTGCCAACATCAAAGGTACCGCACCAAAAAGCGCGGCTAAGGTCGTCATTAAAATGGGCCTAAAGCGCAAAATCGCCGCTTGATAGATTGCATCAAACGGGCTCATCCTTTGATGACGCTCAGCCTCAAGGGCAAAGTCGATCATCATGATGGCGTTCTTCTTCACAATACCGATCAGCAAAATAATGCCGATAATGGCGATTAACCCAAGATCATTTCCGGTTAATAACAGGGCCAATAATGCGCCAATCGCAGCTGAGGGTAAGGTGGAGAGGATGGTAATCGGGTGAATGTAACTTTCGTACAGAACCCCTAACACGATGTACATGGTCACAATTGCCGCCAGAATCAGCAATAACGTGCTTGAAAGCGAAGCCCTAAACGCCTCCGCAGCCCCTTGGAACTGGCTGGTAATAGCCTCCGGCAAACCAATCTCGTGCTCAATGCGCTCAATGGCCTCCACCGCTTCACCTAAAGAGACGCCGGGCGCTAAGTTAAAAGACAAGGTTGCCGCAGGAAATTGCCCGATATGATTGACTAAGAGCGGTGCGGCCTTTTCAGTGAAATGTGCCATGGTTGAAAGCGGCACGGCTTCACCAGACTGAGCTTTCACATAGATATTGCGTAACGCTTCAGGGCCTAGATCACTGACCCCACGGGCCTCTAAGATGACGCGATATTGGCTCGCCTGGGTGTAAATAGTTGAGATTTGGCGCTGGCCAAAAGCGTCATAAAGGGCATCATCAATATCTGCAACGCTAACCCCCAAGCGGCTGGCCGCATCGCGGTCGATATTCAAATACACCTGAAGGCCACGGGTTTGTAAGTCGCTTGCCACATCTGTAAGCGTCGGCTCTTCGCGCAAGGCCTCAACCAACCGAGGGACCCATGTTTCTAAAAGCGTTAAATCGGCGGACTCAAGGCTAAATTGAAACTGAGTACGGCTTACCCGATCTTCAATGGAAAGATCTTGAACAGGCTGCAAATAGAGTTCAATGCCTGGCACCTTGGCAAGCTCAGGACGTAGACGATCAATCACCTGACTTGCGGTTAAGTCACGCTCTGCATGTGGCACAAGGTTAATGAGCATGCGGCCACTGTTAAGCGTTGGGTTATCGCCATCCACGCCAATGTAAGACGACAAACTTACAACCGCAGGGTCTTGTAGGATCACCTCAGCCAAACGCTGTTGGCGCTCACTCATCGCCCTGAAGGAAATCGACTGTGGCGCCTCAGTAATGCCTTGAATCACGCCAGTGTCTTGTACCGGGAAAAACCCTTTAGGTACCGCCAAGTACAAGAGCACTGTGACGCCTAACGTCGCAATGGCAACTAAAAGCGTTAAGGGTTGATGTTTGAGAACCCAACGAAGCCAAACACCGTACCACTCCGTTAGCTTTTCAATCCACGCACCGCTTTTTTGATAAAAGCGCCCTTCTTTGTCTTCATGTTTTAAAAGACGCGCACACATCATTGGAGTGAGTGTGAGTGAGATTACCAAAGAGATTAAAATTGCCACCGCAAGGGTGATGGCAAATTCTCTGAAGAGCCTGCCGACGACATCTTCCATAAAAAGAAGCGGTATCAACACAGCGATCAGCGAGAAGGTTAAGCTGATCAAGGTAAAACCAATTTGCTTGGCACCTTTGATGGCAGCGTTAAGCGGGGTTTCACCTTCCTCTAAGTGCCGTGCAATGTTTTCTAGCATCACAATGGCGTCATCTACCACAAAGCCTGTCGCGACCGTTAACGCCATCAACGTCAAATTGTTGATGGTAAAGCCCGCCAAATACATGATGGCAAAGGTACCGATCAGAGATAGCGGCACGACAATCGACGGAATGACTGTGGCGGCCAATTTGCGTAAAAACAAAAAGGTCACCAACACCACTAAGGCTATGGCAAGGACCAACTCATGTTGCACGTCTTTAACCGCGGCGCGAATGGTTTGCGTGCGGTCGGTAAGCACGACGACATCTAAATTAGCAGGCAAAGTTGCCGTAATTTGCGGCAATAGCATTTGCACCCGATCGACCACGTCAATGACGTTAGCCCCGGGCTGGCGCTGTACATTGATCAGCACTGCCGCCTCTTGATTCGCCCACGCGGCTAAGCGCTCGTTTTCTGCGCCAGAAATGACTTCAGCGACATCACGCAACCTAAGCGTGCGCCCATCTTGATGCACAAGCAGCAAATCGAGGTAGTCATCGGCTGACTTGAGTTGATCGTTCGCATCGAGCTGGCTCACCCGAGTCGGGCCGTCAAAGTTACCCTTTGGCTGGTTGACGTTCGCCTGATTAATCAGCGCCCTGACATCACTTAGGGTTAAACCATAACTCGCCAGTACTTCGGGATCGGCATTGATACGAATCGCTTTTCGCTGACCACCTGCTAAGGTCACGAGCCCCACACCACTGATTTGCGCAAGCTTTTGTGCCATGCGCGTATCAACCAGATCGTTAACCTGCGGCAACGGCATGGTTTTCGAACTTACGGCTAGGGTTAAAACGGGTGTATCCGCAGGGTTTACTTTGTTGTAGATAGGGGGCGCGGGTAAATCATTAGGTAATAGGTTGCTGGCGCTATTAATCGCCGCCTGCACGCTTTGCTCAGCCACATCAAGCTTAATGTCCAGCCCAAAGCGCAAGGTAATAACCGATGCACCACCCGAGCTGGTTGAAGACATCTGCTTAAGCCCAGCCATTTGCCCAAATTGCCGCTCTAAGGGGGCGGTAACGGCACTGGTCATTACATCAGGGCTGGCGCCAGGATAAAGCGTCATGACCCGAATGGTGGGGTAATCCACTTCGGGTAATGCTGATACGGGGAGTAGGCGGTAGGCAATCACACCCGCGATAAAAATTGCGACCATTAATAAGGTGGTCGCAACGGGCCTTAAAATAAAAAGGCGCGAGAAATTCATTCGCCCGCCTCAATCACTTCAACTGCACTGCCTTCACGCAGGCGATCGGTGCCTTCTAACACCACTTTATCGCCTGCGCTGACGCCTTCCTTAATCCAGGTAATCTCCGTATTACCGCTGCCAGCGGTCACAGGTTTTAGCTCAACTTTATTATCACGTACGACATAAACGAACGTGCCTTTAGAGCCATATTGCAGCGCAGAAGATGGCAGTAAAACGGCGTTTTCTAGGGTTTCAACCACCAAACGGACATTTACGAACTGGTTGGGGAACAAGAGCGACTCGGGGTTGTTGAAACGCGCTTTTAACTTAACAGTGCCGGTTGAGAGATCAATTTGATTATCCAGCGTATAGAGCGTGCCAGTCGCCAGAAGCTCGCTCTCGCCTCGGTCATAGGCTTTAACGGTAAGCGCTTGATCTTTACGCATGGCTTTAAGCACTTGCCCTAATTGCGCCTCTGGCAAGGTAAAAGCCACATCAATCGGCTCAACTTGGGTAATGGTCACCAGTGGCGTTGCATCATTGGCTGCAACTAAATTGCCTACATCCATTTGCCGCAGACCCAAACGTCCGCTAATAGGCGCTTTGATTTGGGTGTAACTTAAATCAAGCTCAGCAGCGCGAACTTCTGCTTCTTGGCTAAGTAAGGTGCCTTTAAGTTGCGTTACCGATGCGGCCTGATTTTGCACCGTTTGCTCGGCAATAGAATCTTGCTTAAGCAAAAGCTCGTAGCGGGCGAGATCATTTTCAGCGTTTTTAAGTTGAGCTTTGGTTTGCGCCAATGCCCCTTTAGCTTTTTGCAGGGCAACTTGATAAGGCGCAGGGTCAATCACAGCTAACAGATCACCCTTGTTAACTTTTTGCCCTTCACGAAAATGTATGGCTTTAAGCTCCCCTGCTACGCGGCTACGCACTTGTACCGTCTCAGAAGCCGTAGCCGTACCCAGGGCTTTTAACTCTATTGCAAAGCGACCTTGAGTCACCTCGCCCACCCGTACCGGCGTTGGCAAATTAGATGGGCCAAAAGGCCGGCCCATCGCGCCCGGACCTGCTAAGCCTCCGGTGCCTGTCGAAGCCGTTTTAGATGCATCAGATGGCCACAACCACCAAGCACCTATGGCTAAAGCAATCACAGCAAAAATGAGAATAAATTTAGAGCGAGAAGCAAAAGGCGCAGACATAGTCGGGCATCATTTATTAGAAGATGCCAAACGATAATGATTAGGCTTAAGAATGCAAAGGATCTTTACGGCACTTTTACGATTGGACTGTTACAAGAACCGTCAAAAGCGCCCGATTGAGCGCTTTTGACGTGTTAATTACAGTACGGCTAAGGCCGCATCGTAATTAGGTTCATTACCGGTCTCAGCAACCAACTCTGCGTGCAGGACGGTGTTGTTTTCATCTAACACGATCACTGAACGTGCGGTGAGGCCTGCCAAAGGCCCTGATGCGATCGCCACACCGTAGTTTTTCGCAAATTCCGCTCCACGCATTGTCGATAACGACTTCACGTTTTCAATGCCTTCTGCGCCGCAGAAACGGGCTTGAGCAAATGGCAGGTCTGCCGAAATGCATAACACAGTAGTGTTCTCAAGTTTGGCAGCCGCTTCGTTGAACTTACGGACTGACATCGCGCATGTTGGGGTATCGACACTTGGGAAAATGTTAAGGATTTTGCGCTTACCGGCAAAATTCTCGAGCGTGACATCAGCTAGGTCAGTACCGACGAGCGAAAAAGCTGGGGCCTTTTGGCCGACATTTACAAAAGTGCCATCTATTTGAATCGGGTTGCCGCGCAAAGTAACTTCAGACATGTAACACTCCAGTGGGTAATACGCAAAAGCTGCGCTTAGTAATCACGTCTATAAAATACATCGATTGAGTTAGCAAAACCGCTCGCTGCTTCTAAATAAAGCCTACGTCCAAGTTCATAGCGCAAGGCAAGCGTGTTAGCAGGTTCAAACACGCCTACGCCATAGCGCACGCTAAGTTTGTCAGTAATACGACCACTCGCCACTACACTCGTGCTAACGCCTGAGCCTTGCGTATCAATCTCAAAGTCTTGGATACCTAAAGCATTGGCAATACCGCTGGTAAGCGAGGCGCTGCCGGCAAGTCCCAGTGCCAAAGCCGCTTGACCAAGCATATTGTTATCCTCGCCGCTGCCTGTGCTTAAGGGTTTACCCAGCACCAGATATGACAAGGCTTGCTCTTGGCTCATGGAAGGCTCGGAGAAAATAGTGGCTGTTGGCTGCTGCGCATTGCCATTTAAACGTATACCTGCCAGCACATCATCAACCTTACGAACCGCTTCGATATCCAAATAGGGCTGATCGATGGGGCCTGCAAAAAACATACGGGCACGGCGAATATTTAAGCGCTGGCCATAAGCACGATAACGTCCTTTTTTAAGATCTAACGTGCCACGGGTATCAAGGTTATCACCGATGGTAAGTTGCCCTTCAACATCTGCGGTTAAGCCAAAACCACTGAATGAAAGTTGATCTCTGCCAACACTGACATCTACCAGCATTGCCAGTTGCAACCCTTCTTCATCGTCGACGTCATCACCTACAATCACAGCATCAGGCGAGAGTTTAACGGTTGATGGCGGAAGTTCTTTGATCGTGATATCCCCGCGAGGGATATCTACCTTACCCGTAATTCCAAGCCTTAAATTAGCTAACTCAAAGCGAAGGTTGGCATCGGCTTCGAGTGTGGCATACGGGTCAATTGTAATCGGCAGGCGCTCAGTATTAAGGTGCACAACCGCTTGAAACTGTTGCTGCCAGATTAAGGTGCCACTGATAAGCCCCTTACCCCACTGCCCTCCACGCCAGTTACCCTGTAGCGAGGCGTGGTCTCCTTTGATCAAAAGATCAAGCGAGAGCGCTTCGATGGCCGTTGGTAACTCCGCGCCTGTGGCATTGGCGTTTCTGATGGATAGCGCGCCATCTAACCTTGGGTCTAACAAGCTGCCACTAAGGCGAGTATGACCATTGAGCTGACCGGATATGTTATCTACCTGAGCGATAAAAGGCTCAAGGATGGCAAGATCAAAGCCTATTAGGCGAATGTCGCCAGTTAAGTTTTTATTGCCCTTTGGGTTAATACCGACGTTGGCCGCGATTTGTCCTAACTGCGCACTGGTAAAGTCCAGCTCTGATTGAATGTTGTGCGCGTTAAGCCTGCTATCGAGGCGTAGACTTTGATAACTGTAGTCATGCCATTGGCCGTTTTCAGCCAGCTTTAACGTACCTTGACCTGCATCTAAGGTGATATGACCGAGTGGACCTTTGTCATTTAATTCAAGCGCCACAGAGCCGTTTAAAATGCCTTGCCAACTAAAGTTCTTCGGTAGCCAAGGCGAGAGACTGGCAAGGTCAAACCCTTTAAGCGTGTAGTCAAGTTTGGTATGGGGCAATAATGCGTTTTGCCCTGCGCATAAACTGGCCGGCAAACCTTCTGGCCCCATCGCTTTAAAGCAATGAGCACCGACCGTTAGCTGTTGGTCTTTGTGATAGACAATGCTTGCCGGCGACTCCAAATGCCAGTCTTGGGTTTGCATCGTAAGACGCAGCTTTGCCACTTGACCACGCCATGTCTGTTGATCAAATCGCCCAGCGGCTTCGAGCTCAGCATTGGCACGCCCCCCTTTTAGATCAATGCTTAGCTTTTGACTTTGTTGATCGCCTTGAGCGTTGGCATTGAGTTCACCAATGTTAGTGTCGCCTTGTTTAATCCCTTGGCCATTTAAACGAACATTAAATTGCTGGGTTTTATTTAACGTCCCAGAAAGGCTCAAGGATTGCAGCCGAACATCACGATAGCGTAACGCTTGAGCATTTAACTGTAGCTGTGCTTCTGGTTTTTCTAAGTGTCCTTTTGCCTCAAGTTTGCCTTGTAGCGAGCCAGCAAGCCCCGGCCATAGTTGATGCAAACGATTGAGGCGGATATTAAGCGCGGCAGTGATTTGCTGTTCAAGCGATGCATTGCCTTGGATGCGGTTATCACCCACCCGAACATCGATGACAGGAAGCAGGATGCGACTGTCCTGCCCCTCACCTTGGATCAACAGTGTGCTCTGATAACCACGCAGAGGGCCACGGAGATTGCTATCGACCTGCCAACTGAGCGCAGGCGAGAGTGCGCCATGTGAGCTGATCTTTCCGTTAAGTTTGCCGGGTAACTCTTTGATCCAAAAAGAAGGATCTAAATCTTTAACGGCAAGTTCTCCTTGCCAACTTAAAGGTTCAAGATTAATGGATACAGTGCCTTGAGCATGTCCGTCGCCAGCGTTAAGCAATAAGTCCTTGAGTTGATAACGATTATTTTCACCCACAAGGTCAGATCGTAGTGAAAAATCGCCAGCCGGCCCCGTAAAGAGCCCAGAAAACTCTGCGTTAATATTGCTCGATTTAAGTTGAACTTTAGATTCTAAGTCTTTGATGTGTATTGGTATTTGAGAGGGATAAAGACTTTGCCAATTAAAGCCCTTAACGCTTACCTCAGCACTTAGCGTAAACGCGTCCTCCCAGCTCATCTCGCCCGCTATTTTGGCAACATGTTGCTGATGATCAACCAATGTCAGCTGTTCAACCTGTGCGCCCTTGGCATCAACTTTACTGTTTAGGCTTAGGCTAACAGGCCCCTGATCACCTGCTAAACGGCTGGAGCCTTGCAGCCGATAGCCATTTTCAAGGCTCCCCTCTGCTTGCAAACGCACATCATGCAGCACTAGGGTTTCAGGAAGGGTTTTCGTAGGAGAAAACTGTGGGCTTACCAATAACAGTCTTGCGGGGAGCCCATCGACCAATGGTGCGATAGTGCCTTCAAGGTCTGCATTTAAATATCCTTTGCCTGTGGCTTTAAGCTTTAGGGTATGGGTCAAAGGGCCTTGTACTTTAAGGTCGATATGCCAAGGTCTTTGATCAATGTCTGGCAAATCAAGCCCAGCGCTCAGCTCTGTCTGCCACTCACCATGCGTTTCAATATGGCCATTAGCAGTTAAAGCATATTCTTTGAACCTTGCAGCAAACTCCTGAATTTCAAGGGTTTTACCGCGCCCATTAGCAATCAACCACACGTTTTGTATATGGGTGTCACCGAGCGTGATAGCTTCGATATCTAACTCGCCAATCTCAATAGCCAGCGGCAGATCGATTTGCGGTAACTGAAAAGGCTCTTGGGAATCGCTTTTAGGAATATCAAGCTTTAGCTCGTTGACACGTAAAGCATCGATACACAGAACCCGGCGCAGCAGGCACCATGCCGACCAATCAAGTTCAGGTTGTTCCAGGGTGATGATGAGCTCACCCTGCTGCCAAACCAGTTGATCAGCCTGCCATTTACCAAACAAAGGGCCATTGAAATTACTGGTGGTAACGCCAGGTAAGGCGGCAACCAATAACCGACTTCCTACAGCCGTAGAACCTGCTGCAAGCAAGAGCCCTACTAATAAAATCAACCCTAGAAAAGCGCCCAAAACCCAAAGGACACTACGCCTCATAACTCCGGCCCCATCGAGAAGTGCACGCGAAATCCACCGTCTTCATCTAGCCCATTGGCTAGGTCCACGCGTAACGGTCCAATGGGCGATACCCATCGTAAACCGACGCCAACACCTGTTTTTAAGGCAGGTAAGTTAAGTCCGTTAAACGCCCCGCCTTTGTCGATAAAGGCTGCAGCACGCCACTTCTCTTTAAACTCATACTGGTATTCCAAACTCCCTGCCAACATATAACGTCCGCCAATGCGTTCGTCACGATTGTTACGCGGCGATAACGCTTGGTAGTCATAGCCCCTTACGCTTTGATCGCCACCGGCAAAAAAGCGCAATGATGGTGGTACATTGCTATAGCCTTTAGAAATGTTGGCTCCAACTTGTAAACGTGCCAACACCCGATGCTCTTCTTTAAAGGTTTTAAGTCCTTTAGCTGTGACGCTCGAATGGATGATATCGGCATCAGAAAGCACGCCGGATTTAGCCCCGCGCACTTCAAACGCTAATCGGTATCCTTCTGAGGGATCGAGTTTATTATCGGTTTCAAGAATGGAATAACTAACACCCGGCAGCAGTAACGTACTGGTGCCCGTGTCATCGCCAAGACGATAGCTTTCATGCTGCCATTTAAGTGAGAGCACGCGTTGCCATTTGTTGGGCAGGCGATAATGCCATTCGGGCCCTACGGTCAGCAGGCGACTAAGGCTATCGGTGTCAGCGATTTCCGCATACTGATAACCCGCGGCATAGCGGAGTTTATCGGTCAGAGGCTTTTTGCCTGGCATATCGTAAAAAAGCCCCACATTCTGCCGTGGTGCAGACAGCTCTGCTTCATAACCATAGCTGTGTCCATAGCGATTGGCCCAGTGCTTGGTCCATGCTGCACGCAAACGTGGCCCTACGTCAGTAGACATACCCACACCGAAGTTCAGACTCCGTGGTAAGCGCATATCAAGGTCGACATACAAAGGAACGGTTTGATCGGCCGATGCACCGGGCTCTGCATCAATACGCACGCTTCTAAAGTAACCCGAAGACTGCAATGCGTTATAAAGCTCTGCGATATGTTCTGCGTCATACTCGCTGTAGGGCTCGAACGGCACCATTCGCCTTAAGAGGGCGTCATCAAGTGGCGTTGTGGTATCAAAGGTAATGTCACCAAATCGGTAACGCGGACCACTGTCATAGATCAATGCAATGTCGGCAATACCAAGATCAGGGTCGATTAACAGCGTATGTTCTACAAACTTGCCTTGGAAATACCCGTAACGTGACGCTTGGCTTTGGATAGCGCTTTTGGCGCTTTCATATGTGCCATGATTGAGCTGAGCACCTGATGCGAGCTCGTCACTTTGGGGTATTTTAAAGCTTTCTTGAAGGGCTGCTTCGCCCTCTACTTTTATTACTACATCGTCTAGCAATACGGGCTCGCCGCGATGCACATAGAGTGTAAGTAAAGGCGGATCCGTTGGCGTGACTTCACTGATGATATTGGTTTGGTAGTAGCCAAGCGCTTGGGCCGCTTGCCTTGCTAAACGCTCGGCTGTACCCCGATAACGCTCAAGGGCTTGAACGTCACGAGGGCCGAGATCGCCAATGTACCCTTCAATATTTTCCCTAAGCGCACGTTTGCTTGGGCTTACGGTAACTTTAAGAGCAGCATCCGGTGGCGATGACTCATCAGCCCAAGCAGACGTTGCCAAAAATGTGCTGGCTAACAGAACAGAGAACGACTTTTTCATATAGCTTGGCACTCTAGCATGTCATCCCTATAGGCTATAAGTGTCTAAGGCAGATTAGCCGTTCGGATGAAAGAAAACCTTTTCAACCAACGGCCCTACAGCCACCTCTCCCAGTTCTTGATAGCCCAGACGACGGTAATACTCGACATAGCGGCTATCAGAGGTATTGAGTACCACGCCCTTAGAGTGCAGCTGATTCGCACACCAGGTGTGCAGTTCAATTAAAAGGCGCTCACCTAAATGCTGATTTTGAAACTCAGGATGCACCCCTAAAAGCGGCAATAAATGATACGCATCGCTTGGAATCACGCTTTTAATAGCCTGATCGTAAGCCAAATAACGTTTGGTGCAGGCAAACCCTGCGGTCAGCATCATCCGTAATCGCCAGTTCCAGCTTTCAGTGACCTCAAGACGTCGTTGTGGTTCGGAAATCAACGCAACTGCGACCAAGCGATCCTCAATTAGCAAGCCTATGGCCGGACGCTCTTGAGCAAAATGCTGGTTAACAATTTCACGGATGGTGGCCCGTACGCGCTGATCAAAGCCTGCACGATTAGCCTCAAACAAATACGCAAAAGAAGGCTCATGTCGGTAAGCATGATACAAAAGTGAACGTACTTCTCGACTAAAGACGGCGTCCAACATCCGAAGTTGTGGTTCTGGCAGGGTTCTGTGAGGCATAAAAGACCTATTGTTATTAGCGTGGGTCGGCACCTCATTAGTAGCACTCAAGCGCCGATAGTGCCATTGACAGCGTAAAACTTTATGACTGGTTTCTGACCAAAGCCTTGGGCTAGGATGAGCGCTTTTTCCCAAGGTGAGCACTCGATGAAAATCGTCTCTTTTAACATCAATGGCTTACGCGCTCGCCCACACCAGCTTAGCGCCCTGATTGAAGCTCATCAGCCCGATATTATTGGTCTACAAGAAACCAAAGTAGCCGATGAGCAATTCCCGCTTAACGCTATTCAAGCACTGGGCTATCACGTCGAGTATCACGGGCAGAAATCTCACTATGGCGTGGCCCTGCTGTCTAAAAAGCCTCCACTTAAAAGTGGTAAAGGTTTTACAACTGATGATCAAGACGCACAGCGTCGCTTTATTTGGGGTGTGTACGAAGATGATTACGGCGCGCCTGTCACCATTATGAACGGCTACTTTCCTCAAGGTGAAAGCCGTGATCACCCAACGAAGTTCCCTGCAAAACGTAAGTTTTATGCCGATTTGCAAGCGCTCTTAGAAAGCCAATTTAGCCCTGATCAGGCATTGATAGTGATGGGCGACATCAATATTTCACCTACCGATTTAGACATCGGGATTGGCGCTGATAACGCCAAACGCTGGTTGCGTACCGGTAAATGCAGCTTTTTGCCTGAAGAGCGCGACTGGCTTAAGGATCTGTACCAATGGGGGCTGATTGATACGTATCGTCACTTAAATCCAAGTGTGAATGATCGTTTTAGCTGGTTCGATTACCGCAGCCGCGGCTTTGAAGATGAGCCTAAACGAGGCCTGCGCATTGATGTGATCTTAGCGTCCAAGGCGCTTGAGGCACGTGTGTGTGACGCTGGTATCGATTATGAGCTGCGCGGTATGGAAAAACCGTCAGACCACGCACCTATTTGGTTAACGCTGAGCTAAAGGGTTGTCACTAAATCGACATTCAGCAGTCGTAAGATTGGGTCACACCAGTCAGAGGGAACTGCCCTATGCCATCTCATTCTTACGACGGTTTGTATCTTACAATCTGCTATGTCGTGCTGGGTTTTGCGTGCTACAGCCTGCCTCACCTTGCGCTCTAAACCCAAAAGCCCTGTAAGAATACTTACAGGGCTTTTTGATTACGCACTTAGTCTTTGTATTTCGCCAGTTCATGACGGGCGATAGCAACACGGTGAACTTCGTCCGGGCCATCAGCTAAACGCAGGGTACGTTGACCGGCGTACCACTTGGCCAGCGGGAAGTCATCGGAGACACCGGCACCGCCGTGGATTTGAATCGCACGGTCAATCACTTTTAAAGCAACGTTCGGTGCTACGACTTTAATCTGTGCGATTTCACTGGCCGCGACTTTGTTGCCCACGGTATCCATCATATAGGCGGCGTTGAGCGTTAACAGACGCGCCATGTTGATCTCGATACGCGATTCAGCAATGTAATCGTAGTTCGCGCCTAAGCGTGACAGCGGCTTACCAAAAGCGGTACGCGATTGGGCACGTTCGCACATCAATTTAAGGGCGCGTTCAGCAACACCGATTGAGCGCATGCAGTGATGAATACGACCTGGGCCAAGGCGACCTTGAGCGATTTCAAAACCGCGGCCCTCGCCTAACAACACGTGGTCGTAAGGCACACGCACGTTATCGAATATAACCTCAGCATGACCGTGCGGTGCATCGTCATAGCCAAACACCGGCAGGTGACGCAGAACGGTCAGGCCCGGTGTATCCATAGGCACCAAAATCATCGAGTGCTGCTGGTGGCGCGGTGCATCAGGGTTGGTTAAACCCATGAAAATCATGATTTTGCAGCGTGGATCGTTAGCGCCTGACGTCCACCATTTACGACCATTAATGACCCACTCATCGCCAACGCGCTCTGCGCGGCACGCCATGTTGGTTGCATCGGAGGAGGCAACGTCTGGCTCAGTCATGCCAAAGCACGAACGAATTTCACCTGCCAGAAGTGGTGTTAACCACTTTTTCTTTTGTTCTTCACTGGCATAACGAACCAACACTTCCATGTTGCCCGTGTCAGGTGCTGAGCAGTTAAACACCTCAGCACCAATGCCGGAGCTGCCCATGATTTCTGCCAATGGTGCGTATTCAAGGTTGGTTAAACCAAAGCCATGTTCTGAGTCAGGTAAGAACAAATTCCAAAGCCCTGCGGCTCGTGCTTTGGCTTTGAGTTCCTCAACAATAGCGGTTGGCTGCCAGCGATCACCCTCCGCCACTTGGCGGTAAAACTCGTTCTCAGCAGGGTAAACATGCTCATCCATGAATGCTTGAACGCGGGCACGCAGCTCCTGAACCTTGGGGGAATACGCAAAATCCATGACAGATACCTTTTGTTGTTTGTGAGGTTGAGGACGATGCTAGCAACACTAATTCTGATTTATCTAACCTATTCTCATCGTGTATAAACATTCATAACCGATATATGATCGGCTTGTGCAGTCCAACAACAAGAGTTAGCGCAAATGAATTTGAGTAAGGTCGATCTCAATCTTTTCATCGTTTTCGATGCCATTTATACCGAGGCCAACCTGACCCGCGCCGGTCAAATTGTTGGGATTACCCAGCCTGCGGTATCTAACGCCTTAGCGCGTCTTAGAGAGGCTTTTAACGACCAGCTGTTTATGCGCACCGCCCAAGGTATGGTGCCCACACCGATGGCACAAAACATCATTGGCCCGGTTCGCCAAGCATTGCAGCTGTTACGTGTTTCTGTGCAAGAAAGCCGCACCTTTAACCCTGCTCAAGCAAACAAAACCTATCGCATTAGCATGACGGATCTCTCTGAAACCGCCCTGCTGCCACCTTTATTTCAGCGTTTACGCCGTATGGCGCCACACGTTCACATCGAAAGTTTTTTAACCAAACGCCGCGAAATGACGAAGGAGCTTGCGGCAGGTCGTTTGGATTTTGCGGTTGATGCCCCCATTAACACAGATCCACAAATGCGCCATGTAAAGCTTTTTGAAGATCGCTACGTGTGTGCAATGCGCCAAGGCCATCCTATGGCCAAAGACAAAATCACCCTAGATGAATACCTGTCCATGACCCATATCCATATTTCGAGCCGCCGAAATGGTTTGGGCCACGTGGATTTAGCTCTAGGGAAAATGGGCTTACAACGTCGTATCGCTTTACGCTCGCAGCATTACTTGATGGCCTCTACCGTCATTGAGCAAACCGATATGGTTATTACCGTGCCTCAGCGCTTTGCGACCAACCACAATTTGCATACGGTTGAATTACCGGTCAAAGACTTAGCACCTGTTGAAACCCACCTCTATTGGCATGAAAGTACCGACCAAGATCCTGCCAACCGTTGGATGCGTGAACAGATTATTGAACTGTCACTGCGCCGCAATGCAGGCATGGTCAAACGACCTAGCATGGCCTGACCCTTAAAGGCCTGCCCTTACCGGCAGGCCTTTTTCATTGATAACTTTTTAATGCACAAGGCTTGGATGGATTATTGTTTAAACCAATCCTTGCATTATGTTTAATAGGTTAGAAAATAATATCTGATTCAGTGATTGCTTTGCCGGCCAGTTGCCTTCATCTAAGAAGCGAGGCTTAATTGCACGCAACAACAAAAATAAATGGCCGTTTTAAAGGCCCACTGTTAAAGGTCACCTGCACATGGAACCGGAGATAACGACCCTTTCGCTCAAAGCCAAAGATGGTTATCTGCTTACTGCTAGCTTGTATCAGGCACAAGGTGTCGCTCGCGGCAACCTCATAATGGCCGGCGCAACCGGTGCGCCAAGGCGTTTTTATCGTCACTTTGCCGGCTTTGCTGCTAAACATGGCTTTAATGTGCTCACACTGGATTACCGTGGTGTGGGTGATTCACGACCTGAATCACTTAAAGGCTTTAGCATGCGTTATATGGAATGGGCGACGCAGGATTTGGCCGCGGCTGTTGAGTTTTTTGCCAAAGATGCCCTACCCCTTTATTGGGTTGGCCACTCCTTTGGTGGACACGCGTTAGGGTTATTACCTAATGCTGATAAAATCACCTCAGCCTTTTGTTTGGGTACAGGCGCAGGCTGGGCTGGCTGGATGCCATTGGCTGAGTCACTTAAAGTGCGCCTAATGTGGCAAGTGGTTTTACCCATTGTGGTTGCCTTTAAAGGCTATCTTGCTTGGAGCCGATTTGGCATGGGTGAAGACTTACCACTTGGCGTTTATAAAGATTGGAAACAGTGGTGCTCATATCCTCACTATTTCTTTGATGACCCAGCCATGAGCGCCCTCACCTATCCCTTCACCCAGCTCAAATGTCCAAAGCGTTTTGCTAATGCAACCGATGATGCATGGGCCCTGCCCCGTTCTCGTGATGCTTTTATCCAAGGCTACAGTGATCCTAAAGAAACCAGCGATCTAAACCCTGCGCATTACGGCGGGAAGATCGGTCATATGGGCTATTTCTTCGCAGGTAAAGAACAGCTCTGGACTGAAGTATTGGATTGGCTGATTAACCACAAACCTTTCAGCGTGCAACCCACTGAACAGGATTTATGCGGTGCGGTGTAGGTCTTAGCTGATAACTCCCCGCAGGATATCGCTATGAGCCACCGGCATAATCACTCCGAGCATTCCACCCAGCACAACGCCACACGCATTAAGTGGGTGCTGATTATCACTGCAACCTATGCGGTGATTCAGATTGTTGGCGGCTGGTTATCAGGCTCTTTAGCGTTGATTGCCGATTCCGTACATATGTTTTCGGATTCAGCTGCACTGTTATTAGCGCTTGTGGCATACCGTATTTCTCGAAGAAAGCCTGATGTAAAACGCAGCTATGGCTACGATCGAGTCAGGGTCTTAGCCGCTCTGGCCAACGGTTCAGTGCTTCTGGCCATTACTGCGTGGATCATTGTTGAAGCCATTAGCCGTGCTTTAAACCCATTACCTATTTTAGCAACACCTATGTTAATCGTTGCCTGTATCGGGCTTTTGATTAACTTAATTGGCGCTTTTGTGCTGCACGGAGGTCATCAGCATGATCAAAACCTACGGGGCGCATTTTTACATGTGCTAGGTGATTTATTAGGTTCGGTTGGTGCCATTGCCGCAGCGATCGGCATTATGTACACCGGCTGGACGCTTCTTGACCCTTTGCTTTCTGTTTTTGTCGCGTTACTGATTGTGCACGCCGCGTGGCGTTTAGTGGTTGATGCGGTGCAAGTGCTTTTACAAGCCAGCCCCACACATGTGGATACCCCCACCATTGAACACGCAGTTCAGCAATTAGACGGCGTCGCACAGGCCGGTCATTTACACGTCTGGACCTTAACAGACAACGTTATGGTTGCGACCTTACACGTCACACCCAAAGCAGGCGTTGACCCGCTCACATTGCCCGCTCATGTGAGCCACTACTTGCGCGAGCATTGGGGATTTACCCATATCACCGTGCAAGTAGACCCACCTGATGGGCTGACCGTGCATTAACGCTTCACATAAGGTTTGCGCTTAAGACTTGAAGGTTTTGACACACGCTTTTCGGCAAATAGCATCTGGCTCATACCTTTGCCTTTGTACGTGGCCTTAAGCGGTTTACTGGTTTCTGTTGTGGCATACGCAGGTGCAGTAAGGCCTACTAATAAGCTTGCGATAAAAAGATGTTTCATTGCTTTGTCCTAATAAAGTGATGACTGTGCGTCCCAATGCACACGCTCTGCGAGCGGGCCACTCTTAGGCCAACTGCACCGATTATGCGCCCATCATCGATTAATTAGGCTTATACGCTCGATAGCCCTCAAGCCATGGCACAATAGACGCATGCTTAAACGAACGAGGTAAGACAATGGCCAAGGCCATGGCGCGACATATTCTGGTAAAGACCCAAGAGCAAGCCCAAGCCCTTAAGGAGCGCCTCAAAAAAGGTGATGCTTTTGATGTGCTGGCAAAAAAACACTCGATTTGCCCATCGGGTAAACGCGGTGGAGATTTGGGTGAAATTCGCCCAGGCCAAATGGTGCGTGTGGTGGATCAAGTGATCTTTAAAAAGCCTTTACGAGAGATTCACGGACCGATCAAAAGCCAGTTTGGCTATCACTTAATCCAAGTGGTTTTTCGCGACTAGCTAGAGCACATACAGCCTGACTGCCACAAAGTGCAACAGGCTGCCTGCAATCACAAATAGATGCCAAATCCCGTGAAAGTAACTGACCTTGGTGTCATACACAAAAAAAATAATACCTACGGTGTAGCTGATACCCCCCGCTAACAGCCAAGCCACCCCATTCACGCCAAGCGATGCCAGTAAAGGCTTAATCGCCACCAAGATAATCCAGCCCATTACTGAATAAATCACAATCGACAACACCCGCGCCTCGCTACGCGGCTTGATCTCTTGCAGCATGCCGATGATCGCAAGCCCCCACACAACGCCTAGCAACGACCAGCCCCATATACCGGTTAAGCTCACCAGACAAAACGGCGTGTAACTACCGGCAATTAATAAGTAAATCGAGAGATGATCGAGCTTTTTTAGCCAGCGTTTCACCGGCCCATGCACACTGTGATAAAGGGTTGAGGCGGTATACAACAGCACCAATGTCGCGCCATACACCGCGACACCGACAATTTTGTATGGGTTACCTTCAAGACTTGCTAAAACCAACAACCAAACGCTTCCGATGCTTGCCAGCGCCGCGCCGACTAAATGCGTCCATGCGTTAAAGCGTTCACCTTGATACATCCACCACCTCAAAGCGTTTTAAACACCTTAAAACAGTATTGTTTGGAGTCTTTTAACGCTGTGGAGATTCCTACAGGCAGATTAACGGTTCATATCAAATTACCCAATACAACAGCACGCCATACCGCCCTACTTTGGCAATACTCACCAATAGCACAAACCGCCACAGTGGCTCACGCATCAGGCCTGCAATTAGGGTTAAAGGGTCGCCGATAATAGGCATCCAACTTAAGAGCAAACTCCAATAGCCGTAGCGTTGGTAAACCGTGCGCATCCGTTCAAGCCCTTTTAGGCGTTTTTGATACCAGGCTTTGTGTTCAAAGCGCGTCACTGAGCGGCCCAGCCACCAGTTCACAAGACTGCCTAAAATATTGCCGACGCTGGCAACGATTAACAGCATCAGCCATGGCTCACCATTAAGAGCAAGCGCAACGAGCACCGCTTCAGATTGCAATGGCAATAAGGTGGCAGCGCCAAAGGCTGAGAGAAACAAACCGCCTAGGGCGAGGTCAGCAAACATAATCCGTAGGCCTAATGTGGGCCTGCCAGTATAAGGTTTGCTATGAGTGATCGCCCAGAGAACCCCATATTAGGTCAGTACCCCATGCATTTGCGCTCGCTACTGGCCGATGTGCCTAAAGCACCTGGGGTGTATTTGTTCTATGGCGCTAATAACTCGCTGCCGCTTTATATCGGTAAAAGCGTTGATTTACGTAGCCGCTTGCTCTCGCATTTGCGCAACCCCGATGAAGCCAAAATGCTGTATCAAACTCAGCGTATTGAGCATATCCGCTGCATTGGCGAGATTGGCGCGTTGCTTTTAGAGTCAAAACTGATCAAAACCATGCGGCCTTTGTATAACAAGCGCTTGCGTAAAATTCAGGGACTTTATTCGATTGCCTTGCTCGATGGTGGCATCAACATTGTTCCGTTAAAAGCAGAGCCTGATTCAGACCTTTATGGCCTTTATAAGAGCCCAGCGGCAGCCAAGGATGTACTGCGTGCATTGGCTGACGAGCACAAGCTGTGCCTGATGGAGCTGGGGCTTGAGCCGTTAAGTAAACGTGGTTGCTTTCGCTCACAAATGGGCCGTTGCTTGGGTGTGTGCTGCGGCCGAGAAACACCTGAGGTGCACTATGCACGCTTATGTGATGCCCTTTCTAAACGTAAAATCCGCCAGTGGCCTTTTCATGGACGCATCGCCATTCGCGAGCGTGAAGGACGTAAGCAAGAGTTACATGTGATTGATCACTGGCACTACCAAGGCACTTACAAAAGTCTTGTCAGCGCGCAAAAAGCACCGCAGCAAACAGTTGCAGAGTTTGATTTAGACAGCTACAAAATTTTGGTCCGCCCGCTGTTTAGTGGCAGCCTTGATGTGATTGAGCTTTAGCTTTGCTGGCTTAGGCGGCGTAGCTCTTTACGTACCATGCTTTGAAATTGTTCAGGACTTAAGGTAGCAAGTTCTTCTTCAACCCAATTGCGCCACTGAGCACGCCGACGGGTTTTCTCAGACCAGTATTTACCCGCTTGGCCTTTGGCCCGCTCAAGATTTTGTTGCCAAAAGGCAAACAGTCGGGCCTTCTCATCTTCAACGGCTTGGCGAACGGAAGCAGGCTGATTGGCAAGATTAAACGACATACTTGCTCCTTACGAAAAACGGCGCATTCTACGCCGTTTTTCCTTCTACTTTCAGCCCGTTAGCCTAAAGGTGCAGCTTATGAGGCATTGGATTTGGGCAACAATGCCAGCACAACGATAGCGGCGATAAATACCAATGCAAAAACTGCGTAAAGGTTTAACGGCTTCCAGCCAAAATCAAGCAAGACGCCCGCAACCACAGGCGAAAGAATCGCCCCTAAGCGTCCTACGCCAATGGCCCAACCCAGACCGGTCGAACGCACTGTTGCAGGGTACATTTGCGGCGTCAGTGCATATAAGCCGCCTACACAGCCGTTAGAGAAGAAGCCGATAAACAGGCCCAGTGCTAGCGCATAGCTCAGCTCGCTGGCAAAACCGTAGAAGGCAACTAATAACAGCGCACTTAAGAGCATATAGCCTTGCAACACATATTTAAGCGCAATACGTGCGGCCAACATGCCAATCACGGTAGAACCGAAAATACCGCCAATGCTTAACAGTACACCCCCAGTGACACCTTCTGAGGTGCTCATGCCTGAGTCCACTAAAAGCTTAGGTGTCCAGCTCATGATGAAGTAAAAGCCAAACATCACGATAAAGAACGAGGCCCAAATTACCAAGGTCGAGCGACGCAGTTCAGGCTTCCACAGTTGGAAAACGGCATTGCCTTGATAGGTTTTCGCTTGCGCAACAGGCAGTTCATTGAGTGCCGGATGGCCAAAACGTGCAGCCATTTTGTTGATGCGTTCTAACGCATTTTTAGGACGACGCGCCAGCAAGAAGTCTAAAGACTCCGGCACGAACGCCAAAACCAAAGGAATGACCGCCAAAGACAACAGTCCGCCGACAAAGAACACCGAGCGCCAGCCCCAGATGCTCATGAGCCATACGGCCAACAAGCCGCCACAGGTAGCCCCTAAGGCGTAACCCGTTGATTGTAAGCTTACCGACAACGCGCGCCAGCGCAGTGATGACACTTCACTGGATATTACGTTTACGCACACCAAAATACCGCCAATACCAAGACCGGTTAGCAAGCGCATGGCTGCTAACTGCCACATGGATTGGGTAAAGGAGGCAAACGTCATACCGCTGGCACACAGCAGCAAGCAATACAGCGTTAAGGTGCGACGACCAATTTTGTCGGCTAATGGCGCGATAAACAGCGAGCCAATTGCCATGCCTAAAAGGCCTGCGCTTAAGAGCATCCCTACTTCTGAGCCGCTTAACTGCCAATCACTGGCAACCGAGGACGCGGTAAAAGCCATCACCAAGACGTCAAAGCCATCCAACATGCTCAAAAGCACACAGACGGCAACAGCCAACCACTGATTAAAGCTCATTGGACCGCGATCAAGCGTTTCCCGTAGGTTGTAACTCATACACCCTCTCCTTTGATAAAGATGGATGTAGTGCAGCAGCAAGGACACAACAAGGCCGGCATGGACTGTTCCTCTAGTTCTTATGTAGGTGTTGCTTGTATGCCACTACATTCTCAGACCTCACGACACTTAGACAATGTGACTAAAGTGCTAGAACCCTGCTAGAAGCCTTCTAGAAGGCATGCTTTGCCCATAGCAATGCGACCAGAGGCCGCACTAAACCTGGCTCTCATCCACACAGCGAGAAAAGTTCGATCAGCGAACAAAATATCGTAATAAGTCATACGCTGAACGCAAAAGCACAAATAGACGCGATTTTCGGCTGGAATTTCATACATCGGCTGCTAGGTGCTGGATCAACAACCGCACTAGCGGCATTCAACGACCCACAATTGATCAAGTCGCGTGGTATAGCTTTGACTTAACATCTCACGGCGCATGGCCCAATCTGGAGCACGTTTAAGCCGTGCCGGATGCAATGTATTGCGGCCAAATTTTCGATTCACCTGATCCACTACATGCATAAGATGAGCGCTTTTTATCGACTGGCTCGCTGCAAATAAATCACCGCTGTAGTCTTCTCTTTTACGCAAATCCAGCAGCATGACCTCGCACTTACTAAAGGCAAAACCCTGTTGGTAAATACGGGCAATCCCCTCGGTCGCCGCTTGAGAGATGATGCGCGTGTCATCGGTAGGGCATGGCAGTTCGATCAAGCAACTTTTTGCGTATTTAGCTTCTTTTGGATTAAACATGCCGGTTCTAAGGCTGACCCTAACTTTTTTGCACTGGCACTGTTGAGCCCTTAGTTTTTCGGCCGCACGTGTGGCGTATGTGGCAGCCGCCTCTTGGATAGGCTCAAGCTGATACTGGCGCTGACCAAACATTCTTGAACTACAAATCTCTTGTTTAGGAGCGGCAGCTTCGTCCAGTTCAAGACACGCAAGACCACGAAGCTCGCGCGCAGTTTTTTCAATGACCACGCTAAACTTACGTCTTAACGTCCAAGCATCCGCTTGGGCTAAATCCCATGCGGTGTGAATATCCATTGCATTAAGGTGTTCGGTCATACGTTTACCGATACCCCACACCTCTTCTACATCCACCGCGCGTAAGAGTTTGTCGCGCTTATCCGCATCACAAATATCCACTACCCCGCCTGTTTGTTTTTGCCAGCGTTTGGCAGCGTAGTTAGCCAATTTGGCGAGCGTTTTGGTGGGGGCAATGCCTACCCCAACGGGAATACCTGTTTTGCGAAAAACCTCCATCCGAAGCTTACGACCGAGAACTTCCAGCATAAAAGGATCGATACCGCTTAAATCAGCAAAGCATTCATCGATGGAATACACCTCAACCTCAGGCACCAGCGATTCGATCACACTCATCACGCGCTCGCTCATATCACCATACAGCGCGTAGTTACTGCTAAAGGCAACAATGCCATGCTGCTTGAGTGTGTCTTTAATCTGGTAATAAGGGGCACCCATTTTGATAAAAGGCTTGGCCTCTTGCGAGCGCGAGATAACGCAACCATCGTTATTGCTTAACACCACAATGGGCGTACGCAATAAATCAGGGCGAAACAAACGTTCGCAACTGGCATAAAAGCTGTTGCAATCAATCAGTGCAATGGCGCGCTCAGTAGTGACCATGTTGCCTCACGCTATAAGTCACCACGCCCCAGACGCTGAGTTCATCGCCTTCTAACAAGTACCGTGGCGCATACGCATCATTCGCTGAACGCAACACGACTTGGCCATTTTCAACGTCGTAGATTTTGACTAAAGCCTCGCCATTGATCGCAGCAATCACAATCTGCCCAGGCTCAGGTAAACGTGATCGATCAACGATCAACAAGTCTCGATCATAAATGCCAACACCTAACATGCTATGCCCTGAGGCGCGTGCTAAATACATATGAGGCGCACGTATCCCGAGCGCCTCATCAAGAGAAATTTTGCCTTCAATATGATCTTGTGCAGGACTAGGAAAGCCTGCTGGAACCAGACACGAGTAAAGCGATAACGCCTCTTGCGATTGCGCCACAGGGCCTAAAAGTATCGGTTTCATCGGGGATCGCCAAATAACTGTATATATTTACAGTATTAGCGAAAAAGGCATGGGTCAATCGTGTTTTGCGGCCATACCCTTTCTACATTCCCTGCTAATCCTTGAATTAGAAAGGTTGCTTTGGGTTTAAATTTTTTCGCTATAAAACAAAGTGTTTTAAGGCTTTGCTCTACCTATACCTCTTTTGTGCTTACACCCGCGACAGACCACCGTATAACTGCAGGCCCAGCTATGAGACAATGCCGCGCTTATATCTGGCCTATACCTTCCGCGCCCTTGCTCGCTTAGCTTTAGCGAATCCGGCCTGCGGGTGCGCCTCGCCCTACTTTTGCTACCTGTGGAATCCCGCTTTGATCTCAACCGCCAATATCACGATGCAGTTTGGCTCTAAGCCGCTGTTTGAAAACGTTTCTGTCAAATTCAACAACGGCAACCGCTATGGCCTGATCGGCGCCAACGGCTGTGGTAAGTCGACGTTTATGAAGATTTTGGGCGGTGACTTAGAGCCGACCGCAGGCCAAGTGATGCTTGAACCTAATACTCGTCTGGGTAAGCTGCGCCAAGATCAGTTTGCCTATGAAGAGTATTCGGTCATCGACACCGTAATCATGGGCAATGATCGTTTATGGGAAGTTAAAGCCGAGCGTGACCGTATTTATTCGCTACCTGAAATGAGTGAAGCAGACGGCATGGCAGTGGCTGAGCTGGAAGTGGAGTTCGCGGAACTTGACGGCTATACCGCTGAATCGCGTGCCGGCGAGCTTTTGTTAGGTGTGGGTATTCCATTAGAGCAGCACTTCGGCCCAATGAGTGAAGTGGCACCGGGCTGGAAGCTTCGTGTATTGCTGGCCCAAGCGCTGTTCTCAGATCCTGATGTATTGCTTTTAGATGAGCCAACCAACCACTTGGATATCAATACTATCCGTTGGCTCGAATCGGTTTTGGTTGTGCGCAATAGCACCATGATCATCATCTCGCATGACCGTCACTTCTTAAACTCGGTCTGCACCCATATGGCGGACTTGGATTACGGTGAGCTGCGCCTGTTCCCGGGTAACTATGATGAGTACATGACCGCTGCCACCCAAGCGCGTGAACGTTTACTGTCTGACAACGCCAAGAAAAAAGCCCAAATTGCCGAGCTGCAAACCTTCGTTAGCCGCTTCTCAGCCAATGCCTCGAAAGCCAAACAAGCGACCAGCCGCGCCAAGCAGATCGATAAGATTCAGCTTGAAGAAGTTAAACCTTCGAGCCGCGTAAGCCCGTTTATTCGTTTTGATCAAACCAAAAAACTGCATCGCCAAGCAGTAACCTTAGAGAACCTCTCTAAGGCGTACGATGACAAGGTGCTGTTTAAAAACCTAAGCCTGCAAATTGAAGCCGGCGAGCGCGTTGCCGTCATCGGCCCGAACGGTATCGGTAAAACCACGCTTCTGCGCACGCTGATGGGTGAAATCACCCCAGATAAAGGCGAAGTGAAGTGGACGGATTCAGCTGAGGTCGGTTACTACGCCCAAGACCATGCCCACGACTTTGAAGACGATGCCACACTCTTTGAGTGGATGGGTCAATGGACCACTGGCGAGCAAAATATTCGCGCAGCCCTTGGCCGCATGCTGTTCTCAGCCGACGACATTCAAAAGTCGATCAAGGTGCTCTCAGGTGGTGAGCAAGGCCGTATGTTGTTCGGCAAACTTGCCTGCCAAAAACCCAACGTTTTGGTCATGGACGAACCGACCAACCACTTGGATATGGAATCGATTGAGGCGCTTAACTTAGCCCTTGAGAACTATCCTGGCACGTTGATTTTCGTCAGCCACGACCGTGAGTTCGTAAGCTCGCTTGCCACGCGCATCATTGAAATGAGCGATTCTGGCATTGTGGACTTCAGCGGCACCTACGACGATTACCTACGTAGCCAAGGCGTTATTGTTTAACGACTCAACACAAGGTGCAGGCTTGCCTGCACCCTAGGAGTCCGTATGTACGGCTCATGGCGCTTAGCCTGTACGACCTCTTTTACCTTTATCGCGTTTTTCTGCACCGGCATAAGCCTTGCTATCGTGCCGGGCTGGGTACATAACGATTTAGGTTTAAGTGCCGTGATCACAGGCTTTGCCGTCGGCATTCAGTACCTCGCAACACTTTTAAGTCGCCCATTAGCCGGCCGTTTAGCCGACGAAAAAGGCGCTAAATATGCCGTAACCTTAAGTCTATGGGGTATCACGGTTAGTGGTTTGCTGGGGCTTTGTGCAAGCTTGCTAGACAATCCACTATGGGCCTTAAGCCTTTTAGTGCTCAGCCGCATCATACTGGGTGTTGCACTTGGCATTATCGGGGTGGCCATTAATACCTGGGGTATTAGTGAGCATGGCGCAGCCCAAACCGCTCGAGTGATCTCATGGAATGGCATTGCCGCCTATGGCGCCATTGCTATAGGCGCTCCGCTTGGTATTTATCTAAGCCAGATAATAGGCAATCAAGCACTGGGCTTAAGTCTTGTGCTAAGTGCATTACTTGGCCTCAGTTATCTTCGCTTAATGCAAAGCCCTGTTGTCAATCAAGGGCCCCGTTACTCATTTGTTCATGCCCTAAAACATGTATGGCCCTACGGCAGTGTGTTAGCCCTCGCCTCTATTGGTTTTGGTAGCCTAACGGCTTTTATTACCCTGTATTTTGCGGAGCGTGGATGGCCCCATGCAGCTTTTTGTTTGAGCGCGTTTGGCGCTGGCTTTATTGCTGCAAGGCTTTTGTTTATTTGGACCATCAAGCGCTTTGGCGGGCTGGCAGTCAGCCTTATCTGCTTAATTGTTGAGATTGTGGGCCTTACGCTGTTGGCCTTGGCCGAGAACCCCACCACTGCCATTTTAGGCGCTGCACTTTCTGGCATGGGCTTATCGTTGATTTACCCAGCCTTAGGTGTGGTAGCGCTTGCCCAGGTTCCTGCTAGCAGCCGAGGCAGTACATTAGGCGCTTACGGCGTGTTTTTTGATCTATCGCTCGGGCTTACTGGGCCGTTGATGGGCGTTGTCGCCAGTTACTTGGGCTATCAAGCTATTTTTACCGTCGCGATGTTTTTGGCTGTTTTCGCCTTATCGCTCGCACTTTGGCAACAGCGTCGCACTCATATAGCGCTCTAAGGCTATGCAAGGCAAAAGCGCTGACATACTCTTGAGCCTTCACGACTTAAGGAGGAGTGAAGTGTGTCCTATCAACACATTTTAGTTGCTATCGACCTAACCGAAGAATGTCATCCGGTGATTGCCAAGGCACAAGCAATGGCTCGCGCCAATGGCGCAAACCTTTCCTTGGTACATATTGTTGAGCCGATGGCGATGGCCTTTGGCGGCGATGTACCAATGGACCTTTCGGTTTTACAACAACAACAATTTGATCAGGCCCGTAGCCGCTTAGATGTATTGGCAGAAGGTTATAGTGACTTACCAAGCGAGCAGCGCCATATTGCCTATGGGCAGCCACGCCAAGAAATTCACCGTATGGCCGAAGAGCTTAAGTGTGATTTGATCGTGGTGGGCAGCCACGGACGGCATGGATTGGCGATTTTACTGGGTTCAACCGCCAATGATTTGCTCCATGCCGCCCCCTGTGACGTACTGGCTGTGCGACTTAAGAAATAGTCAGCTCGTAAGACGGCATGACCTGATCACGGATACTTTGCAGCTGCGCTTCCAGTGAGTGGGTCATGCTTGTTGACATAGAGAAAAAGGTTAAAAACGCTTTTAACGCAGAATCACCTTCACACGTATCGTGGATACGCTGCCAAAATGCTTGGTTCACCAACTGTAAGGCTTGGAACTGTTTGACCAAGCCTTTAAGTTCCCAATCCGGCACCTGCCCCTCGCGGCTTTTAAAGTACTGTTTAAGCAAGTACGTTGAAACCGAACGCAGCGCAAACTCCTTTGCACTGGCAAACGGCAGATGATGCTGAGCCATGGGCTTAAGCTCAGAGGTCACAGGGCAGGCACTGGTCGCCATAATCAGACCAACTAGCGAGCGTAAGCCCTCTTCCAAACCTGCCAGCTTGGTGTACTCGCGCTCAGGCGACCTCACCCAAACTTGCACCTTTTTAAAGGCCGGCAGGCTTCGAAAATCTTCAACCACCTGATACAAATCCAATGCGGCAGGACAATGGGTCTGATCACTGCCCTTAAGCGGACAGTTGGTGCATTGGTTATATGACAATCGAGTCCAATCAGGTGCGTCGCTTAAAAGCGCTGAATCATGAATGCGCTTTGGGTCAACGCGATAATTTAGAACATGTTCTTCGTCTAATTTAATTTGGTACTCAATTGCCATGGCGGCCCCGTTGGTTTTGTTATTCGTCGAGCTCTGCCCACCTTTCAAGCAGCGCATCGAGCTGTTGTTGTAGTGCTTCTACTTGCGCAAGCACCGCTGTGGTATGTGTAGCTGACTGCTGATAAAAGCTAGGCTCTGCAATGGTTTCATTTAACTTCGCAAGCTCAGCTTCAACTTCATCAATCTGCCCAGGCAATGCTTCAAGCTCACGTTGTAGTTTGTAGCTCAGCTTTTTACGTGGCGCTTCAGCCTTGGCAGGTGCAGCCACAACGGGTGCCGGTGTAGGTTCTTTAGTCAGCTCAGGCTTACCGGACTTACCTTCAGTAACCCCTAACAGCCTTGGTGAGCCACCTTGACGAATCCAATCTTGATAGCCGCCAACATACTCACGAACCTTGCCTTCACCTTCAAATACCAGTGTGCTGGTGACGACATTATCCAGAAACGCCCGGTCGTGACTGACGATTAGTACCGTACCTTTGAAATTGGCTAAAACTTCTTCCAAAAGTTCGAGCGTCTCCACATCTAAATCGTTAGTTGGTTCATCTAATACCAAGAGGTTGGCAGGCTTACTGAAAAGTTTGGCTAAAAGAAGGCGAGCACGCTCCCCACCTGATAACGCTTTAACGGGCGTACGCGCGCGCTGCGGACTGAATAAAAAATCACCCAAATAGCTTAAAACGTGACGGTTTTGCCCATCAATTTCGATAAAGTCACGCCCTTCTGCAAGATTATCGATCACTGTTTTTTCAGGGTCGAGGGCATGACGCAACTGGTCAAAGTATGCAACTTCTAACTTGGTACCAATTTCAACCGTTCCAGAGGTTGGCGTCAGCTCCCCTAGCATGAGCTTTAAAAGCGTCGTCTTGCCGGTACCGTTCGCACCTAAAAAGCCAATGCGGTCTTCGCGCTGTAGGACCATAGAAAAGTCTTTGACTAACAAAGGCCCACCAGGGTGAGCAAAACTTACGTTTTCAAGCACAATGACTTGCTTACCAGACTTATCACCCACCTCAATTTGAATATTGGCTTTACCTTGACGTTCACGGCGCTGGCTACGCTCCACACGCAGTGCTTTTAAGGCACGCACACGCCCTTCGTTACGGGTGCGGCGCGCTTTAATGCCTTGACGAATCCATACTTCTTCTTGAGCAAGCTTCTTATCAAAAAGCGCGTTGGCGGTTTCTTCGGCAGCAAGCATTTGCTCTTTATGGACCAAAAAGCTTGCGTAATCGCCGTTCCAATCAATTAAGTGGCCACGATCGAGCTCGAGAATACGGGTGGCAAGGTTTTGCAGGAATGAACGGTCATGCGTAATAAAAAGCACAGCACCGTTAAAGCCTAAGAGCGCCTCCTCAAGCCACGCAATCGCGCCAATGTCCAAATGGTTAGTCGGCTCATCCAACAGCAACAAATCAGGCTCAGATACCAAGGCCTGAGCTAACAATACGCGGCGGCGCCAGCCACCAGAAAGTTCGGCTAATGTTTTATCCGCTGGTAATTGCAGTCGGCTTAAGGTGCTGTCGACTAACTGCTGCAAGCGCCAGCCATCGCGTGCTTCAAGCTCTTGCTGCACGCGCATCATTTTTTCTAAATCTTCATCGGTTTGGATGTTCTGGCTTAAATGATGAAACTCAGCCAGCAGCGCTCCGACACCCGCCAACCCTTCAGCCACAACATCAAAGACAGTGCGATCATCTGCACGTGGTAACTCTTGTGGCAGCTCACCGATTTTTAACGAAGGCGCGCGCCAAATTTCACCGTCGTCAGCCTGCTGAACGCCTTTAACCAGCTTCAGCATGCTGGATTTGCCTGTGCCGTTTCGGCCAATAATGCAAACCCGATCCCCTCGTGCAATCTGCCATGACACACCATCTAACAAAGGCATTGCACCATAAGCGAGGGAAACGTCGGAAAATTTAAGCAAGGTCATGGGCTTCTCCAAAAAACAGGGGCGCATTCTAGCCACTTGTGGCGCTGCTATGTCGGCCTTTTTATCTTATAAGACAGGCACGCGGCACTTTTAACCCTTATGCGCCAAGGCTAAGCTATGCCCACATCAGTACGTCAGATAGTTCGTTTCTAGGAGTGTCATGCGCGGTCGTCTATTACTTTTATCGTTCAGCGTACTGATGGGTTTAGGCTCATCCACGTTTGCTGCCAACCTAAACCAACAGCGGGCGCACTACGATGCAGCTAAAGCAGCGCTGGCCAAGGGCGATGCCAGCGTATATCAACGCTACCAACACAGCCTTAGGGATTATCCTCTAGAGCCTCATCTGGCCTACGACGAGCTAACACTGCGGCTAAAGACTGCAAGTAATGCTGAGATTGAAAAGTTTTTAGCCGAGCACGGCGATTTGCCGCAAATTGGCTGGATGAAGCTACGCTGGCTACGTTGGTTAGCAGAACGAGGCGACTGGAAAACCTTCTTAAACTATTACGACCCGTCGTTAAATTTCACTGAGCTAGATTGCTTGTATGCGCAATACCATCTCACTCAAGGGAATCGTCAGACCGGAGCGGCAGCGGCACAAAAGCTGTGGCTGGTAGGTAAATCGCAACCCAATGCGTGCGACCCCATGTTTGAGGCTTGGAAGGCCCAAGGTCATTTGACCGAGCAGCTACGTTGGGAGCGAACATTACTCGCCGTTGAAGCACGTAACGAAGGCCTTGCGAGCTATTTAGTCCGCCAGCTCACCAGCCTTAAAGCTGAAGGCGAACTGCTACTTGAAGTGGCTAAAAACCCTGCGATCGTTGCACAGACTCAGCGCTTTAGCACTAAAAATAGCCAAACCGCACAAGTCGCAAGCCTTGGTTTACGTCGTCTGGCACGCCAAAACCCTGAGCGCGCGCTTGAGCTTCTGCCCGCTTATGAGCATTTACACGCCTTTAATGAGCGCGATAAAACGCAAATTGCTCGCGAGGTTGGCCTCACACTCGCACGGCGCTTTGATGCGCGCGGGCTTGAGGTCATGGCCAAATATGATCCTAATCTTTTAGATAACACTGTAACCGAATGGCGTATGCGCTTGCTGCTACGTTTACAGCGTTACCAAGAAGCCGCAGCCCTTGCCCAACGGCTACCACAAGAATTAGCCAGCACCAATCGTTGGAAATACTGGCAGGCACGCACCTTACAGTTGGCCAGTAATGACGCCCGCGCCACCCTTGGTTTTCAAGCCTTAGCCAAAGAGCGCGACTTTTACGGATTTATGGCCGCCGACCATGTAAAAGCGCCTTACATGCTTAATCATCGCCCCTTGGCCCTCGATAACAAAACGGTGCAAAAGGTGCGCAATACCGCAGGCATTCGCCGTGCGGTTGAGTTTCATCAGCGTGGACAAATCGTGGATGGCCGTCGTGAGTGGTATCACGTGAGTCGCCTCTTTAGCCGTGAAGAGTTAGTCGCTCAAGCGCGTCTTGGCTATGAGATGGGTTGGTATTTCCCGGCAATTCGTTCGATTAGCCAAGCGCAGTATTGGGATGACTTAGATGTACGCTTTCCTATGGCGCACCGCAATCAACTGGTCCAGCAAGCCAATACGCGCGGTATTGCTCCTTCTTGGGCCTTTGCCATTACTCGCCAAGAAAGCGGCTTTATGGCCGATGCGCGCTCACATGTGGGTGCAACAGGCTTAATGCAATTAATGCCTGCGACCGCTAAAGAAACAGCCAAACGTTATGGCATCCCCTTAACCAACCCCAACCAAGTGCTGATACCTGAGAAAAACATCCAACTTGGCACAGCCTATTTAAGTCAGGTGCAAAGTCAGTTTGGCGGGAACCGTATCTTGGCATCAGCCGCTTATAACGCAGGCCCTGGCCGCGTTCGTCAGTGGCTACGTGATGCGGATCATCTGCCCTACGATATTTGGATTGAAACCATTCCTTTTGATGAAACCCGCTCTTACGTACAAAACGTTTTGAGCTATGCCGTTATTTATGCGCAAAAGCTTAATGCCCCACAAAAGCTTGTAGCTCCGCATGAAATAGCGTTAAGTCGTCCCTAATGAAAAAGGCGCCCTAGGGCGCCTTTTTTATAGACTGAAATCGCGTTTAACGCGTTCATGAATCACATCTAAAAGGCCATCAGGCTGGAACTTAGATAAGAAATTGTCACAGCCAACTTTCTTGACCATCGCTTGGTTAAAGCTACCTGAAAGCGATGTATGTAAGACCACATACAAATCTTTTAACCGTGGATCATGGCGAATCTCGGTCGTTAAGCGATACCCATCCATGCTTGGCATTTCAGCATCGGTGAAAACCATAAGAAGCTTTTCACTCATGTTGTAGCCTTCCGCAGCCCAGCCCTGCAACATACTTAATGCTTTGGCTCCATCACTTGCGCTATGAATCACCAACCCTAACTGGCTCAATGTGTCGCGTAACTGCCCAAGCGCTACATTCGAATCATCGACAATCAGCACTTCACGCCCTTGTACCGACTGCAGGAGCGGGTCCTCTAGGCGCTGGGGTGCAATTCGCGTGTTATAAGGCGCAATTTCAGAGAGCACCTTTTCCACGTCAATGATTTCGATCAGCTGATCCTCGATACGCGTAATTGAAGTCAAATAATGCTGGCGCCCTGCACTGCTGGGCGGTGGCATGATTGACTCCCACGTCAGATTGACAATGCGATCCACTGCACTGACCAAAAAGGCCTGTACGGTACGGTTGTATTCAGTAACGATCACCGTGTTGGCATCTGTTCCTGCAATCGGACGCATGCCAATGGCTTGAGACAGATCAATCACCGGAATGGTGCGGCCACGCAAGGTAATCACGCCACATACATGCGGATGACGCTGCGGCATAAGGGACATTTTGGGGATTTGCAGCACTTCTTGCACTTTAAAGACGTTGATGGCGAACAGCTGCCGTCCATAAAGCTTGAACATTAGAATTTCTAAGCGATTCTCGCCGACAAGCTGGGTACGCTGATCAACAGTATCGAGGATGCCGGCCATAAACAGCGCACTCCTAAGTCACGCAACAAATATATAGCTATTTGATATCAGTCTGAGCGCAAATCTACAAGACCGTCAGACAATCTGATTCGTTTTTAAAAGTGGAGAGCTTTCAGGGATATGCAATTTCAGCGCATCTTTGGCAATGCTAAAACGCATCTCACTCAGTTGATGAGGCTCCCCATCAAGGTTGATATCCACTCCACCTTTAACCGTTATTTCACACCAAGGCAGCATGGCGTTCACCGATACACTGTCAACACCGCGTAGGCTTGAACTTAGCATTGCTCCTAAGGTTGCAACCGCACCATCGCTTGCAGGCACAATGCTTAGCTCCAGCAGACCATCGTCAATGGAGGCCCTAGGGCACAACACTTGACCGCCACCGGCTTGCTGACCATTACCAACGCCAAATGCAACGAAGCGCCCTTGCCACTCAAAGTCTGGGCCTTTAAAAAAGCCCTCCAGCGAATCGGCTTCACTCAGGCGTGAGATACCCGTGATTAAATAGGCGGCGCCACCGAGCATTTTCTTAAGATCTTCTGATGTATTTGCCGTCACATTTGAACCGAACCCACCGGTCACCATATTGAGAAAATAGTGATCATTGATACGGCCCAAGTCCACAGCAATGGCAGGATGGTTTAAAAGGTCTAAGGCTTTGTCTGGTTCTTGTGGAATGCCTGCAGCAACCGCAAAGTCATTCGCAGTGCCGAGTGGAACCAAAACCATGGCAAGCTCAGGGGCTCGTTCAGCAACAGTGGCGGCCACCGTTCCAAGAGTGCCGTCACCTCCTCCTGCCACAATATGGCTGAACCCGCTACTGACGGCCTCATCAACAAAGCGTTCAATATCGCCATCTTCCCACGTGACGCGCACAACAAGCTCCCAGCCTTTCTCGCGCTGCGCCATCACAGCATCGCGAACTTGGTCATTACTGGCTTGTTTCCCGTGAAGAATAAAGAGGGCTTTGCGGCTCATGAACTGGTCACCTATGACATAACATGCCTAGTTGTGACCGATCCAAGACTTATATGGTTCTTACTAGCGTAAGCGGGCTTTGATAATAGGGTTAAGCAGATAATTTAAAACCGTACGCTTACCCGTTTGGATATCAACCTGAGCCACCATACCGGGCCTAACCGGCAAGATTTCACCTTTGTGCTCAAGCTCTGCCGTTTTGGTTGTGACCAGTACTTGGTAGAACGACTCCTTACCACGCGGGGTGTCTTCTTCGATGGTGTCTTCACTGATCTGCTCAACAACACCATCAAGGTCACCGTAAATGCTGTAATCATAGGCAGTGAGCTTGACACTGGCCGGCATACCGGGCGCTACAAAAGCCACATCCTGTGGTTTGACTTTCGCCTCAATCAAAAGCTGATCTTCAACAGGGGTGATTTCCATGATTGCTTCACCCGGCTGAATCACTCCCCCTAAGGTATTGAGCATAATGTCGTTAACCCGCCCGCGTACGGGCGAATGAATGTGTGTGCGGGTGAGCTGATCATTACGCTGCGCCAGGGTCTGCTCAAGCGTACTCAGCTCCGCTTGTTTGGCGGTCAGTTCTGTATAAGCATCTTGTACATAGGTATTGCGTACCTCAGCAAGACGCCCCCGCAAGCTGGCAATCGTCTGCCCTAAACGCAGCGCCTCCATCTCACTCACCGAGCGTTTATCCACTAAGGGCTTCACAAGGTTAAGCTGCTTTTGTGCCATATCGATTTCAGCACGGATGGAATGCTCGGCCTCACGCAAACGGTCACGGCGCGCTTTAAAGAGTCTGGTTTCAGCACTGATCAGCTCTTTTTTATCCGCAATATCTTCAGAAAATGTAATCTCAGAACGCTCAAGCATTTCCGCTTCAAGACGGGCAATCGCGGCTTTAAGGCCATCCATTTGGCTCTGAGTTTCTAAAAACGCACTTTTAAAACGGGTTTCATCAAGCCGCAGTAATGGCTGGCCAATCTCCACACGAGAGCCGCGGTCGACTAATAGCTCTGCCAGTATGCCGCCTTCCAAGCTCTTAATGGTCTGCATCCGCGCCATCGGAATCACTCGACCGTCACCGCGGGTAATTTCATCAATCTCCGCCCAAGAAGCCCACGCAAAGAAAATCGCAACGGTCGCTACACAGGTCCACATAAGCCATCGGCTCGCCCGTGAAAAATAACTAACACCCTGATCACCAAGTTCTGTCAGCAACACCGCTTGTTCGTGTTTATTCATCTTCTGACCCTCGGCTATCACGGGTCGGCTTAACGTGGCGCTTTAAGAGCACTTTGTTGCCTTTTACAAGGTTGGTTACGTTATCGTCTTGCTCAATGCGCCCATCACGCATCACCAAGGCTCGCTGGGTTAAGCTCAGCACCGTTTTTTTGTGCGTAGAAATAATTGCCGTGCGGTTGCCTAGCCACGTTTTTAAAAAGGCTAACAAGCGTTCTTCGTTCGTCTGGTCAAAGGCAGCTGTCGGCTCATCCATTAAGACAATGGCAGGGTCTTGCAAGATAAGCCTTGCCAACCCAATGGCTTGACGCTGGCCACCTGAAACACACGAGCCGCTGGCAATGAGCATATCGAGCCCCTTAGGGTGTTTGCGGACCATGCCTCCTAGGCCCACCGCTTCAAGTACCTCCAGCAACGTCGCGTCACTGTGTTGAGTGCCATCAAGGGTTAGGTTTTCACGCAGCGTACCGAAGAACAATGCGATATCTTGTGGTAAATAACCGATCTGCCAACGCCGATCGGCCGGATCTATTTGCCCAAGACTTAAGTCATTGATCGTTACTTGACCCTCAGTGGGTTCCAATAATCCACTTAATAGCCTAAGCAAGGTGGACTTACCGGCACCATTACTGCCAAGCAATGCGATTTTTTCCCCAGCACTAACACTGAGTGAACCGATGTTGACGACAGGTGGGCTGTCTTCATCCAGCACCACTTTCACACCGCTTAATTGATAGTGACCGGTCAAATCATTTTTTCGCACGTAATGGCGGTCAGGCATACGTTCAATCGGAGCTTTAAGCAGCTCATCCAAGCCTTCAGCGGCTACTTTGACATGCTGCCAACGCGCTAAAAGGTTAGCCACCTGCGCCATAGGTGAAACCGCGCGTGACGACAAAATGCTACAAGCGATAAGCCCACCCATAGTCAAATTACCGGCACCAATTTGATAAACACCTACTACCACAACACCTACATAACCCAACTGCTGTACCAAGCTTGCGCCGTAGGTCAGTAACGATGAGGCACGGCGAACCTTAACGCCTACACTGGCAAGGCTTGCAGACATGTTCTCCCATAAGCTGAGATTACGCCCTTCCGCACGCGTGGTTTTCACCGTTTCAAGATGCTCAATAGATTCAAGCAGTACCCCTTGCCGCACAGCACCTTCTTGCAGATTTTTGCGAGAGAGCTCTGCCATATACCCTTGTGCAAGTACGCCAGGTAGGACCATCAAAATCACGACGACTAAAGGTACAAAGGCAACAGGTCCACCAATAAAGGCGATCACCGCTAAAAAAATCACCACAAACGGTAAGTCACTAATAGCGCCTACTGTGCTTGAAGTAAAAAACTCACGAACCGACTCAAATTCACGAATCTGTGAGCTAAAAGCCCCAGTTGATCGAGGCTTTGCCGCAAGGCGCATTTGCATCACATGACTAAAAAGCTGTGAGGAAAGTTGTAAGTCCAGCGTCTTGCCTGTCATATCCAACAGATGGGCTCGCAGCACCCTTAGTAAAAACTCAAGCACAATCGCAATCGCCACCCCACTGGTTAACACCCACAAGGTGTCATAGGCCTGATTGGGGACTACACGGTCGTATACCTGCATCGCAAAAATAGCTGTAAAAACAGCTAACAAGTTTGCAACTAACGCCCCAACTCCCACTTCAACCCAGACCTTCCAGCGCGCCTTCAATGGCCCTTTGAGCCAATGCTGTGGCTTGGGTTGAGCGTAACCCTCTGCCCGGTTATCGGGCTCGTATGCCTTGTGCGCCACAACTGCTAAACCGCTGTAGCGTTCCTCAAGCTCAGCTAAAGAAAACGTTTCAGCCCCACCCGTTTCTGGGATAACCAGCGTGGCGGTTGTTGCATCTAGTTCAACCAACAGCACCGTAGCGCCGTCTTTAAGTAGCAAAAGCGCGGGCATAAAGCGTGAGGGGAAATGGCTCACTGGCGTTTTAAGCAACCGTGCCTCAATACGTAGGCGGCGCATGGCTCGAGTAATGAGGCGCAATGGCAAGCGGCCGTCTTCTAATGCCATCCCATCGGTTAGCTGTGCAGCATTGGCAGAAACACCTAGACGATGCGCTAATGCAACGAGCCCATTACTTAAAGGGTCAGACACATATCCTTGTTGCTGCTCACCTAGCATCTTGATCGCCACCTTGGTTTCGGTCGTTAAGAAGCTTGCCTAAGTGCCCCAATTGGCGAGCACTTCGATATTGCATTCGAAGGGATTGGCTACGTAGCTCTTCACGTAGACGCTCAGCCTCAAAAAGTTCTCGTTGGATCGGCAGCAAGTCATCAATGCCTCGATGACCAATTTCGAACTGCTCTTGATAGGCCTCGGCAACATCCCGAACATTGATAAGCTGCTCTTCTAAAGAGCGTTGTCGCCATGTAACGACATCATTCAGCTCGGCATAATCATTAAGCTCACGACGCAAATCGCGCTCAGCTGCCAACTGATTCCATCGCGCGGCTTGCTCTCGGCTCATCGCCGCATCGACACGCCGCCACGAACTAAGGCCTTGCATGGCATCCATCCGTAGCGTCAGCGACACAACAGAATCCGTTTCCATATGCCCACCGATGTTGCGCCGCATTAGGCTGCCTTCAAGATTCAAGCGAGGCTTTAATGCCGCTTTAGACTCAGCTCGTGAGGCTTCCGCAACCTCAACTTGTGCCTGCGCCTGTTGATAGCTAGGCGCATCGGTAAGTTCTGGAGCAAAAGCCTCTGGCGAATAGCGTTTAAAGTCCCAATCAAGCCCCTGAGGCCAGATAAGTGACAAAGGCGGAGCGCCAATAAGCTCTCTAAAGTTTGCACGTGCTTGAAGTAAAGAGCCGTATTCAATGCTGCGCTGCTCGTTTGCCCGAGCCAACTCAAGCCGCGCACGTTCGGCTTCACTTCGATCACTAAAACCACCTTGCGAACGGTCAGAGGTCATCTCTGACAGTGTTGTAAGCCTTGAAATGTAGCGATCAGCGGCTTCAATACGCGCCTCAAACAGCAGCACGTCAAGGTACACCTCTGCTATTTCAAGAGCGGCTTCTTCACTGGTGAGTTTTAGACGATGATAAAGCTCTCGCTCACGGGCTGATGCTTCATTGACGCGTGCTTTAACGCGCCCCCAGTCAAACAACATCTGACTGGCTGTCACGTTCCAGCCTATGTCGCCCCATAACGAATTCTCAGGCCCCACAGAGGCTTGCACATTCGGGAAATAGCCATCTCGAGCAATGGCGATATCTGTCGTTGCAGCATTCAGTTCAGCCTCAACGGATGCCACCTTAGGATGGACCGCAAGACCTTGATTGACCGCCTCAGTAACGGTCATGCCAAATGAATCTGGAGCATGCACCATCAGTGCAAGCATAAAACTTGCACTGATGAGCATAAGTTTGAGTTGAGGCTTATGTGAGGTTGGCGGCGGGCATCCTGCCCGCCTAGACGGAGTCAAAACCCCTCCACCGTAACGTTAGTGTTAACCCATATCTCTAGATTTTGTAACGTGTATTGATCGTAGATTTGGCCGCCGATATTCATTCCTGCTACTCCTTCAGCCCAAGCATCTTGTGTAAGGTCAACGATGTCTTCAGCGTCGCCCTCGATGATCAGACCGTTGTCAGCCAAATCTAGTTTCAACACATCCTCAGCTTTTAGAACCAATTTGTCTGGATCCGGATCCGTTATCGGATCAGACAGATCAAGGATGGAGTAGTCTTCCCAGGCATCGACCCCGGCTTCAAGCAGCACAAGACTGCTATCTACCAAGCTCACGGCAATCCGTTCATGCCCAGTCGGTGTAACAACAACCATGATACTGGCTTGTTCGGCAATGTTATCTGCGTAAACGAATTGGTACTCAAAGACCTCAGGCTCAGGATCAATCAGATCACTTGGTTGCAAATTAGCATCTGCTTGATAGCTGTATGAGCCATCTGCGTTGATCGTGAGTGCTCCGTACTGTCCTTGTAAGACCGTTCCATCTGTGACCGCTTGATAGCTGCCACTGATTGGATCTCTTGCCTCAATGCTGTAAGCCAAATAGCCACCTGCGCCATCGTCGCGGATCGCCATTGTGTCTTGCAGTTGACCCGCAGTAATCGCACTTTGAGCGACCACCAGCTCATTAAGTAGCGTTTGTGTGGCGGTATAGCTGAGTGTGAAATTTGCT
>X137_Gaur__coassemble_58_pt1 | contig 46306 bp, 40 predicted proteins | sample X137_Gaur__metabat2_high_PE_003 | metagenome-assembled genome bin X137_Gaur
TGATATAGGCATCGGCGGCATCTAACAGCGCTAGGTAATTGGCATCGCCCTTATCAAGGTTGGCTTTTAAGTTGTCGGCAAACTGCACCGCGCCGTCTTTAAAGCTTTGGGTGAGGCCCACTAAGTGAATGCCCTCGCCTGCAAGGCGGCGAAAATCAATGGTTTCCCCGCCTCGTGCACCACTTACCGCAATGGTGACGTGCTCGGTGCCGGGCGCTGCGGCTTCTAAATCCCAGAGGCCCAAAACACCTAACCACCAAACAAAATCCCGCCCGCGATAGCTGCGCGGTGGACGGTCGTGGGCACCGACCGATAAATAGACTTTGCGCCCGGCACGGTTTAGTTCATCGGCAATCTGCACACCGGATGAGCCTGCACCCACCACCAACACCGCGCCTTTAGGTAGCTGATCGGGATTGCGGTAGGCGGCTGAGTGAATGTGTAAAAGATCATCGTCTTTAGGGGCAATCGCTGGAATCACCGGTTTTTGAAAGGGGCCGGTGGCGGTTACAACACGCAGCGCTTGTAAGGTGCCGTGGCTGGTTTCAACGGTAAAACCTGCGCGGCCTTCGCTGCGAGTGACTTTTAGCACCTCAACGCCGGTTTGAATGGGGGCGTTAAATGTTTGCGCATAGGTTTCAAAGTACTCAGCCACCACATCTTTGGGCGCGAAGGCATCGGGCGCTAACGGAAATTCCATCCCCGGAAAACGGTCATGCCAGACCGGGCCGTTAGTGACCATCGAATCCCAGCGCCCCGTGCGCCAGGCTTCGGCAATACGGTTTTTTTCCAGTACCACATGTGGCACGCCCGCACGGCTTAGGTGTTCGCTCATCGCAACACCGGCTTGCCCTGCGCCCACCACCAAGGTGTCTATCGATTCAACAAGTAAGCTTTGGCTCACAGCGCCTCTCCTCGGCTGCAAAACATCGGGCAGCGGTCAGTAACAGATGCCTGCATTCTGTGCAGTCGGAAAGATTCGCGAAATTATGTTTTTTGTAGTCGTTGGCAAGGCAAAAGCTGTGAGGGCGTTTAGCACTTGCAAGCATGGGCTTTGCGCCCAAAGGCATGAGGCAAAAGGCATTTTTTAGGCATAAAAAAACGCCGGTATTAGAACCGGCGTTTTTTATATCAAGGCCTTACTGCGCGTCTTTATCACCTACGGTGATGATTTCGCGGCGCTCGTACATGCTCGCTGGGATTTGGTCTTCGTCCATAAAGAACTGCTCGTACCATTCACGCAGCTGGTAAACCGGGCCATCGGTTTCTGCCAAAACAGGCTTGTCGATACGGATTTTGTTTTTCCAGATCACAACGTCTTGGTAGAAGGATTCGCGGTTGCCTTTTACGTAGTCAATCGCCATTTGACGGCATTGTTCTTCGCTCATGCCCGGTACACGTTTAACCATGCAGCCAAAGCGCAGCACGAAGCTGTTTGGCGTGATCGGTACGTGGCTGTTGAGCAAAATGGCGTGAACCACGGTGCCGCCGAAGTTGGAGTTAATACGGGTAAAGTGCGTTGCAGGGCCGTAGTACGCCGAATCTGCTGCCAGACCGCCACCTAAGAACTCCGAGTTGCCACGAAAGATTTGATGACCGATGTGGCCTTCAAAAATGTTCGAGAAGTAGGTGGTTGGGGTGTGGTGCACTGGACCGAAGTGGTGCGCATCGACTAGGTTATCCACCAGCTCACGTGGGTTGGTTTCGATGATCATTTCATCGATGTTCCACTCGTGGATCCACTCGTCGCTGTCCATTTCAGGCAGGTGCGGAATCACAACGCCTTCGCGTGGTGGCTTACCTTCTGGGTTGTTCCAGACGAACAATAAGTTGTTCTCAACGCAGGTCAGCCAGCTTTTGGTTTTGGCTTTAGGTGGAATGCGTTTGCAGTAGGGGATTTCTACGCATTTGCCGCCGGCATCGTATTTCCAGTGGTGGAAAGGGCAAACGATACGATCGTTTTCAATGGTACCGGTTGAGAGGTCAGCGCCCATGTGCGGGCAGAAGGCGTCGAGTACATTGATGGTGCCGTCGCTGGTGGCAAAGGCAACCAAGCGCGTGCCGAAGATATCAAGGGTGTGCGGCTTACCATCACGGTATTTCTCAGCATCACCCAAGCAGTGCCAACCACGGGCATAGCGGTAAGGAGCCAGTGCGTCTTCGACTTTAATCTCAGCGAGTTTCGTCATCGTTATTATCCTCTCAAGAAACCCTTAATACCTTCACCTAGCACTAAAACCATACAGAAAGCAGGTGAAATCACTGCAGCATCTTGAGTCAGCAAGACCGAGTGCTCATCCTCCGCTTGGACTAGTACAGATAAGAGTGCTTATCACCCAAGCGAGGGATAACTGTTCATTGGCAGGTAAAGGGCTTGGGTGGCTGAGGCTAAGGCCGGCAGTTCAGCGTTTGGCGTCTCACTTAAAACAAGCATTTGATAAGGGAAAGACTCGCAAAAACAAGGCTCTAGCGAATACACACTCACCTTTTGCCCTTCAAGGGCGGCCAGCGCTTGTTCACTGAGTGCGTCTTTTAAGAGCCAAAAGCTGCGCTGACGAACGGCGAGACGTGCAGGTTCGGTGCTGAGCACAGGTAATGCACGGGCCATGATGGTGCGCGAGCGGTCAATAAACTCCGCTTCATCGGCGGCCAGAATCGGCGCGGCCTCAGAGTTAAAGGCGGCCAAAAGGTCATAGTCGTCTGGGTAATCGAATTCGGTGATGCAGGAAAAATCCTGTTCGGTAAGCGGATAGTTACGTTGGTAGAGCGTGGGTGGGGAAAACGTTTGCGCCAAGGGGGCATGGCAGTGTTCGTAATAGTCTTGGAAGGCTTTGTGGGAAAGCTCAGGACGTTTATGAATCAGACAGAGGTACTTCATGACCACTCCTTGCTGTGCGCCATAAAAAAACCTGTCTTACGACAGGTTTGAAAAATCGTGCCCCAAAGCTGCTGCCCGAAGGCAGCAGCGTTTGGCTTACTGACCGCGGCGACGGGCAGCTTCTGGGCCGAAATCACCTGAGGTGATGTTAGGTACGTTCAACACGTAGCCTTTGCGCTGCTCGTTGATCAGGTTGAACGCAAGGTAAGTACCGGCGTTCAGGTCGTGGTACAGGCCTGTACCGGCTTGCCAGCCTTGCAGATCAGGCAGGTGGATGGTGTTGAGCATCGAGGTGCGCCACAGCTCACCACGGTTGTCGTAGTTGTCGCCCATCACTGGGAACCAGCTGTCTTCGTCGATGTACATGTCACGCTTAGCGTACAGGTGACGGAAGCCATCTTTTAAGGTCGCACGGATCACCCATACACGGCGCAGCTCATAACGCATCACGTCAGGGTTAACGTGGTTTGGCGTCAGCATGTCCGCGTATTTAAGGGTGTTGCTGTGGATCTTGTAGTTGTTAGCTGGAACGTAGATTTCTTTCTTGCCCAGAATTTCCCAGTTGTAACGAAGACCTGGGCCGTTAAAGACGCGTACTTCGTCAACGGTGATCGAGCCGCCGGTGCCTGGGAAGGCCATGTCATAGCCATAACCTGGGGACTGACGAACACGACGGGTGCCTGGGTCATAGCGCCAGCTTTGAATAGGCGAGGCTTTGTAGTCCCACGAGGTGATACCGGTGTTCACTTCACCTTTGTCGCGCTGTGGCAGCAAGGTTAAGTTGGAGTAGTAAGACGAGGCTGGGATGTCTTTGGTGTAGATGACTTTGCCCGGCTCGTTACCTGGGGAGGAGTTACGCGAATGCACGCGGCCCCAGTTCACTTTACCGTCCGCCAGTACATAGGCGTTATCAGAGATGTAGTCTTCTGTGAAGGCATAACGACCACCCATGGTGGCGTTCATACGGATCTCTTCAGCGCTTTTTGGAATCGGGAAGAACACACCACCGGCGCGGCCTTCGATACCTTCACCGTCGCTTAAAAGCTTAGCAATACGGGCGTTTTCAAGGGTGGCTTCACACACACCTTGCGAGTAGGTGAAATCACGGCGTGATGGGTACACCGGCATTTTGAAGGTGTCTGGGTATTGCTTGAACAGCGCTTTTTGACCGGCGCTTAAGCGCTCAGCGTACTGTTCCATGTTCGCTGCGGTGATCACAAACAGCGGCTTATCGCTCGCGTAAGGATCTTGCGGGTGATGACCGGTTCCTTTGAAGTCGATGCCATCCGGCACACCACTCCATTTGCCGGTAAATTCTGGGATGCTGCCGTCAGCATTGCCCGCTTTGATCGCGCCAAAGCAGGTCAGGTCTTTGCCTAAACGTGCAATCTCTTCTTCAGTCAACGCCGCCTGAACCCAAGCGCCTTGCACAGCCAGTGCGGCACCCAAATACAGTGCGAGTTTTTGGTTACGTCGCATATTGTTCTCCTTATTAGACGATAAGCACCGACGGCAAGACCACGGTACACAAGGCCGTGATCAGCGCTACGGCGGCAATACCGCAAGGCTGATCGGCCCGATCAACACAACCCAATTGGGCGTGACTGAATATCATCAGGAGAGCCGAGGGTGAGCATCGTCCGCTCGGACTAACCGACAACATTACAGCGAAACTAAGTACCGCTCTTAAACGCCAGAGAGATGTCTTGCGGTACGCGGGGCTGTTTCGGCAGTAGCCCCTTCTATTTTTTGCGGCTGGCTTAGGGCGACCACACTGTTGAGCATGATGCGCACCAACTCCGTCTGCCGGCGTACGCCGGTTTTTGAGAAGATCGAACGCAAGTGCGCACGGGCTGTATTGCGGCGAATGTTGAGCTCTTCAGCCGCCTCCTCAAGGGATAAACCGTTCGCCAGCTCCAGCGCTAACGCCGTTTCAGCCGGTGTCAGGTTAAACAGCTGTTTGGTGACTAAGTTATTGGCTTGGGATTTACCCACCGCATCGCGGATATACACCACCGCCGTCGGCTGACCTTTGGTTTGCACAAGCTCCTGTGACGGGATTGGTTCGACCACCAGACCAAAGCTCACCTGTCCTGAGGGTCTTGAAATGGACATCACCTCTTGGGTGATTTCATCGCTGTTTTGCCGGGCCGCCACATTGCGTAGCACCCGCTGTAATTCGCGGTTATCGCTTGGATAGGTGGCTTCAAGGCGGCCACCGACCAGTTTTAAACCATCGTTACTGTCGATGATTTCCCGCGCGACGGCGTTTAATTCAAGCACCGTGTTGTTTTCATCGAGCACCATCGTTGCCACCGACAGGCGGCCAATGGCTTTGGAGTACAAGGTGCCCAAAGACTCACTGCGGTCAAACTGCATGTACATGTGCACGGCCCGGCGAATGTGCGGCACAAACAATTCGCACATTTGCTTTTCTTGATCACTAAAGCGTGGGGCCGACTTAGGGCGACTGATGCGAAACCTTAACAGGCCGCCGTCAGGGGTTGTGATATTGGCGCCGAGGGTGTGGTAGACGTTATACGGCTGGCAATAGGTGAAGTAATAACTACAGCGCTGCCACTCGCTGTCGGGCATTAAGTCGTCTATGGTGAACACATAGTTAGGCGTGATCTTGTTAAACGGCGCGCCTTCATCGTGATAGCTGATGTATTGCACATCCGTCACATCACCGGTGCCGGCAATATGCCCCGAGACCAGCATCGGCACCAGTTCAGGCTCGCCCGCAGCGCGCATGATCAGTGTCACGTAGTTGGCCCCAAACAATTCACGCACCAACCGCAACGCTTCACCTAAGTGACGTGTATCGGTTGCGGTGTCATAGAGGGTACTGATGATTTTATCGAATTGAGTTAAGCCTAAACCTAACTCAGCTAACACCTGGTCTTGTTGCTCAAGAGACTGCATACAACCCTCGCTCACAGCGTAATGCTGTCGCTTTATTTTTATATTCGGGCCAGTCATCGCTAGGCCCTTTGCATGCAAAAGGGCTGGGGGGTTCAATCAAAGAACACACTTTGATCGCGCCCAACCAGCCCTCCTGTGCTTGCCGACAGGTCATCTTCCTGATGTCCCTGCCGGCCGGTTTTTTAAAGTCCTTTAACCGGTTCACTCAATGTAGGTTGCACTTTAACCAAAGGTTTACCTTGGTTAAACCATGCAGCAAGCGCTGGCAGTAAGAAAATGGCGCCAAACACGTTCACCAAGAACATAAAGGCTAACAAGATGCCCATATCCGCTTGGAATTTAAGCGGTGCAAAGGCCCATGTACCGACACCAATCGCCATGGTCAGCGCGGTAAACACCGCCGCCGTACCACGTTGACACATTGCCTCATAGAAAGCGACTCGCAAGCCTTTGCCTTCAGCCATTTCGTGCTGGATACGCTCGTAGAGGTAGATTCCGTAGTCCACGCCGACCCCTACACCCAGCGCCATCACAGGCAAGGTCGCCACTTTTAAGCCAATGCCCAGCATGGCCATCAGCGCGTTACACAAGGTTGCCACAATGCCCAATGGCACAAGGATGCACAGTACCGCCCGCATTGAGCGGAAGGTTAGCAAGCAAAAGAGCATCACCGAGCCAAACAGCGCGGCCAACATCACCACTTCCGCCCGCTTAACAGCCTCGTTAGAAGCGGCCATGACACCTGCGTTACCGCCGACTAACTTAAACTCAATTTCCGGTACCGATACCTCAGCAATAATGCGCTTAGCCTCTTCCACCACATGATAGAGCGTGGCCCCCTCATGGTCGGTTAAGAACACTAAGATCTGCATACGCTGGCAGCCATCGGTCACCAGACCATGGTCCGGTGAGTAGGCGAGCGAGCCTTGTTGTAAACCACGTGCATCACCTGGGATGGCATTCCACAAAGGGTTGCCTTCGTTGTTACCGGCAATCACGGATTTACCCATGCCCGCAACGCTTTGTACCGACTGCACACCGGCCACATTGCGCATTTGGAAATCAAAACCTTCCACCGCGCGCATCACTTGAGGGTTCAAGCACGCCTCTTCGCCGCCTTTAACCTCAGCAAATACCGACAGCACGTCCAAACCGATGGAGTAGCTTGAGATAATTTGGTTGTTGTCTTGGTTGTAGCGAGAGTCAGCACGCAGCTCAGGAGCACCAGCGCCAATATCCCCCACTTCAAGCTGACGCGCTTTGATCACGCCAAAGGCTAGAAGCAAGGTGCTTAACGCAAACACCACTAACGCAGGTTTAGGTTCAGCCAACGCCGAGAGTTTCCACCACAGCGGGTGACGGGCCATAGAGCTTGGTTTATTGCTGTTAAAGGCACCGCGCTCAAGGGTCATGTGCGAGATGATGATCGGCAACATCATTTTGTTGGTGATGATCATCAGCATCACGCCAATGCACGCGGTAACGCCCAGCTCATGCACGATTGGAATATCAATCAGCATGATCACGCCAAACCCTAATGCGTTCATCAGAAGCGCCAAGGCGCCTGGGATAAAGATTTTGCAGAAGGCTTCGTGGGCGGCGGTGACCGAGTCAGAACCGGCCAGCACATCTTGCTTCCACGCATTGGTCATCTGCACCGCGTGCGATACACCAATTGAGAAGATCAAGAACGGCACCAGAATCGACATAGGGTCGATACCAAGGCCTAGCAACGGTAACAAGCCTAAAAGCCATACCACCGGCAGCAACGCCACGACCAACGAGACGATGGTCAGCTTTAACGAGCGGGTGTAAAGCCACAACAGCGCCCAAGTAATAAAGAACGCAACCGCGAAAAAGCCCATGACCGTGTTAAGGCCTTCTACTACGTCACCGACGAGTTTGGCGTAACCGACAATGTGAATTTCGATGTTGTCTGAGGCGTACTTGTCACGGATCGCTTCAAGGCTTTGCGCAACCGCCACATACGAGACTTGCTCGCCGGTACGTGGGTCCACATCTTGGAGGTCCGCACGCACCATCGCAGAACGCAGGTCATTGGCAATTAAGCTGCCAATTTGCCCTGAACGCTCGGCATTACTACGCACCTGCGCTAAGTCCTCGGCACTGCCGCTGTATTGTGGCGGTACGACTAAGTCGCCCACATAGCCGTCTTCGGTGATCTCGATATAACGCACGTTCGGCGTAAACAGTGAGGTCACACTGGGACGGCTGACACCTGAGATAAAGAACACATCATCCGTGACCTTTTGTAAGGTCTCTAAAAACTCAGTGTTATAGATATCGCCCTCGCCTTTCCAATTCACACTGACCAGTAAACGGTTGGCACCGGTAAATTGGCGGCTAAAGTCTAAAAAATTCAGCATGTACGCATGGCGCACAGGAATTTGCTTGTTAAAGCCTGGATCCAAACGCACCTGTAATGCGCTCCATCCAAGCCCCAACGTGATTAATACAAACAGTGCCAGCAACGCTTTGCGATGCTTCATCAAAAGCGATGCGCAGGCATTGACCCAACTATCAATTCGCGAATGTGACTGTGTCATTGGCCAATACCTCAGTGCCCTGCTGCCAAACGATTATTCTGCCCATGCGCAACACCGCGCTCGCCACCAAACAACAACTGTTGGTTCAGGGCAATGGCCGAAGTTAAGGTGCCGGCACCTACGTGTTGATCATTACCAAGCAACGCGCCCTTGGCGTCTAAGTACACCAACGTGCTGCCTGCCCCAACCAGCACTACACCCTTTTGCTGCGGCAAAATCACATGGCCGTACAACGGGTGTTCGTGGTCTAACTCAACCTGCTGCCAGCTGTTGCCATTGTCTTGACTGACAAACACATGGCCGCGCATGCCGTAGGCTAACCAACGCTCAGCATCGAGCTTGGCAATGCCAAATAACGAGCCGTTGTAAAATGGCTCAAGCGTTTCCCAGCTATTGCCGGCATCAAGGCTGCGCATCACTAAACCTTGCTCACCTACCAGCATTAACGTGCCGTCGCGTTCACCGGCCAGCCCGTTGATGTGATAACCATCGGGGTTGACTTCATGGGCTTGCCAGCTCACCCCGCCATCTTGGCTATGTAGAAATTTGCCAAAGCTGCCAAAGGCATACAGATGTTGATCTGAGCCGCTCCAAACGCCTAATAAAGGCTCGCCCAGCTCAGGTTCATAATTCACTTCTTGCCAGGTTTGACCTTGATCGGTGGAGCGGACGATCCAGCCATCATGGCCTACGGCAACAAGGGTTTGGTCATCAACCACACTGACGGCGGTCAGACTAATCCCGCGCGCGGGCGAAACACGGGCTTGTTGCCACGTTTTAGCCCCATCGTGGCTCAGCAAAATGCTGCCGCGCTCACCCACGGCAATGATTTTTTCTTGTTGAACCGATAAATCGTTAATTTGCATGCGCTCCACATGCAACACGGTCGCCGGCAGTGCGGTGGGGCTGCGAGGTGCAAAGGCATATGCCACCGCCCCTAACACCAAAGCACTCATGGCATAAGCAATTAACTGGCGCATAGCGTCTCCTCAGTACAACTCAATAGCCAAGGCAGAGCCTGATGCAACATCCCCATAAGCCACCCCTCTTTTATTGTATCGATGCCCAAAAGGCATTGGGTTTAAGAGCGGGATAAGCCACCGGAGCTTCAACAGATGCGGCAATGCTGTACGTTAAATTGGACTTAGGCGTGCGGTAAGACGGACTGTTTTCCGCTGCCAACATAAACATTGCAACCGCAACAAAAACGGTACAAATAAGACGCACGGGCCGGATTCGACCTAACCAAGCGCTCCCTTTGGCGGGCTTGTTAGCGTTCATGTGGGTACCTCTAATTTTTTGTTTTTATTGTCAAAGCTCGAGTTAGAGCCATCGCGTAGGACTTAACGGATATTCGGCGCAATGCACATAGGCAACATCGTCCATATGCACTAGTGGAAAAAAGGGGCTGTTCGATTAGCGAACACTCTTTATAAGAGTGTTCGCTAACGGTTTTTTAGGCGATTTCAAACAGACCCGCAGCGCCCATACCGCCGCCGATGCACATCGAAACCACCACATAACGGGCGCCACGACGACGTCCTTCGATCAGGGCGTGACCGACCATACGCGAGCCAGACATCCCAAATGGATGGCCGATAGAAATCGCGCCACCGTTGACGTTTAAGCGGTCGTTGTCGATGCCTAACGCGTCACGGCAATGCAGCACTTGGCTGGCAAAGGCTTCGTTGATTTCCCAAAGATCCACATCATTGATCGACAGACCAAAGCGCTTTAAAAGCTTAGGTACGGCAAACACCGGGCCAATGCCCATTTCATCCGGCGCGCAACCGGCCACCGCGATACCGCGGTAAATGCCCATCGGCTTAAGGCCACGGCGATCGGCTTCAGCACGGCTCATCAGTAAGCACGCGCTAGCGCCGTCGGAGAACTGCGACGCGTTACCGGCGGTGATAAATTCACCTTGCTCAACCCACTTACCGTCTTTCCAAACCGGCTTGAGTTTGGCCAGATCTTCAAGGGTGGTGCTTGGACGGTTGCACTCGTCACGGTTGGCCAACACTTCTTCGTGACCTGTGATATTGCCTTCTTTGTCAAAGCACAGCTTTTGCGCGGTCATCGGCACGATTTCATCGTCAAACAGACCCGCTTGCTGCGCAGCCGCGGTACGCATTTGGCTTTGCAGCGCGTATTCGTCTTGCGCGGCGCGGCTGACGTTGTAACGGCGCGAAACGATTTCGGCGGTTTCAATCATCGGGATGTAAGCGGTTGGCGCCACTTCCAAGACACCTTGCGATTGCGCGCGGTAGGTGTTTTTGTGCTTGGTTTGCGTCAGCGATAGCGACTCCACACCGCCTGCGATCGCGATGTTCATTTCGCCGGCCAGAATGCTCTTGGCAGCAACACCAATACTCATCAGGCCCGAGGCGCACATACGATCCAGCGCCATACCCGGTACGCTGTCTGGCAAACCACCGGTGTAGGCGCACAGACGGCCTAAGTTGTATGACTGGGTGCCTTGCTGCACGGCAGCGCCCATGATCACATCTTCAACCGCATCGGCTTCAATGCCTGCACGCTCAACCACAGCGCGCACCACATGGCCACCTAATACCGGTGCTTCAGTGTCGTTGAACGAACCACGGAAGGATTTGGTCAGCGCGGTACGCGCTGTAGAAACAATAACAACTTCAGTCATGTTCAAACTCACTCAAACACTTAGTTAAAGGTGTAGCGGCTGACGGTATCGACCACGCAACCTGGGCGCTCGCTACCTTCAATTTCTACGGTGATACGCACGGTTTGCTGTACCGCCGCGCCGATTTGTTCAACCTTGACCACTTCACCGCGGCCACGCACGCGCGAGTTCACGCGCACTGGCGCTGGGAAGCGCACTTTGTCGCAGCCGTAGTTGACGCCCATCAGCATGTTTTCAACGCTCATCAGTTGCGGCAAAAACAAGTTGGCCAAGGACAGGGTTAAGTAGCCGTGGGCCACGGTGCAGCCAAACGGACCGGTTGCCGCGCGCGCTTCGTCCACGTGAATCCATTGGTGATCCCCGGTGGCTTCGGCAAATAAGTTGATGCGCGCCTGATCAATTAACAGCCACTCGGTCACACCCAGCTCAAGGCCTGTGGATTCGAGCATTTGCGCTGCGCTTTTAAACACCACACTCATCGACGTCTCCTTAGGCGTGCTGGGAGCTGACAGACAACACTTCGCCCACCATGTAAGAGGCGTAGTCACTGGCTAAGAAGATCATCACGTTAGCCACTTCCCACACTTCAGCGGCGCGGCCAAAGGCTTCACGGCTGGCCAATTGCTCAAGCAATTCTTCGCTGGAGGCTTTTTTCAAGAAATCATGAAGGGCGATCGAAGGCGAAACCGCGTTAATGCGGATGCCGTGTTCAGCTGCTTCCACCGCGCTGCAACGGGTAAAGGCCATTACGCCCGCTTTGGCGGCGGCGTAGTGGGCTTGTTCTTTCTGGGCGCGCCAGCCAAGCACTGAGGCATTGTTAACGATCGCGCCTGCGCCACGTTTTTCCATATACGGCAGCATCGCGCGGGTCATGCGGAAGGTGCCGGTTAAGGTCACGTCAATCACGCGCAGCCACTCTTCATCACTCATTTCAGTAACGCGTTTTTGCCCGCCAAGGCCTGCGTTATTGATCAGCACATCAACGCCGCCTAATTTTTCTTCGGCAGCGGCCACCAGTGCTTGTACTTCTTCTTCCACCACCACGTTACACAGCTGGCCGTAGATCGCCTCAAGGCCGGTTTCGGCTTTGAGTTTCTCAACCGCTTCTTCAAGACGGCGCGGATGGATGTCAGAAATCATCAACGCGCGGCAACCTTCCTCGGCGCAGCGTTTAGCTGCTGCAAAACCGATCCCAGCACCGGCAGCGGCAGTGATTAATACGGACTTACCAGCCAGTAACTGGTGACCTGGTACATAGGGGGGAGCTTGTCTCACGGCAATAACCTCAGTGACTTAGTCAGTTCAGCTGTAGGTATAAAGGCCGCGACCTGTTGTCACATCGTCAAAACGGACGTAACCCTTATTTATCGACGCCCATAAAAAAGCCCCAGCCAAGGCTGGGGCTTTGGGTCTTAGGCCACTTAGCTGCCGTAGACTTTTTGCGCAGGCACTTCTTTGGCGAGCAACACCTGCATCGCTTCACCCACTTCTGCAGGCGCCCAACGGGCGCCTTTATCAACGCCTTCGGTGGTGCGCCAGCCATCGGCGATGGAGATTTTCCCGCCTTCAGCTTCAAACACGCGACCTGAAACATGGGCCGCTTCTTCTGAAGCCAGCCACGCCAGCAAAGACGAGACGTTTTCAGGGGCCCAGTAGTCGAAGCTGCCGTCTTCAGGGGCGGCCATACGCGCGGCCATGGATTCCACCGCGGTGGTCATACCGGTACGGGCCGCCGGCGCGACGGCGTTCGCGGTAATGCCATAGCGGCCCAGCTCAGCGGCTTGGTTTAAGGTCAGCGCAGCAATACCGGCTTTAGCAGCGGCATAGTTAGACTGACCAATCGAGCCTTGTAGACCAGCACCTGAGGTGGTGTTGATGATGCGCGCGCTGACTTTCTCACCGGCTTTGACTTTGTCGCGCCAGTAGTGAACGGCGTGGCTGCTGATGCAGAAGTGCCCTTTCAGGTGCACGCTCATGATCGCATCCCACTCCGCTTCGGTCATCGAAGCGAACATACGGTCGCGGTTGATACCGGCGTTGTTCACCACAACATGCAGATCGCCATAGGTTTCGATGGCTTGTTTGACCGCGTTTTCGCTGTCTGCGTAGTGGGTGATATCGGAGCTGTTGGCCACCGCACGGCCGCCATTGGCAACAATCTCATCTACCACTTTTTGCGCCGCAGCAAGGTTGATGTCATTGACCACAACACAGGCGCCTTCAGCTGCAAATACGCGGGCATGCGCTGCCCCTAAACCACCGCCCGCGCCGGTAATGATCACGACGCGGTCTTGTAAAATACCCATGACTTACTCCTTACAGACGCTCAATGATGGTGACGTTGGCTTGGCCGCCACCTTCGCACATGGTTTGCAGGCCATAGCGGCCGCCGGTGCGCTCTAGCGAATTCAACAATGTGGTCATCAAACGCGCACCGGTGGCGCCCAGTGGGTGACCCAAAGCAATCGCACCGCCGTTGATGTTGGTTTTCGCCGGGTCATAGTCGAGCTCTTTAGCCCAGGCCATCACCACGGAGGCAAAAGCTTCGTTGATCTCAACCAGATCAATATCGGCCATGCTCATACCGGCTTTTTTCAGCGCGTAACGGGTCGCTTCAATCGGTGCGGTTAGATGCCAAATCGGATCATCACCGCGTACGCTGATGTGATGCACACGCGCACGCGGGGTTAGGTTGTAGCGCTTAAGCGCATCTTCAGAGACCACCAAAAGCGCCGCAGACGCATCACAGGTTTGGCTTGAAACCGCTGCGGTAATGCTTGGATAGGTCGGGTCTACCGGCTCAAGCGTTGCCATCTTTTCAAGGCTTGATTGACGCGGGGTTTCGTCTTGCGTCAACCCTTCACAGGCAACGATTTCCTTATCAAAATGACCTGCTGCAATTGCTGCCAGCGCACGCTCGTGGCTGGTTAAAGCAAATTGCTCCATGTCTGCGCGGCTAATGCCCCAATGATCTGCGATGCGCTGGGCGGCGTAGAACTGATTGACGGGGTCATTTCCAAAACGCGCCTGCCAGCCTTTACTGCCGGAGAACGGATCGCTAAAGCCCAACGCTTGACCAGCCAGCATGGCTGAGGAAATCGGGATTTGCGTCATGGTTTGCACGCCACCGACCGCCACCACATCTTGGGTGCCGCTCATGACCGCTTGCGCGGCAAAGTGCAGGGCTTGTTGGGACGAGCCGCACTGACGGTCCACCGTGGTACCCGGCACGCACAGTGGCAGGCCAGCGGCCAACCAACTGGTACGGGCGATATCAGCGGCTTGTGAGCCGATGGTATCCACGCAACCGAAAATCACATCATCGTATTCATCAGCAGGAATGGCGTTACGCTCAACCAAGGCCTTTAACGCGTGCGCACCTAAATCAATGGCGTGCACATGGGCCAATGAGCCTTTGCGTTTACCGGTTGGCGTGCGGACTGCATCAACAATATAAGCTTGTGCCATGGTTATTCCCCAAAGGTGTGGCCGGGCAGCAACGCTGCGGTTAATAAATGCTCGCTTAAGCGGGTTTTAAACAGCGCACGATCGCCCCACGCGTTATCCAACGCCCAAGCACGCTTCATAAACATTTGCAGGTCCACTTCCCACGTGTAACCCATCGCACCATGCACTTGAATGCCGTGGCGGGCCGCTAACCAGCTGGCCTCGCAGCAGGCTAAACGGGCATGGGCAATGTGCACATCCACATCGGCTTCGCCTTTAGCCAAGGCGTGGGCTGCGCGGTACAGCACAGGTTTGGCGAACTCGATTTTGGTCGCCACATCCGCCAAGTGGTGTTTTACCGCTTGGAAGCTGCCGATTAATTTGCCGAATTGCTTGCGCTGGGCAACATAATCTACTGAGAGATCCAGCATGCGCTGGGCCAAGCCCACCAACTGACCGGCGACCGATAACGCACCACGGTTTAAGGTCTGCGCCCACACCGTGGCACCTAAGGTTTCATCGGCAATACGCGTTTGCGCGCTGGGAGTCCATTTGACTTGATACAGACGGCGCGATGCATCGATGCTGGCGTTATGTTCCACTTCAACCGCAGAACCTGCGACAGCGTGAATTTCGTTGTTGTGCGCTAATAACAGTAAATCTGCCATGTGCGCATCGGCCACCCACGGGTTCACCGGATGCCCGACCGCCACGCGAATGCTGCCTTCGGCAATTTGCCCAAGCCACGCATCACGCTGCTCGCTTTGCGGCAACGCAGCCAGTAAACCTGCAGCCACATAAGCGGTGTCGGCTAATGAGTCCGGAATGGCGTAGTAGCCAAGCTCTTGGGTCATTAAGGACCACGCAATGTCGTCCATGCCCAGACCGCCCTGCTCTTCAGGCACCGATAAGGCGGTTAAGCCTTGCTCGGCAATTTTGCCGCGCAAATCAGGCGAGCGACCGGCATCGGTTTCCCAGATGTCACGCAGCATTTCAGGGGCCGCTTCGGTCATCAGAAAGCGGCTGATGGCCTCGCGAAAGGCTAATTGATCTTCGGTAAATGTGAAGTTCATGCCACACCCCTTACTTCGGCAGACCGAGCATGCGCTCGGCGATAATGTTGCGCTGGATCTCGTTGGTGCCGGCGTAAATCGGGCCTGCTTGGGCAAACAAGAAACCTTCTAACCAGCTGTCTTCGCCGGAACCTAACAGTGGCGCGTCGCTTAACAGCTCGCCACGGGCGCCTAAAATGCGCATGGCCGTTTCATTGATCAAAAGATCAAGCTCGGACCAAACGATTTTGTTGGTACTGGATTCGGCACCAATTTTCTCGCCACGGCTTAAGCGCCCGACAGTGTGGTAAGCCCCTAAGCAGTACGCTTCAGCGCCCATCCATGCGCGTAGCACGGCATCACGGATGCTTGGGTCGCGGTCAGCCCACGCTTGGTTAGCACGGTACAGCTCCACCAATTGCTTGGCGGTGGATTGAAAACGCGCCGGTGAGCGCAGCAAAAGACCACGTTCAAAACCTGCGGTGGCCATCGCCACATGCCAGCCTTGGCCTTCATCACCAATGCGGTTAGCCACCGGCACGCGCACATCGTCAAAGAAGATTTCGGCAAACGCATCTTTACCGTTTAAGGCCTTGATCGGGCGAATGGTCACGCCCGGTGCATCTAAAGGCACCATCAAAAAGCTTAAACCGTGGTGGCGACTGGATTGGGGGTCGCTTCTGAAAAGACCAAAAGCCATGTCCGCGAAACTGGCGCGGGTTGACCAGGTTTTTTGGCCGTTCAGCACATAAAAGTCGCCCTCGCGGATCGCTTTAGAGCTGATCGCGGCCATGTCAGAACCTGCGTTAGGCTCAGACCAAGCCTGTGCCCACATGATTTCACTTGAAGCGGTACGCGGCAGGAAATCACGTTTTTGCGCATCGGTGCCAAACTCCATCAGGGTTGGGCCGAGCAACAATTGACCGTTGATGTTGACGCGCATAGGCGCGCCCGCACCGTAGTATTCTTCTTCAAAGATCAGCCATTCGATCAGATCGCAACCACGGCCACCTAAGTGCTCAGGCCACATCACCATTGAAAGGCGTGCTTCAAACAGTTTGGCCTCCCACGCACGGTGTTGCTCAAAACCTTCGCGGGTGTCGTAGCTTAATAACGGCTCAGTCGGCACGTTTTCAGCAAGCCATGCCCGTACTTCGGCACGAAAGGCTTGCTGTTTTGGGGTGTAGGTTAAATCCATGGCTGTTCTCAGAAAGTAGCTTCGCGTTTTTCGACAAAGGCGCGGCGCGTTTCAGCCGAATCCGCCTCGTTATAGGCCTGCAGGGTGAAGCCCTGCTCCCAGCGGTATTTGTCTTCTAAGTTGCCGTCTTCAATACCGTTTAACGCTTCTTTGGCAATACGAATCATCGCCGGGCTCTTGGCCGCAATTTTTTCGGCAATTTCAAGCGCTGCGGCGCGCAGGGCATCTTTAGGCACCACACGCTCGATAAAGCCGTATTGAGCCGCTTCCTGTGCACCGATTTTCTCGCCGGTAAAGAACAGGTAACGTACTTTTTGCACCGGGAACAGACGCTGTAAATGCGCGCCGCCGCCCATGGCGCCACGGTCCACTTCTGGCAAGGCAAAGGTTGCACACTCAGAGGCAACCACAATGTCAGCCGCGCCCGTAATCCCGATACCGCCGCCTAACACAAACCCGTGTACGGCAACGATCACAGGCACAGGGCTGCGGTGCACAGCTTTAAAGGTTTCGTAGTTGCCACGATTGACCTTAACGATGCGCTCGGGGTGTTGATCCAGTTCTTTGATATCAACGCCGGCGCAAAAACCACGGCCTTCAGCGCGGATCACAATCACGCGGGTTTCGGGGTTTTCGCCGAGTGTGTTGATGGTGTCAGCAAGGGCCAGCCACTCAACGCTATCGAGCGCGTTGACCGGTGGTTTGGCAATAACCAGCTCGGCAATGCCATTGTTTAATGTGGTGGTAAAAGCGGTGCTCATACGACGCTCCTTTGCACAGCCGTCTCAAGCGGCTGTGAAGTACTGCGTTGGTAAAGATCGTCCAGGCAGCGCTGCGCCTCGGCGACGATCTGATGAATAATGGTTTCGCAGCTGTCGAGTTGGTTGATGGCAGCAGCCACCTGACCCGACGGCAAAATGCCCTCGTCCGGCAAACCGTCTTGCATGGACTTTTGTAAAAGCACCGGCTGGTTGGCCGCCATGATGGTTTGCGAAAGGGCCTCAGGTTCTTCTTTTAAAACCTTGAAAAGGGTTTGCAGCATGTGCGAGGTGCTCATGCCGGTTTGCTGTTTCCAGCTCCAGGCGCTGCGCAGGGCGATCAGTAAGCGGCCCATGCTGCTGGATTTTTCTAAGCGATTGATAAAGGCGTTTTCGATCATGCGGTGACGCATGCCATCGACGGCTAAGGTCACGCGGATATGTTGCGGATCTTGCACCTTTAAGTAGCGCTCCAGCGTGGCACGCGGTGTGGGCGATTCTTGGCTCATCAAAAAGCGCGTACCCATGGCAATACCGCAGGCACCGGCCGCCAGCGCTGAGGCCAGTCCACGGCCGGTGGAAAAACCACCCGCGGCAATCACCGGCACCTTCACAGCGTCTAACACTTGCGGCAGCAAAATAGAGCTCGGCACGCCACCGGTGTGACCGCCGCCCTCACCGCCTTGGATGGTGATCATGTCAGCACCCATTTCCACCGCTTTAATCGCATGCTTGGCAGCGCCCACGGTGGGGATACATAACACGCCTGCATCTTTAAAACGCTGGACGGTTTTTTTGTCCGGACCACGGCCATAGCTCACAGCCTTAAGGCCGTAATCAATCGCCATGTCCACACAGTCAGCGGCATTTTCTTGGAACATATGAAAGTTCAGGCCGAAATTGCGACTGCCGGTGGCGCGGATGATTTTTTCAATCTCCGCACGGGTTTGTTCGGTGTTTAAAGTGGCGGCGGCTAAAAAACCAAAGCCGCCTGCGCGGGTGGTGCCAATCACAAGGTTGGCATCAGCCACCCAACCCATGGCCGTTTGGATCACCGGAAAACGGCACCCTAAGCGACGGGTCAGTTCGGTATGTAACCAATCACTCATCAGGCTTCTCCGGCGGATTTTTTGTTGGCCGCAGCCATGGCTTTGCCGTCAAAACCACCCAACTTATCGCCTGAAATCAGCTCGTTGTGTGTGTGGGCAAAGTGGTGCCAAGCGAACACGGCATCCATTGCGGTGCGCTTACCCGCGAGATCTTCAACGTGATTGATGGCCTGTTTGGTTAAGGCCAGCCCCATGCGTGGCTGTTTGGCGATTTTGCCCGCCAGCTCATAGGTGGCTTTTTCCAACTCATCACGCGGTACCACACGATTGACCATGCCCACTTCGTAGGCACGTGCTGCCGGCATACGATCGCCTGTCATCAAAAACTCTTTGGCAATGCGTGGGTTCATTTCGTAAGGGTGAGCAAAGTACTCAACCCCCGGAATGCCCATGCGTACCACTGGGTCTTGGAAGAACGCGTCGTCGCTGGCCACGATAAAGTCGCACACCCATGCCAGCATCAGACCACCGGCAATACAGGCGCCCTGCACCATGGCGATGGTGGGCTTGGGCATTTCGCGCCAGCGGCGGCACATGCCTAAGTACACTTCTTGTTCGCGCACATACAGGAACTCACCACCGGGTTTGTTGGTGTGGTCCCACAACAGCTGCGTGCGATCAAACGACTTATTGATGTCGCGTCCTGGGGTGCCAATATCGTGACCGGCACTAAAGTGCTTACCGTCACCGCGCAGCACAATCACTTTGACCTGATCGTCGTTGATGGCCTGTTTAAAGGCAGCATCTAAGGCGTAGGTCATTTGTGAGTTTTGCACGTTGTTATACGCGGTACGGCTCATGGTGACGGTGGCAATACCCTCGGCCACTTCGTAACGCACTGGGGTGTCGGTTTCGTACTCGCTTTGATCAATGCGCTCGATAAACTCGCTCATAAGGCACCTTCCTGATTACGCCTGACGGATGCCAGGTGGATTGCCTTTAAGCTGCTTGCTGCGCAGATCATGCGGATCCAAGCGGCGGATAACAGCCAGTTGCTCTTCAGTTGGGTGCGGGGTTTCGCCCATGCCTTCGGCCTTTAACAGCTCAAAGCCGGTTTTTTCCTGCACTTCTTCAAAGCTCACACCCGGGTGCAAGCTGAGCACTTGGGCGGCGTTATTAGGGCCGTTGAAATCAATGACGCAAAGATCGGTCAGCAAAATGCCAATCGACATCAGGTCTTTGTTCATGCCCGTTTCCCAGCGCTCTGGGTTGTGGCCAACACCTGACACCATGTCCACTTCAAACACCAACGAGCGGGTGGAGTGGTTCGGTACAAAGAAGGAGTTTTTGTGGTTGATGCTGTTACCTGGCAGACCACGCACGCCTAACATAGCGATCTTAGGCTGGTAGTAATCACCCCCGACCACCGACAAGTTGGTCTGGCCAAAGCGGTCCACTTGCGTTGGGCCGATCATGGCGTGGCGACGGCCACCCCATACGCATTCAAAAACGCGCTCAAAGCCTAGGTAGCCTGAGTACTTCGGTACGTAGTCGCCACGTGGGCCCACAGGAATTGGCTCTTCGACCAAGAAGCATTCGCTATCGGTCATTAAAAGCTCAGGGCTGTGGGTGGATTTGGCAAGGCTTGCCCCTAAGCGCGGCAGAATGCCAAGACCTGAAGCGAGCACTTCACCGTTGTTACGGAAGGCTTCGCTTGCAGCAACAATCATCAGTTCAGCCAGAGAAAAATCTTTAGCGAAAGTCATGGTTTTCTCCTTAGAACACCGGTTGAGCCAGACGTGACAGACGCTCTTGGCCGCCATTTTTTTCTTGGTATTGCGCTTCGCCGACACGGACGAACTCGTCCATGTACACTTCCCAGCCGTTTTCACCTTCGGCAGACTCGGCGTAACGCTTCATATGCGACACGTCCCAGCCGTAGTCAGGGGCGCAGGTGGTTGGGTGCGCACCGAAAGGCGCGTGTACAACGCCGGTCACCAGATAACGCTCAAAGGTGTTAAAACGCGCTTGTTCTGGGGTTAATTCAAAACGCTCAGTAATACGCTCACACGACACCACGCATTGCTTAGAAGCACGGGCCATCAGGTGATCAAAGTAGGCATCGTTGCCGGTGATCAGGGTGTTGCCCAGTTGATCGGCGTCATTGACGTGCAAGAAGCTGATATCAAGGTTCAACGCCGGCATTGCCAGCAGCACTTCACCATCCTCATACGGTGAGGCGATGGTTTTCAGCTCAGGGTTTAAGCGCAGCACATCCGTCGCCAAACCGCAGCGCGTTGGCAAAAATGGCAGACGCATGCCCGCCGCACGCAAGCCCCACTGATACATGCCCTCATCAAGCTCCATCAGCTCTTTGATTTGACCGGCCTGACGGCACTTACGGAACCAAGGCTCAAGTGGGATGGCGTCCATGGTGGCAAAGCCGAAGATCAGCTTTTTCACTTTACCGGCCGCGCACAGCATGCCCATCTCAGGACCGCCATAACCGACAACGGTTAAGTCCTTCACATCCGAGCGCAGAATCTCGCGGACAATCGCCATTGGCTTGCGGCGCGGGCCCCAGCCACCGAATCCAACCGTCATGCCGTCGCGCAGAAGCGCAACCGCCTGTTGAGTGGTCATTTGCTTGTTCATGCTGACTCCTTACTGCTGGCGCCCGACTGAAAAGTCGTGCCCCCAAATGCTGACGCGGGTGAATTCAAAGGCGCTGTGCTTATCCCAATCGAGTTGCAAGCCGCCAAAGCCATACTCAAGGTCAAACCCTGAGGGGGTTTTCATATAGAAACTGGTCATCTGATCGTTTAGGTGCTGGCCTAAGGTGGCCGACAACTGCGTACCGCTTTTGAGCATGCGGTCATGGGCACGGCCGACTTCGGTCATCGAATCCACTTCCACCATTACGTGCACGCAGCCGCTTGGCACCGGATATTCCGCCAGCGCTAAGCTGTGGTGACGGGCGTTGGCGCAGTGCATAAAGTGGATACGCACCGGCGGGATGCCAGGCGCTGGGCTGAAGTTAAAAATGTCAGAAATTTCAAAGCCCAAAACATCGCGCGCAAAGGCAGCGGTGGCATCAAAATTAGGTGCTGGCAGTACCGTGTGGCCAAGGCCCATGTCGCCGGTGATAAAACGCGGCACGCCCTGCGGCGAAACAAACGGCAGGCAATCCGAACGGTGCCCCCAGGTCAGCTCATGACGGTTGCCAGACGGATCCAGCACAATGGCCATCGCCTGCACACCACGCTGATCAATTTCTTCAGCGCTGCCTAAGGTGTAGCTCACACCTTTTTCTTCTAAGGTTTGAAGTGCATTTTTAAAGGCACGTTCGCCGGCCAATTCCCAGCCGGAGGCCACATAGCGGTTCTCGCTGCCTTCAACAATCAGCATACGGAACGGACGCTCATCCATTTTCACGTACAGCCCGCCTTGCGGCGCTGCGCTGACCGACATCCCGAGGACCTCTTCGGCGTAGCTTTGCCAGCGGCTTAAGTTGTCGATTTGGGCAACGAAGTAGCTCAATCCACGGATATCGATCATCTTTGAAGCTCCTGAAATAGCCGTCTTTTGACTGACAGCCATTGTGCGAAGCTGGGTAAAGCCCATCATCGTCCGTTGAGACTACGCACCCGACCCGCCGCTTTTTCGGTGCTGCCGCCCTTTTTCTGCGCTTTTAAAAAATGCCACGCCAACGGGGTAAGTGATGGGGGGCTTTTTCAGTCGGTATGCATGGCTAGTCCTTTTTAAGGATTCGCCACGCCTTGAGCGCTTGCACACTGACTTCAGTGCGTTTTTGCCCAAGGAGCCAGCTATGGACTTCGCCTTTACTGACGAACAATTGATGATTCAAGAAAGTGCCGCAGGCTTTCTCGTTAAAGCCTCGGACTCAAGTGCCGTGCGTGCGGCAATGGCCACCCCAACCGGTTTTGATCCGGCGCTTTGGCAGCAGATTGCCCAAGAGCTGTACTGGCCGGCACTGATTATTCCTGAGGCCTATGGCGGACTGGGATTAGGCTTTGTCGAACAAGCCATTTTGCTTGAGCAAATGGGTAAACGCCTGTTATGCGCACCTTTTTTCAGCAGCGCATGCCTTGCCACCCCGGCACTTTTATTAGCGCCTAACGAAGCCTTGCGCGAAACCTACCTGCCTGCGATGGCCGCCGGCGAATTGCGCGCAACACTGGCCTTTAACCTTAAGCGCGGCGATTTTGCCAGCGCCGAGCAAGCCTCAGTCAGCGCGGCGGCTGACGGTTATGTACTAAACGGCCACTTCAATGCGGTGATTGATGGCGCCAGCGCCGATCTACTCATTGTGTGCGCCCGCTTTGCCGATCAGCGCGTAGGCCTTTTTGCGGTACCCAAAGACAGCCCTGGCCTTAGCTCTGAAACATTAGTGACCCTTGATCAAACGCGCCGCCAAGCAGAGGTTCGCTTAACAGAGGTCGCCGTATCGGCAGATCAGTGCTTAAGTGACGATGCCTCAGCGCTGATCGAAAAAGTGCTGCACATCGGTGCCATTGCCCTGGCCTGTGAGCAGGTCGGTGGCGCCCAGCAAACCCTCGATCTGACGCTTGCCTACATCAACGAGCGCAAACAATTTAACCGCACCATTGCCAGCTTTCAGGCTATCAAACACCGCTGCGCGGATTTGATGCTGTTTATCGAAAACGCCCGCTCAGCCGTGTACTACGCCGCCTGCGTGGCACACGAAGCGTTAAGCACAGACGGCGATGCCCTGTTAGCCGGCGAGCTGTCTGAGGCGTCTGCGATTGCCAAAAGCGAAGCCAGTGAAACCTTTATGCACTGCGCCGGTGAGTCCATTCAGCTGCATGGCGGCGTGGGCTTTACCTGGGAATACGACCCGCACCTTTATTTCAAACGCGCCCGTGCCAGTGAGCAAATGCTCGGCAGCCCAAGTGTTCATCGCGAACGCTTAGCCTGCCTTCTGTTGGAGAACCGCCCATGAAAATTGGATTTAGTGAAGCCGATGAACTCTTCCGCCAAGAAGTCGCCACGTGGCTTGCTGAGCACTTAACCGGTGAATTTGCCCAGCTCAAATTCCGCGGCGGCCCGGGTGATGAGCATATGTTCCCTGAAGAGCGTAAAGCGTGGGAGCGGGAAATGGCCAAAGGCGGCTGGATTGGCCTTGCGTGGCCTAAAGCCTTGGGCGGGCGCGAGCTTTCGATCAGCCAGCAAGTTATTTTCTACGAAGAGTATGCGCGCGCCGGCGGCCCGGGCCGGATGGGGCATATTGGTGAAGGCTTAATTGGCCCCACCTTAGTGGCCATGGGCAGCCCAGAGCAGCAGCAACGCTTTTTGCCGGGGATTTTGAAAGGTGAAGAGTTTTGGTGCCAAGGCTATTCAGAACCTAGCGCAGGCTCTGATTTGGCCGGTGTTAAAACCCGTGCTCAGTTAGATGAAAGCGGCGAGAACTGGCTGATTAACGGGCAAAAAGTGTGGACCTCACTGGCCCACGAATCCCAGTGGTGCTTCGTGCTGGCCCGTACCGAGCCCGGTAGTGTCGGCCATAAAGGCTTAAGCTTTTTGTTGGTACCGATGGATCAGCCGGGCATTGAAGTGCAGCCGATTCAGCAGTTAACCGGCACCAGCGAATTTAACGAAGTGTTCTTTGTGGATGCTAAAACCTGCGCCAAGAACATCATCGGCGCCCCCGGTGACGGCTGGAAAGTGGCCATGGCGCTGTTAGGTTTTGAGCGTGGTGTCTCCACCCTCGGCCAGCAGATGCTGTTTAAAAATGAATTAGAAGAAGTGATTGCACTGGCCAAAGCCAATGGCGCCGATCGCGACCCGCTGATTCGTCAGCGCATCGCCAAAGCATGGTCAGGTCTTAAAGTGCTGCGTTACAACTCACTGCGTATGCTCTCAGGCACCCAAGACGGCAGCCTGCGTCCTGAAGCGATGATTTATAAGCTGGCATGGTCCACATGGCATGTGGAGCTTGGCAAGCTGGCGATGGATGTTTTAGCTGAAGCCGGTGAAATTGTTGAAGGCGCACCTTATGAGCTGTCGCGCCTGCAGTCGCTGTTCCTCTTTACCCGCTCCGATACCATCTACGGCGGCAGTAACGAAATTCAGCGCAACATCATCTCCGAGCGTGCCCTTGGCATGCCTCGCGAGCCACGTTTTAGCGCTTAATAAAAAAGCCCGCGAAAGCGGGCTTTTTTTTCACCAAAGCGTTATGCCGTGTAGCGCGGATAATCGCTATAGCCTTGTGGGCCTGTGGTGTAGAGGGTTTTGCGGTCAAATTTTGCCAAAGGATGGCCGTTTTCAAGACGCTCAACCAAATCGGGGTTACCGATAAAGTGACGCCCAAACGACACCGCCACACCGGTGCCCGCTTCAATGGCACTGGCAGCGCTTGGGCCGTCAAAACCATCGTTTAAAATCGCTGGAGTCTTGCTGCCTTGGGTTAAGGCAAAGGCATCCACCTCAGGTACGGCGGCGCGCATCATATGCACGTAAGCAAGCCCTAAAGGCTCAACCGCATCGATCAGTGCCTTGGCTGTTGCTGCTGGGTCTTCATCGACAATGTCGTTGTAGGGGTTGCCCGGGCACATCCGGTAGCCGACACGACCTGCGCCAATCGCTTCGCTCATCGCCTTTAATACTTCAGCCGGAAAACGCACACGGTTTTCTACTGAGCCGCCGTATTCATCGCTGCGTTGGTTGCTGCCGCTGGCCATAAATTGCATCGGCAAGTAGCCGCTGGTGCAATGCAGTTCAACGCCATCAAAGCCTGCTTCACGGGCTAAGACCGCCGCTTGACGATACTCCTCAATCACCGCTTTCACTTCATCGGTAGTCAGTGCATGCGGCTCGTCGGTATCGACCATGCCGGCTGCATCACTATAGAGCTGAGTGTTAGCACGCAGCGCAGAAGGCGCTACGGTACGGCTACCGGCCGGCTTGTTGTAGTGACTTGCCGCGCGGCCAACGTGCATCAATTGCAGCACGATCAAGCCACCTTCAGCATGCACCGCATCCGTTACTTCACGCCACGCCGCCACGTGTTCGGCGTTATACAGCGCAGGCGTACGGCAATAGCCTAAGCCATCGGCAGACGGTGCGGTGCCTTCCGCCACAATCAGCCCAGCACTGGCACGCTGGCGGTAGTACTCGACCATATCGCGAGTCGGCACACCTTGGCTGTCCGCGCGGCTGCGGGTCATCGGCGCCATAACAATTCGATTACGCAAGGCTAACTCGCCAAGGCGTACAGGGGAAAACAGCACATTCATGATCAAATCCTTGCCCAGTTTTCTCAAAAGGCCCTTCCCCCACCGACCAGGCTTTACGGGGGAAGGGCAAACTGAGAACAGGGTTATCGCACGCGAATTTTCGGGTCGCTGGCGCCACGGCGCATGGTTTGCAAGAAGCCTTCAAGCGGCGCAGGCTCAGCAATGTGTGGCAGCTCGTCTTTGTTTGGACGATTGGCCCAGAACGCATCCCAGCTTGGGAACAACTCGTGGAAGCTACCGGCATAAGGCTCACGGCCCGGCCAGCGCATTTTTAAGCCGCCAATCGGTGGCTTATTAAGGTCTGTGGCGTACCAGTAGCACGGCAGGCGGCGACGGAAGCACCAGCGCCCGTCGATACGCTCATAGTCATCCCAGTACAGCATCTGCATGATGACCCACTCAGGGCCGGTTTCATGCTCGTTCTTCGAGTACACAACGCCGGTGGCGTGATCGGGGTCTTTGAACTCGATGATGTGCTGACCTAAATGATGCGAGGTGCCGTGAAATTGCAGACGCATGGTGTCGTCGAGCCAGGCTTTTAAGTGTGCCCGGCCTACCTTATCGCGGCCCACACGCACATCTGGGGCAAAGCAGTTGGCCATGGCATCAATATCGCGCATGTCTAAAGACAGGGCATATTTACCGGCCAATTGACGAATCTCATCCAAGGACTCTAAGCGGTCAATGCGCGCTAATAAATCTTTCTCGCTCATGATTTACTCCAGCACGGTATACAGATCAGAGCTACGGCCACCGTCCACATTCAAGCATGCGCCGGTGATGTAAGAGGCTTCGTCGCTGGCTAAGAACAAGATGGCATTGGCCAGCTCTACCGCTTGACCCACACGCTTCATGGGGATCAGTTTTTCGGTGTTGGTGCGGGCTTTGTCATCGTTCATCATGCCGGCCATCGCAGGGGTATCCACCACGCCTGGAATCACGACGTTGCAGCGGATGCCGTACATTGCTGTTTCGCTTGCCACCGCACGGCTAAAGTTATTGACCGCCGCTTTGGCCGCGCTGTAGCCGGTCATCCATGCCGTACCAAACTGACCACAGATCGATGAGATGTTAACGATGCTGCCGCCACCGGTTTCTTTCATCAATTTCACCGCCGTACGCGTACCCCAGAAGGTGCCATCGACAGTGGTTTTAAAGTTTTGATGCCAGTCTTCGGTGCTCATGCTGTCCACACTGCCCCAGGTAAAGGCCATGGCATTGTTGACCAGAATGTCCAAACGGCCGTGACGCTTTGCAGCCGCTTCAATAGCACCGACGTAGGCGCTTTCATCGCTTACATCGGCCACAGCGATTTCTGCTTTGCCGCCGGCTTGAGTAATTTTGTCTTGCACCTTTTGCAGCGCGTCTTCGCGACGACCGCACAACACCACTACCGCGCCTTCTTCAGCAAAACGCATGGCGGTGGCTTCACCAATACCTGAGCTTGCGCCTGTTACAAAGGCGATTTTTCCTGCCAGTCGAGTCATGTGAGTATTCCTTAGATAAAGCTCATGCCGCCGTTAACGGCAACGTTTTGGCCGGTGATAAAGCTTGCGTCGGCGCTGGCTAAGAACACCGCAACACGTGCAATCTCCTCGGTCTCACACAAACGGCCCAGCGGTACGTTCTTCAGCAGATCTTTCATCATCTCGTCAGGAATACCGGCCATCATTGGCGTATTGGTTGGGCCTGGCACGAGGGTGTTAACGCGAATGTTGTGGCTGGCCAGCTCACGGGCGATACCACGGGTTAACCCCATGACGCCGGCTTTAGAAGCACAGTAGTGGTTAGGGCCTTCGCCGCTTAACGCAGAGGTGCTGGAGAGGTTAATGATGCTGCCGCCTTGGCCGGTTTTCACGATCAGCTTGGCGCCTTCACGGGCACAGAGGAAGGTGCCGGTCAGGTTGACGCCAATCACGCGCTGCCAACTGTCATCTGGAGTCTCTAAGAAGCTATCCAGACCGCCAACACCTGCGTTGTTGACCACGATATTGAGGCCACCGAAATGGCTTTCTGCTTGTGCAACAGCTGCAGCAACCGATGCGCTATCGGCAACGTTACAGGCAACGGCTAAGACCTTATCGCCCAGATCAGCAACCGCCGCTTGCAGCGCTTCTTGGTTGATATCGGCTGCGACCACGCGTGCGCCTTCGGCAACAAACGCTTGGACGATCGCCAAGCCCATGCCTTGGCCTGCACCGGTGACAAAGGCCACTTGGTTTTGCAGTTTCATTGTTCTTCTCCTGCCATGTTTAAGAGCATCCAAGCCGAGGCTTGGTTATTAACCGGCATGATTGAATCCTGACCCAAGAGACACATCGTCCGATAAGACTAAGCCCGGTAATTGGTGGCTGGTCTGAATGGACGATGCTCGGCCAAAGCGAACCATAGAGGCTGGCAAGGTGACCTCGCTTTAGCGAGTACTAATAACCCTATGGAGTAGCCAGATGACTGTGCAACCTGACCTGCCTTTGCCGATTGGCCATTACCTGACGTTGGAAAACGGTTTACGTCTGCATTATTTGGATGAGGGCACAGGCCCTGTCGTGCTGTGGATGCACGGCAGCGGTCCTGGGGCGAGTGGCTTTAGTAACTTCAAAGGCAACTACCCGCATTTTGTCAACGCCGGCTACCGCAATATCGTGCTGGATTTGCCAGGCTTTGGCCGCTCCGATAAGCCCGATGATGGTCAGTATGATTTGACGTTTTTCGTCAAAACCTTAACTGCATTTATCGAGGCACTTAACCTTGAGCGCGTCACGCTGCTAGGCAACTCCTTAGGGGGCGCCATTGCCCTTGGCTACACCTTAGAACAACCGGCTAAGGTTGAGCGCCTGATTTTGTTAGCACCCGGCGGCGTTGAAGAGCGTGAAACCTACTTCAAAATGAGCGGCATCGTGCGCATGGTCTCGCTCTTTAGTGAAGGCCCTATCGGCATGGATGAAATGCGCAGCATGATGAGCCTGCAACTGTTTGATCCTTCGATTTTGCCTGAAGAACTGCTTAAAGAGCGTGTGGCAGTAGCCGTCACCCAGCCGAAGAATCTCTTTAGCACCATGATGATTCCGAACATGGAAAGCCGCCTTAATGAGATCCAATGCCCGATCTTAGGCTTTTGGGGTAGCAACGATAATTTCAACCCTGTGGGCGGCGCCCAGCGCATTGTCGATGGCGCACCGAACGCGCGCTTCGTGGTGCTAAACCGCTGCGGCCACTGGGTACAGGTGGAACATGCCGAGCTCTTTAACCGCACCTGCTTAGATTTCTTGCAGCACGGTTAAGCCCTTAAAAAGCGCAGTGTTCTGCGCTTTTTTTTGCCTAAAAAAAACCTGTGATCTTTTCCAAGATCACAGGCCAAAGGGGGGTTAAAACGTTGGGCGTAGGCTTACACGTTAGCCGCCGCCAAAAACGCTGGACGCTCGCCACCGCCATGCAGCAACAAGTTACAGCCACTGGCATACGCCGCTAACGGCGAGGCCATATACACACACGCACCACCAATATCTTCAGGCTCAGCTAAACGTTTGGCCGGAATCGTCTCGGCAACTGCAGCAATACCGTCTTCATCGCCATAATGCAGGTGCGATTGTTCGGTACGTACCAGTCCTGGGCTGACCGTCACCACACGTACTTTCGGTGCCCACTCCACCGCCAAAGACGTTACCAGTGACAGTACACCGGCTTTGGCCGCGCCGTAGGCGGCGGTTTGCGGCGAGGGACGCAGCGCACTGATGCTGCCAATAAAGATGATCACGCCGCCTTCGGCTTGCTCTTGCATGATGCTGTTGGCGTGCTGCGCGACATTGAGCGGGGCAATCAGATTCAGACGGATAATGCCTTCGCTTAAGCGCGGTGAAGCTGTCGCAGCATCGACCATGGGGCTACCGCCGGCATTGTTGACCACAACATCCAAACGGCCATATTCGGCTTTAATGTGCGCAAACATCGCCTCAATGGATTCAAGCTCACGCAAGTCGCAGCTGATAAATTGAACGCGTTTACCCTCGCACTCAGGTAATTGCTCAGGCGCCCTGCGACCACACACAATCACTTGTGCGCCGGCGGCTAAAAAACTGCGGCTAATGCCTGCGCCAACCCCTTTGGCGCCACCTGTAATCAACACTACTTTGCCGTGAAAATTAAGGCCTGCTTGAATATTCATTAGCGACTCCCATTGCACAATGCGGCCACTTTAGGGCCAGCACAGGGTCTGCTCTTCGTCTAAATGGACGATGAGCCGCCACGCGTTGCTGCCAACAATCAACGCCTCGTTGATCTAAGGTGGCCCTATGTCCGATGCCCCTGTTGTGCTGCTGACGCGGCCACATCCCTTTGTGGCGCTGGTGACCTTAAACCGCCCTACGGCCAGTAATGCCTTAAGCCTTGAGCTGCAAACGCTGCTGGCCGAGCACTTTGCGGCGTTAGCCCATGATCCTGATGTGCGGGTTATTGTGCTGACCGGTGGAGAACGCGTGTTTGCAGCAGGCGGTGATATTCACAGCATGGCAGGCGTTGGTCCTATTGAGATTCACAAACGCCATACCGAAAAACTCTGGGCCCCGATTCAGCATTGCCCAAAACCTGTGATTGCCGCGGTATGTGGCTATGCCTATGGCGGGGGCTGCGAACTGGCGATGATGGCTGACATCATTATTGCCGGCAAAAGTGCGCGTTTTGCCCAACCTGAGGTGCGCCTTGGCATTATGCCGGGCATCGGCGGCACGCAGCGTTTGGTGCGCGCCTTGGGCAAAGCCAAAGCCATGTGGATGGCGCTCACCGGCCAACCACTGAGTGCTGAGCATGCATGGCTGGGCGGCTTGGTCAGCGAAGTGGTCGAAGACGCTCACGTGCTAAGCCATAGCTTGGCGTTGGCGGACACAATCGCCCAGATGCCGCCTTTGGCGTGCGAGCAGATCAAACAGGTCATCACCTACGGCATGGACGCCCCGCTGGAAGCGGCATTGGCGCTTGAACGCAACGCCAATGCGGTGCTGTTTGCCTCACGCGATCAGAAAGAAGGCATGCAGGCGTTTATTGAAAAACGCCCGCCTCATTATCAAGGCCAATAAGTTAAGAGGCAGCAGCGACTGCGTTTAATTCGGCGCTGCCCGGCGCACCTAACACGCAGGAGGTGCCGCCTGGGGTGTACATCATTGCCACACAGCGGTTGCAGGCAGTGCAGATGGCGTCACGTGTGCCGTTACGTAATTTGTTGACGTAATCAGGTTCGGCTAACAGCACCCGCCCTAACGCTACCGCCTCAAAGCCGTGCTGCATCACGCGTGCAATGCCTTCAGCACTTTTCACGCCACCTAAATAGGCCAGTGGAATATCCACATTCGCCCGCACTTTAAGGGCATGTTCCAACAAATACAGCTCACGAAAATCAATGCTCGGCTCTGTTAGGTTTTTTAAAAACATCGCCATATTGACCAACGGATTGGGCATTTTGACCCGATTTTCTTTAGGGAAGGTTGAGCCAAACGTGGTGGTGGTCGACTCCACATTCATCCCTGCACTTAACACCAGCATATGTGCGCCTTCAGCCGCTAAATGCTGCGCTACGGCAACGCCCTCTTCGATGCGGTGTCCACCGCGGGTCCCCTCGTGCATGCTGAACTTGCATAGTACGGCAAGCTCATGACCCACGGCGTCTAAGACACGGCGTAAAACCTCACGGGGAAAGGTCAGACGCTTAGCCAAGCTGCCGCCATAGGCATCACGGCGTTTGTTGTACAAAGGTGAAATAAACTGGCTTAACAAGTAGCCATGGCCCATGTGAATTTCCACCGCATTAAAGCCCGCTTCCCGCGCAAGCTTTGCACCTGCCACAAACTCCTCAGCCACCCGGTTCATGTCCGCTTCGGTCATGGCTTGCTTGCGCCACATGCCACTCATCACACCCACTTTGTTAAAGCCGCCGCTGGCAGAGAGCGGACGCAGGCTTTGGCTTGGCGGTAAAAACGTAAAGCAGCCGCCGTGGGTAATCTGTGCACACGCTGCCGCGCCATGACGCTGAACTGCCTCCGTCAACACACGCAAATGCGGTAATGCCGCCTGATTGAGCACCACTTGATCGGGCAAAGTGCGACCATCATCGCTCACCGCGCAATAGGCTAAGGTGGTCATGCCGACGCCGCCTTGGGCCATGCTTTCATGCAGTTTGACCGATTGTTTGGTGGGCAACCCCTGACGGGCCATGCCTTCGTTGGTCGCCGCTTTAATAAAACGGTTGCGTAGCGTCAAGGGTCCGACACGCAAGGGAGTCAATGCTTGTTGCATAGGAAATGGGCCTTTTTATTGTTATTGATGGGTTAAAGCGGATTAAGCGCCGCAACGCTGCTTTGCAGTAAGCGCACCAGCGTTGCCTGACGGGCAACGCCGGTTTTGGAAAAAATCATCCGAAGGTGCGCACGCGCCGTATTACGGCTAATCGACAGCGTTTGCGCTGCTTGCTCAAGGGTATGCCCATGGCAGAGCTGCACCGCCAATAAGGCTTCAGCAGGGGTTAACAAAAACAATTGCCGTAACAGCACCTCAGAGGGTTCGGGCGGATGTTCAGGGTCGCGTAACACCACCTCAACCGCCGCTTGGTGAGGGCTCTCTCCTGATGCCACCACCCCGCGCAGCAACACCCCAAGGCCTTTGCCAGGCCAGCCAAGGGCTACGGCTTCAAGCACAGAGCGCGCTTCAGCGCGGGCGCTTAACACCCGATTCAGGGCATTTTTAAGGCGCTTTTCATCAACCCCTAAGCGTGCTTGCAAGCGGCCTTGCTGGAGACTTAAGCCATGCTCTCCGGCCAGTAAATGCGCTGCTACGTCGCTGCATTGCAGCACCATGCCACGGGCATCTAACAGCAACGTGCCGATGCTTAGGCTATGTAAGGTGCTGGCATAAAGCTTGCGCTCGGTGTCGACTTGGGTCAGCGCGTCATAAAGAGTTAAAGCCCGTTTTAAATGTGACAGTAGGGTCTGGCACAAGGCTTTATCTGACTCGGTGAAGGGTTTTGCCTTACGTGGGCGGGTAATGCGTAGGCGGCTTATGTGTTCATCGTGAAGAAGGTCTGCCCCCATCACCTGACCGATGTTCAGAGCACTTAAAAAGTCTCGGTACAACACGCTATCAAGCCACTGTTGATCGCTGATGCGCTCGTGCAGCACCAGAACCTGATCGACAGGTAAATCAACGAACGGATCGAGCGGATACAGCGAACGCTCGTAAAGAAACTGGGTGGCGGCGACTTTGACGCCGGCAAACACCACCAAGCCCGGATCATCTGGGCTTGGTGGACGGATGGCTAATGAAACATAGTTGGCCTTGAGCGCTTGGCGCAGCGCTTCAAGCAGCTGCGCCCATGGCGGCGTACTGAGTACGCCGTCATAGATCATGGCTAACCAGTGATCAGCCTGCGATGAAGAAAGGGGCGCTCCCATCATCGCCACGTTGCGTTAGAAGCTGTATTTGGCGTTAAACGAAACGTAGTCACGGTCAGCCATCATGCGGCCGTGCTTAACATTGGCTGAGCTTAAGTAATCCACGTAGGTAACGCCCACTTGGAAGTTACCTAAGTATTTAAGATCAGCACTGACCGTTAAACGCTTCTCGCCACGACCCAAGCCTTGCAGCGGGCTGCCGTCGATGTTTTGCTGCCAGCTGACTTTGTTGGTTAAATCCCAACCGCTAAAGACACCTGGGTTATCGAACTGTGCACCTAAGCCTAATAAGGTTGAGCTGCGGGTTTGGCCGTCATAGACAAACGTGTCGTAGGTACCGGCGTCAAAGCCACCGACCGTAACTTTCACTTCATCAACGCTTTCGATGTACTGGTTCATCACCTCACCGTACACGCTGGTTTGTTGAGCTAAGAAGTTTGGCCCAATCATGTACATAGCGTTAACGTTGGTTTGCCACACTTGACCACGTGCTGGAGTGCCGTTGTCTAAGTAAACCGCTGAACCATCGCGGTAGCTTACGTCAGCAGCGTACTGAACGCTGTCACCGATTTTTGAGCTAAAGCTAACGCCGGTCAGTTTCACGTCTTCAAAGTACGCAAGCTGATAGGTGTTGTCAGCCATCACCGCATCAAGCGTTGAGTAGACCGTATCGGCACCCCAGGAGAAGAACATCGCACCGATGCGCTCATGGTAGCGGTTGTGGAATAAGCCTAATTCCGTGCTGTCGGTGATACGGTAACGCACACCTAAGCCCCATTGACCGCTGTCACGGGCATCTTTCTCGCCGACATAGCGGGTGGATGTAAAGTCAGGATGACCGGCAGCGAAGCGGAAGAACTGAGCACCTGGGCCAAAAATATCGCTGGTGCTGAAGTAGTCACCCACAGGGCTCAGTTGGCTTTCTTCCCACTCGTATTGGTAGTAACCCACCAGCGCTAAGTAGTCGTTCAGTGTCCAAGTAGCCGAGACCTGACCAATTGGCAAGTAGGCGTCTTTGGCCTCAGTGCCTGGTACGTTGAATTTGGTCGCATCAACCGGCGCTTGGCCTTGGGAGATGTTTGGCCAGAACAGGCTCTCACCCCACGCCACCAAGTGACGACCCGCTTTAAGCGAGAGGTACTGACCGTCCAACACGTCAAAGTCACCGTACACATAGGCGTCTAAAAGACGTGCGCGGCTGCCGCTGTCACGGCTGGTATCACTGCTGAAGTGATTGTATTGACCGGCTTTGTTTACGGTGCTGGGTGAATCGTTATCGTTGCTGTTTTTGTACGCCGCATCATAGAAGTGGCTACCACGCAGTACCGCACCTAAGTTTTTATGCTTAAGCATCAGCTCGCCAAACAGGCTTACACGGTTAGTGATCAACGCACCACGTTCAAAGTTACGGGTACCGTCGTCACTGTTTAACTCGTTTAAGTATTCTTTAGCCTGCTTACCGGTACGTACGGAAGCGGTGTAGTTAACCGTTAAGGTTGAATCCAGTGTTGTGTTCTCACCCAATTCAATCGTCGGTGCGGCTACTGCTTGGTGACTGGCCAATGCCACTGCCAAGCCTAATAACGCGGGGGCAAATCCCTTCTGAAACGGTTTGAGATGCACGGCCTTCTCCTTATTGTTGTTGTCTAGCATTCAAGTCCTCGCCCAAATTCAAGCTATCACCTGATCATTGGCACACTTGGCAGTGTCGAAAGGTCTTACCAAGTGCACATCGGCCATTTGGCCTATACGAATGTTTTAAGCCGGTTGCGCCACTTGCGCGCGTAAGAGGTTTTTATCGACTTTGTTCGATGGGTTAAGCGGCAGGCTCGCCAGCAGTTTTACGTAACGCGGCACTTTGTAATTGGCCATGCGCTCGCGGCTCCACGCGATAAGCTCCGCTTCATCCAAGTGATGACCGGTTTTTGCCACCACACACGCACAGCCCACTTCACCCATGCGCTCATCCGGCACGCCAATCACCGCCACCTGGGCAACGGCAGGATGCGCTAACAGGCCCGCCTCAATCTCCGCCGGGTAGCAGTTAAAGCCGCCCACAATAAACATGTCTTTCAGGCGGTCGGTAATACGTAGGTTGCCGTTTTCATCAAGGCTGCCCACATCTCCTGTGTGTAACCAACCTTGGGCATCAATGGTTTCTGCTGTGGCTTCAGGGTTTTCAAAATACCCCTGCATCACGTGGAAACCACGCAGGCAAATTTCGCCGGTTTCACCTTGAGCCAATGCTTGGTTGTTGGCATCACGGATGCTGACTTCTGTACCTAAAATGGCTTGACCGCTGGTGCTGGCAACCACCTCAGCTGGGCTTTTCGGATCACAAATAGTGGCAAGGCCCCCGCATTCGGTTAACCCATACGCGGTGGTCACCACATCAAAGCCCAGCTCATTACGCATGCGCTCAATTAAGATCGCCGGAATGGTCGAGGCACCGGTTACGGCAATGCGCAACGAACTTAAATCGGTTTCTTTAAGTTTCGGGTGATCAAGCATCGACAGATACAAGGTCGGCGGCCCCGGCAGCACGGTGATGCGCTCATGGGCGATGCGTTTAAAGACAGCTTCTGCATCAAACACCGCATGCGGCAAAATGGTCGCACCGGCTAATAACGCGGCCATCCAACCGGCTTTGTAACCAAAAGCATGGAAGAACGGGTTAACGATCAAATAACGATCACCCGGCACCAGCCCCAGCACCTTGCCAAACTCAGCAAAGGCCCGGGTGATTTGGCCATGGGCACTCATCACCCCTTTAGGCTTACCGGTGGTGCCTGAGGTAAAGAGCAAATCAGACAGATGCTCAGGGGTAATGGATTCGGCGCGTAATGCCGCTTTTTCAATCGGTAAGGCTTCGGCGTTGGTTAAAAACTCAGCAAAGCCCACACTGTTAGGCAATTGGGTTTGGCCGAATACCACCTGTAGCTCCAATGTTTCAGGGCGTACCGGAGCCAATAGTTGCGGATAATCCACGCCTAAAAAGCTGTCTTGCACAAACAGCATCCGCGCGCCGCTGCGTTCAAGAATATCGGCCGCTTCAAGGCCCTTCATGCGCGTATTGACCGGGACCAAAATCGCTCCCGCGCAGTGAATGCCAAGCGCTGTGATAATCCACTCTTGGCAGTTCGGCGCCCACACCGCAACGCGATCACCGACCTCAATACCATGCGCCAGCAACGCACGGGTGACGTTTAACACTTTTTCTGGCAACTGCGCGTAATCAATCGCTTGGCCGTTTTCCTCGATCGCCGCTCGCCCCGCATGACGCTTGGCCGCGGCAAATAGCATGGCTGGAATTGACACCGCAGGCGCGGTTGTCTGGGTTGTTACAACGCTCATAGCATCACACTCAGCACAGATCATTCAGGAAATCGGATATGCAGCTGCTCGCTGGTCGGCACGGCTTGGCAGCATAAAATCCAGCCGTCGGCGAGTTCGTCATCATCTAAGGCATCGTTGATCAGAAGCTCGGCGCTACCTTTTTCAAGGGTGCACATGCACGAAGCACAGCCACCGACGCGACACGCATTAGGTGGGTTTAACCCCGCACGCTCCATCGCCTGTAAAAGGGTTTCGCCGCTTTGGCAATCAAGCTCGTGCTGCTCGCCATCAAGATCAACGGTTAAGGTCGCAGCGGTGGCCGCTTCACTGGCGATCACGGTTTGTTCTTCGCCCTCACCCGGTAGCGACACAAAGCGCTCCACGTGAATACGATTTTTTGGCATGGCAAGGCTTTGCAACGCGCTTACGGCCGCATCCATAAAAGGGCCAGGACCACAGATAAAGGCTTCGGCGTGGGCAAAAGGCTTGGCTAACGCGGCCAGCTGCTCAACTTTTGGAATGCCTTGCAGTGCATCTAACCAATGGATGATCTGCAAACGCGCAGGGTAGGCATGCGCCAGCGCTTTAAGCGCCTCTTTAAAGATGACCGACTCTTGATCGCGGTTGGCATAGATCAGGCAAATCCGTCCTTGGCCTTTGAGTAAGGCCGAACGCAGAATCGACAGCACAGGCGTCACCCCACTGCCGCCACCAAACAGCAACAAGTCTTGATCAAGCACCTTCGGTACAAACACACCCGCAGGGCGCATCACTTCAAGGGTGTCACCGGCTTTAAGCTCATTGCACAGCCAGTTAGACGCACGCCCCTGATCAACCTTCTTAACCGTAACCCGCAAGCGCTCATCTTCAAACGGGGTGCTCGAAAGCGAATAGCAACGGGGTAACCAAGTATCGCCATAAGGGATGCGTAAGGTTAAAAACTGGCCCGGCTGATACTGAAACTGCTCAGCCAACTGCTCTGGTATTTCAAATTCAATCGAGCGTGCATCAGCGGTTTCTTCAATCACTTGGGCCACACGCAAGGCGATGTAGTTACTCATGTTGGCTACTCACTTAAACTTCAGTTGAATTGGCACCCTGTGCCTTTGCCTTATGCACGGCTTGCGCGGCGCGTCGTCCGGAGAAAATACAATCGGCCAGCGACAAGCCGCTGACATACAGGTGCGAAGCCACACCCACTGCCGCACGCCCTGCGGCATATAGCCCAGGGATCATTTGGCCTTGGGTATCGAGCACTGCACCTGTGTCTTCATCGACTTTAAGCCCGCCTAAGGTCAGGCCACCCATGGGATAGTCTTGATTGCCAGCAGAGATATCGCAGGCGTAAAACGGGCCTTGGTCCAGTACCTGACGATTGCCTTGGGATTTACCCGTCTCATCCTCAATCAGGCCGCGTGCCGAGGCATTATTGCGGGCAATCGTGGCGCTTAATGTCGCCGCATCCATGCCGGTTTTTTGCGCCAGCTCCTCAAGGGTTTTGCCCTTGACGGCTTTAAACATCAAAAGCAGAGCCGGCACCGTCTGGAACCACCAATAGCCGCCGGTTAGGGTTTCTTTAAGCGCTTGGCGGCGCAGGGGTTTATCTAAAATCAGCCAGCCATCGCCGTCGTGCTCTTCGCACATCGGAGCGCCTAACGTTGCGCCGTAGACCTCTTCGTTGCAAAAACGCGCGCCTTTTTTATTGACCACAACGCCTTTGGGCCAGCAATACGGAGGGTTTAAAAAGCGCCACGCCGACACCTGCCCAAGCTGGCCGGTTGCCGCACCAATGGTTGCGCCTAAGCGAATCGCTGAGCCATCGCAACCGGTGGCGCCGACTTTGTAGTTACGTAGGTATTTCGCACCGTGCTCTTGCATCAAGGCGGGGTTAAAAATAAAGCCGCCGGTGCTTAACACCACACCCTGCTCGGCCTTGACCAGCCAAGGCTTGGCATGCTCACGCTCAAGAGCGGCAACCTCAGCACGCAGGCGATCACAATAGGCCGGCACAAAGTTCTGTAAGCGTTCGGCCTTGGCCGCCAATTTGGCGTGACGTTTGGCCGCCGCACTGCCTTCTGGCATCCGCCACAGCTCAGCGCCGAGCACACGGCCGCTGTTATCGAGCACCAAACGCTTGATCGCCGACTGCAAGCGGGTGCGAATGCCCGCCTTCTCACATGCCTTTTGTAAATGACCGTACAACACCCGGCCACTTTGACCTTTAGCGACCGTACGATGACCGCGCGGCGCCGGTGGATGCTCGCCGCGATAGGCGGGCACTTGCTCATTACCTGAGTAGTACAGGTAATAGCCATCAGCAGGATATGAGGTTTTACCGCCGTGTGGCGGCACGCTGAAGTCATACTCCGCGCCGTGGCTTTCTAACCATTCAAGGTTGGCCACACTTTGCTCGCAAAAGCGCTTTAAGGTGGCATCACTGACCACCCCTTGCGTTTCGTGTTTAAGGTACTCAAACATCGCCTCGGGCGTGTCGGTGTAGCCGGCCAATTGCTGTTGACGCGTGCCGCCACCTGCATAAACCACACCGCCACTTTTGGCACTGGCGCCGCCGCCGGTAAAACGATCAGCCACCAGCACGTTGATGCCGTGGGCATGCGCTTCGAGTGCGGTACTGGCACCGGCTGCACCAAAACCTACCACCAACAATTCACAACGCTCATCCCAGCGCTGCTGGCTGGGATCTTCAAGCACTAAAGGTGGCAAAATCTCTGTCACGCTCATGGTCGCTCCTATCGTTGGCTGGCAAGGTGTTTGGCGGCCACATAACCAAAGGTCATGGCTGGGCCCAACGTGCCACCGGCACCTGGGTAGGTGGTGCCTAAGACGGAGGCGGAGGTGTTGCCAATGGCATACAAGCCCGCAATCGGCGTGCCGTCTTGCTTGAGCACCTGGGCATGTTCGTTGGTTAATAAACCGCCTTTGGTGCCGATGTCGCCGGCATCAATGCGCATGGCGTAGAAAGGTGCTTTTTTAAGCGGAGCAAGGCATGGATTGGGCTTGACGTTCACGTCGCCATAGTACAAATCAAAGACGTTGCCGCCACGGCCAAAGTCGCTGTCGACACCGGCTTTAGCAAAACCGTTTAAGCGCTCCACACTGGCTTCTAGGTTGTTGGCATCCACGCCAATTTGCGTGGCTAAGGCGCGTAAGGTATCGGCTTTGTAGTACAGGTTATTCAGCCACGATGGCGGTAATTTGCTGTCTGGCATGATTTGCCCGGGCATTAAGGGGCCCATGGCGTAATGAAAGCGAAAATGCGCATCAAAAATCACCCAAGCACTTAACGTGGCAGGGTCTTTACCTTGGTTGTCGCGGTACATGGCGTCGACAAACTCAAGATACGGCGCCGCTTCATTGACAAAGCGTTTACCCTCTTGGTTAACCACAATCGGGCCTGGGAAGGCACGCTCAGCAAAAATCGGGCGCGGCTTTTCTTCACCGGGCACAGCAATGGTCGGTGCCCACCAGCCCCAATCCATCAAATCCGTCTGTGCGCCTAATTTAAGGGCCGCCTCTAAGGCCGCACCGGTGTTATTACCCGGCGGTGTAGCGCTCCACTCACGCTTGGTTGGCTTAGGCAGGTATTGGTCACGCAGCGCTTGGTTTTGCTCAAAGCCTCCACTGCCTAAAATCACTCCACAACGGGCGGTTAAGGTCATGGGTTTGCCGTCACGCAGCACTTGAATACCTTGAATGCGGCCGTTTTCTTCCACCAAATCGGTCAATTCGGTGTTTAACCACACAGGCACTGAGCGATCCATCAGCGAGCGGCGCAGCGACGCGACCAACGAGGCTCCCAACGCGGTGCGGCGATCGGCATCGGTTTTTTTGCGCCACTTAAAATCGAGTTTGTAACGCAGCATCAAACCCAGCAGCATAAAGCGCCAGCCAAAGCTGCGGGACATAGCACGATGTGCTTGACGCGCCGTCCACGCGATTTTTCCCATCAACAGCGTGGTGGCTGATGCAGGGCGCAGGTTGTCGAACTCTTCTTCTAAAACGCTTGCATCAAAAATCTCAGGATCCAGCGAGCGTCCACCGGGCAGTGAGCCGGGTAAATGCGGGTAGTAATCGGGGTATTTTTCAGCCACGGCAAAACGCACGCGACTGACATTTTCAAGCTCTTGCACCATCACAGGTGCTTGCTCAAGGTAGGTTCTTAGACGCTTTTCATCGACCCTATCACCCACTGCCGCTTTTAAGTACGTCCAGGCCTTATCGACACTGTCGTTACCGCCAATGGCTTTAAAGTGATGGTTGTTAGGAATCCAAATGCCACCGCCTGAAATCGCCGAAGTGCCGCCATACTGATGGCTTTTTTCCACCACCAAGACACTAAAGCCTTGGTCGGCAGCGAATACGGCAGCGGTCATGGCGCCGGCACCGGAGCCGACGACAATCACGTCGTAAGAAGTTTGAGCTTGAGCTGTCATTGTTGTTATGCCTTAAGCGTACAAAGCCAAACACAGCGCCGAAGCGCTGTGTACTCACGGTTAAACAAACGGATCAGGGTTCGGTAGACCGAGCTGAACAGCGCCGTAACTACGTCCGTAAGCCATGTAGTTGTTGGCGATATGCCCGCGTGCTTGATGCAGATCGCGGAAGATACGTGCTACAGGGTTTTCGCTGTAAAGACCTGATGCGGCCATGTTGCGTAACAGCTCGCTGACTTTTTCCGCACAAATGTTGGTCACATAGGACGACTGATAGCGATACTGCAAACGCATCTCGGTGTCTGGGAATTCACCGGCTTCGGCAAGCTTCATCAACACATCGTAGTTACGCATCAGCACCAGCTTGAGCATATCTACAGTGTTTAGGGCATCGGCCACTGCGGTTTGCGCCATAGGATCTTCAGCGGTTTTTGCCCCGTGTTTACCCACATGCTGCGCCGCATTGGCGCAATACTCGTTAATCGCGCCTTGTAAGGCACCAATCGCTGAGGTGGAAACGGCACGCGCAAAAACTTGCGCAAAAGGAATGGCGTAGATCGGGTTGGTGTTGGCTAGACGGCCAGGCGTTGCCTCCAGCGACCAGTTATTGGTGCGCTGCATACGGTGCGCCGGCACAAACACATCTTCCACCACAATGTCATGGCTGCCGGTACCGCGCAGACCTAACACGTCCCAGTTGTGTTCAATGCGGTAGTCGCTTTTCGGAACCAAGAAGGTGCCGTGCTCCATCGGGAAATCGCCCTCAGCAGGTACGATGCCGCCCAACAAACACCAGTCGCAATGTTCGCTACCGCTTGAAAAACCCCAACGCCCACTGATGCGATAGCCGCCTTCAACGGGAGTCACTTTGGCAACCGGCATATAGGTCGAGGAAATCAAGGTGGTGCTGTCTTGCGCCCAAACGTCGCGCTGCGCCTCAACCGGGAAGCGTGCCAACTGCCATGGATGCACACCAATCACGCCGTAAATCCAAGCGGTCGACATGCAGCCTTCGGCCAGCGTCATTTGAATTTCAAAAAAAGCGCGTAAATCAATTTCATAGCCACCGAACGCTTTAGGCTGCAGGGCACGGAACAGCCCCAGCTCTTGCATTTCCTGAACCGTTTCAACCGGCACTTTGTAGTCGCGGTCAGCTTGGGCAGCACGGGCTTTAAGCTTTGGCACCAAGCTTCTGGCGCGTTCGATGAGTTCGAGTTCTTGGGGCGTTTTTTCTCGCATGCCAGTCATCCGTCGTTTCTCTATTGTTATTGCGCGGTGGCGCGGGCTTCATGCTTCAATAATCGGTGCCTAGGCGCTTGGCATCATCGTCAAAGCGGACTAGTCAAAAAACGCACTAGGCTGTTAACCGAAAACGCGCAGCCAACTGCTCTAACTCAACCGCTAGGCGTTCAAGGTCATGGGCTGTTTGGGCGCTTTGTCCGGCACTGACCGAAAGTTCATGCGTGCCTTTAGAAACGCCCTCTACCTGCTCGGCAATTTCGCGCGTGGCCGCCACTTGCCCGTTTAGAACGCTGTTAATTTCATCGACACTGTTAATGACCTGATCGGTACCTTGGCGGATTTGCGCCATCGATTGACCTGCCCGCTGAGCCAAGCTTTCACCGGCTTCAACGCGCGTGACCGCGGTCTGCATGCTCTGCACCACATCCTGCGTGCCCCGCTGAATACGTTCCACAATGCCGCTGACATCACTGATGGAATGGCCGGTGCGCTGCGCCAGTAACCGCACTTCATCGGCCACCACCGCAAACCCTCGGCCTTGTTCACCGGCACGTGCTGCCTCAATGGCCGCATTTAAGGCAAGCAAGTTGGTTTGTTCGGCAACGCTACGAATCACTTCGAGAACACTGCTGATCTCTGTCGAAAAGCTGGCTAAATCGCCGATATGCTGCGCAGCACCGGTCACGCCTTCAGCAATACGCTGCATTTCTGCCACCATCTCATCAATTAAACCGGCACTTTCCGCAGAGCGGTTTTTGGCGTCTTGCGTGACCTGTCGTGACACGCTGGCGTGGCTTTCTACCTCTTCAATAGACTGAGAAAGCTCTGTCACCGCCGCGGACATACTGTTAACGGCCAGCGCTTGGTGTTGCGTGGCATCAGATGCTGCGGTGGAGGCTTGGGACATGTGCCGTGCTTGGGTGGCAAGGCGTTGAACCTGCTGACGTAGCCCATTGATCATGCCGTGCAAGTTGTGACGCATTTGCGCCAAAACCTTCAGCATCTCGCCAAACTCATCGTGCCCCGACACCGGCACTTCATGCGCCAAATCGCCTTCGGCAATACGCGCAAGACTCACCTTGGCTAAGGCAAACGCTTCTTGTAAGCGCGACAAGGTGCTCCAAGCGGTAAGGCCGCCTAAGACCGCACCAATAATGGCCAGCAGCGCGTACGCACCGAGGGTTGCGTGATAGCGCGCCTCAGCCTGGTGAAACTCCTGCTCAGCCACCTGCGTTTGCTGATGCTGTAAATCCGCCAGCGCCGCCAACGCTGCCTCCCCAAAGGGCATGCCGGCGGTTAAAAAGCTCAACATGCTTTCGGTACGAAAATCATTCAAGCGAAGCGAAGCGCTAACCGCTTCAAGCTCAATCAACCACTCTTGATAATTTTCTTCAAAGGCTGCGACAAAGCGTTGAGACTGCTCAGGCAGGCGCGGCTTGATGTGCTCTTGCCATAATGTGTCGATGCGCGCGCTATTGGCATCAATGACATCCAAATGCGTTGCCAAGGGACGGTCGTGAGCAAGCATCAAGGTGCCTTGCGGATCGTATTGAAAGGCAATCAGAGCCAGCCTTCGGTTGTCATCTAAGAGTCTATGCAGCTGCGCCATATCATCCATCGCCAGGCGCTGTTGGTAGCCGTTACTTAAACTGGAACGCGCTTGGTCAAGACCATACCAACCCATCAATACGGCTATGAAGAACAAACCACTGGCCAGCGCAGCCCAGATCCATAGGCGCTGCGCAATGCTAAGACGCGTAAACATACGTTTTTTCCCTTCACGGTGAGTTGTGCCCAAGCTTCTTCTGAGCTTTTGGGGTATCCCGTGCACGGTGACTGCGCAACCCGCACTACGCCTCGTTCAAATGGACGATTACTTAGACCTAAGCGTTAGTCCGTTCTGACGATGTTTGCGCCTGCGCAGCTCTTGATACTGAGCCTACGAAATCCCAGCTTAACGGGCCTATCATGACCGCACAGACCAGCTTCGATCCCCAAGCCTTTCGCGCAGCTTTAGGCACCTTCACCACCGGCGTGACCATCATTACCAGTCGCGCTGAAGACGGTCAGGCCGTGGGCATTACTGCCAACAGCTTTAACTCCGTTTCATTAAATCCACCGATGGTGTTATGGAGCCTTGCGAAAAACGCCAGAAGCCTTCCGGTATTTAGCAGCAGCAAGCACTGGAATGTGCATGTCTTGTCCGTTGAGCAAGAAGAGCTATCCGGCCGTTTTGCCCGCCAAGGTGAAGATAAATTTGCCGGCATTGAGCTTGCTCAAGGCATCAGCGATGCGCCGTTGTTAAATGACTGCACCGCCCGCTTTCAATGCCGCACCGCCTTCCAATACGACGGTGGCGACCACATTATTTTTGTCGGCGAAGTCTTAGCCTTTGATCACAGCGATCGCGCGCCACTGGCCTTCCAAAGCGGCCAATACGCGCTGGCTACGCGCAAACCACGTGAGGAGCTGCGTTTATCCAGCCCACCGCCACCTGAGTGCAGCTACACCGAAGACTTGCTCGGTTACTTGCTCGGCCGTGCGCACTATCAACTGCTTAACTCCATGCGCCGTAACTCAAGCAATGCCAAGGTGCTGGATGAGCACGGGTTCTATGTGCTGTCAGTGTTGTGCATCCGTGACAACCTGACCTTGGAAGAGCTGAACCAGTTTGTTGAGTACACCGGCAAAGCGGTGCAAGCGTCCACGATGGTCTTTTTAGAGCGGCAAAACTTAATCGCGATCGAGCAAAAAGATGGCCAGACGCGCTACGTCCTAACCGCTGATGGCCGTGAAGTGTCTGTCAACGAAATTGCTCAAGCCAAAGCCCTTGAACAAGAAGTGATTGGCAAACTGGGTGAGAGCGATGCACAGGCGCTTAAGGTGCTGTTAAAACGTCTGATCGCCCAAACCGATTGCGGCCTGCCTGACCTTTGGGGCCCGCGCTAACGTGTTAGCTCATGCCTTTAGCCTGAGCGGCAGTGTCGCGATCGTCACAGGCGCCAGTAAAGGGATTGGTCGGGCCATTGCCCTGACCTTTGCCCAAGCAGGCGCCAGTGTGGTTTGCAGCGCCCGTGAACGCGAAGGGTTAGATAGGGTGTGCGCGCACATCCGCGCGCTCGGCCAAAAGGCGTTAGCCGTTCAAGGCGATGTCACAGATGCTAAGGACAGGTCTTTCTTGGTGGCGCGTGCGCATGAGCATTTCGGTTACCTGACCCATTTGGTCAATAACGTGGGCGGCGGCGGTTCGAATGAGCCTTTAGCCATTAGCGCTGAGGCTTTTACCCAAACCTTTGATCTCAACGTCACCGCAAGCTTTGCTCTGGCCCAGCTTTGTGTGCCACACATGCAAACCCATGGCCTTGGCAACATCATGAACATCAGTTCTGTGGCCGCTCATTACGCCCAGCGTCATTTCACCGCCTATGGCACAGCTAAGGCTGCGTTAAATCAATTAACACGCTTATTGGCGCAAGAGTTTGCCCCCACAGTGCGCGTCAATGCCATTGCCCCAGGCCCCATCATGACCGACGCCTTAGCCGCGGTCATGGATGCTCAGACCGCCTCAGCAATGGCCTCTAACACGCCACTTAAACGCCTTGGCACGCCGGATGACATTGCCCAGGCAGCCTTGTTTCTAGCCAGTCCTGCCGCAAGCTGGATTACCGGCAAAGTTTTAGCCGTCGATGGAGGCGCTGAACACAGTGTCTGGGTCGACTAAGTCTTTTATCGCTGGAGTCACTCCAGCTCAAACTGTCCTGATATGGAGCCAATGCGCCTTATGGATGCCCAACTGATCGCAGCGCTCGGCGATGAATTATTCGCCGCGCTCAGCCAGCGTCAAACGCTGGTGGCTCTAACCGAGCGCCATCCAACAATGACCGTTAACGATGCGTATCAAATCTCTCTGCGCTTTTTGCAGCAACGACTTGATGCAGGCGAAAAGATCGTTGGCAAAAAAATCGGTGTCACCAGTAAAGCCGTACAAGACATGCTGGGCGTGCATCAACCGGACTTTGGTTTTTTAACCG
>X137_Gaur__coassemble_59_pt1 | contig 45538 bp, 45 predicted proteins | sample X137_Gaur__metabat2_high_PE_003 | metagenome-assembled genome bin X137_Gaur
ACGAACAAGACAATGGGTGCAAGCGCGTACTGGGCGACAGATCCTTGCATGTTGCGCACCATTTGCATGATGCCCACATCACCGCCTAAAACAAAAAATGCACCGATTAAGTTAACCACTAAAAAGGAGAAAACAATCGGCAAGCCTAGGAGGAGGAAAAATACCACCCCGCCGAACATCAAGATCAGCGTTGTTACCCAATCCATATCAGGCCTCCACGTCTGGCAGATCGGCCAACGCCTCTGCCTCAAATTTCATGATGTACGCGTCACGCTCAACCTTGGCGATGCGCAGTACCACTTCAATAAACATCAAGGCCATCGACAGGGGCACTTGCCATTGCAACCACCAGTCTGGGAACTCAAGTTCTTTGTAGATAAATTCTTCACGAACAAACGACTCAACCAGAACGATGCTTGAGTAGTAAAAAATTACGCCGCAAATCAGCAGCAGTAACAGGTTCACCATCCACTCGGCGCCCACTTTGGCAACGCCTTTTAAGTTGCTGGCTAAAAAACTCACCTTAATGTGCTTGTCACGGGCTAATAGCCAAGGCGCGCCAAGCACTGCGATGACGAAAAGAGCGTACACAGAAAGGTCAATAACACCTGGAAATAAGCCCCATCCTAGGGATCGGAAAATCGCTTCAGCGCCGATAATTACGATAAGCAGTGCCACGCAAATGGCAGCAATCACCGCACAGGTATTAACCAAGAAGTAAAAACTTCTAAGGAATAGGTGCATAGGGAGTATCTCTGGCCCGTTATCTTTGGGTTAGGCGAATGCCGCCCCGAAGGGCGGCACTAACATTACTTAACCAGCAACGGCTTAAGTTTTGCGATGTTGGCAGGGCTTAATTTCTCAAGCTCAGCCCAGTACACGTCTTGTGCTTGTTGGGCGAACTCAGGGCCTAAATCTACCGCTTTGATACCGCGCGCTTCATGCAGGGCAAGTGTTTCAGCGTTGACTTTTTGGGTGTACACCAACAGCTCTTTTTCAAACCAAACCACTGCGTCATTTAAGGTGGCGCGTTGTGCGTCGGTTAAGCTGTTCCACTTTTTGTCGTTCATGAGCACGTTGATTACAACGTTATAGAAACCTGGCTCAATGCGTGTCTTGGTCATTTCGTCCCAGCTAAAGTCTTCGATGCCCCAAAGACCAAAGCCGTAGCCCTGCACCACGTTACGCTCTAAGGCGGTATACACCTCAGGTACCGATACGGTGGCTGAGCTCATCCCAAGCGAAGTGAAAAACGGTACGTGAATCGGCTGGGTACGCGCGCGCAGACCTTTAAGTTCTTCTTTAGAGGAGATCTCTTTGTTTAAGAACAAATGGAAAGGCACACCGGTACCGTAGGTGGTCAGTGCAAAGCTGTTTAGCTTAGGACGCAGTAAATCATTTAATGCGTCGTAACCACCTGAGGCGCGTTGCTCAGCCAATGTCATGTTGGACAAGTCTTGCGCGTTTACTTCAACCATGGCGGATTTGTAAGTGCCAGGTGGAGTGACCACCATATCGACCATGCCAGAGCGCAGGGCGTTAGGTTGTTCTGCTGCAGGCAGTGCTTCTGGGCCGATCAGGCGGATTTTAACATTGCCTGACTCGTTCACCTTGGCAGCGAACATTTCAAATGGCTTGCTCCATTTGGTATCGACCGGCACAAACACGGCTGCGCGCAGTTCAATTTCGCTCGCCTGAGCAAAAGGCATGGCGCAGGCAAAGGATGCTAAGGCGACGGCGCGTACGGTGCCTTGGAATTTTTTCAGCAAAGAAAAGGGCGTATGGCTCATAGTTCAAACTCAATGATTGGCGGCAAGGCATGATTCGTTTCTTAGGCCAAGAGACTGGCACGTATGCGTATTCACAAGGCAAGAAACGAACCACATTCGCTTAATAGTTGTTAGAAAATATTGATTGGGTAATCAATGATCATGCGCAGCTCATTCATATCGCCGCGCGAGTCATTGCTGTTACCGCGAGCAATGGCATGACGAACGCGCAGGCTAAGGTCTTTTGCTGCACCACTTTGCACCACATAACGCGCTTCTAAGTTGTGTTCCCAGTGTTTCGCACCGGCAGCAAATTTTCCTAGGTACATACCTTGATCAATTTTGCTGCCGTCTCCGCCAGTACCGCGGATGTAACGCGCCATAAAGCTCAGGCCCGGTACGCCGTAGCTGGCCATGTCGATGTCATAACGTACTTGCCACGATTTCTCGTTAGGCGCGTTAAAGTCATGAATCTGCACGTTGTTAGCCAGTTGGGGCAGAGTGGTTAAACCATCGCTAAAGCCTAAGTAGTCAAAGGGCGAATCGCCTTCCACGGACTGATGAGCCACAGTGAAAGTATGTGCCCCCACTTTATAAGCAGCTAATAACGACCAGGTGGTGTTATCAATTTTGCCGCCGCGCTCAGCGCCACTTTCTGAGGTGTTATAGAGCACAAAAGCTGTGCGCAGACTTCTGTTTGCATCAAAAGTGTGCACGTATTGCGAGGTGCTTAAGTACTGCTGCCACAGATCCTCAGCCTTCATGCCATACAAACTGGTTTTGAAATTGCCGTTTGCATAGTTCACGCCGTAGATATTTAACGAATCCGTTTCAGGGCGTGTGCCATATTGGCTGTGAATGGTTGAGGTGTGATCGTTTTGCGCAGCCGAACGGCCAGAGGTCACACGTGAGGCTTCGAAGCTAAAGTTGTTTAGCTCACGGCTCACGAGATTCCAACCACGTACGGTTGAGTTGAATAAGCGGATGGCGCCTTGATCTGTCATAAAGATCGGCGAGGTCAGCTCCAGATCACCGTACTTTAAAACGGTATTGGAGTATTTCGCCTTCAGCGCAGCTCCAGCCACGGAATAATGATCTTGTGGATCACCTTCGTTGTTGGTAGCCAGCAGACCGGTGTTGGTTTTACCGGTGCCACTATCGAGTTTTAAGCCATAAAAGGCATGAGCATCAATACCAAGGCCAATGGTGCCTTGAGTAAAGCCTGAGGTGTAATAGGCCAAAAAGCCTTGAGCCCACTCACCACGGTAGCCATTGCGAGTGCCGGCCAGACCGTTGTTGTTGGAAGCCCCATTACGGAAGTCACGGTTGAAGTAGAAGTTTCGAGCTAAGAGCTTTAATGAGCTGTCCTCAATAAAGCCACTGGCTTGAGCTGGATTCTCTGAAGCAGCCAAGGCAGTGCTAGCACTCCCCACAGCGGCGGCTAATGCACAGAAATACAATGCAGCACGGCTCATTTGGTTTCACCTAATCAGTGTTCTTGCAATCACAGAGCGTTGTCATGCGCGCGGCTCTGAATGTTCTTGTTGGGCAGGAAGTACTTGGTGTAACGCCTGTTATTTTTATGTATTCATTAAGCGGTGCTAGGCACCGCTTGGCTTTGGCAGAAGTTAAGCGTTGAGTAGCCAACGCTGCAGTTGGGGCACCTCCTTAGATTGTGTTAACGCCAGCATCATCAAAATGCGCAGCTTATGGGGAGCAAGATCGCCACCGGCTAAAATGCCAGCACGCAGTAAGAAGTCCTGAACCGGTACATTGCCGCGAATCGCGCGGGTGGACTGCACCACAATCACGCCTTGTTGCACTGCCTCTGCCAAGGCCTGGGCTTCACCTGAAGCAGGGCGACCCGGCGCTAAGCCTGCGCTGATAATGGCTTGGCTACCGCTTGCGACTAACGCTTTCACCGCCACACCATCGCAGCCTGCGTAAGAGGTGACGATGTCGACGCGAGGCAGATCGTTGACGCGGGCTAAATCAAATTCTTGGTGCCAAGCCGTTGCAGGCAATAAGCGGCGCCAGTGGACAACGGCATTGGCATCCACTTGCGCCAGTGGGCCAAAAGGCACAGCATCGAAAGCGGCTAAGTCAAAGCTTGAGGTTTTGCTGACGTCGCGGGCGGCATAGACTTTGTTGTCCATGACAACCAACGCGCCGCAATCTGCCGCTTGTGGGCTTGCGGCTACTGCAAGGGCTGCGCGTAAGTTTGCAGGAACATCGGTGCCTGCCGTGTTGGAGGGGCGCTGGGCACCGGTGATGACCACACCCATCTCGATGTTGAGTGCTAAGTCTAAAAAGTACGCCGTTTCTTCAAGGGTGGCGGTGCCATGGGTAATGACAAAGCCATCAAGCTCAGGATGTGCAGCGGCTGTTGACTCAATTAAGCGGGCCAGTTCGAGCCAATCATTGGGCGTGATCGAAACACTGCCCAAAGCGCGGAAGGGGATGGGCAGTAGCTCGATTTCAGGGGCCAGTTCACCTAATTGATCGATTAAGGTATCGATGGGCAGAACAATTTGGCTTTCGCTGTATTCGACCCAATCAAAGGCATGGCGCGCTTGCATGGCGAACGTACCGCCGGTGCCGATCACCGCAACTTTTGCCTGTTTGCTAGAAGTGCTCATCACGATTCCTTAAGCAGCCAATTGAACAAACACAACGCCATCATCGATACGCACGTTATGGACGCGCGTATCTTTAAGCAGTGGGCTGCAAAGGGCTTTGCCGTCACGTACATCAAAGGCGCCGGCATGTAATGGGCATTCAATTTCATACCCTTCAAGATCGCCTTCACTTAACAACGCGTTGCCGTGGGTACAGATGTCATCCACGCAAAACACTTCGCCGTCGATGTAAAACAGGCCAATTTTCAGGCCATTAATGATGGTGCCGTAGCACTGCCCGTCATCAAACAAATCGTCGAGCGCGCCCAGCTCAATCCAAGCATCGGCAGCAGGGGCTGTGGTGTAAATCAAGTTTTCGGATGCACTCATAGGGCGTACTCAAAGGCTATGGCTAGGCGCGCGTGGCGGCATCTAGCTGTTCAATAGTGGGGTAAATGGGCAGAGGGCCTGCGTGGGCCGGCATGAGGTTTAAAGTCGTAAAACGCATGCTTTGAATCAGCCATTGCTGCTGTTCAAAGACGTAACCTTCCTCGGTGGTTGCCGTAAGGAAAACGGCTTCGCCTGTATCGGCGCGCAAGGCCAGCTGCCATAACAGCCATGTGCCTCTGGCCTTGGTCAGGCACGGTTCAACAGTGATATCTGGGCTTTGGTAATAATGCGCTGCCCAGCGCCATGGCGAGTGCTCAAACCACTCAGCCAGTGCCGCGCGGCCCACACGATCACCGCCAAATTCGCCGCCATACCACACCGCGTTTTCAGCAAAACATCCAGCCTGTTCGATGGCCAATTCACGCATGCGCGAAGACACCACACGCTCGTAGCCTGTGGTGTATTTGGCATCGGCAATGGCGCTATAACGCGCTTTGAGGCTACGAATAGCCTCAAGCGCTTCTAGACGCATAACCCTTTGCGCTAAGTCTTGGCTCATGGCACAAGCTTTTTAAGTTGGACGGTTTCATCAGCCAGCAGCTCAAGGTCAACGAGGTGACGGCTGTTGATTAACGCCTCCAAGGGTTTACGGTCCTTGGCTTGATTGAGCATGACCGCACCAATCACCAGACCGTCTTTCAATAACACCCAAGTCGCCTTGTGAGCGTTTGGGTTGCCGCGCAGGATTTGCTGATCAAAACCATCAACCACACCGACTACCTGGATGTTGTGGCCAAATTGATCGCTCCACATCCACGGAATCTCGTGGTATGGCTCGGCACTACCGGATAACTGTAGGGCCACTGCACGGGCTTGGTTCTCAGCATTACGCCAGGTTTCTTGGCGCAAATGCTTGCCATAAAAAGGGCTGTAGGTATTGGCAACATCACCTACCGCGTAGAGCCAAGGCTCGTCGGCGCTTTTGCAGAACTCATCGACTAACACGCCACCTTCGCACGCAATGCCGGCCTCGACTAAAAAGTCGATTTCACATTCAATGCCAATGGCCACCAACACTTGGTCGGCCACCACGTCACTGACGGTACCGTCGGCGTTACGCATTTGTACGACGTACTGATCGTTGACTTGGCTGATCGCTTGCGGCATCACCTGCGCGAGAATCTCAACGCCTTCTTGGTGATGAACCTCACTCAGCCATGCCGAGGCATCAGGTGTTAAGCAGCGTTTCATCACCCGATCACCCACATCCAGCACCGTGGCTTTTACGCCAAGCTGAGAAGCGCTGGCCGCGACTTCCATACCAATAACACCGGCGCCAATAATGGCGATGCTTTGTGCGCCTTTTAACGCGAACGAAAGCTCTTGGCAGTCAGGGATGGTACGCAGCACGTGCAGGCCTGGCAGGTCTCCACCGGGGATAGACAACTTACGCGCCGCACCGCCGGTAGCGATCACCAGCTCATCGAACGCGATCAGGCTGCCATCTTTTAATTGAATCGTTTTAGCCTCACGATCCAATTTAACGACCCGACCTACCACGCGCTCTAAACGCTCGGAAACTTGCCAAAAATCCACTGGAGCTAAGGTCAGTTCTTCGCTGCTTTGCTTGCCTAACAGAACATCTTTAGATAAAGCAGGGCGTTCATAAGGCGGGTAGGCTTCTTCACCCACCAAAATGACCGTACAGTTTTTATCTAACCCCATCAGGTTTTGAGCAACGCGGCCACCGGCATGGCCGGCACCGACGATGACAACGCGCTTATGACTCATACCGCGACCTGTTCATCAGTGAGGCGCACGATGGCGCGATACAAAACGCCTTTTTCACTCACACAGCGCCAAGCACGTGGCTCATTCGGTGGAATGACAATGGCTTCACCAGCGGTCAGCTCGTAATGTTCACCGGCCGCATCCACTTCAAAGGTGCCTTCTAAAATGGCGCCGACTTCTTCACCTAATGAGCTAATACCGCCTTCAACGGTCTCGCCCTGAGCAAAGGTTTGAAGTTTCAAATCAAACTTATCGCCTGCTAAAGCAGACTGACCTTCAGCGATACTGTCTAAAGGTTCGGTGACAATGCAGTTAGTCAGGCTCATGCGCGTGGCTCCCGATCTTTAAGTGGGTAGTAAGGCACGCTGTCTTCAGGGCCGAACTCAGGGCGTGGTGGGGTTACCACGTTCAGGCGCATGCTCACGCCCTCAGCACCAAAGCGGTTGCTACCGTAATGATCCAGCTCACCTGGGATGATCATGGCGCTGCGCTGAAGCATTTTGACTTCGCGGTCACCAGGCTCACCTTGGCCTTCAAAGACCGAGCATTCGCCAACGATTTGTAGCGATGCTTCCTCACCGTGATGGTGAGATTTAGCGGGCAGGTCGCAACCTTTCTCTTCTACAAACTTAACAATCGAGACGCTGATGTTTTTGCCAAACAAATGTTTGGAATAAAGGCCATCAGCAACGATCTCTTTTAAGCCTTGATCAATGGCGAATACGCGGCACTTAGCCATGCTGTGCTCCTTAGAATTTAGGCTTCATTGAGAAGTCGTCTTCAGCAACAAAACGGCGTGGGTCGAAGCCCCAAACCACTTCTTGCTGACCATAAAACTCAACCGCAGGCGCGACTTCTGCCAGCGACAGCATCAGTTGCAATAACGTGTCGTCGACTTCATCGAACTCAGCCATTGGCTTGCGGTTAACGAACTCAATCAGCTCATTCATATGTGCCATCATGGTATCGGCAAATAAGCGAATAGCGTTCATTGGTTGTGCGTGACGCTGAATATTGCGTTCGGTTTCCGAACCTAATGCCCACAAGCTGACAAAAGGCTGTAAGGCGGCAAAGGCCTCAGGCAGAACAACAGCAGCGTTATCTAAGTTGGTGGTAGTAATTAACGTCATGGTGCTTACTCCGCGGCCTTGGCTTCGTTTTTCTTAAGCATGCGTTCCACAGCGTGGTAGGAGTGGCGCAGCAGAATTTCGCCGTCTTGCAGGAACATGAATTTCTTCGCGCCGGTTTCGGCCGCTTTTTGCGTGCGCTCAACGGTGCTCATGTCTTCAAGCAACACATCGCGCAGGGCCACTTTCATGTACTCAAGGAAGAAGCGTCCGCCGGCAGTGGTCATTTCTGGGTAGAACACGCGGCACTCGATACGGGTGGTGTTGTGCGTGATAGGGCGGAAGGTGTAGCACTGGAAGTAGTTCGGACGCAGTGACAGATACAGATCTGGGAACACACAGTTGATGTCGAATAACCAGTTCGGGCTCTTCGTCCAGTTCATGCCTTCTGGCAATGCTTCAAGTGGGAAGTCGTGCTTGGCGCTACCGATGGCAGCACGCAGTGCAGCTGCTGAGATCGGACGGGTTTTGGCCGCTTCAGACAACGCTTCTTCTGCCGCTGCACCGCCTTGGGTCACAGCTTTAGGGTTGCCGTAAACCGACTTTTGGTTACCGCCTAACGACAGACGACGGTGGTACTCACCGCACAGGGCATCCAGTGGTGGCATGCTGCCGGTTTCGGACTTTTCCACCGCATCAGCAATCGACAGGCCATGGATATAGGCTACGTGATAGGCCTCCTGGAAGGCGTCCAGCGCTAATTTCCAGTTGCACTTAACTTCCGATACCCAAGAAAAACCAGAGGTCAATTTGTCGAAAGGGTAGCCTTCAATGCAGCCAAACATTGGCTTTAAGAACTCATCTAACGACTCAGAAGGTGTTTCTGAAAGGTTGATGAAAATCAGGCCTTGCCACACTTGGCAATGCACGCGCGCCAGGCCATTGGCTTTTTTGTCTAGATCAAAGAAGCATTCTTCTTCTGGCACACCAGTTAAGTTGCCGTCTAGATCAAAGGCCCAACCGTGGAATTTGCAAGAAAACTTACGGGTGTTACCGCATTTTTCGTAGGCAATTTGGTTTAAGCGATGCGAGCACACGTTGTGCATCGCGTTGATCTCGCCTTTCTTGTTACGCACCACAATGATTTCGGCGTCCGCACACTCAAGTGGCTTAACGATGTAATCACCGGCTTTTGGGATTTCTTCAACACGACCTACGAACAACCATGTCTTTTTGAAGATCGCTTCTTTTTCGCGCTCAAAATAGGCGGGCGAAATATAAGGCTCAACCGGGATAGGGCCTTTGCCCAGCTCCGGATAGCGATCGGTGATAAAGCGCAAGGTGTTATCAGTCATTTGAACCTCACAAGCATTGAACTGTTTTAATTAGTGAATGGGATTCTCTAATCATCCATTGACGAGTGTCAATCTTTTTTATGACACAGGTCAAACTTTTTTCAGATGCCTGTTTTTATTGGGTTTTAGTGCTTTTTTCTGGTGCGAATTGTTTTAATAAAGTCTGTTTATGGTGCAAAAAAAGAATGGTTTATTTTTATTGGGCAAAAAAAACCCGCTCATAAGAGCGGGTTTGGTGGGGATGCTTGAGTTAGTCCGGTGCGCCTAACAGCATATCGGCAAAAAGATCGGCTATTTTCTCAACATCGCGTAAATCGCCGATACGTTGGTTAATCACAAAGCCATCAAACGCCATCCACAGCACGTGGCTATAGAGGTTATCGGTTAACAGATAATGGCGCTCCACAGGCAGGCTCTCTTTTAGCATTTCGCTAAGCTGCTGTTCTGACCAAAGTAAGATGTTATCTGGCTTACCTTGGTTGCGCGGAGCACTGGCCAAGGCTTCAATCATGCAGTTAGCAAACGATTGATCAGCACTTGGAATATCACCCCATACTCCAATCAGCACGCGCTTGATGCGGGCTCTGGGTTGTCTTAGCTTGCCAACGGATTCTTTTAAACGGGTAATCTGCTCTACCAGCCAAGGGCTGTAGATTTCATACAAAATTAAGATTTTTGAATCGAAGTACACATACAGATTAGACACTGTCATACCCGCTTCCCTAGCAATAGCGCTCATGGTGGTTGCGGTATAACCCTTGTGTTTAAACAGTGTAAAAGCAGACTCAATAATGGCTTGTCGTACTTCTGCTTTTTTAATTTGTGCCACCCAGCTCTCCTTCTATGCGTTGCGCATTGCTGGCCCAAAAGCTAATGATACTACCTATTGTGTGGGTATTAATGCATCTGCTTGAGTGCGTGTTACTGTCCGTAATCCCGTACAAATAGGCACTAATCATGCCAGTTAAACGCAAAGTTAGGCAAATTCCAAAGCAAGCGGTTAGCTTTTTTGAAAGAACCAAGGTTAGTAAAAAAATACCCCGTTAGAGTTTGGGGCTTAGCGTTTGCTTTTAAGCGGCACATCAACGATCAGCTCGTCAGTTGCCACGCAGCAGCAGGGGAGAATTTCGTCGCGCTTTAAAAAGGCTAAAGGTTGGGTTAGATACCTAACGCTGCCGACTTTAAGTTTGATCCGGCAGGAGCCGCAATAGCCGCTCCTGCACTGATACTCGACATAATGCCCGGTACGCTCAAGACCCTCTAAGAGGGTCTCGCCGTCTTTTAGCTCAAACAAAATGTCGCGGGTTAAGACTTGCACAACTTAAAGCTCAAAGTCGCCTAAATCTTCGACTTTAACTTCTGAGTCAATCTGCCCTACTAAGTAGGAGCTGACTTCCACTTCCTGTGGCGCCACTTGCACGTTATCCGATACCAGCCACGCATTGATCCATGGGATGGGGTTTTGCGTTGCGCTTGGGAAGATCGGCTCAAGGCCGACCGCGTTCATGCGCAGGTTAGTAATGTACTCAACATAGTGGCTCAAAATGTTGTAGTTAAGACCAATCATCGAGCCGTCTTTGAACAGGTATTTAGCCCATTCTTTTTCTTGCTCAGCCGCTTCTTTGAAAAGCTCAATAGACTGTGCTTGGCAGGCTTTGGCTACTTCCGCCATTTCAGGGTCATCAACACCTTCTTGCATGATGTTGATGATGTGCTGAGTGCCGGTTAAGTGCAGCGCTTCATCACGGGCAATTAAGCGGATGATTTTGGCGTTGCCTTCCATCAGGCGGCGTTCAGCAAAGGCGAAGGAACAGGCAAAGCTGACATAGAAGCGGATTGCCTCTAAAACGTTGACCGACATCATGCACAGGTAAAGCTTTTTCTTGAGCTCAAAGCGCGAGACGCTAACGGTTTTGCCGTTTAGGGTGTGGGTGCCTTCGCCGAACTGGTTATACAGCGCGCTGTATTCGATCAGATCGTCGTAGTAGTTCGCGATGCCACGGGCACGCTCTAAGATGTGTTGGTTGCTGACGATATCGTCAAACACCACCGACGGCTCATTCACAATATTGCGAATGATGTGGGTGTAGGAGCGGCTGTGGATGGTCTCTGAGAACGACCAGGTTTCGATCCACGTTTCCAGCTCAGGAATCGAGACCAAAGGCAAAAACGCAACGTTAGGGCTGCGGCCTTGGATCGAATCCAAAAGCGTTTGGTACTTTAAGTTACTTAAGAAAATGTGCTGCTCATGGTCTGGCAGGTTACGGAAGTCGATGCGGTCTTGCGACACATCCACTTCCTCAGGGCGCCAGAAGAACGACAGCTGCTTTTCAATCAGCTTCTCAAAGATCGGATGCTTTTGCTGGTCATAACGGGCTACGTTCACCGGCTGGCCGAAGAACATGGGCTCGTTAAGCTGCTCGTTATCGATTTGGCTAAAAGTGCTGTATTTCATGCTCATTCTCAGATCTTGCACGCGCCGCCGGCACAACCGTCGTCTAAGTCTTCTTGGCTATCGTCGGCACCGTCGCGGGTGTTTTGATAGTAGAGAGTTTTCAGGCCCAATTTGTACGCGGTTAACAGGTCTTTAAGCAGCTGCTGCATCGGTACGCGGCCGCCTTCAAAACGCTGTGGGTCGTAGTTGGTGTTTGCAGAGATCGCCTGATCGACGAATTTTTGCATGATGCCAACCAGTTGCAGATAACCGTCGTTGTTCGGCATTTGCCATAACAGTTCGTAATCGCCGCGCAGCTCTTCGAAGTCCGGCACCACTTGCTTCAAGATGCCGTCTTTGGATTGCTTGATGGTCACCAAGCCGCGTGGCGGTTCAATACCGTTGGTGGCGTTGGAGATTTGGCTTGAGGTTTCCGATGGCATCAACGAGGACAGGGTTGAGTTACGCAGACCATAGGTGACGATATCGTCACGCAAGGTTTCCCAATCCAGATGTAAAGGCTCAGAGCAAATGGCATCTAAGTCTTTTTTGTAGGTATCAATTGGCAGGATACCTTTGGAATAGGTGGTCTCGTTGAAACCTTCACACGCGCCACGCTCACGGGCCAGCTGGTTCGAAGCCTTTAACAGGTAATACTGAATAGCTTCAAAGGTGCGGTGAGTCAGGTTGTTGCCTGAGCCATCGGAGTAGCGCTTGTAGTTCTTGGCTAAGTAGTTAGCAAAGTTAATCACGCCAATCCCTAAGGTACGGCGCTTCATCGAGGCACGGCGGGCCGCTTCGATTGGGTAGTCTTGGTAGTCTAAAAGCGAATCCAGTGCACGTACCGCAAGATCCGCCAGCTCTTCGAGCTCATCGAGGTTTTTGATTGCACCTAAGTTAAGCGCTGATAAGGTGCACAGAGCGATTTCGCCCTCTGGATCCTCAAGGCTATTGAGTGGGTTAGTTGGCAGCGCAATTTCCAAGCACAGGTTCGATTGACGCACTGGCGCTACCGCTGGGTCAAACGGGCTGTGGGTGTTGCAGTGGTCAACGTTCTGGATGTAGATACGGCCGGTGCTTGAGCGCTCTTGCATCATTAAGCTAAAGAGCTCAACGGCAGGAATGCTGCGCTTGCGGATCGACTCGTCTTGCTCATATTGGGTGTAGAGCTTTTCAAACAGATCTTGATCGGCGAAGAACGCTTCATACAGGCCCGGTACATCGTTTGGCGAGAACAGGGTGATTTGTCCGTTCTTGATCAAGCGTTGGTACATGGTGCGGTTTAACTGCACACCGTAGTCCATGTGACGCACGCGGTTTTCTTCAACGCCGCGGTTGTTCTTAAGCACTAACAGCGATTCGACTTCCAAGTGCCACAGTGGGTAGAACAGTGTGGCTGCTCCGCCCCGTACGCCACCTTGTGAACACGACTTAACGGCGGCTTGGAACAGCTTGAAGAACGGAATACAACCGGTGTGCTGGGCTTCGCCGCCACGAATAGGGCTGCCAACGGCACGAATACGGCCGGCGTTAATGCCGATACCTGCGCGTAAGGAAACGTATTTAACGATCGCTGAGGTGGTGGCGTTAACCGAATCTAAGCTGTCGCCGCATTCGATCAAGACGCAGGAGCTGAACTGGCGCGAAGGCGAGCGCACACCCGACATGATCGGTGTAGGCAGGCTGATCTTAAACAGCGAGATGGCGTCGTAGAAACGGCGCACATAATCCAAGCGCGTCTCGCGCGGGTATTCGGCAAACAGGCACATACCGATCAGGATGTAGAGCATTTGCGGGCTCTCATATACCTGACGGGTGACGCGGTCTTGGATTAAGTATTTGCCTTCTAACTGCTTAACGGCTGCGTAAGAGAAGTTCATGTCACGGCTGTGATCGATATAGCCGTTTAATTGCTCAAACTCTTCACGGGAGTAGTCGCGCAAAATGTGCGCGTCGTAGCGGTTCATCTCAGTGAGATTGACCACATGATCATAAAGATGTGGTGGCTCAAACTGACCATAGGCAATTTTGCGCAGATGGAAGATCGCCAGACGGGCGGCCATGTACTGATAATCGGGCGTTTCTTGCGAAATTAAGTCCGCGGCAGCTTTAATGATGGTCTCGTGGATATCGCGGCTACGAATACCGTCGTACAGTTGGATCTGGGACTTCAACTCAACCTGCGAAACGGAGACGTTGTTCAATCCATCAGCAGCCCATTCCAAGACGCGATGGATCTTGTCCAAGTTAATCGGCTCTTTACGGCCATCGCGCTTGGTTACGTTGAGGGATTGAAAATCGCTCATGAGTTCACGTCCTCGGTTAAATAGGGCTTGATCCGCAATGCGTTTCATGCTTGGGCACAAGATGTAGTGCCCCTTATGACAATGCTGCGCAATATATAGTTGTGTGGTGGGCGGGTCAAATATCAAGCTGTGGATAAGATGTGTACGATTCGGCAAAGCGTAAAAGGTCAAAAATGAATGGCTCAGCTTGAATTTTTCGACATCCCAAGCCCCTGTATTGGCGTCTGTGAGGCTAATAACAAGGGCTACTGTAAGGGTTGTTTGCGCTCGCGCGATGAGCGTTTGCATTGGCTGGAATTTAGCCCTGAGCAAAAACGCGATGTAATTCGTTTGTGCCAAAATCGCAAGGCAAAAGTTCTAAAAGCCAAGCTGGATGCGCTTCGCGCGGGTGTTATAGAGGCAGATGAAGCGGTTCAAAAAAACTTATTCACAGACGAATAGAAAAGTTTGTTTCTGTGAACAAAATTACGAATTTTTTAACTAAAAAAATCTGCCTTTTAGATGTCTGTGGATAAATGTATTTACCCGGCTAAGGCTTTCTATATAATGCGAATCGTTTTCATTAAGATAGGCGTTTTAAAATGCCGCGTAGCCAAATATTGGCTGTCGAAAGCGATGTTGGCTTAGCTCAGTCCATTCAAGATCATCTGTGTGCGCAAGGGTATTCGGTTGCAACGGTGCACACTGCGGCAAAGGCGCGCGCATCCTTACAGCAACCCTTTGATTTGGTGCTGTTGGCTACCGCGCTTGTCGACGGTTGCGGCCTTGAGCTTTTACAAACCGTGCGCCGAACCCGTGATGTGCCGGTATTACTGCTGGCACCCTGGGGGGATGAAGCGCAACGGATTGAGGGCTATAGCGCAGGTGCTGATGGTTTTTTGTTTAAGCCCTTTAGCTTGGCTGAGCTTGAAGTGCGTATCCAAGCCCTTTTACGAAGAGTTGTGCCTCTGCGTTCAGTGCATACGAATGCGCTTACGATTAACGCTGCCATGCGGGACATTTCGGTGGCAGGGCATTGGGCGGGTCTGACTCATATTGAGTTTCGTTTATTTGAAGTGTTGCATCGCCATCGAGGGCAGCCGCTTAGTAAAGAGATGCTGTATCCACAGGTGCTACATCGCCCCCTAACCGAACACGACCGTGTGCTGGATATGCATGTGAGCCACCTGCGCCGAAAGCTTCGCGCGCTGGATTTTGCTCAAGCCCGTATTGAGACCGTGTGGGGCGTAGGCTACGTGTACCGTGAAGAGTGTGAAGAAAGTGTATAAATTGTAAATGAGATTTACTCTCATTATCGTTTGTTTAGACTGCCTCCCAAAATAACGCTGCCACCAGCACATATTCAGCCTCCACAGCTGATCATTTGGGAGATACACAAGGTGTTAACGCACGCTCGTCATACCTCAAAACTGACTACTCCTTTTAACCACTCCTTGTTGGCACTGGCATTAAGTGCAAGTTCGTATGGCTATGCCCAAGAGCCGCTTGAGCTTGAGAAAATGGTGGTGTCAGCGTCAGGCTTTGAGCAGAGCGTTAAAGACGCGCCAGCCGCGATTTCGGTTATCAGTGCTGAAGAGCTGAAAAAGCGCTCCTATACCGATGTGACCGATGCGTTAAAAAATGTGGCGGGTGTGCAAATTATTGGCGGCGGGGTTGAACAGTCGATTTCCATCCGCGGTATGACAGCAGGTTACACCCTGTTTTTGATCGACGGTCGACCCGTACAAGGTAACGATGCCTTTGGTATTCGCGGCGCTCAAGCGGGCACCCCGATTAACTTCTTACCGCCGATTGAGGCCATTGAGCGTATCGAAGTCATTCGTGGTCCAGCGTCTGCCCTGTACGGCTCTGATGCCATGGGCGGGGTGGTGAATATCATCACCAAGAAAGTAGGTACTGAAGTGCGCGGGAGTATCACTACCGAATACACCGCAGCTGACAGTAAAAATGAGGTGAATAACAACACCTTCCAAACCAGTGCCTATATCGATTTGCCTTTGATTCCAGAAACCTTGGCGCTGCAATTAACAGGTTCGCTGCACGATCAGCAAGAGAGCGACTTTGTCGGTAAAAGCGACAGCTCAGCCAGTGATCCTGATTATGAAAAGCGCTCAATGGGCGGCAAGCTTACGTGGAATATTGATGAGGCTAATGAGTTAAGCCTTGGTTACACCGACGCCAAGCAAGAGCGCACCTCAAACCCTGGTAAAAGTATTGCTGAGACCGGCACCAAAAGTTATCGCGAGTCGGTTAAAGAAAACGTCTTTATCGCCCATGAAGGCCGCTATGGCGACTTTCAAACCAGCTCCTACGTAAACTACGACACCGCCGAAAACGCCACCTCGTTAAATACTACGACTGGCAAAGGCATTACGTACGATGTGCTTACGGTTAACACCCAAGGCACTTACTTTTTAGACAATCACACCCTAACCGCCGGTGTCACCTATAAAGACGAAAGCCTTGAAGATGGCTCATCCAATGGTCTGAAACGCCCCATTGTTGCCGACCCTAATGCGGTGGTGACGATGGAGCGTAAACAGTATTCGTTGTTTGCCGAAGACTCATGGGCGGTGACCGATGATTTCACCTTAACCTTAAGCGGTCGTTACGACGATAACGACGCCTTTGAAAGTCAGTTCAGCCCTAAGGTCTATGGCGTTTATCACCTAAACGACAATTTCACTTTAAAAGGTGGAGTGACCTCAGGCTTTAAGGTGCCGGATTTACGTAATGCGGCAAGCGACTATGGCCTGTCGTCGATGGGCGGCACGGTGATCGGTAACCCAGACTTAAAGCCTGAAAAAAGCCTGAACAAAGAAATCGGTCTCGCATACGAAAACATCGATTGGGGGCTGGATACGTCCCTTACCGTCTACGTTACCGACTTTAAAGACAAGGTGAACCGCACCGGCAATATTTGTAATACCACAACCCAAGTCTGTGAATGGCAAGGCGTGATCTACCCTTGGGATGATCGCGGCTATACCGCGAACGAAAACGTCGATGAAGCCGAACTGCGCGGTATTGAGTGGACGCTTGATTACGACATCCTCGATAACCTGACCTATCGCCACAGCTACACCTATACCGAGACTGAGCAAAAGTCGGGTGTGTATAAAGGCAAGCCCTTAAATGACACCGCCAAACACAGCTTTAACGCATCCTTGGATTACCAAGCGACTGAACGCTTAAACCTGTGGACGCAGTTTAACTACCGTGGCTCAACCTCAGGTCGTTGGCAGACCGGCACCAGCGGCTCTGCCAGTAACGGCGTGAGCTATCCTGCGTATCGCTTTGTCGATGCAGGCGTGGGTTACAAAGCAACCAAAGGGCTGACCTTAAAAGCCGGTGTGTACAACATCGGCAATGAGAAGGTGAATACCGATGACGGCTTTAACTACAACTTAGACGGCCGTCGTTACATCTTCTCCTTAACCCAAGCGTTTTAATTGAACCGAATATACCGCCCGGCCATGGATGGCTGGGCGGTATACGTTGTAGGGGTTATGCGCGTGCTTCAACCAAACGCCTATGTCACTGATGTCAGCTACCCATGTCATTTCCATCGCCAATTGCAGCCTTTATGGCTCAAAACCCAAGCCAGTTTTTTAGGTGTCGAAAGCGCTAAAATAGAAAAGGGCTATCGCTATTGTGAGCTTGGCTGCGCGACTGGAATTAACCTGTTAGTCAGCGCCTATTGTCATCCTGAAGCATGCTTTGTGGGGGTGGACTTTAACCCTCAACATATCGACTTTGCGCAAAAGGCCGCGCGTGAGTTGGGCCTTAAGAATGTTGAGTTTATCTGCCAAGATTTTGCGAAGTTTGCAGCACACGCACAGCCCTCTTTTGATGTCATGGTCTGTCATGGGGTGTGGTCTTGGGTGGCTTTTGGTGTACAGCAAAGCCTATTAACCCTTGCCAAGGCTTTACTAAAAGAGCAGGGGCTTTTGTATGTGCACTATATGTCGCATCCAGGCTCTAGCCATTTGGTGCCGCTGCAAAAACTGATTTTTAGTGTGGCGCAAAACCTGAGCGGTGATTCCAGCACAAGGCTTCGTGAGGCTTTAAAAACGGCCAAAGCGCTGGCCGCCGATGGGCTTATTGCTGTACCCCATGCACGTGAACACCTAACGGCCTTAAGTAAACTCGATAGCCAGTATCTGGCTCATGATTTATTAGCCGAGCATTTCAGCGTAGCGCACAGCGTGGATATGCACGCGATGCTTCAACAATACGGGTTTTATTATCTGGCCAGTGCAGACCCTTGGCACAACAGTGATGCCCTGTCAGTACCGAAAGCGATACACGCAGTGCTTGCACGCACCGAGCAGCCAGCGTTACGCGAGCAATTAAAAGATCACGCGCGCCACCAGCATCAACGGCAAGATCTTTTTCAAAAAGCCCCCAAGGTTTTAAGCCGCGAAGCACATATACGTGCGCTGCTAGCGATCCGTTTTGTAAGGCTTAAGCCCTTAACACCGCTGGTGCTAAGTGCCATTGGCCCAATTGAGTTGCCGCCTAGCATGATAGCTGCGCTCGATAGACGCTTAGCCACAGGAGCCGCTGCGGTTCACGCGCTGATTGAAGACCCTGATTTGGCCGATCATCAAGGCCTCTTACACGCACTACAGCTATTAATGAGTCACGGCTTTGTGCACCCCTGTTCAGCTACATCGGTTGACGTCAGTGGCATCAACCAATGGTTTTCCTCGGTAGGCATTCGCTTGGCAGTTGATCCTGATTGTGCGAGTGCAACCTTCCATAACAACGAGGCATTTTCCTATGCAGCTAGCCCATCCAGCATGGCCTAAAGTTGGTCGTGTAACCGCAGCGATCATCGGTGGTTATCTCTTCACCTATAGCGTGTGCGCCGCCTTAGCCCGCCTTTTACCTGTTAAAGAAACAGAGGCTGTCATCATCAGTGCCTTATTAGGGTTTGTCGTGTATTTAGGCTTTATTTTGTGGGCCTTTGCCGCGCGTTTACAACGTCGCGTATGGCTGAGTGTGCTGCTGAGTGCGCCGTTGTTAGTGATCGGGTTTTGGCCGCAATTGATGGAGCGCTTGGCATGAAGCACAGTATTACCCAAGCCTATTCTTGGCTGCATACGTGGGCTGGGTTGGTGTTTGGATGGGCGTTGGTGGCCATTTTTTTAACCGGTACGTGGGCGGTGTTTGATAAAGAAATCACCCAATGGATGCAGCCAGAAATTCCAACCCAACAAGTGCCGCGCGAGCAAAGCGTAGCTGCTGCCATGGATTATCTCGAAAGGCACCATGCCCATGACAGCCGCTGGCAAGTCAGCCTGCCGACTGAGCGATCACATAGGTTAGCGGTGGGTGCGGGCGAGCCTCAAGGCGGTGGTCGAGGCGGCAACTTGACAACGCTTGATCCGGCCACAGGTGAGGTCATTACACCCCGAGAAACGGCGGGTGGAAATTTCTTTTTCCGCTTCCACTACACCTTACATATGCCGCGCAATATTGGCATTTGGGTGGTGGGTTTTTTGGGGATGGCGATGCTTGCAGCCATCGTCACCGGCATTGTGATTCACAAAAAATTCTTTAAAGAGTTTTTTACCTTTAGGCCCAATAAAGGTCAGCGCTCGTGGCTGGATTATCACAACGCAAGCGGCGTTCTACTGTTGCCGTTTCATATCATGATCACCTACACAGGCCTTGTGATCTTCTTTTTGATCTATATGCCCGCGCCAATGGATGCACTTTTTGAGGGCGATCGTCAGGCGTATCAAGCCGCCATGCGCGGTGCGCCTGCCGAGCGCGGGCGAGCGAATCGCGCAGAGGCAGGCGCGCGCGAGGGCCGTGAGCAAGGAGCAGGGATGCGTATGCAACGCCCAGCAGACGTCATCACGTTTGAGCGCACGGCCGACATCAATGTTATGGCGTTGATCAATAAAGCAGAAGCCGAAGTGGGCCCGATTTCAGGTTTTAGCGTGGTGCGCCGCAATGACGGTACGGCAACCTTTGAAGCGCGGCCAGTGCTTGGCAATATCATTGAGCTGACCAAAGGACGCAGCGTGGTCTTGGATGCGTTAACCGGCACGGTTGTGCGCACAGCGCCTGAGTCTACAGGTGCCGGCTGGGTGCAGCGGGTGATGGCAGGTTTGCATTTTGCGCAGTTTGGCGGCTATCCCATGCGCTGGCTGTACTTTATTTGCGGTCTTGTCAGCACCGCGATGATGGCCGGCGGTTTGGTGCTCTTTTGTGTTAAACGGCGTAAACGCTACGCCAAAGAAAGCTTATTTGCCCAGCGCGGTTATGCGCTGATTGAACGTATTAACATTGCGGCGATCAGCGGCCTGCTATTGGCAAGTGTTGGCATGCTCTGGGCTAACAGATTGTTACCGGTTGAGCTAAGTGGCCGCGCGGGCGCGGAGGTCAATCTGTTTTTTATCGTGTGGGGGGTAAGTTTCTTACATGCAAGCCTGCGCCCAGTGTTTAAAGCATGGACTGAGCAACTGATCGCAGCAGGTGTACTCGCCCTTTTATTACCCGTTTTAAGTTTTGTTACGACCGGCGCTTGGACCCATACGGTCTCGGGTATGGCCCTTGAAATGACCTGCATGCTGCTAGGTGCCTTGAGCTTGGCAGCCGCTTGGCAGATTAATCGCCCGGTAAAGGCTGTGACAAAAAAGCCTCGTAAAAACCAAGCGGCAGAGGAGGAGCTTGCATGTTAAGCGCCGTTGCCGCGACCTGTTTTGCGTACTCTTCGATGGTTGCCCTATGCCAAGGTATTAAGAAGCATCAGGTGGCGGTGTGGGGGCAATCTTGGCCCACCAAAGTGCACACATGTTTGCGCCTTTACGGCTGGTTGGCGCTTCTTGCTTGCCTTTATTTAAGTGCCGATTACTGGGGTTGGGCGATGGGCCGTGTGGGCGCCTTTGGCCTAGTTAGCATGACCGGCTTTGCTTTTGTACTAGGGCTTGCCTATTGGCCTAAAGCGTTGGTGCGCTTAGGCGCTGTTGCGGGGATCAGTGCCGTGGTCTTGAGCCTCTTGTAACGCCCAAAGTGTGTGGCCTGCTAAAGTGACTCCATTAAGCAATAGCGGAGACACTTGAATGGGCCACAAAGCCATCATCCTTAACGCCGGCGGCGGTTATCACAATGTCACTGTCGGTGAATGTGAAGCTCGCGCACCTGAGCGAGGTGAAATCACCGTACGCTTATACGCCAATTCGCTTAACTACCATGACTTTGCCGTGGTCAGCGGTATGTTTGCCCATAATGAGCCACGGATCCCCATGGCCGATGGCGCAGGTGAGGTCATCGCGGTGGGGGCCGATGTCACTGAATTTGCCGTCGGCGATAAGGTGGTCAGTACCTTTTTCCCCACGTGGCTTGCTGGCGATGCCAATGTTGAAGGTTTTGCCACCGTGCCTGGCGATGGCATCGACGGCTATGCCCGTGAAGTGGTCACCACCCACACCAACGCCTTTACCCATGCCCCCAAAGGTTGGAGCCATACGGAGTCTTCAACGCTGACTACCGCAGCTTTAACGGCTTGGCGTGCGCTGATGGGCGATGACAATCTTAAAGCCGGGGATACGGTGCTGGTGCAAGGCACCGGTGGGGTTTCAATTTTTGCGTTGCAGTTCGCCAAGATGGCCGGCGCTACGGTAATTGCGACCTCATCAAGCGATGCCAAGCTTGAGCGCTTAAAAGCCCTGGGCGCGGATCATGTGATTAACTACCGCAGCAACCTGAAGTGGGGGGAGGCGGCGTTGGCCATAACCGGTGGCCGGGGCGTGGATCATGTGGTGGAAGTCGGTGGCCCGGCAACCCTTGAGCAATCAATGATCGCGGCGCGTGTGGGTGGGCATATTTCCATGATCGGGATTTTAACCGGTATGGGCGGGGAGCTTTCGATCATTACCGCCCTTGCTAAGCAGCTTCGCTTACAGGGCGTATTGGTGGGCAATCGTGCTCAGCAACAAGCGATGATCCGTGCCATCGATGCCAATGGTATGAAACCTGTGATTGATCGAAGCTTTGCGTTAGAAGACATCGTCAAAGCGTTTCAATATCAAGAATCGAATCAGCACGTTGGCAAGATTTGTTTAGCGATATAACACCAGCGCGTGAGCCGGTTAGACCGGCTCACGCGTTATTTTCAGAGTTTGCCGTCTACCGCTAGTTGGATATAGCGTGGGTCAAAGCGCAGTTTTACGTTTGCAGCGTCACCGACGATCACATCACCGGCGAAGGCCATGCCGATATCACCTGCGCTACTCGCGCCTTCACCTAAGATGCCGTGATCAAAGCTAAATTGCGCAACTTTAGCCATCGACTCTGGCAGCGTATTCGAGGTGGCAAACTCAAGCGCTTCTTGCGGGGTGTAGAACAGTTTAGTGGTCGCAAGTTGTGCTTTATAGCCCTCAAGATCAGTGCCTGAGGCTTTGGCCATTTCAGTCAGGGCCGCTTCATTGCCAGCTTGCATCAGTCCCATCATTTCAAACCATGCCCCTAACAGGGCTTTGCCAAGCGCTGGATTGTCGGCCAAGGTTTGGGTGTTGATCACCATCATGTCCAGGATTTCACCTGGGATTTTTGAGGAATCAAACACTTCAGTCACACCCGGTGCGGTTTTGATTTCCGCAAGCATCGGGTTCCACGCAGCAGCGGCTTTTACATCATCGGTGGCAAAGGCGGCGACGATGTCAGCGTCTGAGGTGTTCACCACCTTAATGTCACGCTCACTTAAGCCGGCTGTTTCTAAGGCGCGGGCTAAGAAGTAGTGCGAGACCGAAAGCTCCACCAAATTCACCTGCATGCCTTTGATGTCCGCTAAGGTTTTACCTTCGCCTTTAATCAACAGGCCATCATTGCCATTGGAGTAATCACTGGCGATCAGCACGGTGGAGTCAACGCCACTGGCGGCGGGTATGGTCAGCGCGTCCATATTGGTCATGGCGCAGCCATCGAACTGACCTACCGTGTATTGGTTAATTGATTCAACATAGTCATTCAGCTGCACCACATCGATAGCAATGTCGTACTTTTTGGCCCACTTATCGATGATGCCCGAGGTTTCGGCATAGCCCCAAGGCATCCATCCTGCGTAGAGCGTCCAGCAGACGCTGAAATGGTCTTTCTTTTCGGCATGAGCGCCAAAGCTGAGCACCGTAGCCAGTGCGGCAGCGGCGACGGAAAACAGACGGTACTTTTGCATTGGAACCTCCAGTGGTATCGGGTGCGGGCAGGATCGCGGTGCATTGCAAATAATGCGAAAAGCGCGTTCTCCCGGGCTTTTATCCCGCCGTGTAACCTCACTGGAGGTCGATAACTCTCGGACCAGCACTTGCCTCACAAGTCGGAACCCTAGTCATCCATTTTGCTGATTGTGCTACCGCGAAGCCGGAGTATCCCGGTTAACCTGCGCCATGGCTTTTGCGAATAACGTGCCAGCTCTTATAGCCCGTTCTTGGATACTTAAGGGCAAAAATTAGATTTTTTTGCTACGTGCTGGAGCTGTTTTAGTTCTGATTGCACTGTTAGGGGGCGATTTATCCTTCACATGGCTATTAAGTTCGTGGCACAGATATTGCGGTGAGTACGTTTGCAGGAGCTTGTCCGTAGGGCTCTCGGGACGACCCGATTCACTGCTTGTCTGGACGACCAGGTAACTCACTTGTTTTTTAAGGGAGCTTGCCATGGCGCATACCCATTTCACCTCGATTCCTCTTATCGATATCTCAGGGCTTTACTCAAGCGATTTGGCTGAGCGCCAGCGGGTGGCTGATGAGCTTGGCCGCGCCGCGCGTGATGTCGGTTTTCTGCAAGTTAAAGGACACGGGATTTCCCGCGCCTTGCGTGAGGGGTTAATACGTCAGGCGCGTGAGTTTTTCGCCAAACCTTTGGCTGAAAAAATGCGTTTTTATATTGGCCAATCCACGAACCACAGCGGTTACGTGCCAGAAGGTGAGGAGCAATTTGCTGGCGGCAGTAAAGATCTTAAAGAAGCCTATGACATTAACTACGACTACACCGAAGCGCCGCAAGTCTATCCCCTGTTAGGCCCAACTCAGTGGCCGGATTCAAAAGATTTCAAACAAGCAGTCAGTGCCTATTACCGCGCAGCGTTGGCTTTAGGCGACACCTTGTTTCGCGGCTTTGCGCTGGCCTTAGGGCTTGCCGAAGACACTTTTGCCAGCATCACGCAAAACCCGACCAGCCAGTTGCGCATGATTCATTATCCTGTCGATTCGAATCCGGTTGCCGATCGCCCGGGTATTGGCGCGCATACCGATTATGAGTGCTTCACCATTTTATTGCCCACAGCCGAAGGCTTGCAGGTTATGAATGGCAATGGCCAATGGATTAATGTGCCACTGGTTGAAGATGCTTTTGTGATCAACATTGGTGACATGCTTGAAGTGCTTAGCAACGGTCACTTTATCGCGACATCTCATCGTGTGCGTAAGGTCAGTGAAGAGCGTTTTGCCTTCCCGCTGTTTTGCGCGTGCGATTACCCCACACGCATTGCTCCGATTGAAGGCTTACCGCCACGCAGTGAGCGTGTTTATCAGCCGGTCCATTCAGGTGATCATTTGTTCGCGCAAACCGCGCAGACTTTTCAGTATCTACGTAAACGCCTAGAAGAGGGCTCGCTAAAACTACCTGAGGGCTCAGCGGGTTTATCGAGCTTCGGTATGGAAAGCCGTGAGGTGGCCGCATGAACCTATTAGAGCTGGCCGCCCATTACCCAGAGCGTGCAGAAGAGGGCGTACCTGACTGGATGCTGGGGCATTTTCGTCGTCGTACCATCAGTTTTGCTGATGGCCGAAGCGATGAGCGCACCCAAGTGCATTGGTTGCAAAGTCGCACCTTTACCATTGATATGCGCTTACCCGATGCGCCTGCGCTGCCGGTAAAACCATGGCAAGAGTACTCCGCAGAAGAGCTGCGCGCCATCGCCAACCATGAAGGATGGATGGCCGACAGCATTTGGCAGGACGGCTACTTAAGCTGGCAGGGCGGCGTTTCCTTACAACTGCATAACCGCTGGCCGGAGCCTGCCCAGTTACACCGCGTTGGCAACTGCATGATTGAGTTCGGCACCACCGGCGCTTATGTCGAAGACTGGCGCTTGCAAGCAAGTGGCGGTCCGCTGATTGGTCTTCGCCTTGTGACAGAACGTGATGCTAACACTGGTGAAGTTCTGCACCGAGGCGGCGGTCTGATCCTTTGTGGTGATCGGTTAGGTTGGGTGAAGGGCCGAGCCGTTGAACCTACATCCACCTTGCAACTGCGTGACCAAGCGCAAGCGGCGGTAGGGGATGCCAAGGCGCTGGCGGCGCTGTTTGCTACAGAAACGTCCATCGCCTATGCCGATCAAGACGGGCGTTATCAAATAGCGCTTTCCACCTTGCCAGCACGGGTCGGGCAGCATTTCTCGTTAGAAGGCTTTGAAATCTCAGGTGATAGCGAGGTGACTCAGCACCTCACTCATATCGATGGCCGTACGGTTGTGCGCACCTTTATCATCGATACGCTCGAACCTAACTGGCAATCCGAGCTAGGTACTCCAAGCACTGATCAAGCAACGCAGTGGTTTAGTGCGGAGGCGGAAACGCTTTCTCGGTATTTGGCGGTGTTGAGCTAACGTGTGCCTTCTCAAAGCGCACTGTCGATGCGTGCGCTTTGAGTAGTGAATGCCCCCAATACGCAGCAGTTAGCTTATTTGGGGTAAAAAAAAGCCCCGCATTTCTGCGAGGCTTTTTTATATGGTGCCGGCACCAAGAGTCGAACTCGGGACCTACTGATTACAAGTCAGTTGCTCTACCAACTGAGCTATACCGGCGTTGTGGGCGCCATTATATAGAGATTCAGATGCTTGTAAACTGTTGATCTCAAAACTTTTTAATTTTTTTGCGTTTTTTTTTAATGCGTATGAAAAGTACGTTCATATACAGGTGCTAGAGCGGTTTTTGCGCCTGTAAAAGAAGGTTGCGTGGGCTTAGCTGGCTTGGGCAAAACTCAGATAGATAAGCGCTAAAGCCGTGCGCCTCTAGGTACAGAGCTTTGTCGAGTAATAACCATAGCTCAAGGGGACGGCGGAAAAGGCTACGTACCAACTCTAAATTACGAACGGCTGCCAAACGTTCAAAACCCTGTTGCTCCAACAGCGGCCAGTTAACAGATGAGGGTAGGGCGATGCCTTTTAAGCACGCTAAGTGCTCGCAAAAAGCTTGAAAGGTGCCGTTTAGCCAGTGGCTAGGTAACGAGGGTGTAGGCAAGTAATCTTGGGTTTGACGTACCTCGCGCTGCAGTAGATCAAAACCTAAACGCCAGGCCATGGATTGGTCACGCAAGCGGCGCACGCGGTTGCCTGCTGTAACGGTTTCGCTTAACGGCAGTGCTAAATCGTCAAGACTTAAGCAAAGAGATGATTGCTTGGCTTCTTTAGAAAGAGGCTCGTAGCTTGGCGTAGCGATTCGGTTATAGCAGCAAGGCGCAATGGCCACTTGAGAGACTGAGTGGGCGGCGATTTTTACCAGTTGAGTGTGTAAATCCCCACAGGCGTGCAGGGCTACCGGCGTCATATCGGCGCTTATTTTTTCAAGAACTGAATCGTGTAGAACATCTTGGCAGTGATGTGTGGCGTGAATGCCTTGTTTGTGGCTGAGTTTTTGGCCTTCTGTCACAAGATAAGCGTCGAACTCAAGCAGTGTGAGTGCTGCTGTGTCTTTAGCAAGGTGTCGACCCAAATGGCCTTTTCCTGCACACCAATCAAGATAGTGAGTTGGCTTTTTGTTAAACCGCAGAGCATGAGAGAAGGCTTGAATTTGTTGCCATTTGCGCCCCGGTACGCCAGAAGGCTCAGCTTGGCTGTTAAAGGCTGGGTGTTGATCAACGTGGCATAACCGTTGGGCTACTTTGGCAAGGGTTGCAAAAGGCTCAGGTGCGTTTAGAGAAAACGGAGTGTTGTGGGTAGCCTCTGCCTCTTCAAGGCTGCGCTGCCTTAACCACGTGCTAAGCGCTGGATACTCATGCTCCCAGGGTAGCGTTAAGTAATAGAAGGGGCGCGGTCGCCAAAGGCTTTGGTAGGTGGTGAGAAAGGCATCCAGTTCAGCAAAGCGTTTGGCGAGCGACATAAGAAAAGCAGCGCCCATCAAGGGCGCTGTCGGGGGGGTTAGTAGATATTGAATGGGAAGTATTTGTCGTTGATCGCTTTGTAGGTACCGTCGGCCACGATTTCATCCAGCGCTTTATTTAAACGCTCACGAAGTGGGTCGTTTTTGCGCACGGCAATACCGATTTTGTCGTTATCAAAAACAGGTTCACCTTTGAACTCAAAGTCTTTACCTGCATCGCTTTTCAGCCATTCCCACTGTACAAAAGTATCAGCAAGCATGGCATCAATGCGGTTAGAAGACAGATCTAAATAAGCGTTTTCTTGGGTGTCGTAGAGTTTGATCTCAACCACGTCACCTAAGTTGTCTTCCAGCCACGTACCGGCGATGGTTGCCCGCTGTGCACCGATTACCTTTTTCTTAAGGCTGTCTTTGTCCGTTTTAAAGTCGACCGACTTAGGCGCCACAAACTGTAGTTTGTTGGTGTAGTAAGCGTTAGTGAAGTCAACGGCTTGCTTGCGCTCATCGGTGATGGACATAGACGCCACTAAAAAGTCGAACTTTTTAGCGTTAAGCGCAGGGATGATGCCATCCCAATCGGAAGTGACGACTGTGCACTCTGCTTTGAGCTTGGCGCAAAGGGCTTGGGCAATATCAACATCAAACCCAACAACTTGGCCTTTGGCGTCCATCAGGTTGAAGGGAGGGTAGGCGCCTTCAGTGCCAATGCGTAGCTTCTCAGTAGCGGCTGCGTTGCCTGCAATCAACATGGCAGCGGATAACAGCAAGGTTTTGCATAGCTTCATCTGGGGTGACTCCCTTATATAGTTTAAGCAGCGTGGCCCACTTCAAGCATTTGTTGTACCAACTAACGGCCTTGCTGGGTAGCGTCAACTCTCAACCAGCGCTCCAGCAATTTAAAGCCTTGCATCAGCACAAAGGCAATAACAAGGTAAATTAAACCTGCTGTTAAGAACATTTCCTCATGCAAATAGGTACGCGCAGCGATTTTACGCGCCATACCTGTAAGCTCTAAGAGTGTGATGGTGCTGGCCAGCGCGCTGGCTTTAAGCATCAAAATGACTTCGTTGCTGTAGGCTGGCAAACCGATGCGGGCGGCGCGTGGCAAGGTAATGTGCCAAAGCGTTTGGTTTTTTGACATGCCCAAAGCACGGGCTGCTTCAATTTCACCATGAGGTACCGCTTGAATAGCACCGCGCAAAATTTCTGCGATATAGGCGGCGGTATGCAGTGTCATGGTGATGATGGCGCACCAATAAGGGTCGCGCAGGTATGGCCACAGTGCACTTTGGCGTACCGCATCAAATTGGGCCAAACCGTAGTACACCAAAAACAGTTGGACGAGTAAGGGGGTGCCACGAAAGAAAAAGATGTAAGCAAAAGGCAGGGCGCGCACGGTTAGGCTGCGCGAAGATCGGGCAATGCCAAGCGGAATTGCCAGAATCAGCCCAGTGATAACTGAGATGCCTACCAATTGTAAGGTCAGCCAAGCGCCTTCAGCGAAGCTTGGGAGCCAACGTAAGAAAATGTCCCAAGTCATGCTGCGCTCCTTGTAAAGCCACGGGCGGCGCGTTTTTCCAAGAAGTGCATACCGATCATCGCAATAACAGTGAGGCCTAAATAGATAAAGGCTGCTACTAAGAAGAAGGTGAAGGGTTCTTTGCTTACGCTCACCGCAATTTGCGATCGGCGCATAATTTCTTCAAGTCCAATGACGGATACCAGTGCTGTGTCTTTCATCAAAATCATGAAAAGGTTACCAAGCCCTGGCAGGGCCAAACGCCACATTTGCGGCAGAATCAGGCGAAAGAAAATACGCATCCGTCCAAGTCCTAAGGCCAGACCTGCCTCTTTATGGCCTTTGGGAATGGCCAACAGTGCGCCACGAAATACTTCCGTTGCATAAGCGCCGAAGCACAAGCCCAGTGCGATCACACCTGCTGCAAAGGGGCTTAGGGCTAAATCTTCAATGCCAATCGATTCGCCAATGGCGCGCAAGATATGGGTGGTGCCAAAGTAAATCAGCAATACCCATAGAAGCTCAGGTACGCCACGCACGATGGTTGAGTAAGTCCCGCCTACCCAGCGCAGAGGCGCATGTTGTGAGGTTTTTGCCAGCGCACCCATCAGCCCTAGGATGAGTCCCAGAGCCAATGCGCAGAGCGCCAGTTGAATTGTCATTAAGGTGCCGGCTAAAAGTGCCGGGCCAAAGCCATGTAAATCAATCATGAGGGCTCAAATAAGGCCCCAAATGGGGCCTAGAAGGACTGAATCAATAAATGCTGAACGGGAAATACTTCGCGTTGATTTTCTCGTATGTACCGTCAGCGATGATTTCTTTAAGTGCTTGATTTAGGCGATTGCGTAAATCGTCATTGCCTTTGCGTAGGCCAATGGCAATTTTATCGTTGTCATAAACCGGCTCGCCTTTAAATTCAAAGTCTTTACCGGCATCGCTTTTCAGCCATTCCCACTGCACAAAGGTATCGGCGAGCATGCCGTCAATACGGCCGCTGGCAAGGTCTAGGTAAGCGTTTTCTTGGGTGTCGTAGAGTTTGATCTCAACCACATCATCCAAGTTGTCTTCAAGCCACGTTCCGGCGATGGTTGCACGCTGAGCACCGATCACTTTGCCCTTCAGGCCTTGCTCATCCGTTTTAAAATCGACCGCTTTAGGGGCCACAAACTGAAGCTTGTTGGTGTAGTAATGGTCGGTAAAGTCAATCGCGTTTTTGCGCTCTTCGGTCACAGACATGGAGGCGGCCAACATGTCGAACTTTTTGGCGTTCAATGCCGGAATCATGCCGTCCCAATCAAAGATGACGACTTCGCATTCAGCGCCAATACGCTCGCACAATGCTTTGGCAATATCCAAGTCAAAGCCTACCGCCTCACCTTGTGCGTTTAACATGGTGAAAGGAGGGAAAGCACCTTCGGTGCCAATTTTGAGCTTTTCAGCCGCAAAGCTTGTGAGAGTTGCTAAACAAAGCGCTGCTACGGTGGCAATTTTGGTTAAACGTTTCATGAGGTGCTCCATCAGCGGTGGCTAGACATGAACTGTTTGCAGCGAGCCGATTGTGGGTTATCAAACACCTGTTCTGGGGTGCCTTGTTCTTCCACGCGGCCTTGATGCAAAAACACCACTTCACTAGACACTTGTCTTGCGAAGTTCATTTCATGGGTTACCAACAGCATAGTGCGCCCTTCGTCCGCGAGTGAGCGAATAACACTAAGCACTTCTTGCACCATCTCAGGATCAAGCGCTGAGGTGGGCTCATCAAACAAAATAACCTTAGGTTGCATGGCAAGCGTACGGGCAATGGCCGCCCGTTGCTGTTGACCGCCAGAAAGCTGGTTAGGGTAAGCGTGGCGCTTATCGGCAATGCCCACTTTAGCCAGCAAGGTTTCAGCCACCGCAATGGCTTCATCTTTACTTTGCCCAAGTACACGGCGCGGCGCTTCGATGATGTTGTCCAAAATGGTCATATGTGGCCAAAGGTTGAAGTTTTGGAACACAAAACCAACTTGGCTACGAAAGCGCATCATTTGTTTGGGATCAGATGCCTCTAACTGGCCATCTTTACCGGCGCGCAGCTTTAGGGCTTCGCCGTATAACAAGATGTCGCCTTGGTGCGGATTTTCCAAAAGGTTGATGCAGCGCAAAAAGGTCGACTTGCCGGAACCTGAGGATCCGAGAATGGAAATCACGTCGCCGTCACGAGCGGTTAGCGATATCCCTTTCAGGACTTCAAGCTCACCGTAGCGTTTGTGTAGATCACGAATTTCCAGCGCGGGCTTGGCCTCGGCCATAAGGATTCCTCTTAGGTAAACGGCATCCATGCTTTAAGCAAAAATAAGGCCCTACTTGGCAAAGGGCGCAAACCTAGCATGCGCGTCGACGAGCGCCAAGCGTGAAAAGGGGGCGAATCGACGGGATGTGTTAATGAAATATAGACAACAGTGTAATGGCTTCGCAGTCATTAGGCGATGCTACTTAGGGCTCAGGTGTTGCTGGCTCTAGGTGATACTGGCGAAGTATAGCGATCAATGAGCCGTCGTTGAGGGCGTCCGTGACGGCCGCATTAAAGCGTTCTACCTGTTCAGGACTTAGGCGTTTTTTAGATAAAGCAATGGCGTAATCAATCACTTGCAGCTCGCCTGCTTCCTCAATGTTGGTCAGTTTTTCTTGGGATAAAAGCTGCGCGGCGACATCACGGTTGGCCACGATCAGGCCGTGTGGGCCAAAACGGCCAGACTCCAGCATACGCAGCAGTCGACGATTGTTGGCCACCAGCTCAATGCCAATGTTCGATACAGTGCGGATGCTTTGTTTGAGCACGTAGGACGTGCCAGAAGGGCCATAGACGCCAATGGTGTGGTGAGCAAGATCGCTTGGAGTTTGATAGGTAAAGGCGTAGTCCTTGAGCCGAAAAACGCTGTAGCTTGAGCGTACAAGCATGGGCGAGAAATAAAACTGCTCTTCACGCTCTGGTGAGCGAACAACGCTGAAAACGCCATCCACCTCATGCCGCTCAGCAAGCGCGCGTGCTCTTTGCCATGGCAGAAGCTCTATTTGGCACTCTATTGCTAAGCGCTGGCAAATGGAGCTGACGACCTCGACCATGGGTCCTGACGCTTGATTGGGGTGGGTTTTAGAAGGGTAGGTAAAGGGGGGGAAGTCTTCAGTGACAAGATGCAAAGCTGCCGCCTGGCCCGAGCCAAGCAACAGCATTAGCAGAAGCATTCCTAGCGTGCGCAAAGGGCCAATCCTTGGAGCGGAGTGGTTAAGACTAGCAGAGCTACGGGCGCTGGAATGAAAAATCACGCACAAACAAAAAAGCCTCAGCAGTGCTGAGGCTTTTTTAAGGTATTCGGTGGTGCCCGGAGACGGAATCGAACCGCCGACACGGGGATTTTCAATCCCCTGCTCTACCGACTGAGCTATCCGGGCCTTTCAGATGTGATGCCTGAAAGAAGTGGTGCCCGGAGACGGAATCGAACCGCCGACACGGGGATTTTCAATCCCCTGCTCTACCGACTGAGCTATCCGGGCAACAACGGGCGGCATTAAAACGCTTTAAGGCCTGACCGTCAACTTAAATTTTAAAAAAACCTATTTTTTTTAAGCACTTGGGGCATTTAGGCGCTTGGCGGTACATAACCGTCAGCTTGCGCATAATCTTCCCCAGAAAGGAATTTATCCATTTCTTCTTGCAGGAATTTACGGTCGTCACTGTTCATCATATTCAGGCGACGCTCATTGATCAGCATGGTTTGATGCTTTTGCCAGTCTTCCCATGCTTGTTTAGAAACATTGTTAAAGATTTCTTCACCTTTAGCACCCGGGTAGGGCTGGCGATCCAGAGCAGGTAAGTCTTTTTGATATTTACGGCAAAACACAGTGCGGCTCATTGAGTTTCTCCTTGGGCAAGTACATTACTTGCACGTTTGAGCAATTTTTTAACGGGGGCGGCAAGGCCCAAGCGTTGAGGTTGGGCGAGGTTATACCAGAGCCAATCGCCTTCGGCCACGGTGCAGCTATTGCCCAGGACAGGCACAAGATACGGTTCGATGTGCAACTGGAAGTGGCTAAAGGTATGGGTTAAGGCGGTGAGCTTAGTGGGCATTTGCATCGTAAGCCCATGCTCTTTAGCAAACGCGGTAATGCTTTTTAGGTCATCAAACTCAGGTAGGCTCCAAAGACCGCCCCAAAGCCCTGATGAAGGCCGCCGGTACAACAAGACCTCTTGTTCGGCGTTACACACGATGCCCATGAGTGTACTTTTTTGCGGCAGCGCTTTGCGCGGCTTTGGCAGTGGTAGCGTTTGTTCAAGGCCTAAGGCATGGGCTTGGCAGCCTGGCAGTAGTGGGCAGAGCAGGCAGCTTGGTTTACTACGAGTGCAAAGGGTTGCACCCAGATCCATCATGGCTTGGGTGTAATGTGCGGTACGGATTGCGGGGGTAAATTCATCTGCGCGCACCCACAACCGCTTCATCGCCTGAGGCTCGCCCGGATAGGTATCAAGCGCTAAATAACGCGCCAGTACCCGTTTAACGTTGCCATCTAAAATCGGCGCGCGAAGCCCCATGCTAATACTGGCGATCGCACCTGCGGTGGATTGGCCAATCCCCGGCAGCTCACACAAACCCTCAACTGAGCGTGGAAACTCACCGTTATGCTCATGCACGATTGTTTTTGCTGTTTTATGCAGATTACGTGCGCGGCTGTAATAACCAAGGCCGGTCCAAAGATGCAGCACTTCATCTTCTGAGGCAGCGGCTAATGCATACACATCCGGAAATGCCTGCATAAAACGCTCGTAATACCCCAAGACAGTGGTCACTTGGGTTTGTTGAAGCATGATTTCAGATACCCAAACCCGATAGGGCGTGATGTTTTGTTGCCAAGGCAAATCCTTGCGACCGTTTTGGTCATACCAAGCAAGCACTGCGTCGCTGAACTGGGTGGGGGTCATCGGTTAAACAACTTCTTTAAGGCGTCTTTGAGTTCGGGGCTGGCTTTATCGCCCAGTTTTTCTTCGATCTTTTCACTGAGCTTGTTGGTGGCCAGTTTAGCGGCCACTTGAGTAAGCCCTTGGCTGTCCATACGGCAGGCTTTGGCACCTAATTCAATCGGGCCGCGGCAGTGCAGGGGCCATTCGATCCCCACATAGCGCTGGTTGACTTGGCAGGCTTCATCCGGCATGGCGCGTTGATCGCCTTCAACAATAATACCAACGCGGTAATCCATGCCGAGTACACGAAGATCTACGTCTCCGTTACCTTTAAGCGTTAAGCCCGGTACTCGGGTGAGAAGGTCGGGGTTGGTCGCAATACCGTTACGGAGTGTAAGGGTGCCTTTAAGGGTATTAAAAGGCGTGTCTTTACCGTTTGGCAGGTGGGTTGGGGTTTTACGGTTAAGCGTTGCAATAGCGCGGCATAAAGGTTGCTCAAGATTGGCATCGACCAACACGCCATCTAAAAGCGCAAAGCTTGCCTTGCCACTTAAGGCGTTGATCAGCTCCTGCTCACTATTGCCTTGGCTATTTAACTTGGCGCTCAGTTGCAAAAGCCCCGTGACAGGTGCTTGGTTTTTCTTAAAAAACAGCTCAAGTGGAACCTTTTGCACCTCAGGCATCATGTGCCATGCAAAAGGCGTGTTGCGGGTGTCGAGTTGGCCGCTAAGCGCTATCTGGCCACCTTTAATACGCGCATCAAGCTGTTCAAGCGAGTTTTGACCTTTTTGGGCCTTAGCCTTAAGCACCAGATTTTCTAAAGGCAGTGACTTAACCGTGAGTTCTTTAGCCGTCAGTGCGAGGGTTACATCCAAAGTATTGAAGGTTTTGGCATTGATCAACGCGTGCGTGCTCCAAGCGTTGGTCGTTGGCGCACTCGGTGTTGCAGTTGTCCCTTGGCTACCAGAGGCATTAACCGCTTCTTTGACTTCAGCTTGGCGCAGTGTTTGTTCTGCGGTTTCAGGGCTTAGGTAACGATCAAGATTGAGTTGATCAACAGCTAGCTGAGCGGTCCATGACCCTTTTGCAAGGTCGTTAAGTGAGACAGTGCCGGTGATATGACTTTGATCAAGACTTAACGCCAGCTCTTTTAAGGTGAGCTGCTGGCTGGTGCCTTCAAGCAAGCTGTTGAACTCAACACTTTGTAGCGTCTTGCTATCGGCCATAGCCGGTAAGGTCTGACCAAGCTCTTCTAAAAAATGACGCAGATTGATCTGTGCAACTGAAAGTGCTCCGCTAAAGTGCGGCGTTTGATCAAGGTTATAGAGTTTTAGCTCACCTAATGCTTCAAGTTCGTTGGCGTTAATTTTAACTTGGTTAAATTCAGCAACGCCTGCGGACTGATCATAAAGAACATGGCTGTGCGCGCTGTAGTTAAGTGTTTTGCCCGCTAAAGGCTCGCCCGATGCCGCACCGGTGAGTGCTACGTTTTCTAATACATAGCGGCCTTGAGCACGATCAAAGGTTAGGTTTGCGCTGAGTAAGTTGCGTGTGCGCACCACCGGCTGGTTCGTGCCAATAAAAACTTCAAGCTTAATAGGGATGCTGCGGTTTTCCGCGATAGCGCCGGTCGAAAGATCAATGCCTTCAGCGGTGAGGGTTTTGCCTGAGCGTGCATCTTGATAAATCACCCGGGCATCTGTGACGCGCAAGCTATCAATATCAAGGCTTAACGCGCGTTTGGTAGGTGCTGAAGCAACTGCTGTGTCTGATGCCTCGGTTGCGCGAGGCTTTTGAGGTGTTTCTACTTTTGGCGCTTTTCCAAGGCTTTGCCAATTGCCGTGGCCTTGTTCATCGCGCTTTAAATGAAGGGTTAAGCCTTGGACGCGGATATCGCTCATCTGCACTTCTTTACGCAAAAGCGGCAGGGCTTTAACCGAAAGGCCTAATAACGTAACGTCAGCGATGGGCTCATCGGGGTGTTGCAGGCTGGCAATGCGTGTGTCTCGAAGCTCAAGACCCAGCCACGGAAAGAGGCTCCAGCCAATATCGCCGTCCAGTTTGAGTTCAATATGCGCTTTGTCGCGTGCCAACTCACGGATACGGTCTTTGTAGTCGTTTGGGTCAAATAAGTAGGTGATGGCAAAGCCCAAGGCCACAAGTGCCACGAATACAACCAGTATTAGCACAGCCAAAATCTTAGCGAAGGCTTTCATGTCCGTTCCTTGTCATGCAGATAAGACAAATCCCAAGGAGTATACCGTCATGATTGAGGAGTGCGGGGATCGCGGCTACTAGTGGTGGGGCGGGGCGCAATGTCGCAGGTGGCTTAAAAAGCAGCAGGCGTGTGCCAGCTATGGAATAATTGCGCGCTTTTTCGAGGCGTCGGGACAGGCGCCGCAGCCGTTGCCACCTTACCAATGGGGACCTCCATGAGTACCGCGACCTCAACCACTGCCTTTTTGTCCAAGGAGCGAACGATCGCCAAGCCCGGTTTTAACCGCTGGCTGGTGCCGCCCGCCGCTTTAGCCATTCACCTGTGTATCGGTATGGCCTATGGTTTCTCCGTATTTTGGCTACCGCTTTCGCAAGCCATTGGCATTACCGCACCTGTTGCTTGCTCACCTGAGATGAGCATTTGGCAGGAACTGTTTGTGCAAGATTGTGACTGGCGCATCTCAACGTTAGGTTGGATGTACACCTTGTTCTTTATTTTCTTAGGTTGCTCTGCAGCACTTTGGGGTGGCTGGGTTGAGAAAGCAGGTCCCCGTAAAGCAGGTTTAGTTTCAACCGCATGCTGGTGCGGCGGCTTATTGATTTCGGCTTATGGTGTTTACACCCATCAGATTTGGTTGATGTGGCTGGGATCTGGCGTGATCGGGGGGATTGGTTTAGGCCTTGGTTATATCTCACCTGTTTCAACTCTGATTAAGTGGTTCCCGGATAAGCGCGGCATGGCAACCGGCATGGCCATTATGGGCTTTGGTGGCGGTGCGATGGTCGGCGCGCCATTGGCAGCGGAACTGATGGCCTATTTCTCAACGCCAAGCTCTGTCGGTGTCTGGGAAAGCTTTGTGGTCATGGCCGTTATTTACTTGGCCTTTATGCTGGCAGGCTCTTTGGGTTATCGCGTACCCCCGGTTGGTTGGAAGCCCGCAGGTTTTGTTGAGAAACCGGCCAAAGCCAGCACCATGATTACCCGTGGTCATGTCTCGGTTAAAGAAGCCACTAAAACGCCGCAGTTCTGGCTGGTGTGGGCGGTGCTTTGCTTAAACGTCTCTGCTGGTATCGGCATTCTGGGCATGGCTTCACCTTTGTTGCAGGAGGTGTTTGCCGGACAATTGTTGGGTTTAGAGCTGAGTTTTACTGAGTTATCCACCGATCAGCTTAAACAAACGGCGATTATTGCAGCAGGTTTCACGGGGCTTTTAAGCCTGTTTAACATTGGTGGTCGTTTCTTCTGGGCGTCGTGCTCAGACATCATCGGTCGTAAAGCCACCTACTTTATCTTCTTCGCCTTAGGTGCGGCCTTGTACGCACTGGTGCCGTGGAGTGGTCATCAGGGTAATGTGGTGCTGTTTGTGCTGGCCTTTAGCATCATTTTGTCGATGTACGGCGGCGGTTTTGCCACCGTGCCTGCGTATCTCGCTGATTTGTTCGGCACCCATAACGTGGGTGCGATTCACGGCCGTCTGTTGACCGCATGGGCGGTTGCCGGTGTGTTAGGCCCGGTATTGGTTAACTACATTCGCGAATATCAGCTCAGCATGGGCCTGCCGCGTGCACAGGTATATGACGTCACCCTGTACATCTTGGCGGGTCTTTTGGTTGTAGGTTTGATTTGTAACCTATTGATCAAGCCGGTTGATTCGAAGCACTTTATGGATGAAGAAGAGCTTGCCCAATACCGCGTACAAACCGCAGGTGTTGAGGCGCAAACCCTTGAGTGGAAAGCCTCGAATGCCAGCGCGCCTTGGGTGTTAATCACTTGGCTTTGTGTGGGTATTCCGATGGCGTGGGGCGTGTGGATTACCTTGCAAAAGACCGCTGCGCTCTTTAACTAAGACCAACCGACGCCGCACAGCTACAAGCGCGCGGCGTTACAGCCTATAATGGGCGTCTTTTTCCTGCGCCAAGCCTAAAACTTGGCGCTATCGCCCTTGGAATAGGTGGAGCAGGTCATGGCCGAACGTACGGCTTGCGTTGAGCGCAATACCCTTGAAACTCAGATCAAGGCAACAATCAACCTCGATGGCACAGGTCAAGCCAAGTTTGATATTGGCGTGCCTTTTCTTGAGCACATGCTCGATCAAATCGCCCGTCATGGTTTGATTGATCTGGATATCTACTGCAAGGGCGACCTGCACATTGATGATCACCACACCGTTGAAGATGTGGGTATCACTTTAGGTAAAGCCTTTGCCCAAGCGGTTGGCGATAAAAAAGGCATGACCCGTTACGGCCACTCCTATGTGCCGCTCGATGAAGCCTTGTCACGCGTTGTGATCGACTTCTCCGGTCGTCCAGGTCTTACTATGAACGTTCCCTACACCCGCGCCACCGTGGGCGGTTTTGATGTGGACCTGTTCCAAGAGTTCTTCCAAGGCTTTGTGAACCATGCGCAAGTGACTTTGCATATCGATAACCTGCGTGGCACCAATACTCACCACCAGATCGAAACCGTGTTCAAAGCCTTCGGCCGTGCGCTGCGTATGGCGCTGGAAATGGACCCACGCATGGCAGGCCAAATGCCTTCGACCAAAGGCTGCCTGTAATGCAAACCGTTGCAGTGATTGATTATGGTATGGGCAACCTGCACTCGGTTGCCAAAGCCCTTGAGCACGTCGGTGCCGGCCGTGTGCTGGTGACCAGCGACGCTAACGCCATTCGTGAAGCGGATCGCGTGGTGTTTCCAGGTGTGGGCGCGATTCGCGACTGCATGAGCGAAATTAAGCGCTTAGGTTTTGACGAGCTGGTGCGTGAAGTCAGCGCCGATCGCCCATTTTTGGGCATCTGCGTGGGTATGCAGGCTTTGCTTGAGCGCAGCGAAGAAAACGGCGGCGTCGATGGCATTGGCCTGTTCCCAGGTCAGGTGCGGTTCTTTGGTAAGGATTTAACCGAAGACAGCGAGAAGCTTAAAGTGCCGCATATGGGTTGGAATGAAGTGGCGCAAACGGTGGATCATCCACTGTGGCAAGACATTCCCGATAATGGTCGCTTCTACTTTGTCCACAGCTACTTTGTTGAAGCCGGCAACGACGCCCACGTGGTGGGCCGTGGCCGATATGGCAAACCTTTTGCCGCAGCGCTCGCTGAAGGCTCACGCTTTGCTGTGCAGTTTCACCCAGAGAAAAGCCACACCCACGGTTTGCAGCTTCTGCAAAACTTTGTGCGCTGGAACGGTCAAGTCTAATGGCCCGCATTAAGGCCAAACCTTTAAGCCTTGCGCCGGCGGCTGAGCAAGCCGCGCAAGAGCTGTTAAAACGCTTTTTAGCTGAACGCTTTGAGCTTGAAATTGGCCGCTTTGAAGCTCAAGAAATTCTTGAGCTTTTTTACGAACACATAGCGCCTGCTTTATACGATCAGGCCATTAGTGATGCTCAAGCCCTTTTAACCGATCGCTTTGCCAGCATTGAAAGCGATCTTTGGGCATTACAAAAAAGCTAAGCGACTCTTACTGGATTTAAAACAGGTTCGAACATGCTGATTATCCCTGCGATTGACCTTAAAGATGGTGCCTGTGTACGTCTGCGCCAAGGCCGGATGGAAGACTCAACCGTATTCTCTGATGATCCGGTCAGCATGGCGGCCAAATGGGTAGAGGGCGGCTGCCGTCGTCTGCACTTAGTGGACTTAAACGGCGCCTTTGAGGGCATGCCGGTTAACGGTGAAGTGGTCACGGCTATCGCCAAACGCTACCCGAACCTGCCGATCCAAATCGGTGGCGGTATTCGCTCACTCGAAACCATCGAGCACTACGTGAAAGCGGGTGTCAGCTACGTGATCATTGGCACCAAGGCGGTGAAAGAGCCTGAGTTTGTCACCGAAGCCTGTAAAGCCTTCCCGGGTAAAGTGATCGTAGGTCTTGATGCTAAAGACGGCTTTGTTGCCACCGATGGCTGGGCTGAGGTTTCCAGCATTCAAGCCACCGATTTAGCCAAGCGCTTTGAAGCCGATGGCGTATCGGCCATCGTTTACACCGACATCGCCAAAGACGGCATGATGCAAGGCTGCAATATCGAGGCGACCGCCGCCTTGGCCGCTGCAAGCCGCATTCCGGTGATCGCCTCAGGCGGCATTCATAACTTAGGCGACATTCAAAGCCTGTTAAACGCGCGTAGCCCTGGCATTATCGGTGCAATCACAGGTCGTGCGATTTATGAAGGCACCTTAGATGTGGCCGAGGCGCAAGCCTTGTGCGACAGCTTTAAAGGCTGATTGAGGATTTCCCATGGCGCTGGCCAAACGCATTATTCCTTGCCTTGATGTCGACAACGGTCGTGTGGTCAAAGGCGTTAAGTTTGAAAACATCCGCGACGCAGGCGACCCTGTGGAAATTGCCCGTCGCTACGATGAGCAAGGCGCGGATGAGATTACCTTCTTAGACATCACTGCAAGCGTGGATGGCCGAGATACGACGCTGCATACCGTTGAACGTATGGCCAGCCAAGTGTTTATTCCGCTCACCGTTGGTGGCGGCGTGCGCACGGTGCAAGACATTCGTAACCTGTTAAACGCAGGTGCCGATAAAGTCTCGATCAACACCGCAGCAGTCTTTACCCCTGAATTTGTGGGTGAGGCTGCTGATCGTTTTGGTTCGCAGTGCATTGTTGTGGCTATTGATGCGAAAAAAGTCGCGCCCGGGCGCTGGGAAATCTTCACCCACGGTGGCCGTAAACCCACCGGTTTAGACGCCGTTGAGTGGGCGAAAAAGATGGAAGGTTTAGGGGCTGGTGAGATTCTTCTAACCAGCATGGACCAAGACGGCGTTAAATCTGGCTATGATTTGGGCGTCACCCGCGCCATCTCTGAAGCGGTTGGCATTCCGGTGATCGCCTCAGGCGGTGTGGGTAATCTTCAGCATCTGGCCGATGGCATTATCGAAGGCAAAGCCGATGCCGTCTTGGCGGCGAGTATCTTCCATTTCGGTGAATTCACCGTGCCAGAAGCCAAAGCCTATATGGCGGCTCGCGGAATCGTCGTGCGCTAAGGATTTTTGCGAATGGATTCGCTGACCCAAGCGGTACTGGGGGCTGCGGTACAAGGCAGCCTCTTAGGTAAAGTACAAGGGCGCAAAGCGCTGGTTTACGGCGCAGCCCTTGGCATCTTGCCCGATTTAGATGTGCTGATTAGCTACGGTGATGCGGTCGCACAAATGACCTATCACCGTGGCTTTAGCCACTCGATTTTTCTCTTTAGCGCATTGGCATTGCTGCTAACGTGGCTAATCAGGCGCTTTAAACCCAACCCTGATTACAGCTTTAGCCGCTTATTCGCGACGATTTGGCTGGTCTTTTTTACCCACGTCTTTATTGACGCCTGCACCACCTACGGTACGCAGCTGTTCTGGCCGATACCTTGGTCGCTCAATTTCTCCAATATCTTTGTCATAGACCCTATCTACACACTGCCGATGCTGATTGGTGTGCTAGTGGCCGCCGTTGCTGGGCTTAAAAGATGGGGCTTAAAAGCTGTGAACATAGGGCTCGCCTTGAGCACGCTTTATATGGCTTCAACCTTTGTCAATCAAAGCCTGATGCGCCAGACCATCGAGGCCGAGCTTTCTGCGCAAAAGGTTAATGTCGATCAACTCTTACTCATGCCAACGCCTTTTAATACGCTGGCCTGGCGGGTGTTGGTGCGTGATGGCGAGCGTTATCACGAAGGGGTACGCAGTTGGCTGGATCATGAGCCACTAAAACTCTATACCCGAGAACTCGGTGTTGAGCTGCATGAGGCGCTTAAAGACTCACCGCAGCATGCGCGCATGCGTTGGTTTACCGAAGACTGGCTCAGTTATCGCGAAGAACAAGGAAAGCTTGTGGTCACTGACTTGCGCTTAGGGCTTTTGGGCGCGCATTCTTTTCGCTTTGTGATGGCCGAACGTGGACCAGATAACGCATGGGTGCTGAATGAGTGGGTCGACAAATTGCCTTCGAATATGGGCACACCTGAGACTCGAACGCTTCTGATCGACAAGGTGCTTGGCAAGGATGTAGACCTTGCCAAGCTTAACCTGCCTTAAACCCTAAAGTGACGTATTTGCGCTTGTAAGTGGGTTCCTAACTGCGCAAGCTCATGGCTCGCGGCGGCCGTTTGGCCGCTGGCGGTGGCCGTTTGTTCGGAAATTTCCTGAACGCTAATGACGCCTCTGGCAAGCTCATTGGCCATTGAGCTTTGCTCTTCGGCGGCTGTTGCGATCTGTTGGTTCATCGCTTGGATGGTTGAGATCATTTGGCTAAAGGTTGCCAGTGATTGTTCGGTCATTTGTCCAAGCTCAACCGTTCTTTCAGTCACGCTATGGCTGTTTTCCATGGTATCGACCGCTTGCTCGGTACGCTCTTGTAAACGGGCGATCAAGCTTTCAATTTCTTGTGCGGAGTTTTGGGTGCGCAGTGCAAGGCCGCGTACTTCATCGGCGACAACCGCAAAGCCTCGACCTGCTTCGCCTGCGCGCGCCGCTTCAATGGCAGCGTTCAAGGCTAAAAGATTGGTTTGATCTGCAACGCTTTTAATCACATCCAAGACGCTACTGATTTTACTGCTTTCAGCTTGCAGCTCATTCATGGCCTCGACCGAGCGGCTGACCTGAGCGGAAAGGGTGCTAATTTGCTCAACCGTAAGCTTGGCCAGATCACTCATGGCTTTAGCTTCGTTTTCAGCTTCAGTTGCAGCAAGGCTCGCTTTTTCAGCGTTGCGGGCCACGTCATCCACGGTTGCACTCATCTCCTGCATGCCTTGTGAGGATTGGCTGGTCACTTCAAGCTGTCTTTTGGCTCCTTCATTTGTTTGTACGGTCACAGCGGAAAGCTCTTCGGCCGAGCTTGCAATCAAACCAACGTTTTGATCGATGCTGGTAATTAAGGTGCGCAAGCTATCGCGCATGACAGATAAGCGCTGTTCAAATTGACCGAACTCATCTGCTCGAGCAGGCACGGGGTAGATGCTTAAATCACCCTTAGCAATTCGATCGGCACTGGCAAGGCTTCGGCTTAAGGGGCTTACGATTTGTCCGGTGATCAGCTGTGAAATCAGTAATCCTAAAACGATTGCCACCAATGCAATGGCCGCAATAATGCGTATGGCGAGCTGTGTGGCAGCGGTGCGTTTAGCAAGCAGTGCCTCGTAAAGCGCAGTGCTTAAGGCGCGCTGCTCAAGGGTGGCTTGCGCCATGCCTTTGATGGCTTCATTTTTCGCATCCATTGCCCGAGCAAGGCCACGATAAGCCATCAGGTAGTTATTGGCGGCGCGAATAGCGGTGTTTACAGACGGATCGTCATTACCGGCATCGCGTAGTTGCTCAAGGCGCTCTGCGGTTTGTTCAATTAAAGACAAACCCTTAGCCTGCAACTCAGGTTGATTGAGTTTGGATTGGTGTTGCAACAACAAAAGGCGGCCATTAATAAAGTCGCGGTAGTTATGAAGCATGCTAAGCGCAGTGCTGAGTGAGTGATTGGCTTCATATTCAGGCGCCTGACGCAGCGATTGTTCAATGGCATCCAGCGCGCTGACCACTTGGTCGGCAAACTGAGATTGCATGGCGGCGTTAGATTCACCGGCCTCAATGGCCAGAAAAAGCTTTTCAAAAGCCTCTTGATAGCTCGCGGTTACCGCAACCAGCGCCTCAAGTTGGGCTTGGTCGTCTGCATCTTGCACCAAAAGCGTTTCGGCCTTCTGCGCACTGATCAGCTGCTCTATTAAAGTGCGAACATGATTGCGGTCTTCGATTAGCGTGCTGACTTGGTACTTAAGTACGGCATGCTCAAGCGTCAAACTCAGCTTATCCATCTGCGCAATACGATCAAACTGGGCAGAGCGCTCGGATAAATGTTCCAAAGCACGCCACGCAGTCAAAGCAATCACGCACGTCAATAGCAGAATCAAGCCAAAGCCAATTGCAAGCTTAGCTTTGACATTAATGTTCCCAAGTACTCTGGAAAAACCGTTCATAGTTACGCGCATCCAATGCAATAAATAAGGCTAAGGCCTAGGCTTAAAAGCAAGGCACATGCCATTACATTGTGGTGGGGATGCTGGTAACAGTTGGAAAGGGCGCAGTAGTGGCTGCGCCCAGAGGTGTGATTAGTGTTTGAAGTGGCTTGTTTGGCGTTTTAAATCTGCGCCAAGCTGGGCCAGTTCATGGCAGGCCGAAGCGGTCTGCTCGCTGGCTGTAGCGGTTTGCTCGCTGATTTCACGCACATGGCCAAAGCCTTGAGAAAGCTGGGCAACGGCTGCTGTTTGTTGCTCAGCGGCGGTGGCAATTTGTTGGTTCATCAATTGAATCGTGGAGACCATTTCAGCAATGGTTGCCAATGATTGACCGGTACGCTCGCCCAATTCCACCGTGCGTTCAGTTAAGGTATGGCTTTCTTGCATGGTGTTGACTGCCTGCTCGGTGCCATGTTGCAGGCGCGCAATTAAGGCTTCAATTTCTTGAGTCGATTGCTGGGTGCGCTGGGCAAGGCCACGTACTTCATCAGCGACCACCGCAAAGCCGCGTCCCGCTTCACCGGCGCGCGCCGCTTCAATCGCAGCGTTTAAGGCCAATAAGTTTGTTTGATCGGCAACGCTTTTAATAACGTCCAAGACGCTACCAATTTGCAAGCTCTCTTGTTGCAGCACAACCATCGCCTGCATCGAGTCATCCACATGCGCGGCCAGTGCTTGGATTTGTTTGAGCGTTTGCTCCGCCAGAGCATTGATTTGTTGCGTTTCAGTTTCCGCTTGGCTGGCCGCAGCCGAGGCACGCTCTGCATTGTGGGCAACGTCGGCAACAGTTGCGTTTAGCTCTTGCATGCCATGCGCGGCATGGCTGGCTTCTTGAAGCTGGCGATGGGCGCCTTGACTGGTTTGCGTGGTCACAGCAGACAGCTCTTCAGAGGCGCTGGCAATGTGATCAACGCTTTTATCGATGTTACCCAAAAGCTGATACAGGCTTAAACGCATGGCATCTAAGCGTTGTTCAAGGGCGCCAAACTCATCGCGGCGAGTGCTTAAAGGTTGCGCGCGTAGGTCACCACCTGCAATGCGATCTGCAGTAGCGAGGCTTTGTTGGAGTGGTTTAACAATTTGTCGGCTGATCACTTGAGCAATGATTAAGCCTAAAACGATTGCAGTTAATGCGCTAAGAGCAACCATTAAACGAGAGAATTGGTTTTCACTGGCCTGCTTAGCTCGCAGCTGTGTGCTGAGCTGTGTGCGCATGTCTGCAAAAGCTTTCATGCTTTGATCCATGCTAGACAGCGCTGCTTCTTCGTTAGCGATAGCACGCGCGCTTTCATGGTACAGCTCTTTGTAATCCTTAAGTGCTGCTATGGCCACGAGCAATCGTTGATCTTGGTTATCAAAACGCGCCGACAGTTGCTCTAAACGTGTAATAACCGAGTCGAGCTTTTCAAGCCCTTGACTCTCTAAGCTGCGATCTTTTCGTTGCGCTTGGTAATCACGTAACAGGGTGCGACCCTGAAGAAATTCGCGGTAGTTATCTGCAGCCTTGCGTGTGAGTTCCAGTGTCAGTTCAATCTCAAATGGGTTGTTGACGATTAAATTACGATCAAGCTCGTCGAAAGCAGAAAACGCCTTTCCAGCGGCCTCGGCTTGGTGCGTCAGGTGCTGTTTACGTTTTTCGATGGCATTAACCAGTAGGTTAAAGCTGTGACTGTATTGGTTGCTGGTTTCAACCAAAGACTTTAGTAACGCTTGATCATCTGCTTCTTGCATACGCATTAGCGCTTCATCAAGGCTTTGATGTAGAGACTGAAGTAAGTCGGTCACGGTTTTATGATGTGAGGTATCGCTGTTATGGCGGTAGTTCAATACGGCAAAGTCGAGTCGACTACTGAAGCTATCAATCTTGTTGGTTTGTCCAAGTTGTCCTGAGCGCAGTGACATCTGGTTCATGCCCCACCATGTCACTCCTGCACTGATTGCAGTCAGGACTAACACGAGGATAAAACCTGTGATGAGTTTGGATGAAACTTTTAAGTGACTAAAAAAGGCAGTGAGAGCGTTCATAACA
>X137_Gaur__coassemble_60_pt1 | contig 44932 bp, 49 predicted proteins | sample X137_Gaur__metabat2_high_PE_003 | metagenome-assembled genome bin X137_Gaur
CCATGGGTCTACATGGTTGGCCTTGGCTATAAGTTCTAAATCGCTTGAGTGAAAAAGGCGCCTTAAGGCGCCTTTTTTCATTCCAGATTACGGAAATATCGATCCAATAACGCAGGCAGCCCCGAGCGCCATGCACGTGGCTTAATGCCAAAAGTATGCAGAATTTTTTTACACGAAAGCACCGCATGCTGCGGCTCTTCCAGTGCATCAAAAATATTGGCATGTGCACGTGCCACAGGCTCGCCGTAATGTGCCGTACGCAGTGTTTTTGCCTCGTTCAAAATCGTTTGGCCTAGCACCAACGGTGTGGTCGCCTCATGTCCACCGTAATGATAGGTACCCCAGAGCGGCGCTTGGCAATCGAGCTGTTTTAGCACTGATAAAATCACGCGAGCAGCATCATCGACAGGCGTTGGATTGCCTCGACGGTCATCTGCCAACACCACTTCTTTGCCACTCATAGCCTGTCTAACAAACCGGCCTAAAAGCCCTTCTTTACTGTCGTCTAGCAACCAACCAAATCGAATTAACACGTGCTTAGTGCACGCCGCCCGTACGCTTTGCTCCATCCGCCATAAGGCCAGCCCACAAAGTCCGCGCGGCAAGGCTTCATCTTTTTCGTTGTAGGCGGTAGCACGCGCGCCATCAAAGATGCGATAGCTTGAGGGCTGTACTAGGATCATGCCGTGGTGCTTACACAGTGCCGCTAAACGCGAAACGGCGTGCTCTTGTTTGGCAAAAGCGGCCTCATGCCAAGTCAGGCGCTGAAACCAATCAAAATAGTAGGCAAGGTTAATCACCGCATCCGGACGCGTTTCATCCAAAAGCTCAGTGAGACTTGCCGCATCCCAGCCATGCTCAGGTGGCTTGGGCGCTAAAAAACTAATGTCTTCTTCTGCGCCCAAACGAATCAGCGCTTGTCCTAGCGCATTCCCGCCTCCCAAAAGCATCAGCCGCATACGCATGAATGGATAAGTCCTTGTCGCTAAACCTAATACGCCGCGCGGGTGTTCTCGCGGACCCTGAATAGGCGAATCATAAAACAAATCAGTAAACCAATCACAATGATTTTGGTTGACTAATAGCCTGATACTCGTGCCATCATAAAAATAGGTTCACGCCAAAGCCGATTTAAGCCTTGGTCAAATGACACTGTTAGGACGCTTGTCATGCTTGATTCGCCTCACCTTTTACGCCATTCGTTAACGTTCGCACTGCTGGTTTGCTCCCCGTTTGCATGGGGCGAAAATGCGTTGCTGCTGCCCAATACCCATATTGATGCCAGTGACATGTCGAGCCCTGCTGCAGAACAGGCGCGGCTCAAACTGAGTCATGTGACTGGCGCTACAGCGTTCATTGATCAACAAAGCCTAAGCGAGCTTGCGCAAACCAACATGGCCCAAGCCTTGCGGTTTACCCCGGGTGTTTATGCGCAGTCCGCTGGCAACGAAGGCCTGCGGCTTTCGATACGTGGCTCAGGTATTAACCGCGCCAGCGGCGCCCACGGCTCGGGCACCTTTGTGTTGCTCGACGGTTTACCCCTGACCGGCCCCGGTGGCACGCCATATGAATTACAAGAACCCTTGTGGCTTGACCATATTGAGATTTACCGCGGCGCCAATGGTCTTGAACAAGGCGCACTGGGCCTTGGGGGGGCAATCAATCTCGTCAGCCCCACCGGCCATAACGCCTCGCCGCTCACATTGCGCTATGAGACTGGCAGTTACGGCTGGCAAAAACGCCATATCAGTTCTGGCGGTGCCAATGGCCCGATGGATTATTTTGTCGCCTTAACCGATAGCCACTATGACGGTTTCCAGCATCACGCAAAAGGTGACAGCCTCGGTGTGATGGCTAATGTCGGTTATCAATTGAACGACTCACTGGCGACGCGCTTTTATCTGCGCTACCGCGAGACCGAGCATCAAACGCCGGGGCGCATTACCCGTGCGCAAATTAAGCATGACCCGCGCGCCGCCAACGCCTTGAACCTTTCACGCGACTCACACCGTCCGCAACCGGGTAGCACGTGGCTCGCGAACAAAACCACTTGGACTATTGATGATGCGCGCACGTTGGCGTTTGGTCTTGCTTGGCATCATTACCCGATGGATCTGCGTGAAAGTGGTAACCGCTTAAAACTCGAATACCAAGACCTTATCACCTCAGTTACCTACAGCCAAAAACACCAGCTGTTTAATCGTGAAAGTGAAACGCGCCTGTTATGGCGCAGCACGATTGATCTACCTAACCATGGGGCGCGCGAGTCGGTGCGTATTGCCCGCCCTATCGACGGCACCCTTTACCCTGCCGGTAGCAAAACCCGTGACTATGAGCACAACGGTAAAGATGCGCTGCTGCAAGTAACTAATCGCCTTGCGCTGACCGATGCGCTCTGGCTCGACTCAAGTTTTGCGCTGATTTATTCACGCCGCGAAGTCGAAGTGACTGATCCCGCCAAAGCTAAAGCGGTGAATATCAAAGCCTATGATTACGCACCCAAAATCGGCCTACGTTATGCGCTTAACCCTGATATCACCTTATTTACCAACCTAAGCCGCTCGGTAGAACCGGCTCACCCTTGGTCAATGCTGTGGAGTTCGAACCAAACTTTTGCGCAAGGTAACGGGGCCGCCACCGGTTCCATTCGTGAAGGGGTTAGGCTCAAACCCCAAACCGCAACCACTTTTGAAATGGGCGGCCGCGGCCACCATGCTGTGGGCTTATGGGAACTTGCCTACTACTACGCCCATGTACGTCATGAGCACTTAAGTACCGAGCGTTTTGACTCGCAAGGCAATCTCTATATTGCCGAGTCCAACGCCAGTCCCACGATTCACCAAGGCCTTGAGCTGGGTCTCGATTCAAGTTTAGGCGAGGCTTATCAGGGCGAGTGGCGGTTACGGCAGGCTTATACGCTGAATCATTTTCGCTACCGCAATGATGATGCTTTTGGCGATAACTATTTACCCGGTATCCCCACACATCGCTACCAAGCAGAGCTTAAGTACATCCATCAAAACGGCTGGTATCTGGCCGCCAACACGGAATTAAGCTCACGCATTGCTACCGATTACGCTAATTCCTTTTATGCCGGCAGTTACACCTTATTCGGCGCCCGGGCTGGGTTTGCCACATCCGATCAACGCTTAAACCTGTGGCTTGAGGGGCGCAACTTAACCAATGAGCGTTACGCCGGCACAGTCCTGCCAGGCTATAACGACGAAGGGCAAGATATGCCGCGCTCAAGCCCCGGTGAAGGCCGTGGCTTTTACACCGGCGTCAGCTATCACTGGTAATAAAAAAAGCCCCGCAGTAGCGGGGCTTTTTCTTAGAACGGAATATCGTCGTCAAAATTGTCGTAGTCAGGGGCCGGTTGGGGCGCCGCTGGCTGTGGACGTGGCGCAGGAGCCGCTTCACGCTGAGGACGTGGCGCCTGCTGGCGCGGGGCGTACTCACCGCCGTCACTGTTACCGCCACGGCCGCCTAACAATTGCAGGGTGCCGTTCATATCGACCACGATTTCAGTGGTGTAACGCTTAATACCGTCTTTTTCCCATTCGCGCGTTTGCAGGCGGCCTTCGATATAGCACTGGCTGCCTTTGCGCAGGTATTCACCGGCGATTTCCGCCAACTTGCCGAAAAACACGATACGGTGCCATTCGGTACGGTCTTGTTGTTGACCGGTTTGCTTGTCTTTCCAGCTATCGGTGGTCGCTAACGTTAAGTTAGTCACCGCATTGCCATTGGGCAGGTAGCGCGTCTCTGGATCGCCGCCAACGTTGCCAATCAGAATGACTTTATTAACCCCACGGGCCATCTTCGTTCTCCTAAGCTTTCTGCGTCTCCGCGGCCTCTTCGAGCGTTTGCTCGAGCAACACACGGTCCAATTGTTGGGTGTCTACTTTGATATACAACGCGGCTTCATTTGCCACAATCATCACATCACTCACCCCAGCCAGCGCCTTAACGCGCGAAGCCAGTGTTGAATCTGCCAAGGCCTTTGCCGACAACGGCAAACGCAGGCTCGTTACATAGGGTGGCTCGTTCATGGTAGCAGCAATTAGCGCCCAAATAATGAGCAGTATTGTGCAGCCGATGAACACACCGTCTAAGCCAAAATGCTGGTACAACCCGCCGCCCGCTATACCGCCGACCGCAGCCCCTAAAAATTGACTGGTGGAGTACACACCCATCGCCGTGCCCTTGCCGCCCGCCGGTGAAACCTTACTCACCAAGGATGGCAGCGATGCTTCTAAAAGGTTAAAGGCGGTGAAAAACACGATGATGCCAAACACCCAGCTCGATAAGCCTGCGCCAAAGAACCAGAAGTACAGCTCACACGCGAGCAGCACCAGCACAGAGCCTGTTAACACGCGGCGCATTTGGCGCTTTTTCTCGCCATAAATAATAAAAGGCACCATGCCGAAAAAGCCGATTAATAGCGCTGAGAGATACACCCACCAGTGCTGATCACGCGCAAGATTGGCTTGTTCTTCCAGCGCCAACGGTAGCGCAATAAAGCTTGCCATCAGCACCGCATGCAGAGCAAAAATCGCAAAATCCAAGCGCAGTAAATCTTTGTTCGCAAGTGTTGCTTTAAACGCCCCCGGGACAACTCCCGACTCACGATGCACTAGTGGATTAACACCGCGCGGCACCACAACGCGCACAATGACCATGCCCAACAAAGCCATGGCCGCGGTAATCCAAAAAAGACCGCTTAGCCCGAAGGTTTTGGTCAGAAGCGGCCCGATGACCATCGCCACCGCAAACGACAAGCCAATACTCATGCCCATCATGGCCATCGCTTTAGTGCGATGCTGCTCGCGGGTAAGATCAGATAACAGCGCCATGACAGCAGCCGAAATCGCACCCGCACCTTGTAAAGTGCGCCCCGCGATAACCCCCCAAATACTGTCGGAAGCTGCCGCAATACCTGCGCCTAAAGCAAAAATCAGCAACCCAAAGTAGATGACCGGTAAGCGTCCAACACGATCAGACAACATGCCAAATGGAATCTGCAAGACCGCTTGAGTCAAGCCATAGATACCAATTGCAACACCAATTAACGCTGGAGTAGAGCCGCCTAAGTCTTGGCCGTAGGTGGCCAGTACCGGCAGTACCATAAACATGCCCAGCATGCGGAACGCAAACACCAAAGACAGACCGCCTGCGGCACGCGCCTCAACTGCGCTCATACCCGATGAAGTTGGGTCTTGCATGAAAACACCTCGTAAAATCCGGCTGCGATTCTACCAGTCTCGTGCCGAACTAGGGTCAACAAAACATCCCCAACCACTCGTCTTAACCTGCGGCATTTTTGCGACGAGTCATCGCCGAACCTTATACTCGCTTCTTTACAGCAGTCACACAGGGCAGCAGTAGGTGGACAAGATTTTGATTCGTGGGGCGCGCACCCATAATTTAAAGAATATCGATTTAACCTTACCGCGTGACAAGCTGATCGTTATCACCGGCCTTTCCGGTTCAGGTAAATCATCCTTAGCCTTTGACACTTTATATGCCGAAGGTCAGAGGCGTTACGTCGAATCGTTATCAGCCTATGCCCGCCAGTTTTTGTCGATGATGGAAAAACCGGATGTGGACACCATTGAAGGCTTGTCCCCGGCCATTTCGATCGAACAAAAGTCCACCTCTCACAACCCACGTTCGACGGTGGGTACCACGACCGAAATCTACGACTACCTGCGTCTTTTGTACGCACGCGTAGGCAGTCCGCGTTGCCCTGAGCACGATGTACCGCTTGAAGCACAAACGGTCAGTCAAATGGTCGATCAGGTTCTCGCATTGCCTGAAGGCCAGAAGCTAATGCTATTGGCGCCGGTTATTCGAGAGCGCAAAGGCGAGCATTTGTCCGTCTTTGAAGAGTTACGCGCGCAAGGTTTTGTTCGTGCGCGCGTTGACGGCAAGCTTTATGAGCTGGATGAAGTCCCGGCCCTTGATAAGCAAAAGAAGCACAGCATTGATGTGGTGGTAGACCGCTTTAAAGTGCGCGGCGATTTACAGCAGCGGTTGGCTGAATCTTTTGAAACCGCACTAAAACTTGCCGACGGCATCGCGCTGATTGCCAGCATGGAAGAGGATGGCACGGAAGAGATGATCTTTTCCGCGCGCTTCGCCTGCCCCCATTGCGGCCACTCGATCAGTGAGCTTGAGCCTAAGCTGTTCTCTTTTAACAACCCAGCTGGCGCTTGCCCCACATGCGATGGTCTAGGCGTTAAGCAGTTCTTCGATGTTAAGCGCTTGGTCAATGGCGAGCTGACCCTTGCCGAAGGGGCGATTCGCGGCTGGGACCGGCGCAATGTGTACTACTTCCAAATGCTTGGCTCACTTGCAGCACACTACGAATTTAGCGTCGATAAACCTTTTAACAGCCTCACCGCTGCCCAGCAAAAAGTGATTCTTTACGGCAGCGGCAAAACCAATATCGATTTTCGCTATTTAAATGATCGCGGCGATATCGTTAAACGCTCGCACCCTTTTGAAGGGATCATCCCCAACCTTGAACGCCGCTACCGGGAAACCGAATCCAACAGCGTGCGTGAGGAGCTTGCTAAGCATCTTGCCAATCAGCCGTGCCCTGCCTGTATGGGCACGCGCCTTCGAAGCGAAGCGCGCCATGTCTGGGTGGGTGAGAAAACTTTACCGGCCGTTACGGCGATGCCAGTGGGTGATGCCTGTGAATATTTCGCCAACCTCACCCTCACCGGCCAGCGCGGTGAAATCGCCAGTAAAATTCTCAAAGAAATTCGTGAGCGTTTAGCCTTCTTAGTCAACGTGGGACTTGATTACCTAACCCTCGACCGCAGTGCTGATACCTTATCCGGCGGTGAAGCCCAGCGTATTCGTCTGGCCAGTCAAATTGGCGCAGGCCTCGTTGGCGTGATGTATATCCTGGATGAGCCGTCCATTGGCCTGCACCAGCGCGATAACGAGCGTTTGTTAGGCACACTGACTCACCTACGTGACTTAGGCAATACGGTTATCGTGGTTGAGCACGATGAAGATGCTATTCGCCTTGCCGACTACGTAGTGGATATTGGCCCGGGCGCTGGCGTGCATGGTGGCGAAATCGTCGCCCAAGGTACACCTAAGCAGGTAATGGCCAATCCTAAGTCGCTTACCGGCAAATACCTATCTGGAAAAGAGCTGATTCGTTATCCCCTTGAACGCACCCAGCCTGACGCAAAGAAGCAACTGGTCTTAAAAGGCGCCAAAGGCAACAACCTAAACAACGTGACGCTAGAAATCCCCGTTGGCCTTTTCACCTGTGTGACGGGTGTGTCCGGCTCCGGCAAATCCACGCTGATTAACAACACGCTGCACCCCATTACCTCGACGGCGCTAAACGGTGCAACGACCCTAGAGGCGGCGCCCTACGAGAGTTTTTCAGGGCTCGAACATCTGGATAAAGTGGTGGATATCGACCAAAGCCCGATTGGTCGTACACCGCGCTCTAACCCTGCAACCTATACGGGGCTTTTCACGCCTATTCGCGAGCTCTTTGCGGGCGTGCCTGAATCACGCTCACGCGGCTACAACCCCGGCCGCTTCAGTTTCAACGTCAAAGGCGGGCGTTGCGAGGCTTGCCAAGGCGATGGTGTGATTAAAGTCGAAATGCACTTCTTGCCTGATATCTATGTGCCGTGCGATGTGTGCAAAGGTAAACGCTACAACCGCGAAACCCTTGAGGTGAAATACAAAGGCAAGAACATCCATGAAGTACTAGAGATGACCATCGAAGATGCGCGCGTCTTCTTCGATGCCGTTCCCGCACTCGCTCGCAAACTGCAAACCTTGATGGATGTAGGCTTGTCCTACATCAAGCTGGGCCAGAGCGCGACCACGCTCTCGGGCGGTGAGGCGCAGCGCGTTAAGCTCGCCCGCGAGCTGTCTAAGCGCGATACAGGCAAAACCCTCTATATATTGGATGAGCCTACCACGGGCCTGCATTTCGCGGATATTCAGCAGCTTTTGGATGTACTGCATCGCCTGCGCGATCACGGCAACACCATTGTGGTGATCGAGCATAATTTAGACGTCATTAAGACCGCTGACTGGATCGTCGACTTAGGCCCTGAGGGCGGCTCCAAAGGCGGTTACATCATCGCCACCGGCACTCCTGAGCAGGTAGCTGAAAATCCAGCCTCCTATACCGGACATTTCTTAAAGCCTTTGCTTGAGCGAGACGCAACACTGCGTAAATAAAAAACGGCGCCCTAGGGCGCCGTTCTTCTAGCACGCTAACTTAGTTAGTGGGCACTTTAGACATATCAATACCCGCAGCGGCAGCCACACCGCGACCGTATTCAGGATCTGCTTTGTAGCAATTAGCGATGTGACGAATCTTAATCGCTTCGTCTGCATCACCCATCGCTGCAGCAGTATTGTTGAACAAGGCTTGGCGCTGCTCGGCATTCATCAGTTGGAACAAGGCACGTGGCTGGCTGTAGTAGTCGTTATCATCTTCACGGAAGTTGAAACGATCCGCATTACCGTTGATTTTCAAAGGCGGCTCACGGAAATCCGGTTGCTCTTGCCACTCACCGTAGCTGTTGGGCTCATAGTGCAAACGACTACCATGGTTGCCATCTAAACGCATCGCACCATCGCGATGGAAACTGTGCACAGGACAACGCGGCTGATTCACCGGAATTTGGTGATGGTTTACGCCTAAGCGATAGCGCGCCGCATCGCCGTAGGAGAACAGTCGACCTTGCAGCATGCGGTCTGGTGAGAAGCCAATGCCCGGCACCACGTTCGCAGGCGTAAATGCGGCCTGTTCAACGTCTTGGAAGTAGTTTTCAGGGTTACGGTTAAGTACCAGCTCGCCCACTTCAATCAGCGGATAATCCCCCTTCGGCCAGACTTTGGTCAGATCGAACGGATGATAAGGGACTTTTTCCGCGTCCTCTTCCGGCATGATTTGTACAAACATGGTCCATTTCGGGAAGTCGCCACGCTCGATAGCTTCGTACAAGTCTTTTTGCGAGCTCTCACGATCCTTCGCGATAATGGCTTCTGCTTCGGCGTCCGTCAGGTTTTTAATGCCTTGTTGCGTGCGCATATGGAATTTAACCCAATAACGTTTGTTATCTGGGCTAATAAAGCTGAAGGTATGCGAACCGAACCCGTGCATATGACGGTAGCCATCTGGAATACCACGATCACTCATCACGATCGTCACTTGATGCAGCGCCTCAGGCAGGCTGCTCCAGAAGTCCCAATTGTTGTTCGCGCTGCGCATATTGGTGCGAGGGTCGCGTTTTACCGCATGGTTAAGATCAGGGAACTTCAATGGATCGCGGAAAAAGAACACTGGCGTGTTGTTGCCAACTAAATCCCAGTTGCCTTGTTCGGTGTAAAAACGCACAGAAAAACCGCGGATATCGCGCTCAGCATCCGCAGCGCCACGTTCACCGGCTACCGTTGAAAAGCGGATAAAAATTTCGGTTTTTTTGCCAATTTCAGAAAAAAGTTTGGCTTTGGTGTACTGGGTAATGTCGTGAGTCACAGTGAACTCACCAAAAGCCCCTGAGCCCTTGGCGTGCATACGACGCTCTGGGATCACTTCACGATCAAAATGTGCAAGCTTTTCTAAGAACCACACGTCCTGCAGTAACAACGGGCCACGCGGGCCCGCCGTCATCGAATCTTGGTTATCGACAACTGGGGCTCCGGCCACCGTCGTCAATTTAGGCTTATCACTCATTAGCTGCACTCCTGTCAGTGTTTCTCAAAGCGGACTGTCTCACACATACATTAGACGTCCGACACAATAATTGCCCAATGCTAAAGATCAATGAATGCGCTAAAAATTCAGTAGACAAAAAAAAACCGAGCCCAAAGGCTCGGTTTTTTCTTTCGTCAAAAATGCTTATTCAGCAGTTTCAACTTGACCTGCAACAGGGCGGTCTACCAGCTCAACATACGCCATAGGCGCGTTGTCGCCAGCACGGAAGCCGCACTTGAGGATACGCAGATAGCCACCTTGACGGGTTGCATAGCGCTTGCCCAGATCGTTAAACAGTTTGCCAACGATAACTTTCGAACGAGTACGGTCAAAAGCCAGACGACGGTTAGCAACGCTGTCTACTTTAGCTAAAGTGATCAGCGGCTCAGCAACGCGGCGCAGTTCTTTAGCTTTCGGCAGAGTAGTTTTGATCAGCTCATGCTCGAACAGCGATACCGCCATGTTTTGGAACATGGCCTTACGGTGTGCGCTGGTGCGGCTGAGGTGACGGCCACTTTTACGATGACGCATGGTTAATTTCCTTACCAAACTTCAAGTTCGGTGATCGTGAGGCGATCAGGCTGTGGCCTTATCGTCCTTCTTCAGACTTGCCGGCGGCCAGTTGTCGAGGCGCATACCGAGGGACAGACCGCGAGAGGCCAGAACGTCTTTGATCTCAGTCAGAGACTTCTTACCTAGGTTCGGCGTTTTCAACAGCTCTACTTCGGTGCGCTGGATCAGATCACCAATGTAATAGATGTTTTCTGCTTTTAAGCAGTTAGCCGAACGAACGGTCAGTTCCAGGTCATCAACCGGACGCAACAGAATCGGATCGATTTCGTCTTCCTGTTCAACCACAACCGGCTCGCTGTCGCCTTTAAGGTCAACAAACGCTGCCAGTTGTTGTTGCAGGATAGTCGCAGCACGACGGATCGCTTCTTCAGGATCCAAAGTACCGTTGGTTTCGAGATCCAAAACCAGCTTGTCCAAGTTGGTGCGCTGCTCAACGCGCGCATTCTCAACAACATAAGCCACACGACGCACTGGGCTGAAAGAAGCATCCAGCTGTAAGCGACCGATGCTGCGGCTTTCATCTTCGTCAGTTTGACGAGAGTCAGCCGGCTCGTAGCCACGGCCACGACGCACAGTCAGCTTCATGTTCAGAGCGCCGTTAGCCGCCAGGTTGGCGATAACGTGATCACCATTGACGATTTCGACATCGTGATCCAGCTGGATATCGGCAGCGGTAACTACACCCGAGCCCTTCTTAGCCAGAGTCAGTGTCACTTCGTCGCGACCGTGCAATTTAATAGCCAGACCTTTGAGGTTCAGGAGGATCTCAATGACATCTTCCTGAACACCTTCGATCGCGGAGTACTCATGGAGTACACCCTCGATCTCGGCCTCGACTACTGCACAGCCAGGCATGGAGGACAACAGGATGCGGCGCAGCGCGTTGCCCAGGGTATGACCAAAGCCACGCTCGAGAGGCTCGAGCGTGATCTTGGCGCGGGTCGGACTGACCACTTGCACATCAATGTGACGAGGGGTCAGGAACTCATTTACCGAAATCTGCATGGATGCACCTATTTTCTAGCCCTTACTTGGAGTAGAGCTCGACAATCAGGCTTTCGTTGATGTCGGCAGACAGATCACTGCGAGCTGGAACGCTTTTGAATACGCCCGACTTCTTCTCAGTGTCCACGTCAACCCACTCAACACGGCCACGCTGCGCGCAGAGCTCGAGAGCCTGAGCAATACGCAGCTGATTCTTCGATTTCTCGCGAACAGCAACCACGTCACCAGCTTTAACTTGGTAAGACGGGATGTTGACTGTTTGACCGTTTACGGTGATGGACTTGTGCGAAACCAGCTGACGGGATTCTGCGCGAGTTGCGCCAAAGCCCATGCGGTATACGACGTTGTCCAAACGGCACTCGAGCAGTTGCAGCAGGTTTTCACCGGTTGCACCTTTTTTGGCAGCTGCTGCTTTGTAGTAGCCGCTGAATTGACGCTCGAGCACACCGTAGATACGGCGAACTTTTTGCTTCTCACGCAGCTGGGTGCCGTAGTCGGATTGACGACCGCGACGCTGACCATGCTGACCAGGAGCTTGTTCGAGTTTGCACTTGGAATCCAGGGCGCGAGCACCTGACTTCAGAAAGAGGTCAGTTCCTTCGCGACGGGACAGTTTGCATTTGGGACCAATGTAACGAGCCATTCTTCACTGTCTCCTGAATTACACGCGGCGCTTCTTCGGCGGACGGCACCCGTTGTGCGGGATTGGCGTCACGTCGGTGATGCTGGCGATTTTGTAGCCACAACCGTTCAGAGCACGAACAGCGGACTCACGACCCGGGCCTGGACCTTTAACGTTAACGTCGAGGTTTTTCAGACCGTACTCCAACGCAGCTTGACCTGCGCGTTCTGCCGCAACCTGTGCAGCAAATGGAGTGCTCTTACGGGAACCGCGGAAACCTGAACCACCAGAGGTAGCCCAAGACAGAGCATTGCCCTGACGGTCAGTGATGGTAACAATAGTGTTGTTAAAAGAAGCGTGGATATGGGCGATCCCGTCCACAACCGTCTTTTTAACTTTTTTACGAGTACGAGCAGCTGGCTTAGCCATGACTTAATTCCTGTCGATTCGCGGGCGCAATTACTTGCGGATCGGCTTACGCGGACCCTTACGGGTACGGGCGTTAGTCTTAGTACGCTGACCGCGGACCGGCAGGCCACGGCGATGACGCAGACCGCGGTAGCAGCCCAGGTCCATCAAGCGCTTGATCTTCATGTTGACTTCGCGGCGCAGGTCACCTTCTACGGTGAACTTGCCCACTTCAGCACGCAACAGTTCGATCTGCTCGTCGGTAAGATCTTTGATCTTCGCAGCTGGATTTACACCAGTTGCAGCACAAACTTGTTGTGCAGTAGTGCGACCAACACCATAGATGTAGGTCAGCGAGATAACAGTATGTTTGTTATCCGGAATGTTAACGCCTGCAATACGGGCCATTCAGTGGAACTCCAATTGACAGCTACCTGCGCCCCGGAAGCCAAGAAATAGGGCGCGCGATATTAACGCTGTAGAAACAAAGAATCAACCCAGCAGCACACTAGCTGCTGGGCTCATCACTTCGATCACACTCAGCCTTGGCGCTGTTTGTGACGTGGCTCTGCCTTGCAGATCACGCGAATAACGCCTTCGCGACGGACGATCTTGCAGTTACGGCACAGCTTTTTAACCGATGCACGAACTTTCATCGATAACTCCTCGAACCTTACGGATTAGCGCAGCATGCCGCTGCCATAACCCTTCAGGTTGGCTTTTTTCATCAGGGAATCGTACTGATGCGATACGAGGTGTGATTGAACTTGAGACATAAAGTCCATTACCACCACAACCACGATCAGCAGCGAGGTCCCGCCAAGGTAGAACGGTACATTTGCAGCCACTTGCAAAAATTGCGGCAGCAAGCAAACAGCCGTCATGTATACAGCACCAAACATGGTCAGACGAGTCAGTACACCATCAATGTAGCGTGCTGATTGCTCACCCGGACGAATGCCTGGAATAAAGGCACCGGACTTCTTAAGGTTTTCCGCAACGTCTTTCGGGTTGAACATCAAAGCTGTATAGAAGAAGCAGAAGAAAATAATCCCCGCACTAAACAGCAAGATGTACAACGGCTGGCTTGGAGCCAACGCCTGCGAGATGTCCTGCATCCAACCCATGCCTTCGCTCTGGCCGAACCAGGTTCCCAATGAGGCTGGGAACAGCAGTAAACTGCTGGCGAAAATGGCCGGAATAACACCCGCCATATTCACTTTCAACGGTAAGTGGCTGGTCTGCGCAGCAAAAACCTTACGGCCTTGTTGACGCTTGGCGTAATGCACCGCAATGCGGCGTTGACCACGCTCGATAAAGACCACAAAACCGATGATAGCGACGGCCAGAAGGCCGATGCCGATCAGAGCGAAGATGTTGATGTCGCCCTGACGTGCAGACTCGAAAGACTGCCCCACCGCGGCTGGCAAACCAGCCACGATCCCTGCAAAAATCAACATCGAGATGCCATTACCGACACCCCGCTCAGTGATCTGCTCACCAAGCCACATCATAAACATGGCACCGGCCACGAAGGTGGTGACAGCTACGAAGTGGAAGCCAAAATCGGCCGAGAACGCGACGCCTTGACTGGCCAAGCCGACGGACATGCCGACAGCTTGGACAATTGCTAGCACCAGGGTGAAGTAGCGGGTGTACTGAGTAATCTTGCGACGACCAGACTCCCCTTCCTTCTTCAACGCTTCCAGCTGTGGGCTTACCGCGGTCATGAGCTGCATGATGATCGATGCCGAAATGTACGGCATGATGCCCAATGCAAAAATACTCATGCGCTCCAACGCACCGCCGGAAAACATGTTGAATAAGCTAAGAATGGTCCCCTCGTTCTGTTTAAACAGGATCGCCAACTGATCAGGGTTAATACCCGGAACTGGGATGTGTGCGCCAATTCGATAGACGATAATCGCCATAAAGAGAAAACGCAGACGAGCCCAGAGCTCGGATAACCCGCCACCGCTGAGCGCTGAGAGAGCACCTTGCTTAGCCATTTAGTCCTCGATCTTACCGCCAGCTGCTTCGATAGCCGCGCGCGCGCCCTTAGTGGCAGCGATGCCCTTCAGAGTCACAGCACGAGCAACTTCACCACTCAGCATCACTTTAACGCGCTTAACGTCGTCACGGATGATGTTGGCGTCTTTGAGCGCTTGCAGAGTCACAACGTCACCTTCAACTTTAGCCAGCTCGGAAGTACGCACTTCAGCGCGATCCATAGCCTTCAAAGAGGTGAAGCCGAATTTAGGCAGGCGACGGTGCAGAGGCTGTTGACCACCCTCGAAGCCAGGGGCAATAGTGCCGCCGGAACGAGAAGTCTGACCTTTGTGACCGCGGCCACCGGTTTTACCCAGACCACTACCAATACCGCGACCTACACGTAGCTTGTTAGGACGCGAACCCGGAGCTGGGCTCAAATCATTCAGGTACATACTTAGCCCTCTACACGCAGAAGGTAGTAAGCCTTGTTGATCATACCGCGGTTTTCAGGAGTGTCCTGAACCTCAACGGTGTGACCAATGCGACGCAGGCCGAGACCTTTGACGCAGGCTTTGTGGTTAGCCAGACGGCCATTGGTGCTCTTAACCAGAGTTACTTTCACAGTAGCCATGATTAGCGAATCTCCTCAACGCTCTTGCCACGCTTAGCAGCAACAGACTCAGGCGATTGCATAGCTTTCAAGCCTTTGAAAGTAGCGTTAACTACGTTCACTGGGTTGGTTGAGCCATAGCACTTAGCCAGAACGTTGTGCACGCCAGCCACTTCCAGAACGGCACGCATTGCGCCACCGGCGATAACGCCAGTACCTTCAGAAGCAGGTTGCATGTAAACCTTGGAAGCACCGTGAGCCGCTTTAGTCGCGTACTGCAGGGTAGTACCGTTGAGGTCTACTTGAATCATGTTGCGGCGAGCAGCTTCCATCGCTTTTTGGATAGCAGCTGGCACTTCGCGGGATTTACCGCGACCGAAACCAACGCGACCTTTACCGTCACCCACTACAGTCAGTGCGGTGAAAGTGAAGATACGGCCACCTTTAACGGTTTTAGCTACGCGATTAACTTGGACCAGCTTTTCTACGTAGCCGTCGCTGTTGTCATCGCGGTTGTCGCGGTTATCGCGACGCTGATCGTTGTTTGCCATAACTTAGAACTCCAGCCCGCCTTCACGAGCAGCATCAGCCAGCGCCTTAACGCGGCCATGGTACTTGAAGCCAGAACGATCGAATGCAACCTGAGTGACACCGGCGACTTTCGCACGCTCGGCAACCAGCTGGCCAACCTTCTTGGCAGCGTCAACGTTGCCAGTGGCACCGCTACGCAGTTCTTTGTCTAAGGTTGAGGCGCTGGCCAAAACCTTGCTGCCGTCGGCCGAGATGACCTGGGCATAAATGTGCTGCGAAGAGCGATGCACGCACAGACGCACGACTTCGAGTTCGTGCATTTTCAGGCGTGTTTTGCGAGCGCGACGCAGCCGAGTTTCTTTCTTGACGGTCATTTGCTAGGCCCTACTTCTTCTTAGCTTCTTTACGACGGACGACTTCGTCCGCGTAACGCACGCCTTTGCCTTTGTACGGCTCAGGACGACGGAAGTCGCGGATATCAGCAGCCACCTGGCCAACCACTTGCTTATCGATACCCTTGATCAGGATTTCGGTAGGCGTTGGGGTTTCAGCCGTGATGCCTTGTGGCAGTTCATAGTCGATTGGGTGCGAGAAGCCCAGAGCGAGGTTCAGCACTTGGCCTTTAGCTTGGGCTTTGTAACCCACACCAACCAATTGCAGCTTACGCTCAAAGCCTTGGCTTACGCCAACAACCATGTTGTTCACCAAAGCGCGGGTAGTACCGGCCATAGCGCGGTTCTGCGAACCTTCGCGAGTAGCGAAACGCAGCTCAGCACCTTCTTGGGTGATTTCAACAGATTCGTGAACGGTCAGCTCTAAAGTGCCTTTAGCACCTTTAACCGACAGTTGCTGACCAGCCAGCTTAACTTCAACGCCAGCAGGAATAGCAACGGGGTTCTTAGCAACGCGAGACATGCTTATCCCCCCTTAGAACACTGTGCACAGCACTTCACCGCCGACACCGGCAGCGCGTGCAGCACGATCCGTCATCACACCTTTGTTGGTGGAGACGATGGAAACGCCAAGACCGCCGCGTACTTTTGGCAGCTCATCGACGGATTTGTATTGACGCAGACCTGGACGGCTCACGCGCTTAACTTCCTCGATGACCGGACGGCCTTCAAAATACTTCAGTTCGATCGACAGCTGGGCTTTAACTTCACCGCTGACTTCATATCCTGCGATGTAACCTTCGTCTTTCAGAACTTTGGCTACAGCCACCTTCAAGGTGGAAGACGGCATGCTTACGACAGACTTTTCGGCCATCTGGGCATTACGGATACGAGTTAGCATGTCCGCTAACGGGTCCTGCATACTCATGGGCTTGATGCTCCTGATACAAAAGAGAGCCTTTTAATAGGCTATAACGCCCCAAACCAAAAAAGCATGGCTCAGGGGAGCCGATCATTCTAAAGGCCAAACAAAAACGAATCAAGCCCCACGAGGGGGCTTGATTCGTTGTGTTATGCAAAAGCGGATCGCAATCCGCTTTTTGGTGCTTACCAGCTTGCTTTACGCAGACCTGGAACGTCACCACGCATAGCAGCTTCACGCAGCTTAGTACGTGCCAGACCGAACTTACGGTATACACCGTGTGGACGGCCAGTCAGGCGGCAACGGTTACGCAGACGACTAGCGCTTGCGTCACGTGGTTGCTTCTGCAGAGCGACTTGAGCTTCCCAACGCGCTTCCGGAGTGGTGTTCGGATTTGCGATGATGGCTTTCAGCTCGGCACGCTTTTGGGCGAACTTGGCAACCGTTTGCTGACGTTTCAGCTCACGGTTTTTCATGCTCATCTTAGCCATGTGCTGATCCTATTAGTTGCGGAAAGGGAATTTGAAAGCACGCAGCAGAGCGCGGCCTTCATCATCAGTACGGGCAGTGGTGGTCAGGGTAATATCCAGACCGCGCAGTGCATCGATTTTATCGTAATCGATTTCCGGGAAGATGATCTGCTCTTTCACACCCATGCTGTAGTTACCACGGCCGTCGAACGACTTAGCGTTCAGACCACGGAAGTCGCGCACGCGCGGCAGGGAGATAGTCAGCAGACGATCCAGGAATTCGTACATCTTTTCGCGACGCAAGGTCACTTTCACACCGATCGGCCAGCCTTCACGAACTTTGAAGCCCGCGATGGACTTACGAGCGTAAGTCACAACAGCTTTTTGACCAGTGATCTTTTCCAGATCAGCTACAGCGTTTTCGATAACTTTTTTGTCACCGATCGCCTCACCCAGACCCATGTTCAGGGTGATTTTGGTGATGCGAGGAACTTCCATCACGTTGCTCAGCTGAAGGTCTTGCATCAGCTTAGGCGCGAGTTCCTTGCGGTAAATCTCTTTCAAACGTGCCATGGTGTTTTACCTATGATTCTCAAGCGCCAACCGGCTTCTGGGTGGACTTGAAGACACGAATCTTCTTACCGTCTTCAACTTTGAAGCCAACACGGTCAGCCTTGTTGGTTTCGGCATTGAAAATGGCCACGTTGGAAACGTGCAGAGGCGCTTCTTTCTCGACGATACCGCCTTGAACGCCAGCCATTGGGTTCGGCTTGGTGTGACGCTTAACCAGGTTAACACCACCAACAACCACACGGTTGTCAGCCAGAACCTTCAGCACCTTACCGCGCTTACCCTTGTCTTTGCCGGCGATCACGATGATCTCGTCGTCACGACGAATCTTTTGCATGTCGGATCTCCTTACAGCACTTCAGGGGCGAGCGAAACGATCTTCATGAACTTCTCAGTACGAAGCTCACGAGTCACTGGCCCGAAGATGCGGGTGCCGATCGGCTCTTGCTTGTTATTCAGAATAACAGCGGCGTTGCCGTCGAAACGAATGATGGAGCCGTCTGGACGACGTACACCGTGACGGGTACGAACGACAACAGCAGTCATCACTTGGCCTTTTTTGACCTTACCGCGTGGAATGGCTTCCTTAACGGTAACTTTGATGATGTCACCAATGCCAGCGTAACGGCGGTGTGAACCGCCGAGTACCTTGATGCACATAACGCGACGAGCGCCGCTGTTATCGGCGACATCGAGCATGGATTGAGTCTGAATCATAAAATTTCTCCGACCCCTAGCTCTTAGACTTCGACTGCGCGTTCGAGAACTTCAACCAGCGCCCAAGACTTAGTCTTAGACAGCGGACGGGTTTCGCTAATGGAAACCTTGTCGCCGAGTTTGCATTGGTTGTTTTCGTCGTGCGCGTGCAGCTTAGTCGAACGCTTAACGTATTTGCCGTAGATCGGGTGCTTAACGCGACGCTCGATCAGTACGGTGATGGTTTTATCCATCTTGTCGCTGACAACACGGCCGGTCAGCGTACGGACAGTTTTTTCAACTTCAGCCATGATCACTTACCTGCCTGCTGGTTAAGCACAGTTTTCACGCGAGCGATGTCGCGCTTAACTTGCGAGAGCAGGTGAGACTGCCCTAACTGACCAGTTGCTTTCTGCATACGCAGATTGAACTGATCGCGCAGCAGACCGAGCAGTTGCTCGTTCAGTTCCTGCGCTGATTTTTCACGAAGTTCATTCGCTTTCATCACATCACCGTCCGCTTAACAAAGGTGGTTGCGAGAGGCAGCTTGGCCGCAGCCAGAGCAAATGCTTCACGAGCCAGCTCTTCGGATACACCCTCGATCTCGTAGAGAACCTTGCCCGGTTGGATTTGGGCTACCCAGTACTCAACGCTACCCTTACCTTTACCCATACGAACTTCGAGGGGCTTTTTGGTGACAGGCTTGTCGGGGAACACGCGGATCCAGATCTTACCGCCACGTTTTACGTGACGAGTCAGAGCACGACGTGCGGATTCGATCTGACGTGCAGTCAAACGACCACGGCTAACAGACTTCAGAGCAAATTCGCCGAAGCTCACTTTGCTGCCGCGCTGTGCCAGACCACGGTTGTGGCCAGTCATCTGCTTGCGGAACTTCGTACGCTTTGGTTGCAACATGTTGCGTACTCCTTATTTCTTAGCAGCTTTACGAGGCGCAGGCGCTTGCGGCTTCAGCTCTTCAGTGCGGCCACCGATGACCTCACCTTTGAAGATCCAAACCTTAACGCCGATCACACCGTAAGTGGTGTGGGCTTCGTAGGTGGCGTAATCGATATCAGCGCGCAGGGTGTGCAGTGGCACACGGCCTTCGCGATACCATTCGGTACGTGCGATTTCCGCACCACCGAGACGACCGCTAACCTGGATCTTGATGCCCTTGGCACCCAGACGCATAGCGTTTTGTACCGCACGCTTCATCGCGCGACGGAACATAACGCGACGCTCAAGCTGCTGAGCAACGCTTTGAGCAACCAGCATACCGTCGAGCTCCGGCTTGCGGATCTCTTCGATGTTGATGTGCACAGGCACACCCATTTGCTTGGTCAGGTCTGCGCGCAGTTTCTCAACATCTTCACCTTTCTTGCCGATCACAATACCTGGACGGGCGGTGTGGATGGTGATGCGTGCAGTTTGGGCCGGACGATGGATATCGATACGGCTTACAGATGCGCTTTTTAATTTGTCTTGGAGATACTCACGTACCTTCAGATCAGCGAACAGGTAGTCCGCATAGGTACGACCATCGGCATACCATACCGAGGTGTGATCCTTGACGATTCCCAGGCGAATGCCGACGGGATGTACTTTCTGACCCATTGTTCGACTCCGTTACTTGTCCGCGACCTTGACAGTGATATGGCAAGACCGCTTGACGATGCGATCAGCACGGCCTTTGGCACGTGGCATGATGCGCTTCAGCGAACGCCCTTCGTTAACGAAAACGGTGGAGACCTTCAGGTCATCAACGTCTGCGCCTTCGTTGTGCTCGGCGTTGGCTACGGCCGACTCCAGCACTTTTTTCATGATCTCGGCAGCTTTCTTGTTAGAGAAAGCTAACAGGTTGAGCGCTTCGCCCACCTTCTTCCCGCGGATCTGGTCGGCGACCAGGCGGGCTTTCTGGGCGGAGATGCGAGCGCCCGACAACTTAGCGGCTACTTCCATCTTCATTACCCCTTAGCGCTTGCCTTTCTTGTCGGCAACGTGACCACGATAGGTACGAGTGCCGGCAAATTCGCCCAGTTTATGACCGACCATGTCTTCGTTCACAAGAACGGGAACATGCTGGCGACCGTTGTGTACAGCGATGGTCAGACCGACCATTTGCGGCAGGATCATCGAACGACGCGACCAGGTTTTAACTGGCTTACGATCGTTTTTTTCCACCGCCGCTTCGACCTTCTTCAGTAGGTGAAGATCGATAAAAGGACCTTTTTTCAGAGAACGTGGCACTGTCGTATCCCTCTATTTACTTGCGACGACGGACGATCATGTTGTCGGTGCGCTTGTTCGCACGAGTCTTCGCGCCCTTAGTCGGGAAGCCCCATGGCGAAACTGGATGACGACCACCAGAGGTACGACCTTCACCACCACCATGTGGGTGGTCAACCGGGTTCATCGCCACGCCGCGAACGGTCGGACGAACACCACGCCAGCGCTTAGCACCAGCTTTACCCAGCGAACGAAGGCTGTGCTCGGTGTTAGAAACTTCACCCAGAGTTGCACGGCATTCAGACAACACTTTACGCATTTCACCAGAGCGCAGACGCACAGTTACGTAAGCACCATCACGGGCTACTAACTGGGCCGATGCACCGGCTGAACGAGCGATCTGCGCGCCTTTACCAGGCTTAAGCTCGATACCGTGAATGGTCGAACCCACTGGAATATTGCGCAGCTGCAGGCTGTTACCTGCTTTGATTGGAGCTAAAGCGCCCGCAACCAGTTGATCGCCTGCACTCACGCCTTTAGGGGCGATAATGTAGCGACGCTCGCCGTCCGCATATTTCAGCAGAGCGATATGAGCAGTACGGTTTGGATCGTATTCGATACGCTCAACAGTGGCTGGAATGCCATCTTTGTCGTTGCGACGGAAATCGACCAAACGATAGTGCTGCTTGTGACCACCGCCGATGTGGCGAGTGGTGATACGACCATTGTTGTTACGGCCGCCTGATTTTGACTTCTTCTCGAGCAGAGGAGCGTAAGGAGCGCCTTTGTGCAGCTCTTTATTCACTACCTTGACGACAAAGCGGCGACCCGCAGAAGTCGGTTTGCATTTAACGATAGCCATGATGCACCCCTGCCTTATTCAGCACTGCTGGCGAAGTCAAGATCTTGGCCTGGTTGAAGGGAGATAACTGCCTTCTTCCAGTCGTTGCGCTTGCCCAAACCGCGAGCGGTGCGCTTAGTCTTACCCTTAACATTCTGGGTAGTGACGCTGTCGACCTTCACGTTGAACAGGCTTTCGACGGCCTTCTTGATTTCCAGCTTGGTTGCATCAGTGGCAACCTTGAAAACGAACTGGCTTTTTTTGTCTGCCAGGACTGTGGCCTTCTCGGAGATGTGCGGGCCAAGCAGCACTTTAAATACGCGTTCCTGGTTCATCCCAGCAGCTCCTCGAATTTCTTCACAGCCGACACAGTGACCAGCACTTTGTCGTATGCGATCAGGCTGACCGGATCAGAACCTTGCACGTCACGTACATCAACGTGTGGCAGGTTACGGGCAGCCAGGTACAGATTTTGATCAACTGCGTCAGACACGATCAGCACGTCGTTCAGACCCAGGCCATTCAGCTTGGCGATCAGTGCTTTGGTTTTTGGGGCATCGACAACAAAGTCTTCAACCACAACCAAACGATCAGTACGAGCCAGCTCAGCCAAGATCGAGCGGATAGCCGCGCGATACATTTTCTTGTTGAGCTTTTGATCATGGTTCTGCGGACGAGCAGCGAAGGTTACACCACCGCCACGCCAGATTGGACCACGAGTGGTACCAGCACGCGCACGACCAGTGCCTTTTTGACGCCATGGACGCTTACCGCCACCCACTACATCAGCACGGGACTTCTGCTGCTTGCTACCTTGACGACCACCAGCCATATAGGCAACGACAGCCTGGTGTACCAGGGTCTCGTTAAAGTCACCGCCAAAGATGTGCTCGGAGACTTCAATCGCCTGAGCGCCATTTACATTCAATTGCATCTCAGATTCTCCCCTTACGCCTTGGCAGCCGGACGAACGATAACGTCGCCGCCGGTAGCGCCAGGAACGGCACCTTTTACCAACAGCAGGTTACGTTCGGCATCCACGCGTACCACTTCCAGGGACTGCACAGTCACGCGCTCAGCGCCCAGGTGACCGGACATTTTTTTGCCCTTGAATACGCGACCCGGAGTTTGGCACTGGCCAATCGAACCCGGAACACGGTGAGATACGGAGTTACCGTGGGTGTTGTCTTGGCCACGGAAGTTCCAACGCTTGATGGTACCGGCGAAGCCTTTACCTTTGGACTGACCGGTTACATCAACCAGTTGACCTGCTTGGAAGATATCCGCTTTGATTTCGTCGCCAGCTTTGTACTCGCCTTCTTCCAAACGGAATTCAAGAACGGTACGGCCTGCAGCAACGCTCGCCTTAGCGAAGTGACCGGCTTGCGCCTTGGTCACGCGGGAGGCACGACGCTCACCGACAGTGACTTGCACTGCACGATAGCCATCAGTCTCTTCATTTTTGAACTGAGTGACGCGATTCGGTTCGATCTCGATGACCGTGACCGGAATAGAGACACCTTCTTCGGTGAAAATGCGGGTCATGCCGCACTTACGACCGACTACACCAATAGTCATGTTGTAAACCTCATGAGTGTACGGGGCTTTCACCCGCTATGGCCGCCCATTTCAGAGCGTTACACGACAAAAAACCTTACGGTTTTTTAGCCGAGGCTGATCTGCACTTCCACACCGGCAGCAAGGTCAAGCTTCATCAGAGCGTCAACGGTTTTATCCGTTGGTTGGACGATGTCCAGAACGCGCTTATGAGTGCGAATTTCGTACTGATCACGCGCGTCTTTGTTGACGTGCGGAGAAACCAGAACGGTAAAACGCTCCTTACGAGTCGGGAGTGGAATCGGACCACGTACCTGAGCCCCAGTACGTTTCGCAGTTTCTACGATTTCCTGGGTGGACTGGTCGATCAGGCGATGATCAAAAGCCTTCAACCGAATACGGATTTGCTGGTTTTGCATAAGCCCTAGACTCCAATTTAACTTTCCCACCAAGCGCAATACGCCTGATAAAAGGAGGCGTGATTGTACGGATGGGATATAGGGGTGTCAAATAAATGATCAAAAAAGAAAAGGGCCCCCTAAGGAGCCCTCTTCCTGTGCATCATTATCGATTAAGCGATAACTTTAGCAACAACGCCCGCACCAACGGTACGGCCGCCTTCACGGATTGCGAAACGCAGACCGTCTTCCATCGCGATTGGCTTGATCAGGGTAACAACCATTTTGATGTTGTCGCCTGGCATAACCATCTCAACGCCTTCTGGCAGTTCGCACGAACCAGTTACGTCAGTAGTACGGAAGTAGAACTGTGGACGGTAGCCTTTGAAGAATGGGGTATGACGACCACCTTCTTCTTTGGACAGAACGTACACTTCAGCTTCGAACTGGGTATGCGGCTTGATGGTACCTGGCTTAGCCAGAACTTGACCACGCTCAACGTCGTCACGCTTAGTACCACGCAGCAGAACGCCACAGTTCTCACCAGCACGGCCTTCGTCCAGCAGTTTGCGGAACATTTCAACGCCGGTGCAAGTGGTTTTGGTAGTGTCACGCAGACCTACGATTTCCACTTCTTCTTGAACGCGAACGATACCGCGCTCAACACGACCAGTCACAACAGTACCACGACCAGAGATCGAGAATACGTCTTCGATTGGCATCAGGAATGGCTTGTCGATAGCGCGCTCAGGCTCTGGGATGTAGCTGTCCAGAGTCTCAACCAGCTTACGAACAGCAGGAGCACCGATTTCGGACTCGTCGCCTTCCAGTGCTTTCAGAGCAGAACCGATGATGATCGGAGTGTCGTCGCCTGGGAAGTCGTAGGAGCTCAGCAGATCGCGAACTTCCATCTCAACCAGCTCTAACAGCTCAGCGTCGTCAACCATGTCAGCCTTGTTCAGGAAGACAACGATGTAAGGAACGCCTACCTGACGAGACAGCAGGATGTGCTCACGAGTTTGTGGCATAGGGCCGTCTGCAGCCGAGCAAACCAGGATCGCGCCGTCCATTTGAGCGGCACCGGTGATCATGTTTTTAACGTAGTCGGCGTGGCCTGGGCAGTCAACGTGCGCGTAGTGACGAACTGGTGAGTCGTATTCTACGTGCGAGGTGTTGATGGTGATACCACGAGCCTTTTCTTCTGGCGCGTTGTCGATCTGGGAGTAGTCTTTTGCTTCACCGCCCCAAGTCTTAGCGCAAACTGTTGCGATAGCAGCAGTCAGAGTGGTTTTACCGTGGTCAACGTGGCCGATGGTGCCAACGTTGACGTGCGGTTTGTTACGTTCAAATTTTTCTTTAGCCACGACAGTAAACTCCTAGCGTAGAGAGCTGAATTAGCCTTGTTTCTTAACCAGAGCTTCGACGATGTTCGACGGAGCTTCGGAGTATTTGGAGAATTCCATGGAGTAGCTTGCGCGACCCTGAGACATGGAACGAACGTCGGTCGCGTAACCGAACATCTCACCCAGCGGAACCTCAGCACGGATTACTTTACCGGACACTGAGTCTTCCATACCCTGGATCAGACCACGACGACGGTTCAGGTCACCCATCACGTCACCCATGTAGTCCTCAGGGGTTACTACTTCTACCTTCATGATCGGCTCAAGTACCACGCCACCGCCCTTCTGGGCCAGTTGCTTGGTAGCCATCGAAGCAGCGATTTTGAACGCCATTTCGTTGGAGTCGACATCGTGGTAAGAACCGTCAAAAACGGTTGCTTTAAGGCCGATCAGCGGATAGCCGGCAACAACGCCGTTCTTCATCTGCTCTTCGATACCTTTTTGGATTGCTGGGATGTATTCCTTAGGAACCACACCACCAACAACCTCGTTCACGAATACCAGACCTTCTTGACCTTCGTCTGCAGGCGAGAAGCGGATCCAGCAATGGCCAAACTGACCACGACCACCAGACTGACGAACGAACTTGCCTTCGATTTCAACGTTTTCCTTGGTGATCTTCTCACGGTAGGAAACTTGAGGCTTACCAATGTTCGCCTCAACGTTGAACTCGCGCTTCATGCGGTCAACCAGGATGTCCAGGTGCAATTCACCCATACCCGAGATAATGGTCTGACCAGTCTCTTCGTCCGTTTTAACACGGAACGATGGGTCTTCTTGAGCCAGACGGCCCAGCGCGATACCCATTTTCTCTTGGTCAGCCTTAGTTTTCGGCTCAACTGCTACCGAAATCACAGGCTCTGGGAAGTCCATACGCTCAAGGATGATCGGGTTATTCAGATCGCACAAAGTGTCACCAGTGGTAACGTCTTTCATGCCGATCAGAGCCGCGATATCGCCTGCGCGTACTTCCTTGATCTCGTCACGTTGGTTAGCGTGCATTTGCACCATACGACCAACGCGCTCTTTCTTGCCTTTTACCGAGTTAATCACGGAGTCGCCAGAGGCCAGAACACCGGAATAAACGCGGGTGAAGGTCAGAGTACCCACGAATGGGTCGGTTGCGATCTTAAATGCCAGCGCCGCAAACGGAGCATCATCAGATGCCACACGCTCGTCGTACTGAGCATCAGTGATCTCTTCTTTCGGCGTATCAGCCAGATCCGGATGAATACCCTTAATAGCAGGGATGTCAGTCGGAGCAGGCAGGAAGTCGATAACCGCATCCAGAACCAGAGGCACGCCCTTGTTCTTGAAAGAAGAACCCAGTACCGCTGGAACGATTTCACAAGCGATGGTGCGCTGACGCAGACCAGCTTTGATTTCTTCCAGAGAGAGGTCACCCTCTTCTAAGTACTTGTTCATCAGCTCTTCGTTGGCTTCAGCAGCCGCTTCAACCATGTTCGAGCGATATTCTTCTGCCATCTCTTGAAGCTCAGCAGGGATCTCCTCCTCACGGAAGGTCATACCCTTGTCGTCTTCGTTCCAGTAGATAGCCTTCATGCGCAGCAGGTCAACTTGACCTACGAAGTTCTCTTCCGCACCGATTTGCAGCTGCAGAGGAACAGGTGTGTGGCCCAGACGCTTTTTGATCTGTTCAACAACACGCAGGAAGTTTGCACCCTGACGGTCCATTTTGTTCACGTAAACAATACGTGGAACACCGTACTTGTTGGCTTGACGCCATACGGTTTCAGACTGCGGCTCAACGCCGGAGGTGCCACAGAACACCACGACAGCGCCATCGAGTACACGCAGCGAACGCTCTACTTCAATAGTGAAGTCAACGTGGCCGGGAGTATCAATAACGTTTACGCGGTGGTTCTTGTATTGCTTTTGTGAACCAGCCCAGAAGGCGGTCACAGCAGCAGATGTAATGGTAATACCACGCTCTTGCTCTTGAACCATCCAGTCGGTGGTCGAAGCGCCGTCGTGGGTCTCACCCATCTTGTGGTTAACACCGGTGTAGAACAGTACACGCTCAGTAGTCGTGGTTTTACCCGCGTCTACGTGTGCACAGATACCGATGTTACGGTACAGATTGATCGGTGTAGTACGAGCCATAAAGCCCTCGCAAAGTGGTTAACGCTGAAATTAGAAGCGGTAGTGCGAGAACGCCTTGTTGGCTTCAGCCATACGATGCACGTCTTCACGTTTCTTGACTGCAGCGCCTTTACCTTCTGCAGCATCCAGCAGCTCGCCAGCCAAGCGCAGAGCCATGGACTTCTCACCACGCTTACGCGCGTAATCTACCAGCCAGCGCATGGCCAGAGCGTTACGACGCGACGGGCGCACTTCAACAGGAACCTGGTAAGTAGCACCGCCAACACGGCGGGACTTCACTTCGACCAGCGGAGCGATGGCGTCGAGAGCTTTCTCGAAGATTTCCAGAGGATCGCTGTTCTTGCGCGCTTTAACTGTATCTAAGGCACCGTAAACGATACGCTCAGCCACAGCTTTTTTGCCGCTTTCCATCACGTGGTTCATGAATTTCGCGAGAATCTGCGATCCGTATTTTGGATCGTCGAGAATCTCACGCTTAGCTGCTACACGACGTCTTGGCATGATAAGCCCTCAAACGGTCTTCAGGTTAGCCCGGGACAGTGCCCGACCTTACTCTTATCGACTCAATTAAAAATAAAACAGATTACTTCGGACGCTTGGCGCCGTACTTCGAACGACCCTGCTTACGGTCTTTAACACCTGAGGTGTCCAGAGAACCGCGAACGGTGTGATAACGCACACCTGGCAAGTCTTTAACACGACCGCCACGGATCAGCACAACGCTGTGCTCTTGCAGGTTATGGCCTTCACCACCGATGTACGAAGAAACTTCGAAACCGTTGGTCAGACGCACACGGCATACTTTACGCAGTGCCGAGTTAGGTTTTTTCGGCGTAGTGGTGTACACACGGGTGCACACGCCACGACGCTGCGGGCAGTTCTGCAGCGCAGGTACGTCGGATTTCTCGACGAGACGCTTGCGCGGCTGGCGTACCAGCTGGTTAATCGTTGCCATCTTAAGCTCCACTGTTGTCTTTCGACGCTATTGCCCTAAAGCAAAATGGCAGAGCACAACGCCCTGCCAAATTTAGGGGTGCATGAGTCTAAAGAGACCCATAACTCCCGTCAAGATAGGAGCTGTCTATAAAATAAACAGCCCCTGTTCTTTTTAGTTGCCGCTTAAGTTGAGCGCTTCGGTCAAAGCGGCCTCAACTTCGCTAGCACTCACACGTACTGGCTTGTCCATTTCACGGCGACGCTTGCGCTCGCTGTGATAGGCCAGACCGGTACCGGCTGGGATCAAGCGACCCACAACCACGTTTTCTTTCAAGCCACGCAGGTAATCGCGCTTGCCCGTTACCGCCGCTTCGGTCAGTACGCGGGTCGTTTCTTGGAACGAGGCCGCGGAGATGAACGATTCGGTCGACAGCGATGCTTTGGTGATACCCAGCAGGACGCGGTCAAACTTAGCAATGAACTTGTCTTCAGCTTGCAGACGCTCGTTTTCTTCAAGCACCTGAGTGAGTTCCATCTGGTCGCCCTTGATGAAGCTCGAATCGCCTGATTCGGTGATTTCAACTTTACGCAGCATCTGACGCAGAATGGTCTCGATGTGCTTATCGTTGATCTTCACGCCCTGTAAGCGATAAACCTCTTGGATCTCGTTAACGATGTACTTCGCCAGCGCGCTCACACCCAACAAACGCAGGATGTCGTGCGGATTGCTTGGACCGTCAGAGATAACCTCACCGCGGTTCACTTGTTCGCCTTCAAAGACGTTCAGGTGACGCCACTTTGGAATCAGCTCTTCGTACGGATCGCTACCGTCATTCGGGGTGATCACCAGACGGCGCTTGCCTTTGGTTTCTTTACCGAAGCTGATGGTACCGCTGATTTCCGCAAGAATTGACGGCTCTTTTGGACGACGTGCTTCAAAGAGATCAGCAACGCGTGGCAGACCACCGGTGATGTCACGGGTTTTGGAGGTTTCTTGCGGAATACGTGCAAGAACGTCACCAATACCTACTTGTGCACCGTCAACCACACCCACGATCGCTTTCGATGGCAGGAAGTACTGGGCGGGTACATCAGTACCTGGCAGCAGCAGTTCTTTACCATTGGCGTCAACCATCTTAATGGCTGGGCGAATTTCTTTACCGGCCGCTGGACGCTCGTTCGGATCGATGATCTCGATGCTAGAAAGACCGGTCAGCTCATCCACTTGACGGCGGATGGTGATGCCTTCTTCCATACCAACGAAGGTCACAGTACCTTTCATTTCGGTAACGATTGGGTGGGTATGTGGATCCCACTTAGCAACGATGGCGCCTGGGGCAACCTTGTCACCTTCGTTAATCGAAATCACCGCGCCGTATGGCAGCTTGTAGCGCTCGCGCTCACGACCGAACTCATCGGCAATTGCCAATTCGCCCGAACGCGATACCGCAACCAATGCGCCGTCAGCACGTACCACGTGCTTCAAGTTATGCAGACGGACAGTACCGCCGTTTTTAACTTGCACGCTGTCCGCAGCCGAGGTACGCGAAGCCGCACCACCGATGTGGAACGTACGCATGGTCAGCTGGGTACCCGGCTCACCGATCGACTGCGCAGCGATAACGCCCACCGCTTCACCGATGTTCACTTGGTGACCACGCGCCAGATCACGGCCATAGCACTTAGCACAGATGCCGTAACGGGTTTCACAGCTGATTGGCGAACGTACAACGACTTCGTCGATGCTGTTCACTTCAATGAACTGAACCCACTTCTCATCAATCAAGGTACCGGCTGGAACAATAACTTCGTCTGTACCTGGCTTGAACACGTCACGGGCAATCACACGACCCAATACGCGCTCACCCAGAGGCTCAACGACGTCACCACCCTCAATGTGCGGCGTCATCACCAGACCTTGGTCAGTGCCGCAGTCGATTTCAGTCACAACCAAATCTTGCGCCACGTCTACCAGACGACGGGTCAGGTAACCGGAGTTCGCTGTTTTCAATGCGGTATCGGCAAGACCTTTACGCGCACCGTGGGTTGAGATGAAGTATTGAAGTACCGACAGACCTTCACGGAAGTTTGCGGTAATTGGGGTCTCAATAATCGAGCCGTCAGGCTTAGCCATCAGACCACGCATACCTGCCAGCTGACGAATCTGAGCAGCAGAGCCCCGCGCACCGGAGTCAGCCATCATGTACATCGAGTTGAAGGACTCTTGCTCAACGGTGTTGCCTTCACGGTCAACGACCTTCTCTTTCGAGAGGTTCGCCATCATCGCTTTGGACACTTCATCGTTGGCTTTGGACCACAAGTCGATAACCTTGTTGTACTTCTCGCCGTGCGTTACCAGACCTGAAGCGTATTGACCTTCGATCTCTTTAACTTCTTCGGTCGCCGCATCAATGATGCGTGCTTTTTCGTCAGGGATAACGAAGTCGTTAACACCGATCGAAACACCGGAGATGGTGGAGTACGCAAAACCTGTGTACATCAACTGGTCAGCGAAGATAACGGTGTCCTTCAGACCCACTACGCGATACGCGTGGTTGATCAGCTTGGAGATCGCCTTTTTCTTCATTGACTGGTTAACAACATCGTATGGCAAGCCACGTGGTACTACTTGGAACAGCAGCGCACGGCCGACGGTGGTGTCGACGATACGGGTGTTCTCAACGTAGGAGCCGTCTTCTTGCTTGATGCTTTCGTGAATACGTACTTTCACCTTAGCGTGCAGCGAAGCTTCACCGGCGCGGAATACGCGGTCTACTTCTTGCAGGTCGGCAAACACACGACCTTCGCCTTTAGCGTTTACGGCTTCACGGGTCATGTAATACAGACCCAGTACCACGTCCTGAGATGGAACGATGATTGGCTCACCGTTGGCAGGCGACAGTACGTTGTTGGTCGACATCATCAGCGCACGTGCTTCTAACTGAGCCTCAAGGGTCAGTGGCACGTGAACAGCCATTTGGTCACCGTCGAAGTCGGCGTTGTACGCCGCACAAACCAGTGGGTGCAGCTGAATGGCTTTACCTTCAATCAGAACCGGCTCAAACGCTTGGATACCCAGACGGTGCAGGGTTGGCGCACGGTTCAGAAGCACTGGATGTTCGCGAATCACTTCAGCCAGAACGTCCCAAACCTCTGGCAGCTCACGCTCAACCATTTTCTTCGCAGCTTTAATGGTGGTGGCAAGACCACGTGCTTCAAGCTTGCCGAAAATGAACGGCTTGAACAGCTCCAGTGCCATTTTCTTTGGCAGACCGCACTGATGCAGGCGCAGGGTTGGACCTACGGTAATTACCGAACGACCGGAGTAGTCAACACGTTTACCCAGAAGGTTCTGACGGAAACGGCCTTGCTTACCTTTGATCATGTCAGCCAAAGATTTCAGAGGACGCTTGTTGGAACCTGTGATCGCACGACCGCGACGACCGTTATCGAGCAGCGCATCAACCGCTTCTTGCAGCATGCGCTTTTCGTTGCGCACGATGATGTCCGGAGCGGCCAGATCTAACAGGCGCTTCAGACGGTTGTTACGGTTGATCACGCGGCGATACAGATCGTTAAGATCGCTCGTTGCAAAGCGGCCGCCATCCAGCGGAACCAATGGACGCAGATCTGGCGGCAGAACCGGCAGAACCGTCAGCACCATCCACTCAGGCAGGTTGCCCGAGCCATGGAACGCTTCCATCAGTTTCAAACGCTTAGACAGCTTCTTGATTTTGGTTTCGGAGTTGGTTTGCGGAATTTCTTCACGCAGACGGCCAATCTCGTACTCAAGATCAATGCCGGCCAACAGTTCACGAACAGCTTCCGCACCCATACGGGCGTCGAAGTCGTCACCGAACTCTTCTAAGGCTTCGAAATATTGCTCATCGGTCAGCAGCTGGTTTTTTTCCAGCGTGGTCATGCCCGGATCGATAACCACGTAGCTTTCGAAATAAAGCACGCGCTCGATGTCACGCAGAGTCATGTCCAAGAGCAAGCCGATACGGCTTGGCAGAGACTTTAAGAACCAGATGTGAGCAACAGGTGAGGCCAGTTCGATGTGCGCCATGCGCTCACGACGAACTTTAGCCAGCGCAACTTCAACGCCGCACTTCTCACAGATCACACCACGGTGCTTTAAGCGCTTGTACTTACCGCACAGGCACTCGTAATCCTTAACTGGGCCAAAGATCTTGGCGCAGAACAGACCATCGCGCTCAGGCTTGAACGTACGATAGTTAATGGTCTCTGGCTTTTTAACTTCACCAAAGGACCATGAGCGGATCATTTCAGGCGATGCCAACGCAATTTTGATGGCATCGAACTCTTCGATTTGACCCTGGTTTTTCAACAGATTCAGCAGGTCTTTCAAGGCCTTTCCTCCTAGCGGAGCAAGGAGCGGTGAAACACCGCTCCCAATGCGCATGGCGTGTTATTCGGTTTCCAGATCGATGTCGATACCGAGCGAACGGATCTCTTTGATCAACACGTTGAAGGACTCGGGCATGCCCGGCTCCATGCGGTGATCGCCATCCACGATGTTTTTGTACATCTTGGTACGGCCGCTCACATCGTCCGACTTCACAGTCAGCATTTCTTGCAGGGTGTAGGCGGCGCCATAAGCTTCCAGAGCCCAGACCTCCATCTCCCCGAAACGCTGACCACCGAACTGAGCCTTACCACCCAGCGGTTGCTGAGTAACCAGGCTGTACGAACCAGTTGAACGAGCATGCATTTTGTCGTCAACCAAGTGGTTCAGTTTGAGCATGTACATGTAGCCAACGGTGGTTGGACGCTCGAACTGGTTACCGGTACGACCGTCGAACAGACGCATTTGGCCGCTCTCTGGCAGATCAGCCAGTTTCAGCATCGCCTTGACTTCGCTTTCTTTCGCGCCGTCAAACACAGGCGTTGCCATCGGTACGCCTTTACGCAGGTTGTTCGCCAGTTCAATGATCTCTTGATCGCTGAAGCTGTCGAGCTCTTCCTTACGGCGGCCACCGATTTCGTTGTAGATCTGCTCAAGGAACTGACGCAGCTCAGCGACTTTGCGCTGCTCTTCGAGCATCAGGTTGATCTTCTCGCCCAGACCTTTGGCCGCTAAGCCTAAGTGGGTTTCAAGAATCTGACCGACGTTCATACGCGAAGGTACGCCCAGCGGGTTCAGAACGATGTCAACCGGAGTACCATTGGCGTCGTGCGGCATGTCTTCAACCGGCATGATCACCGAGACAACACCTTTGTTACCGTGACGACCGGCCATCTTGTCGCCCGGCTGGATGCGACGGCGGATAGCCAAGTACACCTTAACGATTTTCAGAACGCCCGGAGCCAGGTCATCGCCTTGCTGCAGTTTGCGCTTCTTGTCCTCGAACTTCTCGTCCAAGAGCTGACGGCGATCAGAGAGATAGGCTTGTGCCTTCTCTAACTGCTCATTCAGCGCATCATCAGCCATGCGCAGTTTGAACCACTGACCATGCTCTAAGCTGTCGAGGATTTCGTCAGTCAGTACGATGCCTTTTTTCAGGCTATTACCGCCTTCGCATACAGCACCAACCAATGCAGCACGCAGACGCTCGAAGGTGGCACCTTCAACGATGCGGAACTCTTCGTTCAGATCCTTGCGGATCTCAGCAAGCTGTTGCTTCTCGATAGCTAAGGCGCGGCTGTCGCGCTCAACGCCATCACGGGTGAAGACCTGTACGTCGATAACAGTACCCTTGGTACCTGTTGGTACGCGCAGGGAAGTATCTTTAACGTCAGACGCTTTCTCACCGAAGATCGCACGCAGCAGTTTTTCTTCTGGGGTCAGTTGCGTCTCGCCTTTTGGCGTCACTTTACCAACCAGAATGTCGCCTGGACCGACTTCAGCACCCACGTAAACGATACCGGCTTCATCCAGCTTGTTCAGCGCAGCTTCACCAACGTTTGGAATATCCGCGGTGATTTCTTCTGGGCCGAGCTTGGTATCACGCGATACGCACGTCAGTTCCTGAATGTGGATAGTGGTAAAGCGGTCTTCTTGCACCACACGCTCAGACAAGCAGATGGAGTCTTCGAAGTTAAAGCCGTTCCACGGCATGAACGCCACGCGCATGTTTTGACCCAGCGCCAGTTCACCCATGTCGGTGGACGGGCCGTCAGCCATGATGTCGCCGCGCGATACGGTTTCACCTTTACGAACCAGCGGACGCTGGTTGATGCAGGTGTTTTGGTTGGAACGGGTGTATTTGGTCAGGTTGTAGATATCTACACCCGCTTCACCGGTTTCAACTTCGTCATCGTTTACGCGAACTACGATACGGCTGGCATCAACCGAATCAATCACACCGCCACGACGAGCAACCACACACACACCAGAGTCGCGCGCTACGTTGCGCTCCATACCCGTACCTACCAGCGGCTTATCAGCGCGCAGGGTCGGAACGGCCTGACGTTGCATGTTCGAACCCATCAACGCACGGTTGGCGTCGTCGTGCTCAAGGAACGGAATCAATGACGCAGCAACGGACACAACCTGCTTAGGCGATACGTCCATCAGCGTTACGTCTTCAGGCGCCTTCACGGTAAATTCGTTCAGGTGACGTACGTTTACCAGCTCATCGATCAGCTGACCTTGCTCGTTCAGGGTCGCAGACGCCTGTGCAATCACGTGATCCGCTTCTTCAATCGCCGACAGGAACACGATCTCGTCGGTCACCTTGCCGTCTTTAACCACACGATATGGGCTCTCAAGGAAGCCATATTGGTTAGTACGGGCATAAGCGGCCAAGGAGTTGATCAGACCAATGTTCGGACCTTCAGGGGTCTCAATTGGGCAGACACGGCCGTAGTGAGTCGGGTGTACGTCACGGACTTCGAAGCCTGCGCGCTCACGGGTCAGACCACCTGGGCCAAGTGCCGAAACACGGCGCTTGTGGGTAATCTCAGAGAGCGGGTTGTTTTGGTCCATGAACTGAGACAGCTGGCTGGAACCGAAAAACTCTTTAACGGCAGCCGCAACAGGCTTGGCGTTAATTAAGTCTTGCGGCATCAAGCCTTCGCTTTCAGCCATTGACAGACGCTCTTTAACGGCACGCTCAACACGCACTAAACCAACACGGAATTGGTTTTCGGCCATCTCGCCTACGCAACGAACGCGGCGGTTACCTAAGTGGTCAATGTCGTCAACAATGCCTTTACCGTTACGAATATCAACCAGCGTTTTCAGTACCGCGACGATGTCTTCTTTAGACAGTACGCCTGGACCTTCGATCTCGGTACGACCAATACGACGGTTGAACTTCATGCGACCTACAGCAGACAGGTCGTAACGCTCAGGGCTGAAGAACAGGTTGTTGAACAGTGTTTCAGCAGCATCCTTGGTTGGCGGCTCGCCAGGACGCATCATGCGATAGATTTCAACCAACGCTTCCAACTGATTGGTGGTCGAATCAATCTTCAAGGTGTCAGAGATAAACGGACCGCAGTCGATATCGTTGGTGTACAGGGTCTCGATACGGACCACCTGCGCCTTAACGATTTTCGCCAGCAGATCAACTGTTAACTCAGTATTGCAATCAACCAGAATTTCGCCGGTTGCAGGGTGAACAATGGCTTTAGCCACAGTACGACCCAATACGTACTCAACCGGTACTTCCAGTTCAGTAATGCCCGCTTTTTCGATTTGATTGATGTGGCGCGCAGTGACGCGACGGCCTTGCTCAACAATCACTTTACCGCTGGCATCACGGATATCAACTGCAGCCACTTCGCCACGCAGACGTTGCGCAACCAGTTCAAGCGAGATGATCTCGTCGCGAACATGGAACACGTTAGTGGTATAGAACTGCTCAAGCACTTCTTCGGTGGTATAGCCCAGCGCACGCAACAGCACCGATGCTGGCAGCTTACGGCGACGGTCAATACGGACGAATACGGCGTCTTTAGGGTCAAACTCAAAGTCTAACCAAGAGCCACGGTAAGGAATGATGCGTGCTGAATACAGCAGCTTACCGGAGCTGTGTGTCTTACCACGGTCGTGATCAAAGAACACGCCTGGCGAACGGTGCAATTGCGACACAATCACACGCTCGGTACCGTTGATTACGAAGGTACCGTTTTCGGTCATGAGCGGAATTTCGCCCATGTACACTTCTTGTTCCTTAATGTCTTTGATCGCTTTAGTCGACGATTCTTTGTCGAAAATGATCAAACGAACTTTCACACGCAGAGGAACTGCGTATGTAACGCCGCGTAAAGTACATTCTTTTACGTCGAACGCCGGTTCGCCCAAGCGATAGCCGACGTATTCAAGAGCAGCATTGCCCGAATAGCTGATAATCGGGAAAACTGATTTGAAGGCGGCATGCAAACCGATGTCACGAATTTGATCCTTGCTCGCTCCCGCCTGCAGGAATTCGCGATACGAATCCAATTGGATTGCCAGCAGATACGGCACATCCATGACATCCGGCAACTTGCTAAAGTCCTTGCGGATACGTTTTTTCTCAGTATATGAGTAAGCCATCAGCGTTCCCCAGCTTGGTCACCTGCTAGTTCGGCTATTCCCACGTGGGAGTAGCCAGAAATCTTGCAAACCTTTCGATTCGCGCCACTTTTCTTAAGTGGAACCGCTTAAGTGTCGGCCTACTGCGCCGACTGCCTAGAACGGAAAAAGGCCGGTGGCATAAGCCACCAGCCGTCAGCCTTGTGCGATACGCTCAGGCTGTTTACGCAAAGTCTTAGCTTACTTAAGCTCGACTTTAGCGCCTGCTTCTTCCAGAGCTTTCTTAGCAGCTTCAGCTTCTTCTTTCGAAGCGCCTTCTTTAACAACGCCAGGAGCGCCGTCAACAACTGCTTTAGCTTCTTTCAGGCCCAGACCGGTCAGTTCACGAACGGCCTTGATCACGTTCACTTTCTTGTCGCCAGCGTCAGCCAGGAAGATGGTGAATTCGGTTTGCTCTTCAACTACTGCAGCAGCAGCAGGACCAGCAGCTACAGCAGCAGCAGCGGTAACACCGAAGGTTTCTTCCATCGCTTTGATCAGCTCAACGATTTCCATTACGGATTTTTGGCCGATTGCTTCGATGATTTGCTCGTTAGTCAGAGACATGACTATCTTTCCTGTATTGGGGTGACAGCTTACGCAGCCATCAAATTAAACATGTGATTTGAAAGTAACGATGCGGCCTTAGGCTGCAGCGGCTTCTTTCTGGTCGCGAATAGCTGCCAAAGTACGAGCCAGCTTGCTGGTAGCGCCTTGGATAACGCTCATCAGCTGCGCGATACCCTCTTCGCGGGTCGGCAGGCTTGCCAGTACATCGATCTCGTTTGCTGCGAGGAACTTGCCCTCAAACGCAGCTGCCTTGATCTCGAACTTGTCCTGACCTTTAGCGAACTCTTTGAACAGACGAGCAGCAGCGCCCGGATGTTCGTTCGAGAAAGCAATTAAGGTCGGGCCTTTGAACGCGTCGCTGAGCAGCTCAAATTGAGTGCCTTCAACAGCGCGCTTGAGCAGGGTGTTACGTACAACTTTTACGTACACGCCAGCTTCGCGGGCCTCTTTACGGAGTCCGGTCATTGCGCCGACAGTCACACCGCGGGCATCAGCCACGACAGCGGACAGACCAGCTTGGGCAGCCTCGTTGACTTCAGCTACGATGGCCTTCTTGTCTTCGAGTTTAATTGCCACGGGTTTCTCCTGGTTTTACCGTTTCGCAAAGCTCACGCTTCGCGTCGTTTTGGTGTCTGATTCATGAGAATCGGGAGCACCATCTGCGTAGGTTTGGATCAGATCCAGTTTAAGAGCAACTCACCTACGGTCTTGGATAGCCCCCGCCAGGCAGGGACCCCAATATGTCGCGGGCAGCATGCTACCCGCTATGTCTTACACGTCCAGCGAACCTTGGTCGATAACCAAGCCTGGGCCCATAGTGGTGCTCAGGGTTACGCGCTTAACGTAGATACCTTTAGAAGTCGAAGGCTTCAGACGCTTAAGGTCAGAGATCAGCGCTTCAACGTTCTCTTTCAGCTTGGCAGGCTCGAAGCTTACTTTGCCGATGGTGCTGTGAATGATACCGTTTTTGTCAGTACGGAAACGTACTTGACCGGCTTTAGCATTCTTAACAGCGGTCGCAACGTCTGGAGTCACGGTGCCAACTTTAGGGTTAGGCATCAGACCACGTGGACCTAAAACTTGACCCAGTTGACCTACAACGCGCATAGCATCTGGAGATGCGATCACTACGTCATAGTTCAGGTCGCCGCCTTTCATTTCAGCAGCCAGATCATCCATACCAACGCGATCAGCGCCGGCAGCCAGAGCGGCTTCAGCAGCAGGGCCTTGGGTGAACACAGCAACACGAACCGTCTTACCAGTGCCGTGCGGCAGAACAGTTGCACCGCGCACTACTTGGTCAGATTTACGTGGGTCAACGCCTAAGTTCACAGCAATGTCCATGGACTCTGGGAACTTAACAGTCGACAGCTCAGCGAGCAGAGCAGCCGCTTCAACGAAGTTGTAAGCCTTACCTGCTTCAACTTTGGCCGCAAAAGCCTTTTGGCGCTTAGTCAACTTAGCCATTACACACCCTCCACGTTCAGGCCCATGCTACGAGCAGAACCGGCGATAGTACGCACGGCTGCTTCCATTTCAGCTGCGGTCAGATCAGCTTGCTTGGTCTTAGCGATCTCTTCGAGCTGAGCACGGGTAACAGTGCCAACTTTTTGGGTGTTAGGACGAGCAGAACCGCTGGTGATGCCAGCTGCTTTTTTCAGCAGAACGGCAGCCGGAGTGCTCTTAGTTTCAAAAGTGAAGCTACGGTCACTGTAAACAGTGATGATCACTGGAGTCGGCAGACCTGGCTCTTGACCTTGGGTCTTAGCGTTGAACGCTTTGCAGAATTCCATGATGTTAACACCGTGCTGACCCAGAGCTGGACCAACGGGTGGCGAAGGGTTGGCTTGACCAGCCTTCACTTGCAGCTTGATATAAGCAGTAATTTTCTTAGCCATGAGCTACTCCAATTTGGGTTCGAACGCCTAAAAGGCTCCCCGTTTATCAATCACATTTATCCCAGTGACGAAAAAACCCCACAGCTATAGCTGCGGGGTTTGGGATCAATTTTTTCAGTTAGACCTTTTCGACCTGACTGAACTCCAGCTCCACTGGAGTCGATCGCCCGAAAATAAGCACGGCAACATGTACACGGCTCTTTTCGTAATTTACTTCTTCAACAACACCATTGAAGTCAGCAAATGGACCATCAATAACACGTACCGTCTCGCCTGGCTCAAACAGAGTCTTAGGCTTGGGCTTATCGCCGCTATCTGCAACACGACGCAGAATTGCTTCTGCTTCACGCTCAGTAATTGGTGCTGGCTTATCCGCCGTACCACCAATAAAGCCCATTACGCGAGGGGTATCCTTGATCAAGTGCCAAGTTGCCTCGCTCATTTCCATTTGAACTAGAACATAGCCTGGAAAGAATTTGCGTTCGCTTTTGCGCTTCTGGCCATTACGCATTTCCACTACTTCTTCAGTAGGAACCAGAATTTCGCCGAACTGCTCTTCCATCCCAGCCAGCTTGACACGCTCAATCAGTGAGCGCATGACATGCTTCTCGTATCCCGAGTAAGCATGTACCACGTACCAACGCTTAGCCACTCTGGACACCCTTAACCGACAATCATGGAAACCAGCCAACCGAGCAGGGAATCAAGCCCCCACAACAGCAGCGCCATAACCAAAACCACTACAACAACAATCAAAGTGGTTTGCGTAGTTTCTTGGCGGGTTGGCCAAACAACTTTACGAATCTCTGTGCGCGCTTCTTTTAACAACGTGAAAAAAGCCGCGCCTTTAGTGGTCTGCAGGGCTACATAACCCGCTACAGCCGCTAAAACCAACAAACCAATTACACGATACAGAACAGGCTCAGCAGAAAAGAACTGATTACCTACTACACCTGCAACAACCAAAACAGTGACCACAAGCCACTTCATAAGATCGAAGCGAGCGCCTTGGGCTTCAGCCTTTACATTCATCGATTGGATCCTGTAAAAGAAACGCCAGATTCATAAAGAAAGAATCTGGCAGGCCAGGAGGGAATCGAACCCCCAACCTGCGGTTTTGGAGACCGCTGCTCTGCCAATTGAGCTACTGACCTGGAACGTATCAGGCCGACTATTATGCCAGCCTGACGGGTTTACTGCAAGGGTTTAAGCAATAACTTTAGCAACAACGCCCGCACCAACGGTACGGCCGCCTTCACGGATTGCGAAACGCAGACCGTCTTCCATCGCGATTGGCTTGATCAGGGTAACAACCATTTTGATGTTGTCGCCTGGCATAACCATCTCAACGCCTTCTGGCAGTTCGCACGAACCAGTTACGTCAGTAGTACGGAAGTAGAACTGTGGACGGTAGCCTTTGAAGAATGGGGTATGACGACCACCTTCTTCTTTGGACAGAACGTACACTTCAGCTTCGAACTGGGTATGCGGCTTGATGGTACCTGGCTTAGCCAGAACTTGACCACGCTCAACGTCGTCACGCTTAGTACCACGCAGCAGAACGCCACAGTTCTCACCAGCACGGCCTTCGTCCAGCAGTTTGCGGAACATTTCAACGCCGGTGCAAGTGGTTTTGGTAGTGTCACGCAGACCTACGATTTCCACTTCTTCTTGAACGCGAACGATACCGCGCTCAACACGACCAGTCACAACAGTACCACGACCAGAGATCGAGAATACGTCTTCGATTGGCATCAGGAATGGCTTGTCGATAGCGCGCTCAGGCTCTGGGATGTAGCTGTCCAGAGTCTCAACCAGCTTACGAACAGCAGGAGCACCGATTTCGGACTCGTCGCCTTCCAGTGCTTTCAGAGCAGAACCGATGATGATCGGAGTGTCGTCGCCTGGGAAGTCGTAGGAGCTCAGCAGATCGCGAACTTCCATCTCAACCAGCTCTAACAGCTCAGCGTCGTCAACCATGTCAGCCTTGTTCAGGAAGACAACGATGTAAGGAACGCCTACCTGACGAGACAGCAGGATGTGCTCACGAGTTTGTGGCATAGGGCCGTCTGCAGCCGAGCAAACCAGGATCGCGCCGTCCATTTGAGCGGCACCGGTGATCATGTTTTTAACGTAGTCGGCGTGGCCTGGGCAGTCAACGTGCGCGTAGTGACGAACTGGTGAGTCGTATTCTACGTGCGAGGTGTTGATGGTGATACCACGAGCCTTTTCTTCTGGCGCGTTGTCGATCTGGGAGTAGTCTTTTGCTTCACCGCCCCAAGTCTTGGCGCAGACGGTCGCAATAGCAGCAGTCAGAGTGGTTTTACCGTGGTCAACGTGGCCGATAGTACCTACGTTTACGTGCGGTTTATTACGTTCAAACTTTTCCTTAGCCATCGAGATCGTCTCCCATCTTGAAGTTGAGCGGATCACGCCGCCATTAAAACAAAGGCAGATATTTTCATATCTGCCTTCATTAAAATGGAGCTCTTGAGCGGATTTGAACCGCTGACCTCACCCTTACCAAGGGTGTGCTCTACCAACTGAGCTACAAGAGCAAACCTTGTATCACAACCTAAACTTGGAGCGGGCAGCGGGAATCGAACCCGCATCATCAGCTTGGAAGGCTGAGGTTCTACCACTAAACTATGCCCGCAAGTCTTTAGCTTGCGCTTGAAATTGGTGGAGGGGGAAGGATTCGAACCTTCGAAGTCGATGACGTCAGATTTACAGTCTGATCCCTTTGGCCGCTCGGGAACCCCTCCGAAACGTGGCGCCATTCTATTTGAATTCGCCAGACTGTCAAGCACTTTTTTCAATTAAATCTGAAACTTAGCGTTTTTTGACAGTCACTTCACGGTGTCTCTAGAACAGCCTATTGCCGTAAAGCGGGCGCCATTCTATTGAATAAAAATCGCTCTTGCAATGGCCTAACATGACTTTAATTGTTGAATTAACTGAGAAAAATCCCGATTCAGACGAAATATAAGATTTTCATCTACTAAGCGCTCGCTGCGCTTATCAATCTTGAGCCAGTATTGCACCTGCGCTTCGGTTATTTCTCGAACACTTCCTTTGATACCCAAACGCTCAACCGCACTTACAACCTGTTCGCTTTCCCCCAAACTTGAATGCAAGCCCAGCGATAGCCCATTTTTCAGGTCACCTTCACCGATCAAATGACCTTCAATGTTGTGCAGTTTGAGTTCGCGCAAAGCGCTCAACGCCCTTTCCTTATTCACATAGGGCATAACGTAAACCATATAGCCCGCGGTTACGTTCTGTTTTTCTTGCACTATCTGATGAGCAATATCAAGACTGGCCAGTCTTTGACTGAGGTTCTGCGCAGCACTGCTCGTAAACTTTCCAAGATAAACACACCTATTGTCTGTCACAAGCGTGCCTTGATGGACTGATCCTAGTAGCACCGCCTTCTTTTGCGGCGCTACCTCATAATACTGCCAACTAAAGTAGGCAATATTCAGCCCCACCAAGCTTACAAACAGCCAGCGCATACAAACCTCACAATGGGCATGCCAAGCCTAGACCTCTAAACACTAAATCTTCGGCAAGAACCGCATTAGGCACGGTGTCACTCACCAAAGCGGCATCACCACCTGTGACTAACACTGTAAATGCATCGCCAAGAAGCTCATGGGCAAGTCTCACTTGACCTTGCGCAAAGCTTTGCAGCATCAACAAACACCCGCGCTCGACGGCATCAACCGTATTGCGCCCCGGACGCGTTATGTCTGCGATGCTGAGACCCTCTACTTGATAGCGAATACGGCGGGTGTGTTTTTGCAGTTGCCCACGCATCAACTCGATTCCAGGACATATAAATCCCCCTAAATGCTCTCCTTGCGCAGAGACGAAATCGGCCGTGACCGCCGTACCTAAATCCAAGATTAAACAGGCTCCTTTGGCAAGATCGAAGCCCGCCACCACTGCCAGCCACCGATCAAGACCTAAGCGCGCGTAATCATCATATCCGTTACGTACCACGCCAAGTTGCACTTGGGGTCTGGCAGTCTGTATATCTATGCCAAGTAACTCTTCAAGCTCGTGAACTAAGGTTTCAGTCTCACTTTCACTGCGCACACTAACTAAGCGCCCTTTTGTAATACGTGTGTCAGCCAGCCCTTCATACAAAATGGCCGGCTCACTGGCCACTCCCGCTAACATACGCGCGCCTGATGCATCAATGACGCGCCATTTGATCAACGAGTTACCACAGTCCAATTCAAGAATCATGGGCCAACCTTAGGCTCAATTCGCCACCACTAAATACGCGTTCCACACCCTCAACGCAAAGTCGCAACGCCCCACCATCATCTACCCCCATGATCGTGCCATGGATAACATGCTCTCCTGAGCTTAAAAGGGCCTCCTTTCCTTGCCAGAGATGATCCGCCTCCCACTCACACTTGAATGACGAAAATGAGTCAGCAAAAAAACGCTCAAGCGTGACATTTAATTGGCGCAAAAGCGCAATGGACACCTGATTGCGATCCAATAAAGCCCCCAGCTCAACAGCCATAGATGTCCACGCCTGCGTAATAGCGCTGTCTTCTTGCATATTCACGTTAAGACCGATACCAATTACAAGGCTTGCACAATCAGCAGGATCACCTGATAACTCAAGAAGAACACCGGCGATTTTTTTATCGGCCACCAATACATCGTTGGGCCACTTAACGCCTGCGTCTTTTATGCCGAATGCTTTTAACGTATTAAGCACAGCAAGCCCCACGACAAGCGAGATGCCTTCTAACTGGCGTAAGCCTCCCGTAATAGGTACAACCAAACTCAGATACAAGTTCTCGGCATAAGGACTCTGCCATTGACGGCCACGTCGACCACGCCCAGAAGTCTGGCGCTCAGCCAACACCGCAAAAGATTTTGCTGGTGACTCTTTAGCAAGGCTTTGTGCGTACGTATTGGTCGAGACAAGACTCTCGACACAATAAACGTCCAAGCCCAAATCAGCTTGATTCAGACGCTGGCTGTTTAACAATGAAAGCGGATGTTTAAGGCAATAACCACGTCCTTTGATAGCGACAATCTGCAGCCCGTAGTCCGCCTCAAGACGCTGTAGCTTCTTCCAAACGCCCGCACGACTAATAGCCAGACGCTCTCCTAGCTCTTCACCAGAATGAAACTGACCATCCTGCAAGATTTCAATCAGCGAGTGCATAACACAAGGCCTATCAGTCCACAGCCTGATCTGTCAGGCCTAAGGTAAAGGGAGACGAATCATATCGGCGCTCGATATATAAACACCAGCTCTTACGACCTTCATTTGCTAAAGAAATACTGCAACACCTACAGATGCGCTCAAACGCAACGAATCAACTTACCTGCGTAAAAAATGTGTGCTTTCTAGTTCAAACAAGCGATGCACAAGCCCGTTTGGCTCTCTAGCTTTAACCAAAAACGTTAAGCGGAGCCCCTATGTTTAAATGTATTGCTTTGGTTAAACGTCGAGAGGATCTATCAAAAGCCGAATTTAGGGCGTATTACGAAAATCATCACGCCCCTTTAACGCTTGCTACGTTTCCTGAAATCATCAAATACCAGCGAAATTACCTAGACCCGCGTAATGCCATTCAATTTGACGAAACATATGCGATCGATTTCGATGCGATTACAGAGCTCTATTTTGAAAACCAGGCCAGCTTCCAACGTTTTCTAGAAAGAAGCGCGCAGCCTGATATTGCAAAGCTCATCGGTGATGATGAAGAAAAGCTCTTTGATCGTCGTGCGACTCGATTTTTCCCAGTTGAAGTTCAGACCAACTCCTCCGTAGAAAAATAATGCGCGATAAGAGATTTTTGGACACAAAGAGAAACGCCCCGCTTGCGTAAGCAAGCGGGGCGTTTCGGATAGAAGCTTGACGAT
>X137_Gaur__coassemble_63_pt1 | contig 43736 bp, 34 predicted proteins | sample X137_Gaur__metabat2_high_PE_003 | metagenome-assembled genome bin X137_Gaur
TAACGACCAGAGCTACAAAGAGCATACAGCCAAGCAAAACCGTTAAAAGCTGGGCATAGCTGAGCAGCGCTTTAAGGCCTGAATCAGCAAACGTAGAGGCTACCAGACCAAAGACCCCAAAAGGTGCGAAGCCAATAACCACCCTTACGATGCGCGTCACCCCATCTGACAAGCCTGTAAACACATCACGTGTCGTCTGATTACCATGCCGGAGTGCAATACCAAAACCAATGGCCCACGTCAGCACACCCATAAAGTTGGCATTCATTAGGGCGCTCACAGGGTTATCAACCATGCTCAGCAGCAGGCTTATTAATACCTCACCAATTCCTGAAGGCGGCTCGCCTTGTACGGCAGGAATATCCAGTACCAGTGTCGAAGGCCAGATAAAACTTGCGGTCACTGCAACTGCTGCGGCTGATAACGTGCCTATGACATAGAGTGCTAGCACGCGCTTAACATGGGTTTTATTACCCGGTGTGTGATTGCTAATGGCGGAGGTCACCAGCACAAACACCAAAATAGGGGCCACAGCTTTCAAGGCTGAGATAAATAATTGCCCTAAAAAGCCAACGTTGGCCGCAGCACTAGGCCAGATCAACGCCAGTAAAATACCGGCAACTAAACCAATGCTGATTTGTAAGACCAAGCTTGTACGCGTGATCAGATTCGCGAGAGGGCGAAGGTACATGGTGCTGTTTCCTCATGGCAGCCAGCGTAACCGACCAAGGCCGGCGCGTTCCTTAGCAGATGCTAAGTGGGGCAAAACACCCCAGGAACTTAAAAAGGCGCGACTTTATCGGGCATCGAGCGCTGTGACTAGGCGTCGATAGTCGCAGTGCATAAGACCTTGGCCTTAATACTTGGTGCGCAGATCAGGCCTTTGAAAGCACTTAAACCTGTACGGCGAGAAAAAGAGTTGCGCCTACTCAATCACTGAGCAGGCGCGCAAGGGCAGGGGTTTTAGGGGAAAAGAACCGTTGCGACTTCTTTAAAGTTTTTGGCGAAATGCACTGTTAAGCCTTCTTTTAAGTATTCAGGCAGCTCTTCAAAATCGCCCTGATTGACCTCCGGGATAATCAGCTCAAAGATCTTTTGCCGACGAGCGGCAATCACTTTTTCGCGTACGCCACCAATGGCCAGCACTTGTCCGGTTAGCGTGAGCTCACCTGTCATGGCCACATTTTTCTTGGGCGCACGATTAAGTGCTAAGGAAAGTAGCGCGGAGGCCATTGTGATTCCGGCGCTGGGGCCATCTTTAGGCGTAGCACCTTCTGGAACATGCAGGTGGATAAAGGTTTGCGCAAACGCATCCGGTTCTGCACCGAACGCTGCTAAATGCCCATTGATGTAGCTGTAGGCAATTTCAGCCGACTCTTTCATCACCTCACCTAATTTTCCGGTGAGCTTAAAGCCGCGCGTTTGATGGTGCACAACACTGGCCTCAATGGGCAAAGTCGCGCCGCCCATGCTGGTCCAAGCAAGGCCTGTAATCACTCCCACCCCAGACAAAACGCGCTCTTTGCGAAACAGCGGAACGCCTAATAAGTCTTCTAAGTCTTTGTGGCCGACTTTGATTTTGGCGCTTGAATCATCTAAGAGCTTAACGGCCGATTTACGAATGATTTTGCCGAGCTGCTTTTCCAGTTGGCGTACACCGGCTTCACGGGCGTAGCCTTCAATCAACGCTTTAAGGGCTGTTTTAGTGATGCTTAAACGTTTTTTGGCGATGCCGGTTTTTTTAAGAAGCTTGGGCCACAGATGCTCTTCTGCAATAGCGAGTTTTTCTTCGGCGATGTAACCCGCCAAGCGGATCACTTCCATCCGGTCCAAGAGTGCGCTTGGAATCGAATCTAACGTGTTGGCTGTGCAAATAAAGAGCACTTTGGAAAGATCTAAACGAAGGTCTAAGTAGTGATCTAAGAAAGCGCTGTTTTGCTCAGGATCTAACGTTTCTAAAAGTGCTGAAGCCGGGTCACCCTGATGGCTTGCGCCCATCTTGTCGATTTCATCCAGCATGATCACAGGGTTCATGACTTGGGCTTCTTTAAGTGCTTGCACAAGTTTGCCGGGCTGGGCGCCGATGTAAGTGCGGCGATGGCCTTTAATCTCGGCTTCATCGCGCATACCGCCCACACTCAGGCGGTAGAACTTACGGCCCAAGGCTTCGGCAATGGACTTACCGATACTGGTTTTACCCACCCCAGGCGGGCCGACTAACAGCACGATCGAGCCTGAAATCTCACCTTTAAAAGCGCCCACCGCCAAGAACTCAATGATGCGCTCTTTGATGTCATCCATGCCGGAATGATGTGCATCAAGCACATCGCGGGCATGATCTAAATCAAGCTGATCTTCACTGAGTTCTCCCCAAGGCACTTGGGTGGCCCAGTCCAGATAGTTACGCGTGACCGCATATTCAGGTGATCCCAGCTCTAAGATGGCCAGTTTATCGAGCTCTTCATCGATACGTTTCGCCACCGCTTCGGGCAAGGTTTTACCCTCAATGCGCGCGCGGAAGGTGTCGGTATCAGCGCTCTTATCATCCTTGCTTAAGCCAAGCTCTTTTTGGATGACTTTAAGCTGCTCTTTTAAGAAGAACTCACGCTGGTGTTTGGCGATTTTGTCGTTTACTTCCGAGGCGATTTCGTTTTGCAGTTTGGCAACTTCCACCTCTTTGCGTAACAAAGGCAACACCTTTTCCATGCGCGCCAAAATCGGCACGCAGTCCAAAACCTCTTGTAGCTCAGCGCCCGAGGCCGTGGTTAGGGCCGCGGCAAAGTCGGTTAAAGGTGAGGGCTGATTAGGGCTAAAACGGTTGAGGTAGTTTTTAAGCTCCTCACTATATAAAGGGTTTAACGGCAGCAATTCTTTAATGCCGTTAATCAGCGCCATACCGTAGGCGCGGACTTCATCGCGCTCATCATCTTGGGTTTTGGGGTATTCCACTTCTGCTAAATAAGGCGGACGGTGGTGTTTGAGCCAATTTTTAACCCGTACACGGGTCAGCCCTTGGGCGACAAACTGCAATTTATCGCCATTAATACTGGCGTGATGCACCCGCACCAAGGTGCCGTGCTCAGGCAGCTGATTCAAATCTAAATGCCGTGGATCACCGGGCGGGCCGTCCATATAGAACAGCGCTAAATGCTGGTGCTCGGACTCAGCCACCGCTTTTAGGGTCGCGGCCCAATGCTCTTCGTTTACGATGATTGGCAGCACTTGGGCCGGGAAGAAGGGCCGGTTATGGATCGGCAGAATATGTACCCGCTCAGGCAGCGTGGTATCTGGTAAAGCCAAGGCACCTTTAGGTTCAGGCAGCTGATCGTTCGATTCTTGTTCGCTCATCTCGCACCTAATGCTGTGTGGTTAGCTAGTAGATGGGTTGAGAGGATTCGCTTTTCAAGCGTCTTGCATGGTTTTCCACAACAAGCCTTGGTAATTGATATTGTTATGATATAACATGTTTAACGTTATGTTATATCAAGTACCTCGTTGTGCTAAGGGAGCTTCACTGATGTCACCTGTTCACCCGTTATCGTTAATGATCGGCCTTTGCGTTGCGCCTTGTGTATGGGCAACGGGCACGTTAGAGCTGCCAGAAAGCACCGTGAGTGCATCGGCCTTTGCCCATAAAATTGATGACATGGTGACCCCAGCCAAGGTGTTAGAGGGCAAAGAGCTTTTGCTGCGGCGCGAGGCCAGCTTGGGTGAAACCCTTGAGCAGGTGCCGGGCATGCGTTCCAGTAGCTTTGGTGCAGGTGCCGGCCGCCCGGTGATTCGAGGCTTGGATGGTGCGCGCGTTAAAGTGCTAAGCGATGGCGTGGATGTACTCGATGCCTCAACCATCAGCCCTGATCATGCAGTGACCATTGAGCCGTTATTAAGCGAGCGCATTGAAGTCTTAAAAGGCCCCGCAAGTCTTTTGTATGGCGGTGGCGCTATCGGCGGTGTGGTGAATGTAATTGATCGCAAAATTCCCACGTATGTACCTGAAAAAGGTTACGAGGGTGAGCTTGAGTTGCGCGCGAACACCGCCGCGAATGAAGGCGCAGGCGTTTTGGGCATTACCGCAGGTCAGGGCAATGTGGCGGTACGGGTTGAAGGCGTGAAGCGCCAAGCCGATGACTATGAAATTCCAGGTTCGGTTGACGGCAGTAAGAAACAGGTCGGCGCATACAACGATACGGATACCTTTAATGTGGGCTTAAGTTTTATCGGTGAGCGTGGCTTTATTGGTGCTGCCTACGGTGAGCAAACCAATCGCTATGGCTTGCTGGCCCATGAACATGCCGATTGCCATACCCATGGCTCTGACTGGCATTGCGGAGGGCATGGCGGACACGGTCACGGCGGTCATGGTCATAGCCATGATCACGATGAAGAAAGCACGCCTTACGTGGATATGAAGCAAAAGCGCTGGGACATACGTGGCGAACTCTCGGAACCGTTGCCGGGGTTTGAAATGGCGCGTTTGCGCATCGGCCACACCAACTATCAGCATCTAGAAATCGAAGGCGGTGAGGTTGGCACGCGCTTTAACAATGATGCGACCGATGCCCGCATTGAACTGGCTCATAAACCGATTATGGGCTGGCACGGTGTGATCGGTGCGCAAACCTTAAACCGAGACTTTGAGGCATTGGGAGATGAAGCCTATGTTCCGCCGACCCTTACCCGTAACCATGCCGTGTTCTTACTTGAAGAGTTCCGCACCGGTAACTGGCGCTATGAAATTGGTCTGCGCCGTGAGTGGCAAGACATCAGCGCACAAGGGCAGAGTGACCGTCGCCATTCCGGCACCTCAGCCTCAGCCGGTGTGGTCTGGAACTTCGCACCCGAGTATGCAGCAGGCTTATCGTTTTCCCGCTCCCAACGCTTGCCGTCGAGTGAAGAGCTCTATGCCTTCGGCCCTCACGCGGCCAGCCGAACTGTCGAATTGGGTAACGCTGATTTAACCGAAGAAACATCCCATAACCTTGAACTGAGCTTACGTAAAACCGAAGGCCCAACCACGTTCAGCGTGAGTGCCTATCGCAATCAGGTAAATGACTTTATTCATGCCGCCGACACCGGACATGATATAGGCGGCGGTTATCGTGAGATTGAATATCGCCAAAATGATGCTGTGCTTTATGGCTTAGAAGGTGAGGTGCGCTTTAGCCTAAGTGCGGCGACAGGTCTTGGCTTTTTTGGTGATGTGGTACGCGGCAAACTCGAAGACGGTGCCGGCAAGATGGCCCGCATGCCCGCAGACCGTTTAGGGGTGCGCATTGATCATGCCTTTAGCGAAGCATTAGGTGGTGAGCTTGAGTTCTATCGCAGCATGCGCCAACACCAGTTGGCAGACTTTGAAACCCAAACCCAAGGTTTCAATATGCTCAATGCAAGTCTTACCTACCAAGGCTTTACCGATAACACCGATTACAGTCTGTATCTAAAGGCCAGTAACCTGCTGGATCAGAAAGCGCGCCAGCACACCTCTTTTATTAAAGAGGATGTGCTGCTGGCTGGGCGTAATTTAACAGTCGGTGTGCGTGTCGGTTTCTAACGACACAACCCACCGTTAAGGTATGGCGTCAAAATAGGCGTCATACCTTTTAATACCTGAACCGGCAATGCTGAGGTAAAAGCAAAGCCTTCCGCCGCTTGGCCGGGTACAAAGGCTGTTAACGTACCGTAGTAACGGTCCCCTAGATAAAACGCGAAGGTAGCGGTACGGTTCATGGCGGTTGAGCTTAATACCTGCCCATTGGCCGCCACCCGTTGAATACGGTTATCTCCAGTGCCGGTCTTACCGCCGATGGCAAGCGCATGGCCCTTATTATCAATAAAACGGCCTGCCACACGCCGTGCAGTACCCTGATTCACCACATCCGCCAAAACACCTTTAAGCGCTCTAGCAACCTCTTCAGGCATGACCCTTACCGCTAAATCTTGCCGCTTATGTAGGCGCGCCGCGTAAGGAGTATGTTCGGCAAAGGAAAAGTCATTTAAACGCACTGTGGGTAAGCGCACGCCATTGTTTTGAATAATGCCCATCAACTCAGCCAATGCGCCGGGTCTGTCACCTGAACTGCCTAACGCAGTGGCTAAAGAGGGCACTAGATGTGCAAACGGATACCCCACCTGCTGCCAACGCTGATGGATATCGGCAAAGGCTTCAACTTCCAGCATGATTCTAATGCGGCTATCACGAGCCCCTTTATGCTTGGTTTTAAATAGCCAGCTATAGACCTCTTGGCGCTCGGCATAACTGTGTTCGAGTACGTGGCGAAGATCTGCATGGGGTTGGCGCACTGCATACCTTAAAACCCATAACTCAAGCGGATGCACTTTGGCGATATAGCCTTGATCAGGCAGTGACCAGCGCTCTGGGCGATATTCCTCATACAGGGTACGAGCGCGGCTGGGGCTTAAGGGCTCAGATGAGTGCTTCTCTAAAAACGCTTCAAAGACAGCCAGGTTATGCTCAGGGTAGATATAACGGTATATGGCGGCGAGACGCGTCGGTGTTGCGTTAAGCCCTTTAAGTAAAGCGTTAAGACGCGCCTCTTCACTAAGGCCTTGATACTTACGCCAGAAACGCTGCATATAGACCTGACCTTCACGGTCGGCAAAGCGGGCTAAATACTCAGCTCGACGAGGGTCGCGATCATTTTTTAACAGTGCAGCGCTGTTATTGGGTGACTGATAAAGGCTGTAGCGCACGATATCGCGTAAGAGTCTCACAAAGGGCAAGTTAATAGACTCGCGCATGGCGACTTTAAGCGTAGGTATGCGTTTGTTGTCTTCTTTTTGAAAGTTGTTAAACCGGTGTACGCCGCCGCCTGTAAAAAAGTCTTCGTAAGGGCTTGCGGAATAACGCCTTTCAAGTGCGGCATCGAGCATATGTGCCAAGGTTGCTTTGGGGTTAGCCAATAAGTAATCCGCAGCCCAACGGCTTAAAACATCCATTGGTTCAATATCAAATTGATAAAGCGTGGCCCGCTCAAGCCCTGAAAAACGCTGATACAGCTCAGCGATAATTTGCAGATAGGTCGTCAAGACGCGCAATTTGGCCGTTGAGCCCAGCTCAAGTTTGCTGCTGTCATTTAAATCAAAGGGCTGCAAAGTGTTATCGGTTTGTACACGCACTTCTGCGCCATTGGCCGTGTTCTCATACAAGGTAAAGCTGTAGCGCACCTGATGAGTCACATTTGGGCTTAGCAAACGCTCACCCAAAAGCCCGACCTTTGCAGCTGTTTCTGGGTTAGCTAAAGCTTGCAAATAGGCAGTGACGTGCTCTTGCAGCTTGGCATCAAGGCTGGTGCGTGCCGCAAGATCCAGTCGGTCTAGCTCATATAAAGGCACCGCTAAACTTTGACTTAAGCGGTTACGGGTTACGACCAGAGACTTATGGTTGGCCACAGACTGTTTGATCGGACTTTGCCGAAACTCGGTGCGCATGCCGAGCGCTTGCTCGCGGAGCACTAAAGAGATGTAGCCCTGTTGGGCCAACAGGCGCAGATGGCTGTCCACTAACGCATCAAGTGCTTGCCGACCGTTTACCAAGTACCAAGAGGGTCTGCGCTGGGCGATTAATAGCGACAACACTTGGCGCAGTGCTTGGGCTTTTTCTGGGGAGCTTAAATGTTCATTAAGGCGTCTGTTGGTTTCATTAAAGTCCGCGTCAAACCACACTTTAAGTCCATCAGCGATGCCGTGGACTTCACCAAAGCCTGCCGCAGCCGAGAGGGGCACTGAATTTAAATAATCCCGAATAATGGTTTGCCTTGCCGCCAAGGTTTCAGGCCCATGCTGATAGGTGCGAATACTTGCTGAAACGATCTGCTGCACTTTGTTTAAAAAGTCGTGAGTGCGTCCCTCATCAGAGTGACGAAACTTCTCGATTTGCGTGGCTAACGTACTACCGCCTGCGCTTTGTCCTTCAAGTTCTAAGGCTTTTCCGGCTTGAGTGATACTTGCTTTAACCAAACGTGGCCAGTTGACCGCAGGATTTGCTAAAGGCTCATCAGTTAACAGCGCACGGTCTTCAATAAATAAAAGGGCATTGACCAAAAGCGTAGGGATTGAAGCAAAGTCCTTATAGCCTTGGCTTGGGTAGCGAAACTGATAAAGCGCATCGCCCCGGCAATCATAAAGGCTAAGGCCTGCTTGCGTTTTTTCAGTATAGGGTGGGTAAAAACCACGCTTGGTATAGTCTAAAAGCGCATCGGAAAAACGTGCTTGCTCAGTGATTCGATACCCTTGCTGATCAAGACGTTTGAGCATCGCAGGCAGCCGTGTATAGCCCAAGCGCTGATCAAACGGGCCAAACGCTGGATAAATCACCGCTTCACTGGCACCGGGGTTAACATCAAAACGCAATGCTTTTGCATAGTGGCTGGCAAAGCGCGCTTGTAAAGTCGAGGTGCGTACCTCATACACCAGTGCTGCGGCCAACGCGCTGAGTACACCTAAGCCTAAGGTGTAAATTGAGATTTTAAGCCATGAAGTTTTGCGTACAGCCGAAGCCTTGGGGTGAGGTTTGGTGCTGGCTAATGCTTTGACTTTATTGGGTAGCGCAGCCCCCATGATGTGCCACCTTATGCCTGACGATCTAATGCAGTCGCAGCATCCTAAAGCGCTTAGAAAACTTAGCAAGTGTTAAGCGTTAAAGACGCGAATTACCCAGCATAGGGGTGGGCAATCTCGGCGGTTAAATGAGGTAGCGACGCTTTTGTTGTGTGTAAGTTCAGCAATTAGCGCTGGTCACAGCGCTTTACCAGCAAAGCGTTGTGCGTCGGCAAGCGCCCACATTCTTGCGTAAAACTCCCCACTGATGTGCTCGCCTAACAGCTCACCGGGCGCTAAAAAAACATGCATTTGAGAGAAGAGTTTGATTTCGGTGGCTGACATACGCCGCACCAAATGCCGTGCCTCAAGTTGCTCTGGATGCGTTAAGCCTGCGGCGGCGAGCATTTCGGCGAGCGCTTTTAAGGTGTTGCGGTGAAAGTTAAACACACGGGTGGCTTTATCGGGCACCACCAGTGCGCGTTGGCGTAAGGGGTCTTGAGTGGCAACGCCGGTTGGGCATTTATTGGTGTGGCAGCTTTGCGATTGAATGCAGCCAATGGCAAACATAAAACCGCGTGCGGAGTTACACCAATCAGCACCGATGGCCAGCATGCTGGCAATATCAAAGGCGCTGATGATTTTGCCGCTGGCACCTAAGCGAATGTGCTCGCGCACGTTAATGCCGACCAGTGTGTTATGCACAAATAAAAGGGCTTCACGCAAGGGCACGCCAATGTGATCGGTAAATTCCAAAGGCGCAGCTCCCGTGCCGCCTTCAGCGCCGTCAACCACAATAAAATCCGGCAAGATTCCGGTTTTAAGCATCGCTTTAGCAATGCCCATAAACTCCCACGGGTGGCCCAAACACAATTTAAAGCCAACAGGCTTGCCGTTACTTAAGTCGCGCAGTTGGGCAATAAATTCTAAAAGCTCAATAGGGTTACTAAAGGCTGAATGAAAGGCAGGCGAGATGCAGTCTTGATGCTCGGGTACACCACGGGTTTGGGCGATTTCTGGGGTGACTTTGTGCTTAGGCAAAATACCGCCGTGCCCAGGTTTTGCCCCTTGAGAAAGCTTAATCTCAATCATCTTCACTTGCGGGTCACACGCTTGTTCGGCAAAGCGTTGGGGATCAAATTTGCCGTCTTCAGTGCGACAACCAAAGTAGCCACTGCCAAGCTCCCAGACTAAATCGCCACCGTGTTCACGGTGATAGGGGCTGATACTGCCTTCACCGGTGTCGTGATAGAAACCGCCCAGTTTTGCGCCTTGGTTAAGCGCCCGAATGGCATTAGCGCTTAACGAGCCAAAGCTCATGGCGGAGATATTAAACACCGAAGCAGAATAGGGCTGAGTGCAGGCAGGCCCGCCAATGGTGACACGAAAATTTTTAGGTTCTGAGTGCGGCGCAGGCTGCATGGAGTGGCTAATAAACTCAAAGCCTTCTTGGTAGACGTTGAGCAGCGTGCCAAAGGGTTTATCGGCGCTTTCATTTTTAGCGCGGGCGTACACCAGTGAGCGCTGTACGCGAGAAAAGGGCACGCTTTCATCATCGTCTTCTAATAAATACTGACGAATTTCTGGGCGGATGCTTTCAATAAAGTAGCGAATATTGCCAAGAATTGGATAGTTGCGGCGAATGGCGTGCTGCTTCTGCCAGAGGTCATAGCAGCCAACCATGGTGAGCGCTAAAAACAACAGTCCCGGAATCCACAGCCAAGGGTTGGCAAAGGCCAGAGGCAAAAAAATGCATGTCAAAATGATGCACAGCGCAAAAAACGAGTAGCGACTTAACAGCGACACAGGCGGCTCCTTTAGGCAGAGCGAAAGCGTAAATAAGCGATTGCGGGTAAGACCTTAAATCGCTTTATAAATGCAAGAGAACCCTATGATAGCGTGGCTCGGACGACGGATTGATGGCCGCGTCAGTTGCGTGCGGCGCTAACGCCCTCAAGGGTGCTAAATGAAGTGTCTTTGGCGGTCATCAAAAAATCGCGCATAAAAGGTGCATCCAGCATGTCTGTCCGAATGGCGGCATACAAAGTTGCAATCAAGCCTTTAGCACCTAAGCGGCGCGCGGTGACGTAACCACGTGAGCTGTATTCATGCATGGCCCAATTGGGTAAACAGCAAACGCCCCGTCCTGAGGCGACCAGCTGCATCATCATAACCGTCATCTCAGCCGTACGCACAGCCGCAGGTTCAATGTCCGCAGGCTCAAGAAAACGGGTGAAAATATCCAAACGATCACGATCTACCGGATAGCAAATTAAGGTTTCGCTGGCTAAATCGCTCGGTTCAATGTGGTGTTTAGTCGCCAAAGGATGCTGCTTGGCCACGGCCAAGAGGGCCTCATAGGTAAAGAGCGGTACATAGGTGATACCCGGTAGCTCAACAGGATCTGAGGTCACCACTAAGTCAAGGTCCCCTCGGGCAAGTGCTGGCAAGGGTGCGAAGGAAAAGCCTGAGGCTAAATCCAGCTCCACCTCAGGCCAAGCATCTCGGAATTGATCAATGGTTGGCATCAGCCACTGAAAGCAGCTATGACACTCAATGGCCATATGCAAACGCCCAGCAGTGCCCCCAGCAAGGCGTGACAGATCGCGTTCAGCAACCCGCAGTTGCGGCAAGATTTCATCGGCCAGTTGCAGCAAACGAAGCCCTGCGCTGGTAAAACGCACAGGCTTGGTTTTACGCACAAAAAGTTGCATGCCGAGGCGATCTTCCAATTCCTTAAACTGATGTGAAAGCGCCGATTGGGTAAGGTGGAGGCGCTCAGCAGCCTCGACCAAGCTGTCGGCATCGCGCAGGGCGTGCATGGTTTTGAGGTGGCGAATTTCGAGCATCAAGGCCTCGTCGCTTAAAAAAGAGTTAACACATCCCTCATAGGGTAGCGCTGAAACCGTTGCTTGCGAAATCGGGTTAACGACATACGCGTATTATCGCGCTGGCCTGTAAATTGGCCGGTGAAGTCAGCCGCAAAATTCTATGTTTGGCGCATTATCCAAAAACTAATAATAAGAACAGGACAAACCCATGGCAGAGCCAGACGTGTGGGATTTATTAATTGTTGGCGCAGGCTTATCAGGCATTGGGCTTGGCTACTATTTAGGCCGTGATTTGCCCACGCTTCGCTATCAAATCCTAGAGGCGCGTGAGTCGTTAGGCGGCACGTGGGATTTGTTTCGCTACCCCGGCATTCGCTCAGATTCTGACCTTTACACCTTCGGCTACGAGTTCAAACCATGGACCTCTGAAAAATCCATTGCCGATGGCGCATCAATCTTACAGTACCTAAAAGACACCGCCTCTGAGTTCGGTATTGATCGGCATATTCAGTACCAAACCAAAGTGTTAAGCGCATCATTTGATTCAACTGAGGCGCTCTGGACGGTTGAGCTTGAGCACGCAGGTATTCGCTCAATTAAAAAAGCCAAATGGATTTTCAGTGCCGCCGGTTATTACAACTACGAGCAAGGCTACACGCCTAACATCCCAGGCCTTGATCGCTTTAAAGGCCGGGTGATTCATCCGCAGCATTGGCCAGAAGATGCAGACTTTACTGGCAAGCGTATTGTCGTGATTGGGAGTGGCGCCACCGCTGTGACATTGGTGCCCGCTCTTGCCAGCAAGGCCCAGCATGTCACCATGCTCCAGCGTACGCCCACCTATATTCTAAGCCAGCCTGCGGTGGATAAAGTTGCTCAAGGGGTGCGTAAGCTTTTGCCTGAGCGTTTAGCGCATCGGGTCATTCGGCAAAAAAATATTCGCCTGTCGCGCTTTATTTGGCGCTTTTGTATGCGTTATCCAAAGGCTGCGAAAAACATCATTCAAAAGGGTATTCAAAAGCAGCTTAAAGCCGATGTGGCGGTTGAAAAGCACTTTAATCCGCCTTACAACCCGTGGCAGCAGCGTCTTTGCTTGGTGCCTAATGGCAACTTATTTAAAGCCCTTAACCGCGGTAAGGCAGCGGTTGTGACCGATGAAATTGAAGGCTTTGATGAATCGGAAGTTGTGCTTAAAAGTGGCGCGCGTATCCAAGCCGATTGGGTGATTACCGCAACGGGCCTAAACCTTCAAACCTTTGGCGGGGTTCAGCTTTTTGTTGATCAAAAGCTTGTAGAGCCAAATGACTGCGTGGCCTTTAAAGGCATGATGTTAAGTGACGTGCCTAACATGGCATTTGCGATTGGCTACACCAATGCGTCATGGACACTCAAAGTGGGACTGTTATGCGAGCACCTATGCAGGTTATTAAGTTACATGGATCAGCACGGTTTTAAACACGTCCGCCCTAAACTGCCATCGCCCAATATGCCAACCCGCGCGTTACTCGATTTTGGCGCAGGTTATGTCAAGCGCAGCTTAGATCGTTTACCCAGACAAGGTTTTGATGAGCCTTGGTTGATGTCGATGGATTATTTAAAAGACGTCAAAACCTTGCGTAAAGGCGTGGTGGCTGATCCGAACTTAGAGTTTCGCTAGGAGGCGATATGGATCAGTTTTGTGAGGTCAATGGCGTTAGGCTGTGTTATCGCACCTATGGCAGGCCTGATGGGGTGCCGGTGGTGCTGATTCTTGGCCTTGGCCTGCAACTGATCTATTGGCCTGAGGCGCTGCTTAAAGCCTTAAGCGATCAAGGCTTTTATGTAGTGATCTTTGATAACCGCGATGCCGGGCGCTCATCACGCATCAAACAGCGCCCGCCAACCCTCTGGCAACAGCTGACCCGCAACGTGGGCACAGAGGTTTATGATCTTCAGGATATGGCCCAAGACACCTTAGCCTTAATGGATCATCTAGCGCTTGTGCGAGCGCATCTGGTAGGCATGTCGTTAGGCGGTATGATCGCGCAAACCATCGCCTCTGATCATCCTTCGCGGGTTTTAACTCTGACCTCGATCTTCTCAACCACAGGTGCGCCGAATGTCGGTCAACCTAGCGTTAAAACCCTACTGCAGTTTGCCAAACCCCCAGCGCGTACCGCACAAACTTATGTCGCGCGCTATATCAAAATGGCTCGCGCAATTGGCGCCACGCACTATCCGATGACCGAGCAAGAACTAGCAGCCTATGCCGAGCAAGCATGGGTTAGAGGCAATGGCTTAAGCATCAGTGCAGGTGTCGGCCGGCAAATTGCCGCCATTTTTAAATCAGGTGATCGCACATCTGACTTAGCACGGATCACAGCTCCAACATTAGTGATTCATGGCGATAAGGATGTAATGGTCAATCCTAATGGTGGCGTGGCCACCGCGAAGGCCATTCGCGGGGCAGAATTTTATATCCTGCAAGGCCTTGGGCATTCGCTGCCCAACGCCTGTGCAGAGGATCTCGCCAGGCTTTTGCTTAAGCATTTTAAGAAGGCTTAAGAGACTTCTCGCGGGGCAATCAGCTTCCAGTCTTCTTCATCGATGTAAATCCCTGAAGGGCTGGAGCCGCCTTCCAAATCAATGGCGACATTGGCTGACACCTGCGGTTTGACTGAGGCCAAAATCGGCGTAAAGCCAAGCTGCTGACTGGTTTCGATCAGCGCCTGTTGGTTGCGCTCATCAATATCGGCGGCTTCATCTAAGTAGTAGGGCAGGCGCACTTTGCCGGCTTGCTCGCGATCCATCAAATGCAGCAATAAATACATATTGGTGAGCGCTTTGATGGTCATGGTGGTGCCATTACTGGCAGCGCCATCAATATCGGTGTGGATCACAGGGTTCGCGCCAACCTTGGTGATCTCAAAGGCCAGCTCAAACAAATCCTTAAGCCCTAACTGGTTGTGGTTGGCTGCAACCAACTTGGCCAGATACTCCTTGGCCTCTTCGTTTTTCTGATCTTGGCCATCGGTGTTGGTTAGATCAAATACCGAAAGCGTCTCACCCACCTCGTATTGGTTGGCACTATGGATGATCTGATCGATATGCTTAAGCGCTTCTTTGTTGGGTGCCAAGACAATCCGAAAACTCTCAAGGTTTGAGACTTGGCGCTTGTTGATCTCACGGTTAAACATTGCCAGTTGGTGCTCTAAATTGTCGTAGTCAGTGCGGATGTTACGAAGGGTTCGCGCGATATCCGTCACCGCTGCCCGGCGTGCTTTAGCAAGGGTCAAGGCTTCATCTTGGCGGTGGGCAAAGGCGTTGATTAAAAGCGCTAAACGTCGCTCTGGGTCTTCTTCACTGTCGAATTTGGCCACACCTTTTAGACGCACTTGCGCGTAAAGGGCTTCGATTTGCCCATCGGTGCGTTGTAGCGCCTGCCAGCTGTCTTGGTAGTCATTTAAGAGGGGCAGAAGGTTATCGAGCGAGTCATCGATGGCCTCCATAAAGGGCGTGCCTTGAGGCATGTTAAGCGGCAGCAATTGGCGGCGGCGCAGGGCGTCATCTAAGGTGCGCTCTTTGGCTTCTAAATCCGCCAGCTGCCGGGCGATCAGTTGCACTTTGGCGGCCAATTGCTGCACGCGCTCGGTAAAGGCTTCGCTTGAGCGCTTAAGCTCATCTTGCTCTGCTTCAAGCTGGGCAAGCTCGGCAAGCTTTTGTGGCTCTTCGGCGCTTAATGTTTGGTATTTACGAAACGCTTCTAACGCCTTTTGCGCATCCATCACCGCTTGATAGAGGCTATCGGCTTGGGCTTTGCTGGCGGCGTGGTCAGTTAACACGCTTTGCTGGACTTTTAGCTGTTTGAGCTCGCGCTCTAAGCGATCTTTTTGTTCGCGAAGGGCCGTGCGATCAGCCAAAGCTTGCAAGGTTGGCGCTTCAATGGCGCTTAGATTGATCGAAAGCCCCGCGGCATTAAAGGTATCGCCTTTAATGTGATCTAAGAGTTTTTCAACCGAGGCCACCCAGCGCTCATCTTCAAAGTGAATGCCTTTTTCACCCAGCGGCAGGCTAAAGAGGGCGGTGTTAAAGAGGCGCATCAGTTTATCGACATCATGTGCCGAAAACTCTTCACGCAAACGCGCATAGCTGTTGTTGTCGGCGTGCTCTAACTGCTGGCGCACCGACTTTAAGCGCTTTTCCAAATCCTTAAGACGCTCCGTTAAGTCCTCGTTCGAGAACTGCCGCGCTTGGGAGAGCGCCCCTGCCAGCTCATCATGGGCGTCTTTGGCCGCCAGCAGCTGCTCTTCTAAAACTTTGGCGTCAGTGACCAAGGCAAAGCGGTTGTTGAGTGATGCGTATTCGCCAAGCCAACGCTGCAAATCGCTGATGCTGCGCTCAAGGCTTATGAGTTTGCCGGTGCTGTTGCGCTGCTCGGCTTGCAGCTTATCTTGCTCGGCTTGGTAATGGGCGCTCTGGGCTAAAAGCTCATCTTTGCGTGCGCCTGAATAGTCATGCCACACGCCTAACAATGAATCTAAAACCGGTGAAAGGCGATGCAATTTACCGCGCAGTGCATCACGCTGGGCGACGCCATTGCTTAAGGCTTCAATCAACGGAGCCGCACCGACCAGTGCGTTGTATTCCTGCTCCATACGGCGCACATCACGGAAGGCTTCTTCGGTGGCGGCGATGTAGTCCACGCTGCCTGAACGCAAGCTGTGCTCAAAGGCATCTAAAAACAGCTGTTTAAGTTTGGCGGCGGTGATCTCGCGCATATGCAGCAAGTTAATAAAGAGCGCGCGGAAGGTTTTAAGGCTTTGCTCGCTGGTTGAGCGCAACGGAATCAAGGTGAGATTTAACGGAATAGAAGTATGCCCACCGACCAGCAAACGGCGTAGCTCATCAGGTTTGACTTCATAGGCACTGATGCCCGCTTGGGCCAAATTTTTAAACAGCTCTTTAATGCGCAGGCACGTGCCATCTTGTTGATAATGCTCAAGCTCAAGCGCGCCTTGATAGACAAAAAACTGATGACCAAAGCCGCCGCCCGGGCCACGGCCTGCGACCCCAATCACATGGGGGCCGTGTTCGAGCATCACTTCCACCAAGATATAGCTGGTGTCTGTTGCAAAGTAGAATTTGCGCGATTGCTCAAGGCTGTATTTGCCAAAGCTCATATCGGTCATACGCGCCAAAATCGGAAATTGCAGCGCGTTGATGGAGGCGGACTTGCCTAAGTTGTTAGCCCCATACACCGATAAAGGCGTCTCTAGCGGGAACAGCCCTAAGCTGTAGCCTGCGGTATTTAAAAGAGCAAAGCGGCGAATGCCGTAGCGTTCGGTCATAAGTTTTGCTCCTCACGGATGGCGCGGGCTAGGGCCTCTTCTTCGGATTCTTCGACGTTCTCAAGCGGTGCGATTTCAACTTCATCAAGCTCAGGCGTTGCCAGAGGTAAGTTAGCGCTGGCAACAGCTGCGGCTAAATCACGATCTTGCTGCACCGATAGGCACACATCTAAAAAGCGGTGCATGGGTGCTAAAAAGCGGTAAATACCGCCTGCCTCACTGGCAAAGCCTAATTGGGTTAGGCGGCGCAGAATTTTCTCTTCAAGCTCTTCCAAACTTGAGATTTCGGCCTGCACCAAAAGCTCTTGGTATTTATTAAAAAGTGCCGGCAACTCATCACGCCCTAAGGTGCCACCGTCTAATACGCTTAACGGGTCGCGGCCTTGATCGGCTAAATGCTCAACCACAATAAAGGTAAAGAGCGCCAAGCGCTGGGCCGTTTTATTAACCTGTGCGCCCATTTGCTCAGGCACAAAATAATAAAAGCCGCGCACATCACAGACCAACTCAAAGCCTAAGGCTTTAAAAAGTGTCCGATACGCATCTTGCTGGTTGGTGAGCTGGGTATAGCTCTCCGCGTCATGGCGCGAGAGGTGATAGCCCTTAAACAACTCGCGAAAAATCGGCGCAAGCTGCGTCATTTCGTTTAGGTCAATGTTCATAAAAAGTCTCGCCAAACTAGGATGCGCGCATCACGCATGGGGTTTGCCTACCAGTGCGTAAGAGCTTAAGGACACTTTGTGACGCTTGGTTAAATAATCCTTGCGGGTCAAACGCTCGCGATCAAAACGGTTCTCGCGCGAAAGCCTTGAAAACCAATACAAAAGCTCATCGGTTTCGCCATCGGGCTCTTGATCTAAAAGCCACTGCATCAAATCAGGGATGGGCAATGCGTGCTCGCACGCATTTAGCATCTCGCGCACGGTACGCGGCGCTTTGTGTGGCTCTTTAACCGGTCGTGTACCGCCTTTAGGAAAACGCGAAGGAGCCGGTTTAAAGCGCGCTAACGCGTACACATAGGCCTCGACTTGGCTTGCGGTGCCTAAGAAGGTGGATTGCGGTCGGGTGAAAAGAGGTAAGGAGGCTTGTGGCACGGCATCCAAACCTTTTTTGCGAATGGCCGCCAAGGCCAGCGCCGCGCCTCGGGTAATCGCGTTATGCCGGCGCGCTTCTTCGCGCAGCGGTAACAGCAGCTCCCGTGCTTTACGCAACGTCAGCTGCGCCACTGTTTGCATCTCAAGGATGCGCGCGTGGGTACGCAGCACCAAATCATCATCCACAAGCTGACCGAGGCGTGCTTGTTCACCTAAAAGTTTGAGCAGCACCTGCTCAACGCGGCGCACACCGGTTTCAAAGGCACCATCGGCGGCCACCAGCTCAATCATGGGCTCAACGTATTCATCCCAGGTCGCCAGTACCTCGGCGTAGCGCTGGCTTAGGGCGATATTGCGGTCTTGGGTTTTGGCCCGTTCGGCAACGCTAACTAAGGCCTGCTCATCGTTGGCGAGTTTTTTCAAAACATCGCGCACGCGCATATCTAAAAGGCGCAGTTGGCGCGCTAAGTCTTGGCTGTCGCGGATTTCAAAGGCGTCTTGAATGTAGCCTGCTAAGCGCTCTAAGTGGCGTAAGTACGCTTCGATCTCAAGGCATAACCCTAAGCGGTGCTCGCGGCGCAGATAGGATAAAAAGTCATGGATTTGTGCGTTTAATTCAAAGCGATTAGGGCTTTTGGCGACCGGCACCAAAATGTCTAAACGAATCCATTGATCCAGCACGTGAGTAATGGCAGTCGAATCTGCACCTGCTAAGTGAGCGCCGATTTGCTGGCGCAACTCAAGCAAACTTAAAGTGCCGCTATCAAAATGCTCACACAAAGGCTCAAGCAGTGCCCAATGTTCGGCAAGGGCACGTAAAACTCGCTTTGGATCAATCATAGAGCGCTACAACTGCCAGGAAAAAAAGAGCGATTGTACTGTATCGCGTCATGTGGACTTGCGTGGAAGTTATCAGCTTAACCCTGCGATTGAGGATCGAAATGTCATAAATGCGCTGATATTTTTCCTGTGGGTTGGCTTTTAATTGCGTGTTTTCGAAGAAGTTATCGGCAATTTCAACGAAAAACCTTAATGGGTCTTTAGATATCGGCGCGTTGTCGGCACAATTCGCCCCCAATTTGCCAACGAACCCGTCTAGGTTCTTGTTTTTAGCCATTCATTGGGGCGACGAGATGATCCAAACGCCGTACTACCTCATCGACAAACAAAAGCTTTTGGTCAATCTCGAAAAGATTGATTACGTGCGTAAGCATTCTGGTGCCAAAGCCTTGTTGGCATTGAAGTGCTTTGCCACCTGGTCCGTGTTTGACTTGATGCAAGAGTACATGGACGGCACGACCTCTTCGTCCTTGTATGAGCTAAAACTCGGCCGCGAGAAATTCGCCGGTGAAGCGCACGCCTATAGCGTTGCGTGGGCAGATGATGAAATCGATGAAATGATCAAAAACTGCGACAAGATCATTTTCAACTCTATCGGTCAGCTTGAGCGTTTTGATACTAAGACCCAAGGCGTGATTCGTGGTCTTCGCGTTAACCCGCAGGTTTCAAGCTCCGATTATTTGCTGGCAGACCCAGCGCGCCCTTTTAGCCGCTTGGGCGAGTGGGACCCTGAAAAAATCGAGAAAGTGATCGATAAAGTTTCAGGCTTTATGTTCCACAACAACTGTGAGAACGGAAGCTTTGAGCTGTTCGATAAGATGCTCACCACCATCGAAGAGCGTTTTGGTTCGCTTTTAGAAAAAGTTAAGTGGGTAAGCCTTGGTGGCGGTATTCACTTTACGGGCGAAAATTATCCCATCGATCAGTTTTGCGCGCGTTTAAAAGCGTTTTCTGAGCGTTTTGGCGTGCAGGTGTACTTAGAGCCGGGTGAGGCGGCGATCACTATGAGTGCATCGCTTGAAGTGACCGTACTCGACACCCTGTATAACGGCAAAAATCTAGCCGTGGTCGACAGCTCCATCGAAGCCCATATGCTCGATCTTTTGATCTATCGCTTAAACGCCAAAATGGCCCCGAATAACGGCGAACACACCTACATGGTGTGCGGCAAGTCCTGCCTTGCTGGGGATATTTTTGGCGAGTACCAATTTGATCGTCCGCTAGCCATCGGCGATCGGCTGTCGTTTATCGACGCAGCAGGCTACACCATGGTGAAAAAGAATTGGTTTAACGGCTTAAAAATGCCGGCCATTGTGGTGAAACAACTCGACGGTAGCGTTGAGGTGGTTCGTGAGTTTGGTTTTGCTGACTACGTAAATAGCCTTTCTTAAGGCAACGTAAGGAGAGATAAACAAATTGAAGAAGAACGTTCTGATCATTGGTGCAGGAGGTGTCGCCAAGGTGGTGGCCCACAAGTGTGCGCAGCACAACGACGAACTCGGTCGTATTGCTATCGCGTCGCGGAACATCTCCAAATGCCAGGCCATCATCGACAGTGTCAATGCCAAGGAGGCCTTTAAGGTTCCCGGCCAAATTGATGCATATGCACTGAACGCGCTGGATGTGGACGCCACCAAAGCGCTGATTGAAAAAACTCAATCGCAAATCGTCATCAATGTCGGCTCAGCGTTTCTCAATATGTCTGTGCTGCGTGCCTGTATTGAAACAGGTGCTGCTTACCTTGATACCGCCATCCATGAAGAACCGGGGAAAATCTGCGAGACCCCACCCTGGTACGGTAACTATGAATGGAAGCACTTGGCCGAATGCCAAGAGCGTGGCATTACTGCCATTTTAGGCGTTGGCTTTGACCCGGGTGTGGTGAACGCCTATGCCGCACTGGCGGCGCAAAAGCATTTTGACTCGATCGACTCGATCGATATTTTGGATGTGAACGCCGGTTCACACGGCAAATATTTCGCTACGAATTTCGACCCGGAGATCAACTTCCGCGAATTTACGGGTCAAGTCTGGAGCTGGCAGAACAGCCAGTGGACCAGCAATAAAATGTTTGAAGTCAAACGCACTGATGATCTGCCGGTTGTAGGTGAGCAAAACCTTTACCTAACCGGTCATGATGAAGTGCATTCGCTCTCCAAGCACTTAAATGTGCCGAATATTCGTTTCTGGATGAGCTTTGGCGATCACTACATCAATGTGTTTACGGTGCTTAAGAACCTAGGTCTTCTGTCTGAGCAGCCGGTTAAAACAGCTGAAGGTTTAGAAGTGGTACCGCTTAAAGTGGTTAAAGCGGTGCTGCCTGATCCTGCCTCATTAGCCCCTGGCTACACTGGCAAAACCTGCATTGGTGATTTGGTTAAAGGCCAAAAAGATGGTAAAGCCCATGAGCTTTTCATCTATAACGTGGCGGATCACAAAGAAGCCTTTAACGAGACCGATAGCCAAGGTATTTCCTATACCGCAGGTGTTCCGCCCGTTGCGGCGGCACGTTTGGTGGCACGTGGTGTGTGGGACGCCAAGCAAATGATGAACGTTGAACAGCTACCTGCTGAGCCGTTTTTAGGTTTGCTTGATGAGATGGGTCTGCCGACCCGGATCAAAGATGACAAGGGTGATCGCCCTTGGAATCAAGGCGCGTAAGCAAAAGGCCGAGCATTGCTCGGCCTTTTTTATCAGCCAAAGGTGAAGCCTTGCGCACATGATGCGACAATAGGTTATTCCGTTGGCAGGTTCCTCTCATGCACGAACAACAGCGCCGCGCTTATCTTGATGCGATGCAAGTGACCACGTGGTTGCCTCGAGTGGCATTGCCGTTTGCTGCGCCTTCAAATGAGGCCATCTTAAGCTTTGTAAGTGAAGCGCCTGTTCAGCCAAAGGGTGAGTCACTTAAAGCGCCCGTGAACGCAGCGCCTGAAAAGGTCAAACCTTTAGAGCGCTCAAAGCCTATCCAAAAGCCGGATACGGCAGCCTTAAAAGCCAAAATTGAGGCTGATGCCGTAGACGATCTGCCGGTCAAAACACCTGTCGTTAAAGCCAAAGCTGCCGCGCCGCGTTTTGCTTTGCAATTGTTGCGTGCCGATAGCTGTTTGATTTTGCTCGAAACGCCCACCGGCATGGCGCTACAAAGCCGTGATCCTTCGTATATTTTGCTTAAAGATATGCTGCGCGCGGCAGGGCTTACCGATAAGCCGTTGTTGGTGGGCGATGGTGAGCCGATTCGCTGGCCACTGTTAAAACGTAGCCGCTTAGACCAAGGGCCGGAGGCGGCGCGTGATTACGTGCAAGGCGTATTAATGGCCGAGATTGCGCGCGCGCCGTGTGAGCTGATTTGGCTCTTAGGCAAGCCTTCGCTTAACTATGGCGCAGGCCTTACCGAAGAAAGCTACAACCACGTCAGCCATATTGAGGGTTTGGGTGATGTCTGGGCGTTGCCAAGTCTTGAATTATTAATGGATGAGCCGACCCGCAAAGCGCCGCTCTGGCAGGCCATGCAGGCGCTGATCCCTCGCTGGAAGAAGCTATGAGTGCCGTTAGCTTTCGCCCCATGACTGAGGCGGATTTAGATCAAGTGGTTGAACTTGAGCGTTTGGCGTTTAGCCATCCATGGAGCCGTAAACTGTATGCCGATGCCTTAACCAGCTATCAGTGCTGGGTAGTGGAAAAAGATGCTGTGCATGTGGGCCATGGCGTTTTACAGCTGATCTTGGATGAAGCGCATTTACTTAATATCGCCGTAGCGCCCAAAGTCCAAGGACAAGGTTTGGGTTATGCGCTGTTGGACTTTCTTATGGAAAAAGCCACCGCTCAAGGCGCTAAAGAATGCTTTTTAGAACTTCGCGAAAGCAATCAAAGTGCGTACCGTTTATATGAGCGTTATGGCTTTAATGAAATTGGTCGCCGCCGCAATTACTACCCAGCCGCTCACGGCAAAGAAGACGCGCTGATCATGGTGTGTCCGTTGTTCGCCTAAATCTAATAAGGCTTTGTGTGATGTCCAAAACCGCTTGGGCCTGGTTGGGCCTTGTTTTAGGGAATTTGTTTTGGGCAGGCAATGCACTGGTTGCACGCCTTGTGCGCGATGATATCCCGCCGATTAGCTTAGGGTTCTGGCGCTGGACGCTAGCGCTCGTCATTTTATTGCCTTTTGTGGCCCCTGCACTGTGGCGCGCCCGGCAAGCCATTGTCTATGGTGGCTGGCGCTTGGTCGTGCTGTCAGTTGTGAGTATCTGCGCTTACAACACGCTGTTGTATAGCGCAGCGCACACAACTGAGGCGATTAATATCACGTTGGTGACCACCTGCTTGCCGCTCGCAACCTTTATCTTTGCCGGCATTCTTTTAAAAGAGTGGCCACGGCCTTTGGCATGGGGCGGGATGGCCATCGCCGCAGCGGGGCTTTTGGTGTTAATCAGTCGCGGCGAGTGGCAACGTTTTTTAAGCCTTAACTTTAATAAAGGTGATGTGCTGATGCTGTTAGCGGTGGCGGACTGGGCGCTTTATAGCGTGCTGTTAAGGCGCTGGGCTAGATGGATACAAATTTCTGCGCTGCCGCTTTTGGGCTTAAGCATTCTGATTGGTGTGCCAATTATGGCGCCTTTGTATGCGTATGAATTTAGCCAAGTGGGCGGTTTTGCCTTAACTCAGGCCAACCTTGCTGCGATTGCCTATACCGCAGTTTTTGCCTCGCTTTTTTCTTACTTTGCTTGGACCTATGGCGTGCAAATTGTAGGCGCGGCCAAAGCTTCATTATCGAGCTATTTGATGCCGGTCTTTACCGCCGTTTTAGGTTGGATTTGGCTTGGCGAATACTTGGCAGGCTTTCATGTCGTGGGGGCTGCGTTAATTTTTAGCGGCCTGATCGTCGCCACGCGTCTTAAGGGTTAAACCATTTCGCCAATGGTGCATTAACACCAAAAGTGTTGTGGGTTTAGATGGATAGGGTGCGGTGTTAGCGTTGGGGGTATAACAACGATAATGCCGAGGTGATGCATGTTTGACCGCCATCTAAACGTCTGGCCCAATTTAGTCCCGCAAACGCTGTTGCTCCCTAAAACCAGTCTTTACACCAATTTAACGGTTTCCGCGCTGCGCTACCCAGATGTGCCCGCGCTGATTTATTACGGGCATTCAATCAGCTTTAAAGAGTTTGAAGCACAGGCAGAGGCGCTTGCAGGCTATCTGCAAAGCCGTGGGGTTAAAGCAGGCGATCGGGTGCTTTTATACATGCAAAACTGCCCGCAATTTGTGATTGGCTTTTACGCCATTTTACGTGCCAATGCAGTGGTGGTGCCGGTCAACCCCATGAACCGTCATGCTGAACTTGAGTATCTGGTTGAAGATACTGAGGCGCGGGTGATGCTCTGCGGTGCAGAGCTTTTGGGCAATGTCAGTGAACTGTTGACGCATAAAGCCCTCGATGAGGTCATCGTTAGCGCCTATAGCGAATATGCGCCAGAGGTAGCTGAGTTTGATCTACCTGAAGCCGTCTTAATCAACACCCAAGATATTGCGTTACAAGAAGGAGTGAGCCTCTGGCAAGAGGCCCTTGGCGCAAACCTTGCTCCCGGGCCATTGACCGCAGGCCCTGATGATTTAGCCGTGATTCCCTATAGCTCAGGCACCACAGGTAACCCCAAAGGCTGCATGCACACTCATCACAGTGTGATGGCCACTGCCGTGTACTGCGGCGTGTGGGGCAATATGCAGCAGAACATTGTGCAGTTGGTATCGGTGCCGATGTTTCATGTCACTGGTATGCAGGTGTGTATGAATAGCAGCATTTACTTGGGCGCCTCGCAAGTGATTATGACCCGTTGGGATCGTAAAACGGCTGCGCAACTTATTGAGCGCTACAAGGTTTCCAGCTGGCGCAATATCCCAACCATGGTGGTGGATTTATTAAGCGACGAAAGCCTTGAGCAATATGATCTCTCAAGCCTTAAATCCATCGGTGGTGGCGGGGCGGCGATGCCGGCTGCGGTTGCGCAAAAGCTTGAGTCCCGTATGGGGCTTTTGTACTCCGAAGGCTATGGTTTGTCGGAAACCATGAGCGCAACCCATATGAATCCGCCGCAAAAAACCAAAATCCAATGTTTGGGCGTGCCCATTATTGGCGTGGATTCACGGGTGATTGATGTTGATAGCTTAAAAGAGGTGGAGCCGGGCGTAACGGGTGAAATCATCATCCGTGGCGAGCAAGTCTTTAAAGGCTACTGGCGTCGCCCTGAGGAAACCCAAAAGGCCTTTATCGAGCTTGAGGGCGAGCGGTTTTTCCGTACCGGCGATTTAGGCTATTACGATGATGAGGGTTATTTCTTTTTGGTTGACCGCGTGAAGCGGATGATCAACGCATCAGGCTTTAAAGTGTGGCCGGCAGAGGTTGAGGCGTTGATGTACGGCCATCCGGGCATTTTAGAGGTGTGTGTGATTGCCAGCCCCGATAGCAAACGAGGTGAGACGGTAAAAGCTGTGGTGGTAAAAGCCAAAGGGCATGACAGCCTAACGGAGCAGGACGTACTGGCTTGGTGTCACGAGGCAATGTCTGCTTACAAGTGCCCCAAAGTGATTGAGTTTGTTGAAAGTTTACCCAAGTCGCCTACCGGAAAAATTATGTGGCGTCATCTTCAAGAGCTTGAGTATCAGAAATAAGCATTCTTGTTCAGTGGGTTGGGCCGTACATCGGCCCAGCCCATTGCCTGTCACGCTACACCCATAAAGGTGATTGGCCCATCACATAATGACTTATCAGTCTTAGTACATCTCCCTACCGCTGTGCAGCACAACACAGTATGGTAGTGGCACGAAGCTATTAGCCGGGTGCTTTTCACTTGCCCAACAATAAAAAGCGACGTTGCCAAGGAGTGGTTATGCAAGGACTGGTTAATTTTCTTATTCCACGTGCCGAAGCCCGGGCGCAAAACCCAACGCTCAATCCTGTACTGACGCTGATTATCCTTATTGCCCTGTTGATCTCAGGCTACAGTGCGCTTAAATGGAGCCGCTTAGGCTATGACGCCATGTTTCATGGCTCGCTGGTCGTACTTGCCGGTGTGCCGATGACAGTAATGGCACTTCGTGTGGGGCTTATGAATGTGCGGGCGGCATCGCACGCGATGATCATTCTCTCAAGCTTCTACAGCATGTGGATCATCTATCATCTAGGCGGTCTTCATTCAGCCCATATTTTTTGGCCAGCCAGCATTATTGCGTTGGGTTACTTGTTGCTTGGCGGTAAGGCCGCCGCACTCTATGCGGCCATACAAATGCTGTTTGTGACGTGGCTGATTGTTCTTGATCGCAGTCACGCGTCTTTACCGCACTTTGCGCTAAGCCCCAAAGAAGAGCTGCTGAACACCTACTCAGGCTATTTGTTGCCGCTCATCTCGTTTTGGGTCGGGCAGTGGTTTAATGCTCGCACCTTGGGCAATGCCTTGGCGGCAAGCCAACTACTCATTGCTGAAACGACGCAGCAATCTTTACAGGCTGAACGTGACCGTGAACGGTTAAGTGCATTGCTTGCTCAGGTCACCGAAGGCGCTAACGACCTGCGTCAGGTGTCTTCTCAGCTGTATCAGACGTTAGAGGGGATGGGGCAGCGCTGCGAAAATCTTAATCAAGATGTACAGCAGCAAGCAGAGGCGATGCAGGTGCTCGATAGTGCCTTGGGTGAAGCTTTAATGGCGCTTTCTAAGAGCAATGAGCATATGCATGCACTGACTCAACAAACTTTAGACAGCCGTGAGCAAATCAATCACTGTGCGGGCGATATGCGTTTAGCTGAGCAAAGCATGCAAGCAATCCAAACCAGTAATCAGCGTATTGCCGATGCCATGCAAATGATTACAGCCATTGCCCAGCAAACCAATCTCTTGGCGCTGAATGCGGCTATCGAAGCCGCCCGTGCCGGTGAGCATGGACGCGGATTTGCGGTGGTTGCCGATGAAGTTCGTAATTTGTCGCAGCGCAGCAACCAAACCGCTGCGACGGTGCAAGAGGTGTTAGATCAGTCAGAGCAGATCGTTAATAACGGGGCTCATCAGGTCATTGGCGTGGGGCAGACACTTAACACCCATGCTGAACGCAGTGATCAATTGGCGGCGGCCATGCGTGAACACTGCCACGCGCTTGAGCAGGCCCATCAGGAGTTAGCGAGGTTACAAGCCAGCAGTGCTGCGCAAAAATGTTCTGCGCAAAGGCAGCGTCAAGCCAGTACGGCGCTTTTAGACGCGCAGTCATCGCTCGCTTCATTGGGCCAGCGGTTAGAGTCGTTGTCGGTTAGCCTGCATCAGCAAGTGATGCACCACTAGACTTCGAAGTTCTCAACCAAGAAATCAATCAATGTCCTGACCGCGGGCAATTGTCCGCGGCGGCTGGCAAAAACGGCGTGCACAATGCCACGTCGTGGGGCCCACTCAGGCAGAAGGTCCATCAGCGTACCTTGAGCAAGATCCTTGTCGACCACCATAAGAGGCAGTTGTACCACCCCAATGCCGGCGAGCACTGCAGCGTGCAGTGCATTCATATCATCGGTGATCAAGCGAGGCGTATGGTTGATTTCGGCAGTGGCCTCATTGGGCCCTTGCAGTAGCCAACGATGCGGCTGATCACGGGTACCGCTTAAGCTGGGTAACGTACACAAATCAGTCGGTGAAAGCGGCAAGGTAAGTCCTTTTAACAGCGAAGGGCTGGCCACTAAACGCTGTTCACTTTCACCTAAGATGCGCATCACCAAATCACTGTCTTCAAGCGGTGGAAAGCGTACACGTAAAGCCAGGTCCAGCCCTTCAGCTAATACATCGACCCGGCGATTGGTCGCCTCAATTTGCACAATAACTTTAGGGTAGCGCGCCATAAATGCGTTAATTAACGGGGCAATTCGGTAGTGCAGTAAGGTGGTCGGGCAGCTTAAGCGGACAATGCCTTGGGGCTCGGCACGCTGGCGCTCGATCAACTCATTCGCCGCCTCAGCCTCAACCAGCATGGCGACGCAGTGGCGATAGTATTGCTGGCCAATCTCTGTGACTGAAAAGTGTCGGGTAGAGCGCTGAAGTAAACGTACCCCAAGGCGTTCTTCTAAGAGGCTAATGCGCCTACTGAGCTTGGATTTAGGGATACCCAGTGCGCGTCCTGCAGGCGCAAAACCTTGGTGTTCGACCACTTGAACAAAGTAGTAAAGATCATTGAGGTCTTGCATCACAAGTACGCCTTCGTGTTTGTCGTTCTTATTATAGGACGATGAAGGCCACTTTTGCTGTCTATTGTAACCACTGTCTTGCCACTAAAGTCTATTCAACGCTTTAGGAGGCACATATGAAAAAGGTTTTAGGTGTATACGGCAATCCTCGTGGTCACTGGGTGGGCAATGGCTTTCCTGTGCGCAGCTTGTTTACCTATGACCAGTTGGGCGCGCAGATCAGCCCCTTCTTATTGCTCGATTACGCAGGGCCTTATGATTTTGCTCCGGGCAATGAAACGCGTGGTGTCGGTATCCACCCACATCGCGGCTTTGAAACAGTAACCATTGTTTATCAGGGCGAGCTTGAGCACCGTGATTCAACCGGTGCCGGCGGCACGATCGGTGCGGGCGATGTGCAGTGGATGACGGCAGGCGCAGGGATTTTGCATGAGGAGTTTCATACCCAAGCTTTTGTAAAGGCAGGTGGCACGCTGGAAATGGTGCAGCTTTGGGTGAATTTGCCGGCTAAAGACAAAATGACGACGCCTGGCTATCAGACACTGCTTAAGCAAGATATTCCAAGGATCACCTGCCCAGAAGGCGACGTGCGTGTGATTGCCGGTGAGTTTAACCAGCAACAGGGCGCGGCGCGCACCTTCAGCCCAGTGAACGTCTGGGATATTGCAATCAAGGCGCAAACTTCGTGGCGCTTACCTGTGCCAGAAGGTCACACCACTATTGTGGTGGTGCTTAAAGGCAGCATTGAGATCTCAGAACAAAAAGTGAGTGAAGGCCATTGCGCGGTGATGGCGCAAGACAGCGCGGATGTGCTCGTGCATACAGAGCAAGGCGCCACAGTGCTGCTGTTGTCTGGAGAGCCTTTGAATGAGCCTATCGTCGGTTACGGTCCGTTTGTCATGAACACGCAAGAGCAAATCCGCGAAGCGATGCTGGACTATCAAAGCGGTGGCTTTGGACAGATGTCGGTCTAAGCTGGAATAACGCTGTTATACCCAAGCGCTGGGCATAACAGGTTCACCTTGGCCATCCTTGGGTGGTCACCTATAGCAGCAGGAGTTTTTACAATGTCCTTTACCTACAAACGTCTTGATAAAAACGATGTGGCGGTACTGTTGGTTGACCATCAAACCGGTTTACTGTCGCTGGTGCGCGATATTGATCCGGACAAATTCAAAAACAACGTATTGGCTTTAGGTGATATCGCCAAATACTTCAATTTGCCCACCATCTTGACCACAAGTTTTGAACAAGGCCCAAATGGCCCGCTGGTGCCTGAATTAAAAGAGCAATTCCCTGATGCGCCTTATATCGCGCGCCCCGGCCAAATTAACGCGTGGGATAACGAAGAGTTTGTTCAAGCCGTTAAAGCAACAGGCAAAAAACAGTTGTTGATTGCAGGCGTTGTGACCGAGGTGTGTGTGGCGTTCCCAACGCTCTCGGCATTAGCCGAAGGCTTTGATGTCTTTGTGGTCACCGATGCCTCAGGCACCTTTAATGCGATGACTCGTGATGCCGCGTGGGATCGCATGTCCCAAGCAGGTGCACAGCTTGTCACGTGGTTTGCGGTGGCCGGTGAGCTGCACCGCGACTGGCGTAATGACGTGGAAGGTTTGGGTACAATCTTCTCCAACCATATCCCGGATTATCGCAACCTGATGACCAGCCACAGCTTGCTTACCCAAAACAAATAATCTGGATGCGCGCCTTAGGGCGCGCTTTTTTAAGGATGTTTGCATGACTCAATCGCGCCCATGCCCAGAAGGGCCACTGCAACGTATTACCGCAAAACCTGCGCAAATTGGAGGTGGTATTACCGTCAGTCGTTTATTGCCAACGGTTGCGCGGCGTATGGTCGGAGCATGGTGTTTTTTAGATCATGCAGGCCCTGCGGTTTTTAAAACGGGTGAAGGCTTAAAAGTAGGCCCACATCCGCATATTGGTTTGCAAACCTTTACCTGGATGCTTGAGGGGCAGGTGCTGCATCGCGATAGTTTAGGTTATGAGCAAATTGTGCGACCCGGTCAGGTGAATCTGATGACAGCAGGGGCAGGAATTTCTCATACCGAAGAATCACTTCCCGATGAGCATGAGTTGCATGCGGTACAGTTGTGGATTGCTTTGCCAGAGGCGCACAAAAATATTGCGCCTGCCTTCGATCACTACCCGATCTTGCCGAAATGGCAGGATCAAGGCATGGAACTAACCCTGTTGGCTGGAAGTTACGCAGGCAAGACTGCGCCGACCCAAATCTACTCCAAGCTTTTAGGGGTGGATCTTTATGCGCAAGAGGCCAGTCGTAAGACGTTTACGTTGGCTGAAGACTTCGAGCATTGCTTACTGATTGTCAGCGGCGAATGGCAGATTAACGGTGAGACGTATAGCGAAAATGAGTTGGCCTATATCGGTGTAGGCGCTCAAGCGATCACGATCGAAGCCACTCGCGGTGCGCGCGCTGTGCTTTTAGGCGGCGAGCCATATCCCTCTGAAATTGTGCTGTGGTGGAATTTTGTCGGCCATAGCCGCGAAGAAATCGCCAAGGCTCAATACGATTGGGAACAACAAAGCCCGCGTTTTGGCGAGGTTAAAGGTTTTGATGGCCCGCGCTTGGTGGCGCCAGCGCTGCCTTGGCGCATGGCATAAACAAAAAAGCCTGAGCAGTGCTCAGGCTTTTTTTTAACGCATCTTTAAACGTTAAAGCGGAAATGCATAACATCGCCATCTTTAACAATGTATTCCTTGCCTTCTAAGCGCCATTTACCCGCTTCTTTAGCACCGGCCTCGCCTTTATAGGTAATAAAGTCGTCGTAGCTGATAACTTCGGCGCGGATAAAGCCTTTTTCAAAGTCGGTATGAATGGCTGCAGCTGACTGAGGGGCAGTGGAACCTACTTTAACCGTCCACGCGCGTACTTCTTTAACACCCGCAGTGAAGTAGGTTTGCAGGTTTAAAAGCCCGTAACCTGCACGAATCACACGGTTCAGACCCGGCTCATCCATGCCCATGGTCTCAAGGAACATTTGCATTTCTTCTAAATCATCAAGCTCTGCAATTTCCGCTTCAATCTTGTTGCACACAGGCACCACGATTGCGCCTTCTTCAGCGGCAATGGCTTTTACCACATCAAGGTGTGGGTTGTTCTCAAAGCCTTCTTCGGAAACGTTGGCGATGTACATCACAGGCTTGCTGGTTAAAAGATGAAAGCCTTTAATGATGCGCTTTTGCTCATCATCCATATCTTTCATCAGGCTGCGCGCAGGCTTGCCTTCAGTAAAGTGAGCAATCAGCTTTTCTAAGATTGCCTTTTGCGCCACAGCGTCTTTATCGCCGCCTTTGGCGTTACGCGCGACTTTTTGCAGCTGTTTTTCACAGCTATCAAGGTCAGCAAAGATCAGCTCTAAATCGATGATCTCGATGTCACGCTTAGGGTCAACGCTGTTGGCAACGTGAATGACGTTGTCATCTTCAGAGCAGCGCACCACATGAGCAATAGCATCGGTTTCACGGATGTTAGCCAGGAACTTGTTACCTAAACCTTCACCTTTAGACGCACCTGCCACAAGGCCTGCGATATCCACAAATTCCATGGTTGTTGGAATGACGCGCTCAGGCTTAACAATTTCAGCTAAGGCGTCTAGGCGTGGGTCTGGCATTGGCACCACACCGCTGTTGGGTTCGATGGTGCAGAACGGGAAGTTTTCCGCCGCGATTCCAGACTTGGTGAGGGCGTTGAACAGGGTGGACTTGCCGACGTTAGGCAGGCCGACGATGCCGCAATTAAATCCCATGATATGTCCTCGCGGAAGATGAATAGAGTAGGGGGTTAGGCTTTTTTGCTGTGTAGGGTGCGCATCGCCGCAGTCCAGTCACCTTTTAAGATGTCTGGGAGTACTTCAAAGGTGTTGTCGATGGCCTTTTCCAGTAACGCTTGCTCGCTACGCGGTGCGCGGCCTAACACATAACCTGACACTTGGCTGGCATGGCCCGGATGGCCAATACCTAAGCGCAGACGATGAAAGCCATTTTGATTGCCGTTTTGCGCAATGATGTCGCGCAAACCGTTATGTCCGCCATGGCCGCCACCGGTTTTGAGCTTGGCAATGCCAGGTAGCATATCCAGCTCATCGTGGGCGACTAAAATAGCGTCCATTGGAATTCTGAAAAAATTCGCCAGTGCCGCCACCGCTTGACCGCTACGGTTCATAAAGGTGGTGGGGATCAAGAGGCGAACATCTTGGCCTTGATGGTTAAATTTACCGACCAAGCCAAAATACTTTTTGTCGAGGGCAAGGTTGACGCCTTCGCGGCGCGCCAGCTGCTCAACAAAAAGGGCCCCAGCGTTGTGCCGGGTCTGGTCGTATTCGGGGCCTGGGTTACCTAGACCAACGATCAGTTGTACGGCTGTCACGTGGGACCCTTCCTTAGCTATTAAGCGAAAACGCCTAACAACAGTCTTGCTTAAACGCGAACGAAGTCAGCGTGCAGAACGATACCCTTGGATGGGTGACGTTGCAGAGCTTTGATCTGTACGTTTTCAACGTTGCCAGCAACGTTCAGAGCAATGTTGCTACCGAACACAGCTTGGTCTTCTAAGAATTTAGCCAGGTCTTTTGCAACGATGCTGATCGATTGCGGAGCTTTGTCAGCACCGTAAACAACAGCAGGAACCAGGGCTTCGTTACGACGCAGGCGGCGGCTCGCACCTTTCCCCAAGTCGGAACGTACTTCAGCATTCAGGGTGAAATCAGTCATTTTGTTTCTCCAGTATTCAACTCCAAGCACCTGCGACCAGTGACTTGGTAGTTGCTAAAAAGCCCTGCACAAAGGCAGGGCGTTTTCGTTAGCGTCATCGCTAAGGCAATAAGCCTTAGCGGAACATGGCGCTAATCGATTCTTCGTTGCTAATCCGGCGAACCGCTTCAGCAACAACTGGCGCGATGTCCAGTTGGCGAATACGAGCACAGCCTTGAGCGGCAGCAGACAGCGGGATAGTGTTGGTCACTACCAGCTCATCTAATACCGAGTTCTCAAGGTTCTCGATAGCACGGCCCGACAGAACAGGGTGCGTAGCATACGCTAAAACGCGCTGAGCACCTTTATCTTTTAAGGCTTTGGCGGCGTGGCACAGAGTACCGGCGGTGTCGACCATGTCGTCAACCAGTACGCAAGTGCGGCCTTCCACGTCACCGATGATGTGCATCACCTCGGAGTGGTTAGCTTTTTCGCGACGCTTGTCGATGATCGCAAGATCCACACCTAACGATTTAGCGACAGCACGTGCACGTACTACACCGCCAATGTCAGGGGAGACGATCATCAGATTATCAAAGCGTTGAGCTTGGATGTCGTCGGTCAGTACTGGCGATCCGTAGATGTTATCGACAGGAATGTCGAAGAACCCTTGGATTTGGTCAGCGTGCAGATCAACCGTTAAGACACGGTCGATACCAACGTTAGCCAGCATGTCAGCCACAACTTTGGCGCTAATCGCGACGCGTGCAGAACGCGGGCGGCGATCTTGGCGAGCGTAACCAAAGTAGGGGACAACCGCGGTAATACGCGTGGCAGAGGAGCGGCGGAAGGCATCAGCCATCACAACCAGTTCCATCAAGTTGTCGTTGGTAGGTGCGCACGTTGGCTGAATGATGAAAACGTCTTTACCACGAACGTTTTCTAAAATTTCAGCACTGATCTCACCGTCGGAGAATTTACCGACAGAAGCGTCACCGAGTGGGATATGAAGTTGACGAACGATGCGTCGAGCTAGGTCCGGGTTGGCGTTACCCGTAAAGACCATCATCTTGGACACGCGCAGTACCTGCCTGGGAGTGGGCCCGATGAAATAAAAAGCTGTTCAAAAAGACTTATCTCTTTGAACAGCTCTTCGAGTGTATGGCAGGGGCGGCTGGATTCGAACCAACGCATGCCAGGATCAAAACCTGGTGCCTTACCGCTTGGCGACGCCCCTGTAGGGTAAAACTATAGCTTAAACGTTTATCGCATATCCCTTTAAGGGTTATGGCAGGGGCGGCTGGATTCGAACCAACGCATGCCAGGATCAAAACCTGGTGCCTTACCGCTTGGCGACGCCCCTGTAGCGTTTAACCTTACTTCTTGACCAGCTTTTCTAGCGTTTGGTGTAAAGGAGACCTATTACAACCGCGTGCTACAAAGTGCTGTGTATCGTCTGGAAGATGGCGCGATACTTTATCAGCTTCGCTTCGATTTGGGAAGCTCCCAAATACACAACTTCCAGTCCCGGTCATTCTTGCAGAAACAAATTTGTTTAGCAATATCAAAGCGTTACGAACTTCTGGGTAACGCTTCTCGACCACCGGCTGACAATCGTTATGAGTGTCTGCCTCAAGAAGGCTGCGAACTTTAATGATCGGCGTGTCACGTGTCAACAGCGGATCTGAAAAAATTTCTTTTGTACTAACAAAGACTTGCGGAACAACAACCAAGAACCATGGTTCGTCTAAAACCATTGGTGTCAGCTTCTCACCTACACCTTCAGCAAAAGCCGCATGACCTCTGACAAAGACAGGCACATCCGCCCCAAGACTTAAGCCCAATTCGGCCAGCTGATCTTCAGTGAGTGCGGTTTGCCAAAGGTGGTTAAGTCCGACCAATGTGGTTGCCGCATTAGAGCTACCGCCACCGATGCCGCCGCCCATGGGCAAAATTTTGTCGATCCAAATATCGGCACCCAGTGCGCTTTGACTGGTTTGTTGTAATCGTTTGGCGGCGCGGACAATCAGATTGTCATCATGTAGAACACCTTCGAACGGCGTGTGCAAGCAAATAACGCCATCGTTTCGACGCTTAAAGTGCAGCTGATCGCTGTAATCTAAGAACTGAAAAAGCGTTTGCAGCTCATGATAGCCATCAGGGCGACGGCCTGTGATGTGGAGCATCAAGTTAAGCTTGGCAGGTGCCGGTAATGTTAAATCAAAGGTATGCATAGAATTACTGGCCAAGCGTGCGTGCCTGCCACTCTTTAATAACCAACGTGAGGTTTAAATTGGGGCCATTGACTTTTAAGCGTTCGGGAAGCCAGAGATTGCCTTGCTGGCTATAGCTTAGATAGTCGATATGCCATTGGGCTTGAGTCAGTTTTTTTAGTCGGCCTTGGTCATCAATTTCAAGCGTGCTTGGACTGTCGGGTGCGGCAAGCCCTCGTGCCCACCATAGCAAATGATCAACGGGCAGGCGCCAGCCCAGCTGCTCTTCAAGCAACGCCTCTGCAGATTGCGCTTGAAAAACGCCTTGTCCGGCTACGCTGAGTTCTACTCCATCAGAATTACCGATTAGTCGGGTCGCGCCGCGTCCCAAAGGGCCTGAGAGGCGTATGTCGTAATAACCCGGCCGCTGTAGCCAGAATAAGGTGGCACTGCCGGACTCCGTTTTTTGCGCTGTTTGCGCTTTAACACCCAGTTTTCCAGACAGCTGCCAGCTATCAATGGGTGTGATCTGCGCTTTATGGGTGTGCCAGAGTGACGTGTTACCGCTTTGTACCTGTTCTTGCACAGGTGAATGGCTACAACCTGTGATAATTAGGGCGACTAACAAAGGGGAGAGATGGCGAAGAAATCGCATGTTAAAGGCTCTCTTGGCCGGTCAGGCGTTTAAGGGTGTCACGTAAGACCGCATCATTGGGATTTTGCTTGAAGCTTTTTTTCAACATTTCCAACGCGGGTGCCTGCATCCCTTGAGCCCATAGGACTTCAGCAAGATGAGCACCGATTTCTGCATCCGGATAACGCGCATAGGCCTGTTCAAGATAGTGTTGGGCTTTGGATAGATTACCCAAACGGAAATAGACCCAGCCTAAGCTGTCGAGAATTGCAGGGTTTTCAGGCTCTAATGTGTGAGCTTTATGAATCAGCTGATACGCTTCTTGGTAGCGATCTGTACGATCGGCCAAGGTATAGCCGAGCGCATTTAAAGCATTAGTGTTGTCGGGTTCTCGTTCAATAATGGCGCGCATATCAGCTTCTAACTGGCGCGTATCACCACGGCTATCGGCCAGCATGCCGCGGGTATACAAAAGCGCTAAATCATCCGGATAGGCGTCAAGCGCTTGATGAATGAGTGTCCACGCTTTTTGCGAATCTTTTTTGGCTAGATTTTCCACTTCCAGTAAGTAGAGCTGGATGGCGTAATCAGGGTGTTGCTGGCGCGCGTTGGCAAGTAAGCGGCCTGCTTCGGTCAATCTGTTCTGTTCAAGCAAAATATCGTTTTGACGCAGGATGGCTGGTAAAAACTCATCACTCGGGCCGATGTGTGCGTACTGCTTTAAGGCTTCATCGGGTTGCTTGAGCGCTTCATAGGCACGGCCTAAATTAAAGCGCGCCGGGTTAACATGGGCTTGCCGTTCAATCAGTTCATTTAAATAGACAATGGCTTCTGCCCACGCTTCGCTTTCAAGGCAAACCAAAGCGAGCGAGAAACGTAGATCATTATCGCTTGGGTTTTCTTGTAAAAGACCTGCGAACTCACTGCGTGCTTCATCGAGCTGCTCAAGTTCGATCAGAAGCCTGGCATAGTTAAGGCGTAGACGACGGTCATTGGGGTTGGCGTCTATGGCTTTGCGCAGTAATGGCAAGGCCTGTTCTTGCCGCTTAAGCGCTTGCAAGAGCTTGATTTGCAAAAGCAGCGGCCCCGGCTCCTGGCTAAAATCATGTTTGGATAAAAGTGCGAGTGCGTCTTCTGTACGATTGTCTTGATGCATCAGCAGGGCTTTGCCAAAAAGCAGCTGCGTATTGTTTGGATGCTTTTGCAGAAGGCGCGCAAAGCTTTGTTCAACACCCGCCCGCGTTTGCGGGTCACTGTCGGCTACAGCCAATGCCAGAAAATCAAAGTGTGCTTGGCCTTGGCTTTGCAGAAGTTTCTCCATCTGCGCCAAAGACTGCTCAAAATAGCCGCTTTTAGCCAATTGAAGGGCGGCGGCGCGCTGTGCATCGGCATTGTGAGGTGCAGCCTTTGCCCAGATAAGGGCATTTTCTGTCGCCGCTTGGTTATCGCCTACATATTCAGCAATGCGTAGTGCCCTTTCCGCCACGCCAGGGTCTTGCGTGCGCTGGGCTTGATGGCTGTATTGCGCCAGCGCTATATCGAAGCGATTGCGCTGCCCGGCGATTTCCCCAACCAAAAGCGCATAAAGACTTTCCTCGGTGAAAGGGCGATACCGTTTTTTAGGCTCAGGCGGTGCTGGCGTGACGGAGACAGCAGCGTCTGAGATCGTTTCTTGAGGAAGTGTTTGGCAGCCGCTTAACAAAGCGACAAGACTTAACAGAGCAATAGTATTCTTCATGAAAATGAGCGGCTCACAGGCGATGATGCATCATGACATAAGCGCTACGGCAAGCCCATGGGCGCAAGACGCCATCTGTGGACTGGTTTAAGGGCGAATAAATCCTAAAATTAGTCGAGTCTATAAAGGTATTAGATCGGTTGTGGTTGTCCTTCCTAGGGCGACGTAGCACAATTATGGGCTTCCTTGACGTTCAGCGATTCTGCATGGCCTTTCTTGCTCTCGGTATCAACCACAAGACCGCTTCGGTAGAAGTGCGCGAGCGTGTGGCCTTTACTCCTGAGCAGCTGACCCAAGCGCTGCCAGCGGTATGCCAGTCTACGCCCAGTCGTGAGGTGGCGATTCTCTCCACCTGTAACCGCAGTGAATTGTATTTAGAACAAGAACAGCTCGATGTTGAAGCGGTTCTTGTTTGGCTTGCGCAGTATCACAAGGTCAACCTTGAAGAGTTGCGCGCAGCGGCTTATGTACACGCCGATGATGATGCTGTCAGGCATATGATGCGTGTGGCATGCGGCCTTGACTCTATGATTTTGGGCGAGCCGCAAATTTTAGGGCAGCTTAAAACCGCCTACGCGCAAGCGCGCGAAATTGGCACGGTAGGGCCTTTGCTCGGTCGTTTGTTTCAGGCAGCGTTCAGCACCGCAAAAACAGTTCGCACGCAAACGGCGATTGGAGAAAATCCGGTATCCGTGGCCTTTGCGGCCGTCAGCCTTGCTAAGCAAATTTTTACCAATCTAAGCCAAAGCCAAGCGCTGTTGATTGGTGCGGGGGAAACCATCACCCTTGTTGCTCGCCATCTGCATGAGCAAGGCGTGCAGCGTATTGTGGTGGCTAACCGTACGATAGAGCGCGCCCGCTTGTTAGCGGATGAGCTTGGCGGTGAAGCCATCTTGTTGGGTGATATCCCAAAAGCGCTTACCAAAAGCGATATTGTCATTAGCTCAACGGCAAGCCAGTTGCCGATTTTAGGTAAGGGTGCGGTTGAAAGCGCGCTTAAAGTGCGCAAGCACAAGCCGATCTTTATGGTCGATATCGCTGTTCCACGGGACATCGAGCCCGAAGTTGGCAAGCTTGATGACGTTTATCTCTACACAGTAGATGACTTGCATGAGGTGATCGAAGAAAACCTCAAAACCCGCCAAGGGGCGGCGCTTGCTGCTGAAGAAATGGTGGTTACCGGTACCCAAGCGTTTATGGGGCGCCTACGAGAGCTCGCTGCGGTTGATGTTGTAAAAGCGGTACGCCAGCAAGCCGAAACACTGCGAGATGAAGAACTGGCTAAAGCCCAACGTCTGCTGGCCTCGGGGGCTAAACCTGAAGATGTATTAGCCAGTCTAGCCCGTGGTCTTACTAATAAATTGCTGCATGCGCCGAGTGTGCAGATGAGAAAATTGACTGCTGATGGCAGGGCTGATGCTCTGCTGTTAGCCCAAGAACTTTTCGCGCTTAACGATTGTGCGCCGGATAAATCATGAAAGCTTCGTTGCTAAAAAAACTGGATGTGCTGTGCGATCGCTTTGAAGAGCTGACCGCTCTTTTAGGCGATGCTGAAATTATTTCTGATCAGACCAAATTTCGTGCCTACTCCAAAGAGTACGCTGAAGTTGAGCCGGTTGTTTCTGCTTTTCAAAACTGGCGAAAAACGCAAGATGATTTAGAAGGTGCGCAGGCGTTATTAAAAGATAACGATCCTGATCTTCGAGAAATGGCTGAAGTCGAAGTGGCTGAGGCGCGTGAGCGTTTAGAAGGCCTTGAAGATCAGTTGCAACGGATGCTGCTGCCTAAAGACCCCAACGATGGGCGTAACGTTTACTTGGAAATTCGGGCCGGCACCGGTGGCGACGAAGCCGCAATTTTCTCAGGCGATCTGTTCCGTATGTATTCGCGCTATTGCGAACGCCAAGGTTGGCGTGTGGAAGTGCTTTCTGCCAACGAAGGCGAGCATGGCGGCTTTAAAGAAGTCATTGCCCGTGTGGAAGGTGAAAACGTCTACGGCAAACTTAAATTTGAATCCGGTGCACACCGTGTGCAGCGTGTGCCAGATACCGAATCCCAAGGCCGTATCCATACCTCAGCGTGCACGGTCGCCGTATTGCCAGAGCCGGATGAGCAAGCTGCGATTGAGATCAATCCTGCGGATCTGCGTATTGATACTTATCGCTCATCGGGAGCAGGTGGTCAGCACGTTAACACCACCGACTCGGCAATTCGTATCACTCACATTCCAACCGGAACGGTGGTCGAGTGCCAAGAAGAACGCTCGCAGCACAAAAATAAGGCTCGCGCCATGGCGTGGCTGGTGGCTAAGCTTCAAGACAGCCAAGAAGCGGCGGCGCACAAGGAAATCTCTGATACGCGTAAATTATTGGTGGGCTCAGGTGATCGTTCCGAGCGTATTCGCACCTATAACTTCCCCCAAGGACGCGTGACAGATCACCGTATTAACCTCACGCTCTATTCACTCAATGAGGTGATGGCAGGTGGTGTTGAGGCCGTGATTGAGCCTTTGCTAAGTGAATACCAAGCCGATCAATTAGCGGCTCTTGGCGAATAATGCGGTGCGCAGGTCACTGCGCACTTGGCCCTGATCGGAGTTTGCCTGTTGGCTAGCATCGAGTCTTTGTTAAAAAACGCAGCTCTGCCTAACTCGCCTACTGCAAAATTAGATGCAGAGCTGTTATTAGCGTTTTGCTTGGGTAAATCACGTAGCTATTTGCGTACGTGGCCAGAAAAGGTGCCAACGGAAGCTGAAATTACTCACTTTAAGGCACTGTTAACGCGTCGCGCCGAAGGCGAGCCTGTGGCCTATTTGATCGGCAAACAAGGTTTCTGGAACCTTGATTTGGACGTAGCACCACATACGTTGATTCCACGTCCTGATACCGAAGTCTTGGTAGAGGCAGCGCTGGAGCTTTGCGCTGCTAGCCCGCGCAATGTGTTGGATTTAGGAACCGGTACAGGAGCGATTGCCTTGGCGCTTGCGAGTGAGCGTCCAGCTTGGCAGGTTCACGGTGTCGATCGCGTTGCTGAGGCGGTTGCCTTAGCTAAACGCAATGCCGAGCAACTAAAAATCACCAACGCCTCTTTTAGCCAAAGCACATGGTTTAGTGCGCTTACAGGTAAACGCTTTGAACTGATTGTCAGTAACCCGCCTTATATAGCCTGTGATGACCAACACCTCGAGCAAGGCGATGTGCGCTTTGAGCCGCTAAGTGCATTGGTTGCAGGGACAGATGGCCTTGATGATCTTCGTGAGATTATTCAAAAGGCTCCAGAGTATTTAACCGCTCAAGGGTGGTTATTGCTGGAGCACGGCTTTGATCAAGCGCCAGTTGTGCGTACGCTTCTTGAGGCGCGCGGCTTTTTGAATGTACACAGCCGCACGGATCTGGGCGGGCACGAGCGTGTCAGCATTGGGCAGTACACATGATGGATTTAACCGATCAGGAGTTGATGCGCTACAGTCGCCAAATCCTTTTAACTGAAGTGGATGTGGCAGGCCAGCTGGCGCTTAAACAAAGCACAGTACTGATTGTAGGCCTGGGGGGCTTAGGCGCGCCGGTTTCGCTATACCTTGCGGCCGCTGGAGTTGGGGCACTTTATCTGGCTGATTTTGATCAGGTGGATGAAAGTAACTTACAGCGGCAAATCATTCATGACAGTTTAGGCGTGGGTCAGAGCAAAGTAGCCTCTGCTATGCAAAAGCTTCAAGCACTCAATCCTTTGGTCAAGCTAACCGGTCTGACTGAAGTGATGGACGATGACAGCTTGCTGAACGTGATAAGTTCGGTTGATGTGGTGGTCGATTGCACGGATAACTTTCAAACGCGTGAGGCCATTAACAAAGCGTGTGTTCTGGCTAAAAAGCCTTTAGTAAGTGGTGCAGCGATTCGTCTAAGTGGGCAAGTCAGTGTCTTTGATACGCGCGAACCTAATGGGCCTTGCTATCACTGTCTGTATGGGGCTGGCGAAGACGAAGCATTAACGTGCTCTGAAGCGGGTGTTTTAGGTCCGTTGGTTGGAATTGTTGGCAGTGTGCAGGCCTTAGAGACCATTAAACTCTTAACCAACATCGGCCAAGGGCTTAGTGGTCGACTTTTGCTGCTGGATGCATTGAATACGCGCTTTCGAGAAGTGCGCGTAAAGAAAGATCCCCTGTGTGCGGTATGTAGCGATGGCTAATGCGCCAATTGGTATTTTTGATTCAGGGATTGGTGGGCTTTCTGTCTTTCAGGAAATCCGCGCATTATTGCCCTATGAGTCTTTGTATTACATTGCCGACAGCGCTTACGTACCGTACGGGGAAAAGACCGCGGAGCAGATTCGGGAGCGCTGTCTTTTCATCGCCGACTTTTTAGTTGGGCAAGGTGTTAAGGCGTTGGTGCTAGCGTGCAATACCGCAACAGCAGCGGCCATTGCAGAGCTGCGCCAGTGTTATCCGGATATGCCCATTATTGGCATGGAGCCTGCGGTAAAGCCTGCGGCGAAAGTGACTCAAAGCAAAATCATTGGCGTATTGGCAACGACTGGTACGCTTAAAAGTGCCAAATTTGCCGCTCTACTCGATCGCTTTGCACATGATGTGACGGTGATAACCCAGCCCTGTCCAGGTCTTGTAGAGCGCATTGAACAGGGCGATCTTACCAGCGAGAGTCTCGAACATATGTTGCGAGGCTGGGTTGAACCCTTGCTGGCTAAGGGCTGCGATACATTGATTTTAGGCTGTACGCATTACCCCTTTATTAAGCCGTTGCTGCGCTCATTTATCCCAGAGTCAATCTCGATTATCGATACAGGAAGAGCGGTGGCAAAACGTTTGGTGCAACTGCTTGAAGAGCATCGTTTGCAGAATGTTGAAGGTGAGCCACAGCTTAAGTTTTGGTCCACTGCCAATGCTGCACAATTGGCGACCGTATTACCGCTTTTGATAGGTCAAAACTACGAAGTAAAGGCCTTAGGCAACCCATAAAAAAGCCGATGACATAGCATCGGCTTTTTGAGGTGCATAGCGCTTATGGGCGGTATTCGTAGTTGGTAAACCAGCTAGCGTTACGCTGAGCACCATTGAGGTAGCCTTGGTAGCTGGTGTCACCTGCAAGGTTGACCTTCAGGAATGAAGTCACCAGGTTTTTGATACGAGTTTGGTTGGTTGAAGAGGCGGTGATGGAGTAGAAGTCATCATGTCCAACGCCTGTAAACTCAGCCCAGCCGCGGGTAATAGTGGTTGGGAGGTTACGGTAGTACCCTGCAATCACGCCTGGGAAGGCCACGATATCGCTTGAGCCTGATACCACAAGGGTTTTGGCTTTAATGTTGCGATACGTTGGGCTTAATGTGCCAAGCCATGGTGCCAGCGGTACCGCTGTTTTGATTTCACTGCCTAAATCCGCTGCGGCTAATAAAGTACCGCCACCGCCCATAGAGAAGCCCATGATGCCAAGCTTATTGGTATCAACCTTGTTACGGATAGCTGAGAGCAAACGACCGTTTTCGTCTTTCAACTGCCTAATACCGCCTTTGTGTGCGGTTTCCCAGTTAAGTGGGGTGCCCAAGATATTGGTTGGCGTCATGGTGATAACGATAAAACCATGGCTTGAAAGGTGATCGGCTAACCAGTACATCTGTTCTTTAGTGTTGGTAAAACCGCCTGTCAGCGTTGTGGCAGGTGCTTTGCCAGACAGGTTACATGGGTAAGACACGCGTGCTGACGAATATGAAATAGAAGTCAGACCTGTGCTGTAGGAGCACACGCGCTCAGGGCCATTGTTGGATGGGTTATTGGCGTATGCAGTACTTGCAAAACCTGCTAAGGCAAAGCCAATAGCCAGCGCGGAACGGGTCAGGGCGGTAGTGAGGGACATGTTGCTTTTCCTTTTTTATGTTTATTAAAAGCAGTGCAGGTCTGGCTCAAGTCACCGGCCACTTCGTTAAGCTATTTATCGCTCTGTAGAAATGAAACCTTATGCTGAGGAAAATGAATAACGGATTAACTTGGAGGACGGCCAAGTGATTATCCAAAAGCCTCTTGCATTCAAGTGCTTGATGACCATGCAAGGTCATTAAGCGGTTTGATGAGAAGGCAAACAATAGCCCAGATGGGTGTGGGTTTGGGTGTATTAAAATCAGCAAAACGTCTATCCAAAGGCTCTAGAGCGCACCTTTGCTAAAGTCATAAGATAGGATTCTTATCAATGCCTTCACCCAATTGTGTCGCTTTAAAAAGTGTTTATGACGCTTGTATGTCAAACGCATAATCAGCCCCATAAAAAAAGCCGATGAGGTCGCATCGGCTTTTTTTGTTTCAATACCTTATGGGTGGTATTGGTAGTTGGTGTACCAGCTGGCGTTGTGGTTAGCGCCGTTTAAGTAGGATTGATAGCTGGTGTCACCCGCTAAGTTTACTTTGAGGAATGACGTTACCAGTGATTTGATGCGAGTTTGATAGGTTGATGAGGCAGCAATGGAATAGAAGTCATTATGACTAACACCTGTGAACTCGGCCCAACCACGGGTGATGTTGGTAGGCAGGTTGCTGTAATAGCCCGCAATGGTGCC